>JRYF01000733.1_pt1 | contig 12152 bp, 9 predicted proteins | sample 235331 | NCBI WGS metagenome assembly JRYF01 (sample SAMN03074217, study PRJNA261475) | activated sludge metagenome | biome: Wastewater Treatment Plant; feature: Wastewater; material: Activated sludge; isolation source: activated biomass of a wastewater treatment plant treating hydrocarbon... ... | reverse complement strand
GGACATGGCGCCGGCGGTGAACCAGCGGCGGGCGGAAGAAGCAAGACGGGACATGGGTACTCCTGATGTCGTGGATCGGCGCCGGTGGCCCGGAGCGCCGGATCGTGGTGGTGGCTTGCCGCCGCCGGATCCGAGCCACGTCGTATCCGACAGCGGCTGAAATCTAAACTCGAAGAGTTAACGTACGACTTATAAGGATAATTAGTAACCGTACGGTCACATTCGGTCGATCGAACCCACCGGGCGGTGATGTCCCCTGCGGCACGCCCCGAACGGCCCTGCTCAGCCGCCGCGGTAGCGCTGCGCCAGCACGTCCTGCAGTGTCTTGACGACGCCGAACGCGTCCTTCAGCTGGGCGCGCTCGAAGTTCGACAGCGAGGACGGCCGCAGGTGGTTGTCGGCCGCGAAGCCGGCCTCGATCTGGCTCGCCTGGTGGCGTATGCGCAGGCCGCCGAGGAACTCCAGCGCCTCGCGCAGGTCGCGCACGCTCTGCGGGCTGATCTCGCCGCTGTCGGCGGCGTGGGCGAGGCGGTCGTGCGTATTGACCGCCGGGTGGCCGGCGGCCAGCGCGTAGATGCGCGCGAGGTCGATCACCGGCACGATGGCGTTGTGCTTGAGGTCGATCGTGCCCTTGTGTTCCCCGCTGCGCGCGGTGGCGATGTTGCCGAACAGCGTCAGCGGCGGCTGGTGCTTCAGCGCGTTGCCGACCATCAGCGCCAGGAACAACCTGGCCTGCCGAGTCTTGGCGAGCACCTCGGCGCGCAGCCCGTCGAGCAGCTCGCCGCGCCCGGCCACCGTGCGCACGTCGAAGAAGACGCAGGTCAGCATCAGCGCCATCGGCTCGGGCGTGTCGACCCACTTGCGGAAGTACTCGGCCCAGACGCGGCGCGGCTGGCGCCACTGGTCGGTCATCGCCATCATCTCGCCCGGGCAGTGCACGTAGCCGCAGGCCGCCAGGCCGTCGCAGACGAAGCGCGACAGCTCCGCGAAGTAGGCGCCGTGGGCGGCCTCGTCGTAGGCGTCGGCCAGCACCATGCAGTTGTCCTGGTCGCTCTTGGCGGTCTGCTCGCTGCGCGCCTGCGAGCCGGCGGCGACCCACGCGTAGTCGACCGGAGGCGGGCCGAACTTCGCCTCGCCCAGGTGCAGCAGCCGCGTCGTCAGCGCGTCGGTGATCGCGGTCACGATGTGGCCGGTGGCGTAGGCGGTCGAGCCGGCGGCGGACAGGCTCCGCTGCAGCTGCTTGACCTTGGCCGCGCACGCCACCAGCCCCTCGAGCGTGCTCTGCTTGTGGATGTCGCCCGCCAGGTAGACGGCCGAGGTGCTGTGCTGCTCGGTGACGTCGGTGGCGGTGATCATGCCGGCCACCGCGCCGCCGTCGTCCATCACCGGGACGTGGTGGATGTTGTGGCGCGCCATCAGCAGCAGGGCGTCGAACGCCGGCGCCTCCACGGGGATCGTCAGCGGCGCCACGGTGGCGATGTCGATCACCGGCCGTTCCGTATCCAGCCCGGCGGCCAGCGCGCGGTTGCGCAGGTCGCGGTCGGTGACGAGGCCGAACAGGTGCCCGCCCTCGACCAGCAGCACCGAGGACACGCGCTGCTCGCGCATCAGCTCGGCGGCGGCGCGGATGCTGGTGGCGGGCGGCAGCGTGATCGGCTCGCGCTTGATCAGGCTCCTGACGGGCAGCTTGGTCAGGTTGAAGTGGGGGTCGGTCGCCGCCGCATCGGCGGCCTGCTCCTGCGGCGCCAGCACCAGCGCCAGCAGCGGGTGGGCCTCGCGCAGCGCCTGCACGCCGGCGGCGTCGATGAAGGCGAGCTCGCAATGCTCGAGCGCCACCGCGCTGCAGGGTTGCAGCCGCGCCGGGGTTTGCAGCCCGGCACCGAACCAGTCCGGCGCCTGTAGGTGCAGCACGGCCTGGCTGCGGCTGTCGGTGATCGCGAGGCGCCCGGCGAGCAGCAGCGCCAGCCGGTCGGCGAGCGTGACGCCGGCGGCCACCGGGGCCTCGGCCGGGAAGCGCTGCACCGCCAGCGCGGTGCGCAGCCGGCGCCGCGCGTCGTCGTCGAGCTGGCCGAGCACGCGGTGGGCGCGCAGCGCGGCGTCGATGGGGTCGCCGGCGGGTGTGGGCGTGGCAGCGGTGCTCATGGGCGGCCTTCGGATGGCGGGGCGAGGGGGCGGCGTGCACGAGGGGCGGGTGCGGCCGAAGTGGCAGACTCGCGGTTCCGCCACCGGAGGACATGATGATGAGCAGCGCACCGCAACCCCACAACCGGGTCGCCCTCGTGACCGGCGCCGGCAGCGGCATCGGCCGCGCGACGGCCTGCGCGCTGCTGCGCGAGGGCTGGCGGGTGGTGTTCTCCGGCCGCCGCCTGGACGCGCTGCGCGAGAGCATCGCCCAGGCCGAGGACCCGTTCGGCGACATCGGCAGCCGTGCGCTGGCCGCGCCGGCCGACGTCACGCGGCCGGAGTCGGTGGCGGCACTGTTCGACCTCGTCAAGGCACGCTACGGGCGGCTGGACCTGCTGTTCAACAACGCCGGCCAGTTCGGCACCGGGGTGCCGCTGGAGGACCTGCCGATCGAGCAGTGGCGCGCGGTGGTCGACACCAACCTGACCGGTGTCTTCCTGTGCACCCAGCACGCGTTCCGCATCATGAAGACGCAGCAGCCGCGCGGCGGCCGCATCATCAACAACGGGTCGATCTCGGCCCATGCGCCGCGCCCGCATTCGGCCGCCTACACCGCGACCAAGCACGCGGTGACCGGGCTGACCAAGGTGGCCTCGCTCGACGGCCGCGCGCACGACATCGCGGTCGGCCAGATCGACATCGGCAACGCCGCCAGCAGCATGACCGAGCGCATGACGGCCGGCGTGCCGCAGGCCGACGGCAGCGTGCGCCCCGAGCCGCGCATGGACCTGGACCACGCGGCGCAGGCGGTGGTGCACATGGCCAGCCTGCCGCTGGACGCCAACGTGCTGTTCATGACCGTGATGGCGACCAAGATGCCGTTCGTCGGCCGCGGCTGAAGCCGGCCGGCCGCGGCGCCGGGTCATGCGCTGAACAACCGCTGGTGCTGTTCGCGCAGCAGGTTCTTCTGCACCTTGCCCATCGCGTTGCGCGGCAGCTCGCCGACGACGAACAAGCGCTTGGGGACCTTGAAGCCGGCGATGCGGGTCTTCAGCGTCGCGACCAGCGCATCCGGGTCGATCGCCGCGCCGTTGCGCGCGACGACGGCGGCCACCACCGCCTCGCCGAAGTCGGGGTGCGGCACGCCGACCACGGCCGACTCGGCGACGCCGTCGAGCTCGTTGATCGCCGCTTCGACTTCGGCCGGGTAGACGTTGTAGCCGCCCGAGATGATCAGGTCCTTGCTGCGGCCGACGATGGTGAGGTAGCCGTCGGCGTCGACGCGGCCGACGTCGCCGGTCTTGAACCAGAGGTCGCTCGTGAAGTCGTCGGCCGTCTTCTCCGGCATGCGCCAGTAGCCCTTGAAGACGTTCGGGCCCTTGACCTCGATCTGGCCGACCTCGCCGCGCGCCAGCGGCACCCCCTTGTCGCTGACGACGCGCAGCTGCACGCCCGGCAGCGGCGGGCCGACGGTGCCGCCGCGGCGTTCGCCGTCGGCGGCGCGGCAGGGGTTGGAGGTGAGCATCACCGTCTCGCTCATGCCGTAGCGCTCGAGGATGGTGTGGCCGCTACGGCGCTGCCACTCGCCGAAGGTCTCGATCAGCAGCGGCGCCGAGCCGCTGATGAACAGCCGCATGCGGGCGCAGGCCGCGGGCCTCAGCGCCGGCTCGGCCAGCATGCGCACGTACAGCGTCGGCACGCCCATGAAGACGCTGGCGTCGGCGAAGCGCGCGATCACCGCCGCCGGGTCGAAGCGCTGGAACCAGATCATCCGGCAGCCGGCCAGCAGCGCGCCATGGCAGGCGACGAACAGGCCGTGCACGTGGAAGATCGGCAGCGCGTGGATCAGCACGTCGCCACCCTCGCCACCCTCGCCGGTCTCCGGGTCGGGCGAGCGCCAGTCCCACCAGTCCTTCAGCACCTGGGCGTTCGACAGCAGGTTGCCGTGCGTCAGCATCGCGCCCTTGCTGCGCCCGGTGGTGCCGCTGGTGTAGAGGATGGCGGCCAGGTCGTCGGCGCGGCGCTCGGCCGGCGGGTGGGAGTCGGCGTGGAACGCGGCGCGTTCCAGCAGGGTGCCGCTGCGGTCGTCGCCGAGCGTGAACACATGGCGCGTGCCGGCCTGGAAGGCGAGCGTGCTCAGGCCGGCGAAGCGCTGCGGCGTGCACACCAGCACCGCCGGCTCGGCGTTGCCGACGAAATAGGCCACCTCGGCTGCCTGGTAGGCGGTGTTCAGCGGCAGGAAGACATGGCCGGCGCGCAGCACCGCCAGGTACAGGATCAGCGCCTCGACGCTCTTGTCGACCTGGACCGCGACCCGGCTCGCCGGCGGCAGCTCCAGCGCGTCGAGCAGGTTGGCGATCATCGCGCTGGCGCGGTCGAGGTCGCGCCAGGTGTAGCGCAGCGGCGCGCCGGGGCCGTCGGCGGTCTCGATCGCGACCGCGTCCAGGTTGGCCGGGAAGGCGGCGCGCAGCGCGCTGAAGAGGTTCTTCTGGCTCATGAGGCTTGCAGTTTGACCGGGCCGGATTTCACCACGCTGTCGCCGGCCTTCGCATCGGGGTCGGCCACGGGGCGCTACAGTCGCCGCCTGTGGCCCACGAGCTCGGCACCCCGCCCGCGACGGCCGCCGCCGCGGCGGGCGCAGCGGCGCCGGCGATCGACAGCGAACGCGTGCTGCAGCTGGCCGCGCGCAGCATGTTCGACGCCTTCTCGAACAGCGCGCTCGGCACGATGCTGATCGACCGCGACCACCGCATCGTCTGGATCAGCGAAGGCTACAAGCAGTTCCTGCCGGCGCTCGGCCATGCGGAGGCGGACTTCGTCGGCCGCCGGGTCGAGGACGTGGTGCCGAACACGCTGATGGCGCACGTGGTCGACACCGGCCGGCCGATCCTGGTCGACCTGCTGAGCAACAAGGCCGGCACCTTCCTCGTCAGCCGGCTGCCGCTGCGCGACGAGGCGGGCGAGGTCATCGGCGCCTTCGGCATGGTGCTGCTCGACCACCCGGAGTCGACCATGCAGCCGCTGATCGGCAAGTTCGCGCGCCTGCAGCGCGAGCTCGACGCCGCGCACGCGCAGCTGGCGGCCGAGCGGCGGCCGAAGTACACCATCGCGCGCTTCGTCGGCGCGAGCGCGGCGGCGATGGAGGTCAAGCGCCAGGCGCGGCGGGTGGCGGCGACCGACTCCACAGTGCTGCTGCTGGGCGAGACCGGCACCGGCAAGGAGGTGCTGGCGCAGGCCATCCACGCCGCCAGCGCGCGCGCGGCGCGGCCCTTCGTCGGCGTCAACATCGCCGCGGTGCCCGACAGCCTGCTCGAGGCCGAGTTCTTCGGCGTCGCCCCCGGCGCCTACACCGGCGCCGAGCGCAAGGGCCGCGACGGCAAGTTCAAGGTCGCCGACGGCGGCACGCTGTTCCTCGACGAGATCGGCGACATGCCGCTGGCGCTGCAGGCCAAGCTGCTGCGCGTGCTACAGGAGCAGGAGCTCGAACCGCTGGGCAGCAACCGCGTCGAGCGCATCGACGTGCGCGTGATCGCCGCCACCAGCCGCGACCTGGCGGCGATGGTCGCCGACGGCCGCTTCCGCGCCGACCTGTACTACCGGCTGGCGGTGCTGCCGATCCGCCTGCCGCCGCTGCGCGAGCGGCTGGGCGACATCGAGGCGCTGGCCGAGGCGCTGATCGAGGACATCGCGCGCCGCAGCGGCCTGCCGGTGCGCAGCCTGGCGCCGGACGCGCTGGAGTGGCTGGCCGGCCAGCCCTGGCCGGGCAACATCCGCGAACTGCGCAATGCGCTCGAGCAGGCGGCGCTGATGACCGACGACCGGGTGCTGCATGCGCAGCACTTCGACGCTGCCGCGCTGCCGCCGCCGGTGGCCCGGGCGGGGGCGGCGCCAGCGGCCTGGGAGGGAAAGTCACCGCATGGTGACATTGTCCGGCCGAGCGGGTCGCCCGCACCAGCGCTGCCGCCGCCGACGCTCATCCGGCCGCTCGCCGAGCAGGTCGCCGAACTGGAGCGGCGGGCGATCGGCGAGGCCTTGCGCGCCGCCGGCGGCAACCGCTCGCGCGCGGCGCGCCTGCTCGGCATGCCGCGCTCGGTGTTCTACGAACGGCTGCAGCGCTGGCCGGAGGTCGACGCCCGATGACAGCACCCGCCATCGTGCTCGTGCATGGTGCCTGGGCCGGCGCCTGGGCCTGGCAACGCGTGCTGGGGCCGCTGCGCGCGGCCGGCCACGCGGTGCTGGCGCCGACGCTGAGCGGCTGTGGCGCGAACCGCCACCGGTTGCGGCCGGACATCAACCTGCAGACCCATGTCGCCGACGTGGTCGGCCTGGTCGAGGCGGAGGAACTCGAGGGCGTGGTGCTGGTCGGGCACAGCTACGGCGGGCTGGTCGTCACCGGCGCCGCCGACCGGCTGCTCGACCGCGCGCCGAACCGCGTGCGGCAGATCGTCTACGTCGATGCGATGGTGCCGCTGCCGGGCGAAGCCTGGGGCGAGCGGCACGACGCGGCCACGCGCGCCGCGCGCATGGCGGCTGCGGCCGCCAGCGGGCTGCGTGCACTGCCGCCGCCCGACCCGTCGGGCTTCGGCCTGGACGGCGCCGATCGCGACTGGTTGCTGCGGCGCCAGACGCCGCACCCCTTCGGCGCCTACCTCGAGCCGCTGCACTTCGACGGCGAGCGGCTGGCGGCGCTGCCGCGCGCCTTCATCGACTGCAACGCCCCGGCCTATCCGACGATCGAACCGATGCGCCGCCGCGTGCGCGCGACGCCCGGCTTCACGGTGGTCGAGATGGCGACCGGGCATTACCCGCAGATCCAGGCACCGGCCGATTTCGTGCGCGTGCTGCGCGGGCTGATGGCTTCCTGAACACGGCCTGATCGCATCCCGGGCGTGGGCCCGGCCGGTGTCATGGCCGCCACTGCAAGCCCGCCTCCGGCGCGATCCCCCTGCTTAAGGGATATCGAGCGTTGACCCCCGCAATCGATGGATTGACAGTCTGTCGGTCACCCAGGGTCAAGGTCACGTGTGAACGTCACCGGCGGTCCTGGCGCTGACCCCCTTGAAGCAACAACCAACGATGCAGGAGCGTGTATGCGAAGAACCCTGAAGGTGGCATGTGCAGTGGCCGCGGCGGCGCTGCTGGGCGCGTGCGCCACCGGGCCCCACAAGCAGATCCACACCACGGGCGACATCTACCCCGCGATCGGCCCGTACTCGCAGATGGTGCAGGCGGGCAATCTGCTCTTCCTGTCGGGCGTGATCCCGCTCAACAAGGCGGGCAATGCGGTGCAGGGCACGACGATCGAGGAGCAGACGCGGCTGGTGCTCGACTACATCGGCGCCAAGCTGAAGTCGCGCGGCCTGGGGTTCGAGGACGTCGTGATGTCCAACGTGTTCATGAAGAACCTGAACGACTTCGGCACCATGAACCGCATCTACGCCGAGTACTTCAAGACCGCACCGCCGGCACGGGCGACGGTCGAGGTCGCGCGCCTGCCGCGCGACGTGCTGATCGAGATCGCCGTCGTCGCGGCGGTCAAGTAGGCGTGCCCGGCGGCGTGGGAGGGTCGGGCGCCCGGCCACGCCGCGCGAACACCGATGCCCCCAACCTTTCAATGGAGACACCATGAATCGAACGATCGAGCAGTCCGTTACCGGCGCATGGCTGGACCGCAGTGCCGATGCCAGTGACGATGCCCTGCCCGGCATCGAAGCACGCCGGCGCTTCCTGAAGATCATCGGCGCCGGCGCAGGTGCCGGCGCCGGCATGCTGGCCGCCGGCCCGGCCGCGGCGCGCGTCGCGCCGGCAGCCGACACGCCCGGCTACTTCGGCTCCTACCGCAACCTGTTCGTGCTCAACCGCGAGCTGCTGTTCATGAACATCGGCACCGCCGGCTCGATGCCGCGCGACGTGCTGCGCTACTTCGCCGACTCGAACCTCGAGTACGCGCGCGAGTCGCTGAGCGGCTACAGCAACTTCCTCGCCCTGCGAGAGCGCATCGCCCCGGGGTTCGGCGTCGACGCCGACGAACTGGTCGTGTCCTACAACACCTCCGACGGCATGTGCCACGCGATCCTCGGCATCCCGTGGCAGCAGGGCGACTGCGTGGTGACGACGAACCACGAGCACCCGGGCGGCAACGTGCCGCTGCAGATCGCGGTCGACCGCTACGGCGTCGTCGTGCGCCGCGTGCTGCTGCCCACGGGCAACGACCAGACGGCGGCCGACTACGCCGCGCTGTTCCAGGAGGCGATCGACCAGGCGCGCGCCGACGGGCTGAACGTGCGCGCGCTGATGTGGTCGTCGCCGACCTTCCTGACCGGCACCATGCTGCCGATCCGGCGCCTGGTCGACGTCGCGATCGCCAACGGGCTGATCTCGATCTGCGACGGTGCGCACCTGCCGGGCATGATGGCCTACGACTATGCCAAGCTGGGGGTGGACTTCATGTCCGGCGCCGGCCACAAGTGGCAGTGCGGCCCCGGCTCGACCGGCATCCTGGTGATCCGCAACAAGGTGCGCGCCGAGTACAACCCGCTGCCCCTGCCGGCCTACTTCCCGGTCGTCACCAGCAGCTACGCGCCGACGATCGGCGGCGTGGCATGGGGCAACCGAGCGGTCGGTGCCCTGGCGACCTACAACATCGGCAACGTCATCCAGAGCTGCGGCAGCAAGCATGTGCCGCTTATCGACTCGCTGGGTGCCGCCTGCGACATCTGGGACCGGATCGGCCGCAAGGCGATCGAGGACTACATCATCGGCCTGTCGCTGCGGCTGAAGAACACGATCGCCGACCGCTGGGGCATCGCGCACCTGTACGCGCCCAAGGACGACATGGAGCTGGTGTCGGCGCTGACCTCGTTCAACCCGTTCTTCTACGACCGCGACCTGATCAAGGTGGCGGCGCCGTCGAACACCTTCGTCAGCCGCCTGCGCAGCGAGTACGGCATCGTCGTGCGCAACACCACGGTGCCGGTGCGCACCGGGCCGACGACTACCGAGAACCACTTCCCGCTGCGCGTGTCGACGCACCTGTGGCACAGCGCGCGCGACGTCGACTACCTGGTCCGCTCGTGCTGGGATCTGGCCACCAAGATGCGCGACGGCATGTGAGACCGCGCTGAACCGGCGCCGGCACGTCGATGTGCCGGCGCCACTCTGCGTTCAGGCCGCCGGCCGCCACTTGATCGAGCAGCCCATGCTCGGCACCTGCTCGCGCGGCCCGTGGCCGGTGGCGGCGACCTGCAGCATCGCATCGACCAGCTCGCGCCGGGCGTCGGGCTGCGGCATGCGGCCCGAGCTGTCGAGCCGGCCGCGGTACTGCAGCCCCAGCCCGGCGTCGAAGCCGAAGAAGTCCGGCGTGCAGACGGCGTCGTAGGCGCGCGCCACGGCCTGGTCGGCGTCGAGCAGGTAGGGGAAGGGCAGCGCATGCGCACGCGCGAACGCCCGCATGCGCTCCGGGTGGTCGTCGGGGTAGGCGTCGTAGTCGTTGGCCATGATGCCCACGACGCCGATACCGGCCGCCTGCAGCACACGCGCGTCGGCCACCAGGTGGTCGATGACCGCCTTCACGTAGGGGCAGTGGTTGCAGATGAAGGCCACCAGCAGGCCCCTGGGCCCGCGGGCGTCGTCCAGCGTGACGATGCGGCCGTCGAGGTCGGGCAGGGCGAAGGCGGGTGCCTTCCAGCCGAAATCACACACGGGGGTCTGGGTCGCCATGGCTCGGGTCGGGCTGAACGCGCACCCGGACTTGTAGCACGCGCCTGCGGGCGGCGTGGGATCGCGCCCACGCTGCGCCACATCGTCCGAAATACATCCATTCAGCTTGTCCTGTTAACGGTCATGCCATCGTCGTGATGACTGGGATAAGTGCAGCTTGTGGCGGTTCGGGGCCAGAATCCTAGGGTTAGCACCAAGTAGGTGCGCATGGCACGCCGCTTGCGCATTGGTAGCACCCCGAACCTCAACCGGAGACTGCCCCCATGATGCGCCGCCGATCCTTCCCCCTCGCCGCGACCGCCGCCGCCATGGCCCTGCTGGTCGCCCCGCTGCCGGTGCTGGCCCAGGGCGAGGTCAAGATCGCCCTCATCCAGAGCTTCACCGGGCCGCTGGAAGCCTACGGCAAGCAGATGCGCACCGGTTTCCAGCTCGGGCTGGAGTACGCCACCGGCGGCACGATGACGGTGGCAGGCAAGAAGCTGGTCGTGATCGAGAAGGACGACCAGGGCAAGCCCGACGTCGGCAAGAGCCTGCTGGCGGCCGCCTACGCGGACGACAAGGTTCACCTCGCGGTCGGCCCGACCAGCTCCGGCGTCGCGCTGGCGATGCTGCCGGTGGCCGAGGAGTACAAGCGCATCCTGCTCGTCGAGCCGGCGGTGGCCGACAGCATCACCGGCGACAAGTGGAACCGCTACATCTTCCGCACCGGACGCAACTCGAGCCAGGACGCGATCAGCAACGCGGTCGCGCTCGACAAGCCGGGCGTGACCATCGCGACGCTGGCGCAGGACTACGCCTTCGGCCGTGACGGCGTCAAGGCCTTCAAGGAAGCCGTCAAGAACGCCCGCATCGTGCACGAGGAGTACCTGCCGACCAACACCACCGACTTCACCGCCGGCGCCCAGCGCATCATCGACAAGCTGAAGGATCTGCCCGGCCGCAAGGTGGTGTGGATCATCTGGGCCGGCGGCGGCGGCAACCCGTTCAAGATCGCCGACCTCGACCTCAAGCGCCATGGCATCGAGATCGCCACCGGCGGCAACATCCTGCCGGCGATGGCCGCCTACAAGCAGTTCCCGGGCATGGAGGGCGCGACCTACTACTACTTCGGCATCCCGAAGAACCCGGTCAACGAGTGGCTGGTCGCCAACCACTACACCAAGTTCAAGAGCCCGCCCGACTTCTTCACCGCCGGCGGCTTCAGCGCCGCGATGGCGGTCGTCACCGCGCTGAAGAAGACGAACGGCGACACGAACACCAACAAGCTGATCCAGACCATGGCCGGCATGTCCTTCGAGACGCCGAAGGGCACGATGACCTTCCGCAAGGAAGACCACCAGGCGATGCAGGACATGTACCACTTCCGCATCAAGGACGACCCGGCCTTCGCCTGGGGCGTGCCGGAGCTGGTGCGCGAGATCAAGGCCTCGGAGATGCAGGTGCCGATCCGCAACAAGCGCTGACCGCCTGCGGCGGCCAGCGCTGCGCGCGGAACGTTCGGCTCCCCCGAGCCCCCTCCGGGAGGGGGCTCCAGTCAGGATGACGAGCCCGGCCTGCGGCCGGGCGTGGCGCCATGCTCGAGACTTTCGATCTCACGATACGGTTCGGCGGCCATGTGGCGGTCGACCATGTGTCGTGCCGCTTCGAGCCGGGCACGCTGACCTCGATCGTCGGGCCCAACGGCGCCGGCAAGACGACCTACTTCAACCTGATCAGCGGCCAGCTGCCGGCCAGCGAGGGCCGGGTGCTGCTCGGCGGCGAGGACCTGACCCGGCTGCCGGCGCCGCTGCGCACGCGCAAGGGGCTGGGGCGCGCGTTCCAGCTGACCCAGCTGTTCCCCAACCTGACGGTGCTGGAGAACGTGCGGCTGGCGGTGCAGGCGCGCTGCGGCGGCGGGCTGGAGCTGCTGCGCGTCTGGCTGGCGCGCAAGGCCTGGATCGCCGAGGCGCAGGAGCTGCTGCAGCAGGTCCAGCTCGGCGACAAGGCGGGTCATCACGCGGCGGCGCTGCCGCATGGCGACCAGCGCAAGCTGGAGGTGGCGCTGCTGATGGCGCTCGACCCCAAGGTCTACATGTTCGACGAACCGACCGCCGGCATGAGCGTGGACGACGTGCCGGTCATCCTCAACCTGATCCGCGCGCTGAAGGCTCGGCGCGACCGCACCATCCTGCTCGTCGAGCACAAGATGGACGTCGTTCGCGAGCTGTCGGACCGCATCGTCGTGCTGCACAACGGCCAGCTCGTCGCCGACGGCGACGCGGCGACCGTGATCGCGTCGCCGGTGGTGCAGAACGCCTACCTCGGGCGCG
>JRYF01000985.1_pt2 | contig 12156 bp, 12 predicted proteins | sample 235331 | NCBI WGS metagenome assembly JRYF01 (sample SAMN03074217, study PRJNA261475) | activated sludge metagenome | biome: Wastewater Treatment Plant; feature: Wastewater; material: Activated sludge; isolation source: activated biomass of a wastewater treatment plant treating hydrocarbon... ... | reverse complement strand
GCTGGCCGGCGGCATCATCATCCTGGGCATCATCGCCCTCGCGTTCCTGCCTGAAGGCGTCACCTGGCGTCAGGCCATCGGCGCTCTGGCCCTGGCGGACACCAAGTTGACTCCCGATGGCTACAGCTCCTACATCGCCGTTCCGGGGGTCATCCAGTTCGTGAGTGACGGCACCAAGTCCACCGGCGGGGTCTGGACCGGCGTCATGTGCCTGACCTACATGTTTGCCCTGATGGGCATTCAGTCCGCGCCGGCCTTCTCCATGTGGGCCTTCGCCAACAAATCCCCGGCGCCCTTCCCCTACCAGCAGGTTTGGGCGTCTTCCTTCGCCATCGGCTTGATCCTGTTCACCTTCACCGCGTTTCAAGGTCTGGGCGGCCACATGCTGGGGGCCAACCTGAAATTCCTTGAAGCCAACCCCACCTACGTGAACCCGGTCCTGCAGCAGGGACTGATCGCCACGACTCACCCGGAGTTGACTCGCGAGCAGGTCGCCGCCGAGGTCGCGGAAGGCCTCGCCAGCCTGAAGGCGGGGACGGGTCCCGGCAAGCTGATCGATATGATGGCGACGAAGAGCAAGCAGGAAAATCTGGTCCCGGCCTTGATGTCCCTGATCGGCGACACCATGCCGTGGCTGATGGCCCTGCTATCGGTTTGCGCGCTGGCCGCCATGCAATCCACGGGGTCGGCGTACATGTCGACCGCCGGGTCCATGCTGACCCGCGACATCATCCGGCGCTACATCTTGCCGCACGCCTCGGACGTCCAGCAGAAGTTCTTCGGTCGCCTGGGGGTTATCATTATCGTGCTGGCCGCGCTGGTGGTCGCGACGTTCACGACCGACGCCCTGGTGTTGCTGGGGGGTTTGGCGGTGGCGTATGGATTCCAGATGTGGCCAGCCCTGATCGCCGTCTGCTGGTGGCCGTTCTTGACCCGGCAAGGCGTCGTGGTGGGCTTAGCCGCAGGGTTGATCGCCGTAACCTTGACCGATAGCGTCGGCGCCCAGTACATGCCTTGGGGCCGCTGGCCGTGGACCATCCATTCGGCTGGCTGGGGCATTTTCTTCAATCTGGGATTAGCCATCCTGATCTCGGCTGTCACCCAAAACAAGGAAGAACTGGCCCATCGGATGACCTACCACAACTTCCTGCGCGAACACGCCACGCTACCCGCCCACAAGAGAGGGCTGATACCCGTGGCCTGGATCGTCACCCTGGTCTGGTTCTTCTTCGGCGTCGGCCCCGGCGTGGTGATCGGCAACTGGATCTTCGGCAGCCCGACCGATCCCAGTACCTGGCTGTTCGGCCTGCCCTCCATCTGGACCTGGCAGTTGTTGTGGTGGGCACTCGGCGTCGGCATGATGTGGTTCCTGGCAGTGAAGATGGAAATGTCGACGGTGCCCGAGACGGAAATCAACGAGTTGTTGGCGGAGGCCGCGACCGCGCAACCCGCCGCCAGCCGCTAGTTACTGAGTATCCACTGTTGTACCTTGGGGAGGCTCCGGCCTCCCCTTTTGTTTTTCGAAGCGTGTAAAATCGAACCTATGACTTCCGTGCAAATTTACTCCCTCCTTTCGATCCTCCTGCTCGCCGTGCTGTTATTTTTTCCGGTCAGCAAGCTGGTTTGGATCTTCAGCGTTCGGCGGCTGCAACGGCGGCTGCAACGCGAGCTGGAGCCGCCCGAGATCGCCGGACAGCGACGCCGCGCCCGCTTGATCGCCGCGGTGGTGGTGCTCGCTTTTTCCTATCTGTTCAACGCCAGCCTCTTGGGGAAACTCCATGGATGAGCGGCTCTATCGCTTTCTGAAATATACCGCTGTCGCCATGGCGCTCGCCTGGATCGGCTGGACGATCTACGACACGTTTTTCGCCCGCGCCGAACCGGGCGAATACGCCTATCACGCCGCCAGCAACCATTTCGCCGACCGCCGCTACGACCAGGCCTTGGTGGAATACGACAAGGCCTTAAAGGAGAATCCCGGCTACACGCCCGCGCTGCGCGGCCGCGCGGAGACTCTGATCATGCTCGAGCGGGAACCCGAGGCGATCGCGGTGTACGACCAACNNACGCCACCGCGCTCGCCCTGGACCCGAAGGTGGGGGAAGGGCCGGGCTGGTTGACTCGCTTCCTGCGCAACCAGCCGGAAAAACTGCCCGGCATCGCCGACCGGGCCCGTTATCTTCAGGAACAGTTGGCGCTACCCCCGTCAGAGCGCGTGCTGCGGGTCCCGGAACTGGATGCCGCAACCGCGCGTCCCTTTAAAAAATAACCGGATGAAGTCTTACCAGTGCGCTACCCGCGCCGTGCCATCCTGGCCGGTCAACACCCGCACCCGGTCGCCAGGGAAGAACTGTTCGTCGGCCGCTTGAGTCACGGCGATCATCCGTCCGTTGTCCAACCGAACCGTGATCTCCAGACCCGGCTGACGGGTTACACCTTCCTCGATGGCCGAGCCGGCCAGCCCGCCGAGCACCGCGCCGCCAACAGCGCCAGCGATCTGGCCCCGGCCCCGGCCGATGTTGCTGCCGGCCAAACCACCCAACGCCGCGCCACTAACGGCACCCACGCCGCTCCGCGTTCCCTCGATGTTCACTTGGCGGACGCTCTCGACATAACCGAGCCGCACATCCTGGGCTTCGCGGGCCTGATTGCGGCTGTAGGCGCCGCCCGACATACTGGCCGGACACCCGCTCAGCACCAGACTGCCGGCCAATACCACCGCCACGGTGGCTGTTGTTTTCATGAATCGCATGGCTTGTCTCCTCAAAACACTCAAGATTGTCCAAGTGAAAAACTCGGGCATTATAGCCAACCCCATCGATTAACATAGCCAACCCCACTGAATCGCGGCTGAACTGTGCGCCGAGAATGCCGAGCTTTTCCGTTCCGCCGTGAATGCATATCGTTTTCCGCCCCCTTTCGTCCTGCCCCGAACCTACCGCGACGCGCTGGCTGGCGTTTTGTTGACCTTGATGATCGCCGCGTCGGTGCTGCCGGGCAGGTCGTTGTTGCTGGCGGGGTTGCTCGGTTGGGCCGCGGCCCTGCTCCTGAGTTATCGCCTGGGCCATCGGCAACGGATTCAGAGCGCCTGGCTGATCGGACTCGGTGGCGCCGGCATCGCCTGGGGCGCGCTGCACGGCGCTTCGCTCCCGTTAAACCAAGTACTAGCCGGCAACCAGGGACTGGTCAGCCTGCTGGCGGCGGTGTCGTTTTTGCGATTGATCACCCAACCGGGTACCGCTGATGATCGGCAACCGCCGCCGCGTGGAAGAAAAGCGCTGTGGCGGACTCTGATCGGGGTCCATCTGTTCGGCGCGGTGATCAATCTGTCTACCGTGGTGATTCTCGGCGACCGCATGACCACCCGCGGTCGGCTGGGCAAACGGCGGGCGTTGGCGCTGTCGCGCGGCTTCGCGGCGGCGGCGTTCTGGTCGCCGTTTTTCTCGGCGATGGCCGCCGCGCTCACTTATGCGCCGGGCGCCCGACTGGGCATCGTCGTACTGGCGGGTTTGCCGATGGCCGCCATCGCGCTGTGGCTGACCGCGCGCGACATCGATCCCGAAGATCCCACGCTAGGCGCGCCGTTTATCGGTTATCCCATGCGTTTCGGCGCACTGTGGATTCCGGGGTTGCTGGTCGCCATCGTATTGAGCGTTCACGCCCTGGTTCCCCATTGGTCGATTCTGGCGATCATCACCCTTAGCGCGCCGTTGTTGACCCTGGTCATTCTCCTGGCGCGGGAGCAACGCGGCGCGTGGCCGCCGCTCCGGGATCACATCCGGCGCGGGCTGGCCGGCACGGTCAACGAACTGGCACTGTTTCTGGCGGCGGGCGTCCTGGCGGCGGGATTGACCAGCTTGACCCACGCCCTCGGCGGCTGGTTGCCGTTTGCCTACTTCGGTCCGACGCAGGCCAGCTTGCTGCTGCTGGCGATGGTGGGCAGCGCGGCGCTGGGTGTGCATCCGGTCATCACCATCGCCGCCTGCGGCGTGTGGCTGGCGCCGCTGCATCCAGACCCCAACCTGCTGGCGATCACCCTGCTGATGGCCTGGGCGATCGGCGTGCCCGCCAATCCCCTCTCTGGACTGCACTTGATGATGCAGGGTCGTTACGGCATCGACGGCTACGCCTTCCTGCGTTGGAATGTGGATTATGTGCTGAAGTGCCTGGGGGCGGGAATCATCTTGTTGTATGGCTATGCGGCGCTGTTGGGGGTTTGAGAATCNNGCGAACACCATGGGCCAGGCAGCAACCGCGTCCAATCGAGAACACGAATCCCGGCAAGCGGTAGCTGCGTTTGCACGTCCGGCTTCCCCATATGAGCTTCAGCGCCCCGTGAAATTCGGCTTGCGCTTTTCCTGGAATGCCCGCACGCCTTCCTGGGATTCCTCGGTACCGTAAAACAAGCTGACCGCCTGTAAACCCAGCGCGGAGATCCCGGCGATGTGAGCGGTGTCGGCGTTGAAGGAGCGCTTGGCTAGCGCCAGCGCGGTCGGGCTTTTCTCCAAAATTTCCGCGCACCAGCGTTCCACCTCGGCATCTAGTTCGGTGTCAGGCACGACCTTGTTCGCCAAGCCCATTTGCACCGCCTCCGCCGCCGTATACTGCCGGCACAAATACCAGACTTCCCGCGCCCGTTTCTCGCCGATTGCTCGCGCCATGTAGGCGGTGCCGAAGCCGGGGTCCACCGAGCCGACCTTGGGACCGACCTGGCCGAATTTGGCCGACTCGGCAGCCAGGGTCAGATCGCACAACAACGCTAGCACGTGCCCGCCGCCGATGGCGTAGCCGCGCACCTTGGCGATGACGGGCTTGGGCACGTCGCGGATCACGTTCTGCAACTCCTCCAGCGGCAGGCCGATCACCCCGCGCCCGTCATAATGACCGGCGTGCGCCGACTGGTCGCCGCCGGTGCAAAACGCCTTGTCGCCGGCGCCGGTCAGCACGATGACGCCGATGGATCGATCCCACCCCGCCTGCTGGAATGCGTGGATCAGTTCCTCGCAAGTCTGGGCGCGGAAGGCGTTATATTTGTCGGGACGGTTGATGGTGAGGGTGGCGACGCCGTCCCGGACTTCGTACAGAATATCCTCATAAGTCATGGTCATGACGATTCCTTCAGGAAAGGGCTGATGCAACCAACCTTCAAGGCTTTTCTGGAATCCTTCCTCGGCGTGCTCGCCGCGCCCGAATTTTCCGCGGCGGGGGCGTTGCCGGATTACCTGAATCTGCCGGAATCCGAACGCGGCGGCGATGAAATGCCGATGGTGGACAACCGGATCACCGAGAGCCTGCTGGCCGCGCTCGGTTATGCGAAATCGGAGTGGAAGTATAACCAGAACAACGCCGATGGCCGGCCCGATTTTGTGGTGGCGATCCCCGAATACCCCAGTCCGGCCTGTTTTGTGGTCGAGGACAAGAACACGACGGTTCCCAAACTCACGGAACATCGTAACCAACTCCTGGGCTACATGATCCGTTGCAGCGCGCCTCGGGGTTTGTTGGTCAACGGCATCGCCATCATCGCCTACGATCATTCCGATCTCTTCTCCAATACCCCCATCTTTGAAATCCCGCTGGCTTTGGTGGTGGAAACCTGGCTGGGACGAAACCTGTTGGGCGGCGGCGCGCGAGGTGTCGAGGCCCTGGACCGCGCGGGTTTGCTCCCGGCCTTGTCCGCATTGTGGCGGCGCTATGGCCGCGAGGGCTTTGCCTCGCTCAAGACCCTGATCGATGACCTCACGCTGCAACGCGACGGAACGCCGCACGAGTTCAACGGCGCCAGTTGGCAGCCAGAGCGATGCCGGATCCCCCCGCGACCGGTGAGCCAGAATCCGCAGGCGTTGATTGAAGCGATCAAGGGTTTGATCGCCGAGTTCGAGGACGACGCCGCCGCGCAATTGCTGGCGTTCGAGCAGGATTACCAGGAGTTCCTGACGTTGGCGGAGGGCCTGCCCAACCAGCCGTCATTCGCCGAGCAGGAGGAGCAGTTGTCGGCCAGGCTGCGCGCGCTGATGCCGCCCAGTCTGAGCGAGCGGGAACGGCGGTCGTTGGAACTGGAGGTGCGCGCCATCATCACCCGACGCCTGCCGCTCGAGAACCTGAAAACCCTGGAGAGCCTGCGTCGATTGCACCGCGTCAAATCCGAAAACGGCCGCGACCCCATTCAAGACCTGGCCTACGACATTCGGAATTTGGTGGTGGCGCGGATTCTCCATTCGGAGAACCTAAAGGTCGCTTATGGGGAAGCCGCGCGCGTGGTCGACAGCTTCCGGGTCTGGAAGGAAAAAACCGCGTCGCGGGTGTTTCAGTCGGGGGACCCGGACCGCCTGCGCCGCGAATTCGTCACCCAGACGGCTTACCTGGTCGTGGTGCGGATGCTGCTGGTGCGGATCATGGAAGACAAGGCACTGATGCCGCGCGCGTTCACCAATGGCGGGATGGCGCTCTGGTTCCGGCATGTGGAACCGCAATACCTGGCGCTGGCGGCCGGGCGTTGCGCGCATTATTTACTCGCGCTGTCCTACGAGTCCGCCCAGCGGGTGTACGCCCACTTCTATCAGGAAAAGACCGTGCTGGACTGGTATCGACCCGACCGCACCGCCGTGGTGCGGGTCCTGCACCGATTGGCGGGCTTCGATCTGCGGGACATCGACCGGGACATTATCGGCACGGTCTACAACCAGTATGTCGAAGAGCGGCACAAGCACGAAAGCGGCATGTATTTCACTCCCCCGCCAGTGGTCGAATTCATGCTGGATCGAGTCGGCTACCGGGGACGCGGTATCCTCGAACGGAAGCTGCTGGACCTGTCCTGCGGCTCGGGCACTTTCCTGGTCGCGGCGGCTCGCCGGCTGCTGGCGGCGCATCGTGAATATTGGCAAGCACAGGGCCAGTCGGACATTCCCATCGATCAGGCCGAGAATGTGATCCACGACCTGCGGGACGCGTTGCACGGCATCGATCTCAATCCCTTCGCCTGCGCCCTCGCCGAAATCAACCTGTTGATTCAGGTGATGGACTTAATCAACGCCGCCCTGAAAACCGGAATCCCCATCCATCTGGAACGGTTTCATGTCTACAACGACGACAGTTTATTGTTCGATCCAGCCACCACCACCGTCCTGTCCCAGGGACTGGATTTTCCCACCGAGGAACTGCCGGTATCGGACCAGATCAAGACCGCCACCGGGCGCTGGTCGGGGGGATTTGATTTCGTGGTGGGCAATCCGCCCTACGTGCGGGCCGACGAAAACGATGAATGGTTGCGCGGCTACCGCAAGCGCGTCCGGGACGAACATCCCATCCCCGCGGTGCGGGCGGCGATGACGCTGAAATGGGATTTGTTCGTGCCGTTCGTGGCCCAAAGCGCCACGGTTTTGAAAGACGGTGGAATCATGTGCCTGATCACCAGCAGCGCCATTGAGAAGGCGCCGTATGCGGACGCGCTGCGCCGGCAACTGCTCGCCACCACTCAACCGCGAGAAATCCACTTCTTTCCCAACATGCGGTTGTTTCCCGACGCGGTGGTGGAAAACACGATTGTCCTGGCCGAAAAGGGCGTTGCCCCGCCCACGCACGGCGTTAACCGCTACTGGCACACGCAGGTTCCGACGATGGGAAGTCACGCCGAATGCCAGACGCTCCCGCTATCCTACGGCGATGACGTATTCCGGCAAATCCTGCCGACCCTGAAGCTAAAAAAGGGCGTCAAACATGCGCGCCTGGTGGATTTATGCTATCTCAGCGTCGGCATGGTGCTGAATTCCAGTGAAAAGAAAAACAAGGGCGCATTCAGTTTGGAAGATTTGATCCGCGATACGTCCGATCCAATCCACTGCGTTCCCTACGTGGGCAGCCGGGACCTTGCTGATTATGGACTGATCAATCTGCGCTATCTGGAATATGGCCCAGAAACCCGCGTTCCCTCCGAGATTCGCCGTCCCACGTTCCCGGAATTGTACGACCGCCCGAAACTCCTGGTGGCCGAATTCGGCGGTTTTGCTTATGACGACGGGCAGTGGGACAGTCGGGGCTTTCTGAAATGCAATCACTCCGTCTTTATCCTGATGCCCTGGCAGCTACTGTCCTGGATCAATAATCCAAGCATCCTGAGCGACACGCGCAATCGTAGCCGGGCTGCGCTGGAACTGCTGGCGAAGACCACCGACCCCTGGTATCTGCTCGGGTTTCTCAACTCGCCGCAAATGTGGGAACTGTTGGCCGGTGTCTCTCGCAGCGCCATCGCCGAACGGTTGCAACCCAACGATTTACGGGAAATTCTGGTTCCACTGCCGCCCCAGGCCGTTGCGGACGACATCGCCCGGCTGGCCCAGGAAGCCACCGACTGTCAGCGGGCGCTGCTGCCCTACCGGCGGGGCGGCTGGAAAATCAACGGCAAGGGGATCGAGTCGCCATTCATCGTCCCAGCGGGCATCGCGACGCGCGAACTGGGCCGGGCCAAGGTCCGCTGGGGTATTTATATCGTCACGCCTGGCGCCAAGCTGGCCCGCCTGGAGCGACAGGAACGCCGAATCATGGCCGGTCGCGCGGTCGCCATCGAACCCGACGCGACCGTCTCCGAGGAAGCCTTGGATTGGCTGGTGGGACAGTTACGGCGGAGTGGCCGGTACGACTTGCAGGTGGCCGAAAAAACGGGCCTGCCGATTCCCGCCACGCCCCAGGACGCCGAACAGGCGTGGCGCATCTTGCAAGATGACAAAGCGAACATCGTCGCCTTGCTGGAGCGGATCGCCGTAATCAAGAAGGACATCGCGGCGCGGCTGGACCATCTGTTCGAGAGAATTCAGCATCCGGCCAAGCAGCCAGCGATCCTATGAATCTCACGGCACCAGCAAATCCCCACCTTCCATGTGCAGCACCTCCACCCGCCAGCCGACCAGCAGCACGCTGCCGACCCGGCGGTTCAGGCCGGTATCGGTGAACTCGAACACGTACAACCGCTCCAGCTTCAAGCGCCCGTCGCGGTCGCGCCGCCACCACAGCCGCTCCAGGGCCACGGTATCGTCCAACAATTGCACCCCGCTCTGCTGGCATGCGCGGGCACTGGCGGCGCGGGCCTGTTCGCGGGCGCCGAGACTGTCTCGCCAGAACCACAGACCGATGCCGAAGGCGATCAGAAACCCGATCAGGGTCGACAAACTCATAGCAGCGGCCTGAGCCGGGACAAAATATCCTCGCGAGCTTGAGCCAACAGCGATTCTCGGTCGAGACTGTCCAGAATATCCTGCACCACCCGCTTCGGTCCGCCCTCGCCCCAGGATTTCCCCTGGGCGAAATACTGCTCGGCGGCCTTTCCGACCACGTAGGTCCCGTACCAGGCCACCGCGCCCTGCGCGCCGGCGGTCACCACCGTCGACAGGCCCAGGCTGACGCCCTTGAGCGCCGACGCCACCAGGTTCATGCTCCACACCGTGCCGATCAGGAACACCAATTGGGTGAAAATGGTCTTGAGCAGGGAACCGGCCTCGCTACGGCTGATCGGCAAGCTGTACACCCGGCTCAGATGGACGACCATCGCCGCGTCGGTGGCGATCGCCGCCAGAATGTCGGCGATCGGAATCGGATTCAACGCCACCGCCACCCCTTTCGCCAGACAGTAATTACGCACCACTTTTTCCGCCAGATCGCGGCGGATACCCATGATCTCGCGGGTCAGACGATCCGAGAAGCGGCCGGCGAACAAACCGGCGTTGAGCGCCGCCATGGTCTTGCCTTCGGCCTTGAGAATGTCCCAGATCCGCTCGCGCAGCGCGGTCAGGTCCGGCGGCGGCCGGCGGCTGGTTTCGGTTTCATGGCCGTCGGCGTCCACCAGGATGACGATGCGCTCGGCCGGATCGGCGGCGGCGGTCAGAATATCTGGCGGCAAGACCAACCCCGCGGCGCGCTGGCGCAGGGTGTCCAGCAGCAGTTCGCGCTCGGCCCGGGTATAGCGATCCACCTTGTTCAGCACCAGCAGCAAGCGTTGCGCCGCGCCCTTCACCTGCCGCAGCGCTTGCAGTTCGGTATCGGTGATGTCGCTATCCACCACGAACAGCACCAGGTCGCTGCGGCTAGCCACATCGTGGGCGAGTTGTTCCCGAGCCTCGCCCGCCACCTCGTTGATGCCGGGCGTATCGATCAGGAACACTCCCCCGGCGTCGTATTCCTGCCAGCGGGCATGGGCGGCCTGGGTAGTCTCGCCGTGCAGGGGGCTGGTCGAGAAGCGCGCCTCGCCCAACAGGGCGTTCAGCAGCGCCGACTTGCCGACGCTGACCCGGCCGAAAACCGCGATGTGGATGTGACCGTGCTCGATTTTCTCCAGCAACATCTGTAGTTGCTGGTAATCCTCAGCCAGTGCCGCGCGCACCGGCGGCGGCACCCGTTTGTCGTCCAGCAGCTCGCGCAGGCTCTCGCGGGCCAGCGCCAGGTGCGCGTCGCCGCTAGCCGGTCGCGGTTCCGGCACCGGCGCCGTCCCGCTGTCGCGCCCAAACCAGTTGGGCCAGACTTTTTGCACGCGCTTCCAAATTTTCACTCAAATGATCGTCGAACATCCGTAGAGTGGGGCCGCTGACCAGATCGCCACGGCTTTCCAGGGACCGGGCCACCGCCTTGCCCAGACTCTGGAAGATCAGCCCATAGACCACGGCGTGCATCATGCCGCCCACCACCGTTCCCATGCCGGGAAAGGCTTTGAACACATTGCCGACCAGCGCCAACAGCAGGTTGAAGTTGCGCTTGATTTGATGGCCGGCCAGATCCAGAAAGCGTTGCATGTCCATCTCGCGTGCCGGCACTTCGTACAGCGCGCACATTTCGTTGATCAGGTTGTAGCTCTGATTCCCCTGAATCAACACATCGGTGCCCGGACTGACCGCCGCCAGTGCGCCGAACACCGCCTTGCGGGAATAGCTCTGGACGATGTCGTCCGCCTTGCCGCGCCGATGCTGGGTCACCGCCGCGTCCAGCTTCTGCTGGGCCAGCACGAACACCGCCGTATCGCGCNNTGCGGCTTGCGCTCGCGCAGGCTGGTTTCCTCACGGCCATCGTGATAAACGCGGGTCACTTCTTCCAGGCCGCCGCACTGCACCGGCGCCACCTCCATCTGCTCGCCGAGCCGTTCGGCCAACCGTTCGCGCACCAGGGTCAGTTCCCGCTCGGTGAAGCGGTCGATCTTGTTCAGCGCCACGATCACCGGGCTGCCCAGTTCGAGCAGGGTTTGCAGGGCCTGATACTGATCGCGGGTCAGGTCGCCCTCGCAGACGTAGAGCACCACGTGAGCGCGCAACGCCTCATCGCGGGCGGTCTGGTCGAGATGACCGTCGACCTCGTTCAGGCCCGGCAGATCGGCCAGGATCAGCCGGTCGCCAGCCGGACTGGTCCAAGTGTAATGGGTGACTTTTCGAGTCGTGCCGCCGCGCACGTCGACCGCGATATCGTGGCCCGGCATGAGCGCGCGGATCAGCGACGATTTGCCGGCGCTGATCTCACCGAACACCGCCACCACGATCTCCCCGGCCGCCCGCCGTCGCTGCAATTCCTCCAGCTCGCGGCGGATGGCGTCCACCTGGATGCCGGCGGCCTCGCTGCGCTCCAGGCGCTGGCGCAGGGTCGCTTCATCCGGCGGCTTGGGGGGCACGCTGGGTTTACGGGCGGGACGGCCCAGGTTCAAAACCCGCCAGACCGCATAGACCCCGCCCGCACTCAACAGGCCCAGGATCAACAGGTAGACGATCCAGAAGGTGGTCGGCGCGCGTTGCAGGCGGTCCCAGACCGACAGGCCGAGATCGGTGATGTACAGCACCAGCACCAGCAGGAAGGCCACGGCGACGCTGGCGCCCACCGCCAGCAGCAGGCGCACCGGCAGCCAGGCGCGCGCGGCCGGCGACAATGGTAGTTTAGGCAGGGACGGCATTAGGGACGAACAGATCGAGGAAGAGTTGCGGCACTTTTTGCACCTTCCGTTGCGGGTAGTCGAAGAACACGATCCCGGTCTTGGCCCGCGCCACCTCGCGCCCGCTGGTTTTCTCAGTCACGCGATAGACGAAATCGCAGCCGTGCCGGGAGAAGTCGGTCACCCCCACTTCGATCGCCAGCGTCTCGCCGGGAAACGCTTCGGACTTGTAGACGATCACGCTATCGGCCATGATCAGGCCG
>JRYF01001595.1_pt1 | contig 12165 bp, 9 predicted proteins | sample 235331 | NCBI WGS metagenome assembly JRYF01 (sample SAMN03074217, study PRJNA261475) | activated sludge metagenome | biome: Wastewater Treatment Plant; feature: Wastewater; material: Activated sludge; isolation source: activated biomass of a wastewater treatment plant treating hydrocarbon... ... | reverse complement strand
AAGTACGACGCCTGGGCCAAGTTGAAAGGGATGCCCAAGGAGGAGGCGATGCGGCAGTACGTCGATCTGGTGGCGGCGCTCGAGCAGGCCTGAACACCGCACGGGCCAGCGTTCGCCACGCGCTAGCGCGACGACTCGTCGCGGTCGTCCGGGCGCGTGGCCCGCAACAGACCGAGACCGCTCTCCACCAGTGACGACCCGGTACGGACGACCCTCCGGGCGGTTCGATCCAGCAAATCGCTAGCGCTCAGCGCGTCGGTAAAGCCTTTCCGCACCTCCTCGCGGAAGGTCGGCAGATGTTCCATCGCCGCTTCCCGAAAACCCGCCGTCAATTCCGCGCGAACCCTGGGCAACAACTCGGTCGCGGCATCCTCCACTCCGCCGCGCACCTGCGCGCGCAACGGTCCCAGTAGCTCCTGGCCCGCCGCGCCCGCACCCGCCTTCACCCGCGCTTCCAACCCCTCGGCCAAGGCCGCCAGCCGGGCTTCCAGTCGTGGTCGAACCCACCGCTGAAACAGCACCAGTCCCAACCCCAGCGTAACCCCGCTCGACAGCAGCGAGGTGACCGCGATCAAAACAAACAACTCGATACCATCCACTCGCCTGTCCCTCTCGCCATTTGACCCTGCTTAACCCCACGGGTGGCTCGCGCCGCCAAGGAATTTCGGGTCGGTCAATTCTATAATTACAGCGGTTATCCCACGAAGTCAGGAGCGAAAACAACCATGAATTATTTCGTCACCGGCGCCACCGGCTTCATCGGCCGGCGCCTCGTCGAAAAGCTGCTCCAACGCCCCGACACCACGGTTTACTACCTGATTCTGGAGCGTGAACTACCCTTGGTGGAAACCCTCCACCAACGCTGGGGCAGCGCCGCCGATCGCACGGCACCCATCGTTGGCGACCTGACCCTGCCCCGGCTGGGCGTGTCGGCGTCCGATCAGGCTCGACTTCAAGGTAACATCCAGCATCTGTTTCATCTGGCGGCGATCTACGACCTGAAGGCGGGTCCCGAGATCCAGCATCAGGTCAACATTGAAGGCACTCGCAACGCGGTCGCCTTCGCCGAGGCCATTGAGGTCGGTTGCTTCCATCTGACCAGTTCCATCGCCGCCGCCGGCCTGTACGAGGGCGTGTTCCGCGAGGATATGTTCGAAGAGGCCGAGGCGCTCGACAACCCTTACTATCGCACCAAGCATGAGTCGGAAGGCATCGTCCGCCGTGAATGCTCGCGTCCCTGGCGCGTTTACCGGCCCGGTATCGTGGTCGGTGATTCGCGCACCGGCGAAATGGACAAAATCGACGGCCCCTACTACTTCTTCAAGCTGATCCATAAACTGCGTAGACTCCTACCGCCCTGGATGCCGGTCATCGGCATCGTGGGCGGCCGACTGAATCTGGTGCCGGTCAACTTTGTGGTGGATGCGATGGGGCACATCGCCCATCTGGAGGGACTGGACGGTCGATGCTTCCACCTGGTGGATCCGAAACCGCACCGGGTCGGCGACATCCTCAACCTGTTCGCCCGCGCCGCGCACGCCCCGGAAATGAGCCTGCGGGTCAACGCCCTGATGTTCGCGTTCGTGCCGGAGATCATCAAGGCCGGGTTGTCGCAACTGAAACCGGTCCGCCGCATCAAGGACCAGCTCCTCAAGGACCTGGGCATGCCGGCGGACGTGCTGCGCTTCGTCAACTATCCCACCCGTTTTGACTGCCGCGAGACGCTCAAAGCCCTGAACGGGACCGACATCGCCGTACCACCCCTGGAGAGCTACGCTTGGCGACTGTGGGATTACTGGGAACGTCATCTCGATCCAGATCTGTTCGTCGACCACAGTCTGAGCGGAGCGGTCAAAAACAAGCGGGTTCTCATCACTGGCGCCTCGTCCGGCATTGGCAAGGCCGCCGCCCTCAAGATCGCCGAGGCTGGCGCCAAGACCCTCATCGTTGCCCGCACCGAGGAGAAGTTGTTGGAAACCCAGCGGGAAATCCAAGACTTGGGCGGCTCCGCCTTCATCTACACCGCCGACGTCGCCAACATGGCCTCCTGCGATGCTCTGTTGCGGCGGGTGCTAGACGAGCATGGTGGGGTGGATATCCTGATCAACAACGCCGGCCGCTCCATTCGTCGGTCGATCGAACACTCGCTGGATCGGTTCCACGACTACGAGCGCACCATGCAGCTCAACTACTTCGGCGCGCTGCGGCTGATCATGGGTTTCATTCCCAGCATGTTAGCCAAGAAACGAGGTCACATCATCAACATTTCATCGATCGGCGTGCTCAGCAATGCACCGCGCTTCTCGGCCTACGTCTCCTCCAAGGCAGCGCTGGATGCCTTCTCGCGTTGCGCGGTCGCCGAATTCTCGGACAGCGGCATCGAGTTCACCACCATCAACATGCCGCTGGTGCGCACGCCGATGATTGCCCCGACCCAGCTTTACCAGCACGTACCAACCCTGAGTCCCGAGGAAGCCGCCGATCTGATCGTGCAGGCGATCATCGAGAAGCCGGAGCGCATCGCTACCCGAGTCGGTATTTTTGCCCAGGTGCTGCACGCCGTGGCACCCAAGTTGTACGCGGTCATCATGAACACCGCGTTTCGGCTGTTTCCCGAGTCGACCGCGGCCAAGGGATCGCAGCTGGCCGACGCCTCGGAGCCTTCGCTGGAGCAAATTTCCTTCGCCCAGTTCACTCGAGGCATTTATTGGTGATTTTCAGAGTCCAACCCGACGGCCGGGTGCTTCATGCTCCCGATCAGGCAAAACTGCGTGGAAGCGCGCCACGCCATAAATCCAGCGCGCGAGGTCGAGTTCCACCGCTTCGGGGGTTCGCCCGAAATCGTGGCCTAATTCCCATCGACCCTTAACATAACCACCACCCGTGAGACTAGAACGATGAAACTGAAAATTGGCGATCCCGCCCCCCAGTTCACCGCCATGACCACCCAAGGCGATACCGTCAAGCTGTCCGACTATTTCGGTAAAAAACTGGTGTTGTACTTCTACCCGATGGACGACACACCGGGCTGCACCAAACAGGCCTGCTCCCTGCGCGATCACAACCAGGAGATTCAGGACAAGGATGCCGCCATTCTCGGCGTCTCTACCCAGGACATCGCCTCCCATCAACGCTTCACCGAGAAATATCATCTGAACTTCCCCCTGGTGGCCGATACCAACGGCGCCGTGAGTCGGGCCTACGGCACCATCGGCGGAGATGGCGGCGGACTGGTGGGGACGGCGATGAGCCTGATGGGGGTTGCCAAGCGCATCACCTTTATCATCGACGAAAGCGGCCACATCGCCCACGTCATCGACAAACCCGATTGCGCCCATCATGCCCTGGAGGTTCTCGAGCTCTTATAGGCGCACCGCCGAATCATGATATGGTTTGGGTTTGCTAAGTGAGAAGGGAATCCTGTTAAAGCTCGGATTGTCGCCCCCTAGCATCGGTCACACAATCGCCCAACCAGCGAAGCCTAAGAGCTTGCGTCTGTCGAGCGCTCATCCGAGCACAACCCAACCCGATTAACAGCGCCACGCCTATCCTAGAGTGTTGCCGGAGATTCGCATGTCCGGGCAGTATGTTCGCCACTATTATCGCTCCACCGCGCGGACCCCCGTCTGGGCGGTCCGTCTCCCCTCAACCAGCCCGCCCGCCGTCCGTCTACCGGAGGGCGCCGGTGCCCCATCTATCCAGCCGATGGAACGACCGACGTGACACCCCGGGAAACTGGCGAACTCGGCCGATGGGATCAAGGAGCCGCCAGTCAGCAAGGCGGACGCCACGAACAGCAGGATTGCTGGGGCATTTTCCAGTCCCCGGACCGGCGGGGCCTGCTGGCCGCGGTGGCCGATGGCATGGGCGGTCATCTGGATGGGGCCCTGGGCGCCCGGACGATCATCGATACCGCCCGGGATTTCATCCAGACCCCCCCACCCTTGCTGCGCACCGATCCCACCGCCGCTCTGAATCAGTTGTGCCAGCAGATGCACGACGCGATCAATGGCCAGTCGGAATCCGCCCGCAGCACCATCATCATGGTCTGGCTTCATCGCTATCGGGCCTATTGGCTGAACGTTGGCGACAGTAGACTGTATCACTTTAGAAACAGTCTCCGCCTAATGCGCACCCGCGATCACTCCGCCGTACAGTTGTTGATGGATCTTGGAGAAATCAACGAGGCCCAGATGGCGACTCATCCCGCCCAAAATCGGCTCTATCGCTGCCTGGGCGGCGACGATCGACCCAAACCCGACCAGGGTCAGTTCGCGATCCAACCCGGCGATCTATTGGCGCTGTGTTCCGACGGGATTTGGGAACACGTCACCGAAGCCGAACTGTGGAACGTCACGCTCGCGCAGGGTCCCGCCGTTGCCGCCCGCCTGCTAGCGGAGCAGGCGGTGCGGCGCGGTGGCCCGGAAGCCGACAACGCCACCTTGGCCCTGCTCCGCGCCAGGGTGAGTGATGCCGGCGATCCGCCAAACTGGCTGCGGCGACTTTCGACGGGATTGGCCGCGCTGTTCGAGCGCGACCGCCGCTAGCGCCAGCCCACCTTGACGCTCACCGATCCAAAGGGAAGCCCGATGCCCGAAGAAACCAACGCGCTGCCCACGGGCTACAGCCTGCACCGCTACCAGATCGATGGCGTTCTGGGCGCGGGGGGGTTCGGGATCACCTATCGGGCGATCCATGAAGCGCTGGAGAACCAGGTTGCCATCAAGGAATATTTTCCAGCCGAATGGGCTTACCGCGACCACAACGGGACGACCGTGCGCGCCAACGCCCAGGGTCAAGTCCCGGCGCGAAGCGGCGAACCCCCCTGTTACGACTGGGGTCTGCAACGGTTTCTCGATGAAGCCAAGATCCTGGTACAGATCAACCACCCCGGTGTGGTGCGGGTCCGGGACTATTTCACGGCCAACGGCAGCGCCTACATCGTCATGGAATACGAAGAGGGCGAATCGCTGAGCACCGCGCTGCAGCGGGGCGGCATTCTGCCCGAACAGGAACTGCGCCGCCTGCTGAACGATGTCATGCCGGCGCTGGAAGCCGTCCACGGCGAGGGTTACCTACACCGCGATATCAAACCCAGCAATCTCTATATCCGCAGCCACGACGGGCACATCATCCTGATCGATTTCGGCGCCGCCCGCCAGGCTCTTGGTCGACGCACCCGTAGCGTCACCAGCGTGGTCACGCCTGGCTACTCACCCATCGAACAATACGTGACGGTCGGCGAGGACTATGGACCCTGGACCGATATTTACGCGCTCGGCGCCGTCTTGTACCGTTGTATCACCGGCGCGCCTCCGATCGAGGCGCCCGGCCGGGTGCTCAAGGATCCGATGCAACCCGCCATTGAGGTCGGAGCCGGATTGTACTCGCGCGGGTTGCTGCAAGTGGTCGACAACGCCTTGGCCGTTCGTCCCGAAGACCGCTTTCAGAGCATGGTCGCCATGCGGGAGGCACTACAGGTCGCCGATCGGTCAAATGCGGATTCCGATTTTTCTCCAGTGCCTCCCATCAAACCCGAGCTTCTGGAGCTGTCTCCGCTGACCCATAGCACTCTAAACCTTGAGCCGTTCCTCGCGCCGGGACCCGTATCGTCGCCCAGCCAACGCGATGTCTGGAGCGATTCCGTCCCGTCGAAAGGTCGTTCGCGGGATTCGCAACCCCAACTGCCGGAACGCGATGCCTTCCCATCACACCCTTCGCAACGAGTGGACGCGGTGCCCTCCTCACCCAGCGTCCGATCCCCCGACTGGGATTTCGCCAAACCGAAGGTGAATCAGCCGCTCGACTTCGATTCCGCCACGCCTTCGTTGGAATCGACAAGGGGCACCAGCGCTGATTCATCCCTGCCGTTGCTGGAAAATATTTGGGAGTACCTGGACGAGAACACGCCCCTGGCACCTTCTTCTCCCTCCGAATCCATCCCGCCCCTCACATCGCCACCGCGATCCGAGCCTTCCTCGACTCCTCTGCTCAAACGCACGCCGCAGTCGGCGCTGGAGCATCTAAAAAAGGCTTCGAGCTCCCGGCGGGGAGAACAAACCAGCGATCGCTCGATATCATCGGAACCACCATCGTCGCTCCAGGAATCCACCGTCGGCGAGGACCTCAGCGGTACCAGTCCCGAGATTTCCAAAGTCATCATTCCTCCTCAACCCGACCACCGCTCCCCAGCGATTCGCTGGGCGCGGATCCTGATGACTGTGTTTGCGGTTTCGGGATTGTTGGGAATTGGGCTTTTGGCTTTCGAGGCTTATCATACTTTCCGGGACCGGCGCCAGCAGGAAAGTGCGGCGCAACAACAACGACTGGAGCAGGAAGAAGCCGCTCATCGTGCCCAAGTGGCGGCCCAACGCCGGGAGACGGAAATCACCCGCTACATCGAGCAGGCTCGCCGGGCGATGACGGGCAGAAATTGGTCGCTGACCACCACTTATCTGGAACGGGCCGTCGCCATCGATCCCGATCATCCGGCGGTGGTGGCCGCCAAGGCCGAACTGCTCGCCCTACGTCCGAGCACCGGCGTCAGAACCCGGATCGACACCGTGACCGGTCTGGAGTTGAACTGGGTCGAGGGCGCCTGCTTCATGATGGGCAGCCCCACCACCGAGCGAGATCGCCGGCGCGACGAACCCGAACGCGAGGTGTGCGTAAAAGGGTTCTGGATCGGCAAGACCGCAGTCACCAACGACCAGTACCGTCGGTTCAAACCCACTCACGACAGCGGTTCCCTTTCCGGATATTCCCTGAACGGCAATACGCAACCTGCGGTCAATTTAAATTGGGGCGATGCTAAAGCCTTCGCTGAATGGCTCTCCTGGGAAGCGGGCGCCGGCAAGCGTTTCCGACTTCCGACCGAGGCCGAATGGGAGTTCGCCGCCCGCGCCGGCACGACGACCCGCTATTTTTGGGGCAACGACATCGATCCCCGTTACGCCAACTTTTCCGACCGCAACGACCCGACCGGCGCGGCCATCGGTAACCTGGACGACGGTCACGCCGTCACCGCTCCAGTCGGGAGCTACTTGCCAAACCCCTTGGGCCTGCACGATATGGCCGGTAACGTCTGGGAATGGACCTGCTCGGAGTACGACCCGAACTATGGCGGTCAAGAGCAGAATTGCTCCAGCCGCCGATCCAACGACGGTCAGCGGGTGGTCCGGGGCGGCTCCTGGAACAACGGTCCCGGCGATCTGCGCTCCGCCAAGCGCCTGCCCCGCAACCCCGAGCATCGCGATGCGATGACCGGGTTCCGGGTGGTGATGGAAGCGGAATAACCGGAGCAGTCGACGGAACCTTCGCGCGCGTGAAACATGGCGATGCGCTCAGGCTGGCCTGCGCTCCACCAGGAAGGTCGCGCTGCCCTCGACCACGATCTTGCCCTTCACGGTACAGACGGTATCCATGATCACCCGGGAGCGTTCGTAATTGATCTCCCGGATGGTACAGACAGCCGTTACAGTGTCGCCGATCCGCACCGGCGCCCTGAAACGCAGGCTCTGATCCACATAGACCGCGCCGGGACCGGGTAGCCGGGTGCCGGCCACGCAGGAAATCAAGCCGGCGCTGAAGATGCCGTGCACGATGCGACCCTTGAAGCGGGTCTGCGTGGCGAATTCCTCGTCGACATGTACCGGATTGTTATCGCCGCTGATACCGGCGAACAGGATGACGTCGGCCTCGGTGACGGTTTTGGCGTAGGACGCGGTCATGCCGACCTTCAGTTCTTCCAGAAAATAGCGATGCAGGTTATCGCCCATCAGATTCTCCAAATTAGCATAAGGGGTAAAATGCCGCTTGCTGCGGGTCACGCGGCGCTAACCCGCCTCATAATTGTTTTGCCGATCTAGCCTACCGGTTCTTCAGCCGCAGGAAAATTTTCCTGCTATCAACCATTCGGATCCACCACGATCCGCCCCCGCACCTGACCGGCGAGAATCGCCTCCGCCCAGTGGGGAACTTCGACCAAGGGTATCACTTGTGTCATCCGATCCAGCACCACCGTCGGCAGTATTTCGTCCAGCCGCGTCCAGGCCATCCGCCGCGGCTCCGCGGGACAGGTCGCTGAATCGATGCCCAACAGCTTCACACCGCGCAGGATAAAGGGCATGACCGTGGTCGACAATTCGACGCCACCGGCCAAGCCGCAGACCGCCACCGCGCCATGCAGATCGGTTTCCGCCAACGCCCGCGTCAGCACGGGACCACCCACGGTATCCACCACGCCCGACCAGCGCTGCGTTTCCAGCGGACGGCAAGGCTGATTCAACACCTCACGGGTGACGAATTCCGCCGCGCCCAGTTCCCGAAGGTAGGACTCGTTCTCCGGACGGCCAGTCCCGGCGACAACCCGATAACCCAATTGCGCCAGCAACGCCACGGCGAGGCTGCCCACCCCCCCGCTGGCGCCCGTCACCAGTACCGGCTTGGCCGCGTCCGGTCGGACACCCGCCTGCTCCAGCGCCATCACGCTCAGCATGGCGGTAAATCCGGCGGTGCCGAGCGTCATGGCCCAACGACTGTCTCGCCCGTCCGGCATCGGCACTAGCCAGTCGGCCTTGACCCGCGCCCGCTGGGCGTAGCCGCCCCAGTAGCGCTCGCCGACGCCCCAGCCGGTCAGCACGACCCGGTCGCCGGGCGAATAAGCCGGCGCGGTCGACGCCAGCACCGTTCCGGCCAGATCGATGCCGGGAACCAGCGGAAACTGGCGGACGATCTTGCCCTTGCCGGTCACCGCCAGCCCGTCCTTGTAGTTGAGCGAGGAGTATTCCACCGCCACCAGCACCTCTCCGGGAGGGAGATCGGTCTCGGTCAGGGTGGTAAGGTCGGCGACGGTTCGCCCCTCTTGCTGGTTCAGCACCAGCGCCTTGAAAGTCGCGTTCGCGGTCATGGTTTTTCCTCAGAACAGAGCGGGATGTTAGGGATCACGGACGGCACGCCGGCGCGGATCGACCCGGTCGGCACTTGGCCAATAAAGACATTGCATCACCGGAGGTGACTAAATACCATAGTTCGTTAGGGTTTAGCGTACATTTCAAAACGCAAGCAAAGCGGAGCGAAGGTAAACAATGAAAATTTTAGTCGCCGTAAAACGGGTCGTTGACTACAACGTCAAGGTACGGGCTAAGGCCGATGGTTCCGGCGTGGAAACCGCCAACGTCAAGATGTCCATGAACCCGTTCGACGAAATCGCCGTGGAGGAAGCGGTGCGCCTGCAAGAAGCCGGCAAGGCCCAGGAAATCGTGGCGGTCTCCCTCGGCGTCGCCGCCTGTCAGGATACGATCCGCACCGCGTTGGCGATGGGCGCCGACCGGGGCATCCTGGTCGAAACCAACGTCGAACTGCAACCACTGGCGGTCGCCAAGCTGCTCAAGGCAGTGGTCGACAAGGAACAACCGGATCTGATCATCCTCGGCAAGCAGGCGATCGACGACGACGCCAATCAGACCGGCCAGATGTTGGCCGCCCTGCTCGGCTGGCCGCAGGGCACTTTCGCCTCCAAGGTCGAAACGGGCGACGGCACGGTCGCGGTGACGCGCGAGATCGACGGCGGCCTGGAGACCGTGGCGCTGAACCTGCCGGCGGTGGTGACCACCGACCTGCGCCTCAACGAGCCGCGCTACGTCACGCTGCCCAACATCATGAAGGCCAAGAAGAAGCCGCTGGACGTGCTCAAGCCCGCCGACCTGGGGGTGGACGTCGCGCCACGGATCGCCACGCTGAAGGTGCAGGAACCGCCCAAACGGCAGGCCGGCATCAAGGTTGGCAGCGTCGCCGAACTGGTGGACAAGCTGCGCAACGAAGCCCACGTCATCTAACGCCCCGGGGTCCAAACATGAGCATTCTGGTCATCGCCGAACACGATAACACCCATTTGAAGGCGGCTACTCTAAATACCGTCACCGCCGCCACCCAACTGGGCGACGACATTCATGTGCTGGTCGCCGGGCATCACTGCGGCGCGGTCGCCGAGACCGCCGCCCAAGTCGCCGGGGTGAAAAAAGTGCTGGTGGCCGACGCCGCCCACTACGCCCACCAACTCGCCGAAAACGTGGCCTCGCTGGTGGTCGGCCTCGCCGGCGGCTACACCCACATCCTGGCTCCCGCCACCGCCGCCGGCAAGAACATGCTGCCCCGAGCGGCGGCGCTGCTGGACGTGGCGCAGATTTCCGATGTCATCAAGATCGAAAGCGCCGACACTTTCGTGCGGCCGATTTACGCCGGCAACGTGCTGGCCACCGTCCGATCCAAAGACTCAGTCAAGGTCATGACCGTGCGCGGCACCGCCTTTCCCGCCGCCGCGGCGAGCGGCGGTTCCGCCAGTGTCGAAACCGTCGCTCCAGCCGCCGACGCCGGCGTGTCCAATTTCGTCGGCCAGCAGTTGACCCAATCCGACCGGCCGGAACTGACCGCCGCCCGCATCATCATCTCCGGAGGGCGCGGGATGGGTAACGGCGAAAACTTCAAGCTGCTGGAGGACGTGGCCGACAAACTGGGCGCGGCGCTGGGCGCATCCCGCGCGGCGGTGGACGCCGGCTTCGTACCCAACGACTATCAGGTCGGCCAGACCGGCAAGGTGGTCGCTCCCGAACTCTACATCGCCGTCGGTATTTCCGGCGCCATCCAGCACCTGGCCGGCATGAAGGACAGCAAGGTGATCGTCGCCATCAACAAGGACGAGGAAGCGCCGATCTTCCAGGTCGCCGACTATGGCCTGGTGGCCGACCTGTTCGCCGCCGTGCCTGAACTGTCGAAAGAACTGGACAAGCTGAAGGCCGCCGGTTAGCTCGCGCGCGATCCCGCGCCACCGTTTTGGTGGCGCGAGGTCTCTCCCGCCACCATCGCAATCTCGAATTCCCATTTCTCAAGGAGGCGTCCATGACCGCCTATTGCGCCCCGACCCGCGACATGCAGTTTGTCATCAACGAACTGGCCGGACTGGCTGAAGTCGCCGCCCTGCCCGCCTTCGCCGAACAGGAAGTTGGTCCCGAACTGGTGGAAGCCGTGTTGGAGGAAGCCGCCAAGCTGGCCGCCGAAGTGCTGGCGCCCCTCAACAAGTCCGGCGATATTCAGGGCGCCAGCATCGGTCCCGAGGGGGTCATTGCCGCCGACGGCTTCACCGAGGCCTACCAAAAATTCATCGAGGGCGGCTGGAACGGTATCGGCTGTCCCGTCGAACACGGCGGTCAGGGTCTGCCGGAACTGCTGAACACCGCTACCCAGGAAATGTGGAATTCCGCCAACATGTCCTTCGCGCTGTGTCCGTTGCTGACCGCCGGCGCCATCGAAGCAATCAGTCGAGCCGGTTCGGCCGAACAACAGGCGCTGTTCCTGCCGAAAATGATCGGCGGCGAATGGACCGGCACCATGAACCTGACCGAGTCGCAGGCCGGTTCCGACCTGTCCGCCGTGCGCGCCCGCGCGGTGCCGGAGGGCGATCACTACCGGATTTTCGGCCAAAAGATCTTCATCACCTGGGGCGAGCACGACATGACCGAGAACACCATTCATCTGGTGCTCGCCCGTACCCCGGCCGCCCCCGAAGGAGTCAAGGGCATCTCGCTGTTCATCGTCCCCAAGTTCCTGGTCAACTCGGACGGCTCGCTGGGCGCACGCAACGACGTGCATGCCGTATCCATCGAACACAAGCTGGGCATCCACGCCAGCCCGACCTGCGTGATGGCCTTCGGCGACCGGGACGGCGCGGTCGGCTACCTGGTCGGCGAGGAGAACAAGGGTCTGGCCTACATGTTCATCATGATGAACGAAGCCCGCTTCAAGGTCGGCCTGCAGGGGCTGGCGATCGGCGAACGCGCCTATCAGGCCGCCCGCGAATACGCCAAGGACCGGGTCCAGGGTCGGCCGGTCGGAGTCAAGAGCGGCGACCGGGTCACCATCATCCATCATCCCGACGTGCGGCGGATGTTGATAACCATGAAGGCGTACAACGAGGCGATGCGGGCGCTGGCCTACGTGGTCGCCATGCACATGGACCTGGCCCGCCATCATCCCAATCCGGCCACGCGCCAGACCCATCAGGCGCGCGTGGATCTGTTGATTCCCGTGGTCAAGGGCTGGTCGACCGAAATCGGCATCGAGATCGCCTCGCTAGGCGTCCAGGTCCATGGCGGCATGGGCTTCGTCGAG
>JRYF01000596.1_pt2 | contig 12168 bp, 13 predicted proteins | sample 235331 | NCBI WGS metagenome assembly JRYF01 (sample SAMN03074217, study PRJNA261475) | activated sludge metagenome | biome: Wastewater Treatment Plant; feature: Wastewater; material: Activated sludge; isolation source: activated biomass of a wastewater treatment plant treating hydrocarbon... ... | reverse complement strand
CCCGCCGACGACGAAGCGCGCGGCCGAGGTGTTGTCGGCAATCACGCTCTTGAGGTCGAACTTGAAGTCGCGGTAGCGGCTGTCGATGACCTCGATGCCGGGCAGCACGAAGTCGGTGGCGGCCAGCACGCTGCCGATGTGGCAGCCGGGGCCCTTGAGCTCGCGCTTGAGCACGAAGGCGATCTCGGGCTCGACCTTGGGGTGGATGAGCTGTTTCGTGTCGACCGCGGCGCCCTCGGCCACGCTGAATTCGTCGACCAGGAAGCCGAACACCGGCTCGGTCACCCCCATCTGCTTCATCTTGGCGTGCGAGGTCAGGCCGCACTTCAGGCCGGCGGGCCTTGCGCCCCGAGCCAGCTTGCGTCGCAGGATGGCGTCCTGGATGGCGTAGGCGTCGTCCCAGTCCATGCCGGGATGTTCGTCGGTGATCTTGGGCGTGTCGCGCGCCTTGAGCTGGCAGCGCTCCAGGTGCTCGGCCAGGCCGGCGATGGTGGCTTTGTCGAGTGCCATCGTGTCTCCTCGCGCTGCTTCAGGCGGCCTTGGCCGGGATCAGCCCGCGCGCCTTGGCCATCGTCAGCGCGGTGTCCTCGATCATGTCCTCCTGGCCGCCGACCATGCCGCGCCGGCCGAGCTCGACCAGCAGATCGCGCGCCGGGATGCCGTACTTCTTCTCCGCCCGCTTGGCGAACAGCAGGAAGCTGCCGTAGACCCCGGCGTAGCCGAGCGTCAGCGAGTCGCGGTCGACGCGGATCGGGAAGTCCATGATGGGCACCACCAGGTCCTCGGCCACGTCCTGGATCTTCCAGACGTCGACGCCGGTGGCGATGCCCATGCGGTCGCACACCGCCACCAGCACCTCCATCGGCGTGTTGCCGGCGCCGGCACCCAGGCCGGCGGCGGCGGCGTCGATGCGGTTGGCGCCAGCGGCGATGGCGGCGATCGAGTTGGCCACCCCCATCGCCAGGTTGTGGTGGCCGTGGAAGCCGAGCTCGGTCTCGGGCTTGAGCGCGGCGCGCACGGCGCGGATGCGGGCGGTGACGTCGTCGGGCAGCATGTAGCCGGCCGAGTCGGTGACGTAGATGCAGTTGGCGCCGTAGCCTTCCATCAGCAGCGCCTGCTTGACCAGCCCCTCGGGGCTGTTCATGTGCGCCATCATCAGGAAGCCGACGGTGTCCATTTCCAGCTTGCGCGCCAGCGTGATGTGCTGCTCGGACACGTCGGCCTCGGTGCAGTGGGTGGCCACACGGATGGTGTGCACGCCCAGGCCATGCGCCATGCGCAGGTGGTCGACAGTGCCGATGCCCGGCAGCAGCAGGGCGCTGACCTTGCTCGTCTTCATCAGCGGGATCACCGTCGACAGGTATTCCTCGTCGGTGTGCGCCGGGAAGCCGTAGTTGACCGAGCTGCCGCCCAGCCCGTCGCCATGCGTGACCTCGATCAGCGGCATGCCGGCCGCGTCCAGCCCCTGCGCGATGGTCTTCATCTGCTCCAGCGTCATCTGGTGGCGCTTGGGGTGCATGCCGTCGCGCAGCGTCATGTCGTGCAGGGTGATCTTGCGGCCTTCGAGCTTGCTCTTCTGGCTCATGATGTCTCTCCGTGTGTCTTGGGCAGTCGTGCCGCTCAGGCGGCGGCGGTCTCGGCCCGCACCGGCTCGAGCTTCAGCGTGCCGGCCAGGATCTCCTCGGCGAACATCTCGGCGGTGCGGGCGGCGGCGGCGGTCATGATGTCGAGGTTGCCGGCGTACTTCGGCAGGTAGTCGCCCAGGCCCTCGACCTCCAGATAGATCGAGACGCGGTGGCCGTCGATCACCGGGCCGTTGACAATGCGGTAGCCGGGCACGTACTTCTGCACTTCGGCCAGCATCGCGTGCACCGAGGCCTCGATCTCGGCCGCCTTGGGCATGCCGTCGACCAGGCAGTGCACGGTGTCGCGCATGATCAGCGGCGGCTCGGCCGGGTTGATGACGATGATGGCCTTGCCCTGCCGGGCGCCGCCGACCTTGGCCACTGCGCCAGCGGTGGTGCGGGTGAATTCGTCGATGTTCTTGCGCGTGCCCGGGCCAGCCGACTTGCTCGACACGGTGGCGACGATCTCGGCGTAGCGCACCGGCTGCACGCGGCTGACCGCGTAGACCATCGGGATCGTCGCCTGGCCACCGCAGGTGACCATGTTGACGTTCATCTCGCGCTTGCCCAGGTGCTCGCGCAGGTTGACCGGCGGCACGCAGTAAGGCCCGATCGCCGCCGGCGTCAGGTCGATCATCATCGCGCCTTCGGCGTTGACCTTGCGCGAGTTCTCGGCGTGCACGTAGGCGCTGGTGGCGTCGAACACGATCTGCACGCGGTCGCGCCGGATATGCGGCACCAGGCCGTCGATGCCCTCGGCGGTGGTCCTGATGCCCATCTCGCGAGCGCGCTGAAGGCCGTCGGACGCGGGGTCGATGCCGACCATCCACACCGGCTCCAGCACCGGGCTGCGCTGCAGCTTGGCCAGCAGGTCGGTCCCGATGTTGCCGGGGCCGATCAGCGCGCACTTGACTTTCTTGCTCATGGGGACTTCTCCGATCAGACGAAACGCACCGAGCAACCGCCGATGCCGCCGATGCTCACGCGCAGGTTGTCGCCGGCCTTGACGGGCACCATCGCGCCGAGCGCGCCCGACAGCACCACCTCGCCGGCCTTCAGCGGGATGCCCAGGCGGCCCAGGGTGTTGGCCAGCCAGGCCATCGCCGTCAGCGGCGAGCCCAGGGTGGCGGCGCCGGCGCCGGTGACGACGACCTCGCCGTTCTTCTCCAGCACCATGCCGCAGGTCTGCAGGTCCACCTTGCGCGGATCGACGACGCGGTCGCCGAGCACGAACACGCCGCAGCTCGCGTTGTCCGCCACCGTGTCCTGGATGCGGATCTTCCAGTCGCGGATGCGGCTGTCGACGATCTCGAAGCAGGCCATCACGCCCTCGGTGGCGGCCAGCACGTCGGCGGCGCTGACACCCGGGCCCATCAGGTCGCGCTTGAGCAGGAAGGCGATCTCGCCCTCGGCCTTGGGCTGGATGAGGGTGCTCGCGGCGATCGCCTCGCCCTCGTTGTAGACCATGGCGTCGGTCAGCATGCCGAAGTCGGGCTGGTTCACACCCAGCATGTTCATCACCGCCTGGCTGGTGACGCCGATCTTCTTGCCGATGATGGTCTCGCCCGCCTCGACGCGGCGCGCGTTCAGGCGCTGCTGGATGCGGTAGGCGTCGTCGACCGTGATGGCGGGGTGGCGGGTCGTCAGCGGCTCCACCACGTGGCGGCCGTTGAGTGCGGCATAGAGCTCGTCGCCGAGCGAGGTGATGAGGTCGGTGTTCATCGTGCGGTGGCCTCGTGGGCAGCCAGGGGCAGGGGTTCGTCGGGGCCGGCTTCGGCGAGGAAGCTGGCGACCAGCTGTGCGAAACGCGTGGCGTGCTCGATCTGCGTCCAGTGGCCGCACTGGCCAAACACATGCAGCTGCGCGCGCGGGATCCAGTTCGCCAGCGCCAGCGAGTTGGTGAGCGGGATCACCTGGTCCTCGCGGCCGTGGATCACCAGTGTCTGGTGCGGCAGGGCGCGTATCGCGGCCTCGGGGCTGCACATCACGTCGACCCAGCGCTGGCGCGGGGCCGGGAACATCGCGCTGAACGACTCCTGGAACCCGGGCCGGATGCTGGCTTCGTAGCGCAGCTGTGCCAGCTCGTCGGTGACCAGCGCGCGGCTGTACGCGAAGACGTCGAGCAGCTTGCGCATGTGCTCGAACGACGGCGTGTAGCCCCACACCGCGTCCAGCCCGGGCGTGATCGGGAACGGGACGCCGACGCTGCCCATCAGCACCAAGCGACGAACGCGCTCGGGGTGGCGCGTGGCCAGGGCGATGGCCAGCGCACCACCGAAACTGTTGCCGACGAGGTCGACCCGCGGCAGGTCGAACGCGTCCAGCAGGTCCAGCGCCTGCGTCACCCAGGTGTCCATGTCGTAGGCGATCCCGGCCGGCCGGTCGGTGAAGCCGAAGCCGACCATGTCGGGGGCGATCACGCGCCGCTGCTCGGCCAGCACCGGCAGTACCAGCCGCCAGTTGGCCCAGGCGCTGACGCCGGGGCCCGATCCGTGGATGAACAGCACCGGCGTGCCGCGGTGTTCACGGCCGGCTTCGAGCACGTTGGTCTCGAAGCCGCCGGTGCGCACGCGGCAGCCGATCTCAGGGTTCGCGGGGCTGGCGGCAACTGCGGTGTTCATGCGGCAGAGCAGGGCGATTCAGGGTCCGATGACGCACACGATAGGTTCACGGGACCATACTGTCCAATACTGATTTAGGCTCGTCTGATACCTGACAGGTATTTTCAGCCGTAGGCTTGTCCCGATGGCTGGCATGATCACCGGCATGTCGACCGACTTCGAGCGCGCCAAGGCATCCTTCCTCGACGGTGTGCGGCTGCACGAGGCCGGCGACCTCGACGCGGCCGAACGCAGCTACCTCGACGCGCTCGCCGCATTGCCCGGGCGCCCGTCGACCCTGCTCAATCTGGCGCTGGTGCGGCTCGACCTCGGCCGGCCCGCCGAGGCGCTGCCCGCGGTGCAGCAGATCCTGCGCAGCGACCCGTGCCACACCGACGCCTGGGCTGCGGCCGGCCGCGCGCTGCAGGCTTTGGGGCGGCCGGCCGATGAGCTGGGGGCGATCGACCGCCTGTTCGCGCTCGGCCCGCCGACGGCGCCGCTGAGCTACCGCCGCGGCATGGTGCTGCTGCAGCTCGGCCGGCCCGAGGAGGCGTTGCTGGCCTTCGACACCGCGCTGGCGATCGAAGCCGGCCATGCCGAAGCCTGGAGCCAGCGTGGCAGCCTGCTGCGCGAGGCCGGCCGGCTCGACGAGGCCGCGCACTGCTTTCGCCAGGCCCTGGCGCACGGCGGCGACGAGGGGCTGAACCGCTTCTACCTGGCCGCGGTGACCGGGGACGCTGCGGCTGCGCCCGCGCCACCACCCTACGTGCAGGCCCTGTTCGACGGCTACGCGGACAGCTTCGAGGCCCATCTGGTCGGGCAGCTGGGCTACCGCGGCCACGAGGCGCTGGCCGCGATCCTGCCGCCGCTGCGTCGCTGGCAAGCTGCGGTCGACCTCGGCTGTGGCACCGGCCTGTGCGGGCCGCTGCTGCGGCCGCGGGTGGACCGGCTGCACGGCGTGGACCTGTCGCCTCGCATGCTCGATCGTGCGCGTGCGCGCGGCGTCTACGACCGCCTCGACGCCGGCGACCTGGTCGATTGGCTGGCGCACTGCAGGGAGGTCTACGAGCTCGTCACCGCCGCCGACGTCTTCATCTACTTCGGCGACCTGCAGCCAGTCTTCGCCGGTGTGGCGCGGGTCATGGCACCGGGCGGCGACTTCGCCTTCAGCGTCGAGCAGCCGAGTGCCGGGCGCGGCGTCGAGCTCAACGCGCACCTGCGCAACGCGCATGGCGAGGCCTACCTGCGAGAGGTCGCCGCCGCCACCGGCTTCGAGGTCGCCGCCATCGAGCGCCAGCCGCTGCGCCACGAGCAGGGGCAGGCGACCGAGGCGCTGATCTGCCGCCTGGTGTGGCGTTGAGCGGATGGGCCCCCCGCCACCCGCCGCAACGCGCGGGCGCGTCGCCGATGCCGCCAAGCGATGCAGGGACTTCCTGCACCTTGCCCGTACGGGGCGTGATCCATGCCGCGGCGAGCATCGCTCACCCGAGGACCGGGTCGCGATAATCGGGGCCCCGCTGCCAGCTGCCACCCGCCCATGAGCTTCGACGCCTCCGCCGCGCGCGCCCTGGCGCGCAAGTCGGCCGACCTGCTGGACGTGCTGGCGGCGGCCAAGCGCGCGATCGTCGAAGCGGCCGAACGCGGCGAATTCGTCGCCACCGCGCCGATGCCGGAGGTGGTGGAGGTGCGCCAGGGGGCACCGGTCGACGTCCCCGACTTTCTCGTGACGCTGTACCGCGAGGCCGGTCGGCCGGTGCTCGCCGATGCCGTGCGCGAGATGCTGCGGGCCGACTACGTGGTGCGTCCGGCATGGGGGCCGGCTGGCGATGGCGCGGGACGCGGCCTCGTCGGGCTGACGCTGGACTGGTCGGTCGACCGTGCCTTGCCGGGCACCGGGCGCACGGCGGCGCTGCGCATCCTGGCGGCATCCGACGCGCACGCGATGTCGCGCCAGGCGCGTGCGCCACGCGAGTGGGTCGAGCGCGTGATGGGTACGGTGCGCAAGGCAGCCGAGGGGTCGAAGTTCAGCTGCCACATCGCCGACCGCGAGCCGGTCGGAAGCCCGCAATGGCAGCGCAGGCGCGAACTGCTCGAGGCGGCAGGCTTCGGGCTCGAGGTGGCCGCGAGCGACGCCGGGTCGCTCGCCACGATACGCTGGTGAGGGCGCCGGGCGCCGCCCGGAGCCGCACGCGCCCGTGGTCGTTCAGAGCTTGATCATCACGTTGCGCAGCTCGGTGTAGAACTCCAGCGAGTGCACGCCGCCCTCGCGCCCGATGCCCGAGGCCTTGGCACCGCCGAAGGCGGTGCGCAGGTCGCGCAGGAACCAGCTGTTGATCCAGCACAGGCCGACCTCGATCTCCCTGGCCATGCGGTGCGCGGTCGAGAGGTTCTGCGTCCACACCGTCGTGGCCAGACCGTAGTCGGTGGCGTTGGCCAGCGCGATGGCCTCCTCGACGGTGTCGAACGGCGCCACGTGGCAGCAGGGGCCGAAGATCTCCTCGCGGATCACGGCGGAGCTTTCCGGCAGGCCGGTCCAGATCGTCGGCTGCACCCAGTAGCCGTCGGCGGCGTCATCCGCCATCGTCGGCACGCCGCCGCCGGTAACCACCGTCGCGCCCTCGGCGCGGGCCTTGTCGTAGTAGGACAGCACCTTGCGCCGGTGCTCGGCCGAGATCAGCGGGCCGAGGCCGACGCCGGGCTCGCTCGGCAGACCGACCTTGAGCCTCTCGGCGCTGGCCTTCAGCGCGGCGACGAACTTGTCGAAGATCGGCCGCTGCACGTAGACGCGCTCGGTGCCCAGGCAGACCTGGCCGCAGTTCTCGAACGCGCTGCGCGTGATGCCGGCCACCGCCTTGTCGAAGTCGGCGTCGGCGAACACGATGCCGGCGTTCTTGCCGCCGAGCTCGAAGCTGACCGGCCGCACGCCCTTGGCGGCGGCGGCCATGATGGCCTCGCCGGTGCGCGTCTCGCCGGTGAAGGTGATGCCGTTGACGCCCGGGTGGCGGGTCAGGAACTCGCCGGCCGAGTTCGGCCCGAAGCCGTGCACGACGTTGTAGACGCCCTTGGGCACGCCGACCTTGTTCATCACCTCGCCCAGCAGCGTGGCGGTGGCCGGCGTCTCCTCGGACGGCTTGATCACCACCGTGTTGCCGCAGGCCAGCGCCGGGCCGACCTTCCACGTCATCAGCAGCAGCGGCAGGTTCCACGGGCAGATCACGCCGACCACGCCGAGCGGCGTGCGCAGCGCGTAGCTGAGCGCCGTGCCGCCGTCGGGCGTGGCCATCTCGAAGCTCTCGGTGGCGACGTTCTTGATGATGTCGGCGAAGACCTTGAAGTTGGCCGCGCCGCGCGGGATGTCGATGTGCGAGGCCAGCGACAGCGGCTTGCCCGTGTCGGCCACCTCGGCGGCCAGGAAGTCGTCGAAGCGGCGGTTGATCTCGTCGACCACCGCGTACAGCAACTCGACCCGCTTGACCGTGCTCATGTGGCCCCAGTCGCCCTTCAGCGCGCGCTGGGCGGCCTTGACCGCGGCGTCGACCTCCGCGGCGCCGGCCTCGTGCACCGGGCCGATCACGCGGCCGGTGGCCGGGTTGCGGTTGTCGAAGGTCCTGCCGGTGGCGACGAACTCGCCGTTGATGAAGTTGAGGAACTGATTCATGGCACGTGGCCCCGAAGTGAAGAAGGCAATCGGCTCAGGCCAGCCCGAGCGCGGCCAGTCCGGCCGTGGCGCAGGCCTCGTCCTGCTCGGCCGAACCGCCCGACACGCCGATGCCGCCGATGCGCTCGCCGGCCTCGACGATCGGCAGCCCGCCGCCGAACATCACCAGCCCCGGGCGCTGCGCCAGGCCCAGGCGCAGCAACTCGTCGTCGCCGACGATCGCGCCCCAGCGGCTGGTCGGGAAACCGAAGCCGGCCGCCGTGCGTGCCTTGTCGATCGCGATGTCGACCGAGTGCACGAAGGCGCCGGGCATGCGCAGGAAGCCCGCGAGCACGCCCGACGGGTCGGCGACCGCGACGTTGACGCGGATGCCCAGCGACTGCGCATGCGCCACCGCCCCGCGCAGCGCCGTGGCGGCAGCCTCGGCGGTGACGATCCGCTGCCCGACGCTGTGCGAAGAGGATGCGGCAAGCATCGTCGTCCCCTCCCGCTGCGCCCCGGCGTTCAGGTGTAGACCTCGGTGAACGAGGGCACCAGGTCGCCGGTGTGGTAGAAGATCCCGGAGCCCAGGCGGTCCTCGCTCCAGGTCGTCACCGGGCGGTCGCGCTGCGCCAGGTAGCCCAGCCCGGCGAAGGTCTCGTTGCGGTTGCCGCTCGGGTCGAAGAAGTAGATCGTCTCGCCGCGCGTGATGCCGTGGCGGGTCGGCGCGACGTCGATGCGCACCTTGTTCTTGGCCATCACGTCGGCCGCCTTCAGCACGTCGTGCCAGCTGTCGAGGTAGAAGGCGATGTGGTGCAGGCCGCTGCGCGGGCCGGCGACGAAGGCGATGTCGTGCGGCGTCGTCGTGCGCGCCATCCAGGTCGCGGCCTGGATGTTGCCCTCGGGGCCGACCATCACCTGCTCGGTGAGGAAGAAGTCCAGCGCCTCGGCCATGAAGCGCGTGTTGTCGGCGACCGTGTTGACGCCGGCCTCGGGGTTCATCTCGCACATCAGCAGCAGGTGGTCCAGCCAGTGCGCGCCGGCGCCGCGGATGCCGTCCGGCCAGGGGTCGGGGTTGAGCGTGCCGACATCGGTGCCGACGTACTCCTTGGTCGCGTACAGCCGCATCTCGTGGCCGCTGGGCAGCTTGAACTGCAGCATGCGGCCGGTGGCGGGCAGCGAGCCCTCGTCGAGCATCGTCGTCCTGATGCCCCAGGCCTCGATCTTGCCCTTCAGCTCGTCCAGGTCGGCCTCCTTCTCGACCTTGTAGGCGACATGGTTCAGCCCGGCCTGGTCCGACGGCGTCAGGATCAGCGAGTACTTGTCCCACTCGTCCCAGCACTTCAGGTACACGTTGCCGTGCTTGTCCTCCATCGTCTTCTTCAGGCCCAGCACGTTCTCGTAGTGCTTGAGGGCCGCGGCCATGTCCATCACGCGCAGGCTCGCGTGCCCGATGCGCATCACACCACTCATCTCGGTCTCCTTCTTCACGTCCCCGGTCGGGGCGGGTTCACTGCGTTGACACCGGGTCCGCCGCCCTGGCGAACCCCTTCTGGAAAGGCTTCTCGAACTTGCCGACCACCGCCAGCGTCACCGGCGCGGTCGGCGCGACACGGCAGGCCAGCGTGCAGCCGCGCGCCTCCTCGTCGACGCTGACATGGGCCCGGCTGACGGGGCCGAGCGGCGTCACCTCGCCGCTGAGGATCTGCACCTTGCACACGCCACAGCCGCCGTTGACGCAGCCCACCGGGATGCCGCGCCGGCCCAGCCTCAGCATGCCCTGCAGCAGGCTCTCGCTGGTCGCGCACGGATAGCTCTCACCGGTCTGCTCGACCTTCACGGTGACCTTGGGGCGGGTGTCGAAGAACATGGGTCGGAAGTGCGGCGCGGGAGGCTCAGGCCGGCGTCCGCTGCGCGATCGCGGCGAAGACGACGAAGCCAGGAGTCCAGTCAGCATAGGTGGCGGCTGCGATACTGTCCAATACCGATCGCGGGCATCGTGATACCTTCGTGGTATTCGTGAACCGATGCCGGAGCGCACCATGGACCTGCGACAGATGCGCTACTTCCTCGCCGTCGCCGAGGAGCGCAACTTCGGCCGCGCGGCCGAGCGGCTGAACATGGCGCAGCCGCCGCTGTCGCGCCAGATCCAGGCGCTGGAGGACGAACTGGGCACGCGGCTGTTCGTCCGCACGCCCAAGGGCGTCGACCTGACCGAGGCCGGCGCCACGCTGCTGGCCGAGGTGCCGAACCTGCTCGCGCTGGCGCAGCGCGCGGCCGACCGCACGCGGCTCGCGGGGCAGGGGCTGGTCGGCCGGCTCGACGTCGGGCTGTTCGGCTCCGGCGTGCTGGACGTGATCCCGCGCATCCTGGCGCGTTTCCACGCCGCGCGGCCGCAGGTGCGCATCGTGCTGCACAACATGACCAAGGCCGAGCAGCTGCAGGCGCTGCGCGAGCGCCGCATCATGGTCGGCTTCAACCGGCTGGTGCCCGACGAGCCGGGCATCGAATTGCGCGTCGTGCTGCGCGAGCCGCTGGTCGTCGCGCTGCCGGCGACGCACCCCCTGGCGGCGAAGGCCAGGTTGCGGCTGGCGGACCTCGACGGCCAGCCGATGATCACCTACCCCAACGTGCCGATGCACGGCCTGGCGCAGGAGGTCGCGGCGGCCTTCAAGGCCGAGGGCGCGCGGCTGGTGGTCGAGCAGGAGGTCGAGGACGTGCTGACGGCGGTCGCGCTGGTGGCCAGCGGCTTCGGGCTGGCGGTAACGACGCTCTCGGCGACCAACCTGCGGCTGCCCGGCGTGGCCTTCCGGCCGCTCGCCAGCCGCCACCTGCGCGACCTGGAGCTGGCCTGCCTGTGGCGGCGCGGCGATGGGTCGCCGATCCTGGCGGCCTTCCTCGAGGTGCTCGACGACTTCGTGGCCCACGGCGCCTCGCCCGCGTCAGATGCGGCGGAACAGCGGGCTGCGTGAGCCCGCGGCGTCGGCCGCGCTGATGAACTTCTCGGTGTAGATGTCGCGCTCGAAGAGCCGCCCCTGCATCAGCGCGCCGATGCAGGCTTCGACCATCGGCGGCGGACCGCACAGATAGGCCTTGTGGCCGGCGAACGCGTTGTCGAAGGTGGCCTTGGCCTCCTCGTGCACGAAGCCGCGCGCGCCGCCCCAGTCGCTGCCTTCGGGCTCGTCCGACAGCGCCGGCACGTAGCGGAAGTTCGGATGCCGTGCCGCCAGCGCGCGGAACTCGCTGTCGTAGTACAGCTCGGCGCGCGTGCGTTGGCCGTAGACCAGGGTGATCGGTTCGGTGCAGCCGCCGTCCAGCAGGTCGAGGATCATCGAACGCGGGCTCGACAACCCCGACCCGCCGGCCATGAAGACCATCGGCAGCGCGGCCGACTTGCGCACGAAGAAGCGCCCGTAGGGGCCGGCCACCCTCAGCCCGGTGCCGACCTGCAGCGTCTCGTGCAGCCAGGTCGTCGCCGTGCCGCCCGGTACGATGCGCACGTTCAGCTCGATGATGCCGCTGCGCTCGACGTCGGCCGGGCTGTTGGCGATCGAGAACGCGCGTCCGGCGTCCAGCCCCGGCAGGTGCACCAGCACGTACTGCCCGGCCTGGAAGTGGATCGCCTGGTCGAGCTGCAGCCAGATGCCGCGGATGGTCGGCGTCAGCATCTCGGCGCGCACGACGGTGGCGGCGAAGTCGCGCACCGGGATCAGCTCGGCGTCGGGCTCCTCGTCGATGTCGGCCTCGATGACGGCGTCGCACTGCAGCGTCGCGCAGCAGGCCAGCGTCTTGCCTTCGTCGCGCTCGACGTCCATCAGCGCGAACGGGTTGGCGGCGCCATGGTCGACCTCGCCTTCGCACACCTGCACCTTGCAGGTTCCGCACAGGCCATGGCCGCAGGCGTGCGGGATGTAGACGCCCTGGCGCAGCGCGGCGTCGAGCAGGGTCTGGCCGTCGGCGACCTCGATGGTCGCGCCCAGCGGTTCGATCGTCAGTGAATGGCTCATGACCTGGGTGCCGGCCCGGCGTCGGGACACCGGGCCGGCAGCTGCCTCGTGCTCAGCTGAAGGAGCCCTGGATGCCGGTCAGCCCCGGCGTGCGGAAGCGGATCGCGTCCTTGTGCGTCAGGCCGTTGTCGGCCAGCGACTTCGCCGGGTCGGGCTTCCACGGCTGGCCGGACTTGAACCACTCGACTTGGTCCCAGTCGATCTTCGCGAAGTCCGGGTGGTAGCTGTAGATGCCCGGCAGTACGGTCGTCGCCAGGGCGCCGAACGGCATGTCCGGTGGCAGCGGCAGGCAGTACGGC
>JRYF01015576.1_pt1 | contig 12185 bp, 9 predicted proteins | sample 235331 | NCBI WGS metagenome assembly JRYF01 (sample SAMN03074217, study PRJNA261475) | activated sludge metagenome | biome: Wastewater Treatment Plant; feature: Wastewater; material: Activated sludge; isolation source: activated biomass of a wastewater treatment plant treating hydrocarbon... ... | reverse complement strand
CACTTCGTCGATGTATTTTATTCTTCCCTCCGAATGATAAATCGCGTCTAATGTATCATTGACATATTCCATCCCACCTATATAGTCCCTCGTCATAATTACCGTACTGCCTAACTTATGTTGCTTTCTCAACAGCGTACCTCCCGCATCATACACCATCAGGATAGAGTCTGTACCATTGGTTATATACACCGGCAGTGTCAGGTGGTTGTAGGCCGTCACAATGCCTTTATAGTGGTCTTCCGTCAAACTGCCATTGTCGTCATAGGCATAAGGCGATGTGTTATTAAATGGTGAGATGGTTTTATGGTAAGATGATTCGATAAACCACTAAGTAATCAGTGCCATCCGCGTAATCTGTGAAAATCCGTGATTCAGACAAAGAGGGAAATGAACACATTTACTTTTCAGGGTTGATTGTTATAAACTGAAATGGGTGGGTGTATTTTGGCTAAAGCCAACGGCAACTACTCATTCATAGATGGGCTAAAGCCCATCCCTATTGAAAGTTATACACTGGATTTGTGCTGTAATTTGTTTTTTTATTAGCGAATCAACGAATCAAACTTCAACAAAAACTGCCTACTGCCTACTATACTCCATGCGACTCAACAACTTCACGACCTTAACGACTTAACATAAAACAAAATCAACGCCTAAACAATTTTCATACACTGACAATCATAGAATAAAAAATCTATGTATCATTGAGCAATAACAATAAATAATCTGATGAAATTTTATCCCTGCATATTCTTTTGTTTTTTCTTTACTTTCCTTTCCTGCGTTAATAAAAACTCCGCATTGCTGTGGTATGAAAATTTTGAAGGTGCTGAACTGGACGAAAACTACTGGAACTACGACCTGGGAGATGGATGCCCAAACTTATGCGGTTGGGGTAACCAGGAATTACAATACTACCGCCAATCCAATGTTTCTGTGGATAATAACCACCTGGTAATTACAGCAGAGAAAGAAGGTGATGCATATTACTCCGGTAAAATTACAACCAAAAACAAGTTTGAATTTCAGTATGGAACGATTGAAGTACGCACCAAACTCCCCTCTGGAGCCGGTACATGGCCTGCTATCTGGATGTTGGGTTCCGACATCAACGAAATCGGTTGGCCGGCCTGTGGTGAAATAGATATTATGGAGTATGTAGGTAAAAATCCCGGTGTGGTCCATACTTCATTGCATACCTCTTCCAGCTCTGGCAATACGGTCAACACAGCCATCCACCCAATGGAAGACCCGGAAAATACTTTCCATATTTATGCATGTACCTGGAATCCCAATGAAATCGTCTTCAGTATAGATGGCAATGAGGTATACCGCTATGCCCCCGAGACCAAAGACTTAAACACGTGGCCTTTTGACAAACCATTCTTTATCATATTAAATCTGGCCATTGGGGGAACATTTGGCGGACCGGATATTGATGATGATTCCCTGCCAGCGAAATTTACCATTGACTATATCAAGGTATCATCAAACAATCCATAACTTGCCGCAAATATTTTAACAGCACATCAAGCGCTTATGTCTTTTGTCAAAAAACTGGCTGGCGAAACCGTCATATATGGTATGAGTTCCATCCTGCCCAGAGTCATACATTTTCTTTTCCTGACCATTTACATCACCTATAAGTTTGAAGATACGCTCCAGTTTGGTATTTACAATGAATTGTATGCATACTCCACCATCTTGCTCGTCATCTTCCTGTTCCGCATGGATACTGCTTTTTTTCGTTTTGGAGCACAGTCCTCTTCGCAAGATCAGATATTCGGAGCTGCCTTGCTTCCGGTAATTGGAATTGCGGTTTTAGGAACTACGACCATGTACTTGTTTTCTGATGAGATTGCCCTATTCCTTAAATATGAATATGGAGGATATTATGTGCGATGGTTTGCATTTATACTAGGATTTGATGCTTTGGCAGGAATGTTTTATGCAAGATTTCGCCTCCAAAGCCGGCCTTACCGTTTTCTGATGTACCGGATGGCTAATGTGGTGATTACGCTTATTATGGTTTTCCTTTTCCTGGAAATAATACCTGACCAAAGCAACCGGTGGTTTGATGTCCAGCAGCCGATTGATTTTGTTTTTCTTGCTAATCTGATTGGAAGCGCTACTGTCCTTCTTTTAATGATCCCCGATATGCTTAAAGTGGATTGGAAGCGGATCTGGAAAAATAATCCAGTGTCCTGGAGTAAAATGTTTTGGTACTCGCTTCCTTTGGTTTTAGTGGGGATAGCCGGCAATATCAATCAGGTCTTTGCTACCCCTTTGCAAAAGTTTTTCCTTGGAGGCACCTTTAATGAAAATCTCACACAGGCAGGCGCATACATGGGTCCGGCGAAAATTGCTTTATTGCTCAATCTTTTTACCGTCGCTTTCAATTACGCAGCAGAACCATTTTTCTTTAATAATGTGGGCAAAGAAAATTCTGAAAAAGCGTATGGCCAGATTATACACGCATTTACTGTAGTGTCCGGTGTGGCAATGATGGCCATCATCAGCTTTCAGGAATTGGCAATTCTTCTGATTGGTGAATCATACCGTGGGCCACAGGAAATAATCCCCATTCTACTTTTTGCCTACTTTGCATTAGGCTTATATTATAATATTTCCATCTGGTATAAGCTTAGCGATAAGACCTATTTTGGCGCATTAATCAGTAGCGGAGGCGCCATACTTACCTTGGGAATCAATATTTATTTTCTTCCTAAAGTCGGTTACATTGCCTCTGCCTGGGCAACATTGGCCTGCTTTACCTTTATGACTGCCTGTGGATATTTTTTAGGTCAAAAGTTTTATCCCATCCAATACCCGGTGAAACGGATCCTTTTTTTGGTCGGTGTGTTGTTCACGACCATGATCATTACCGTATGGATCAAATCCAATCTTTCGGCAGATCTCCATCGACTGATGACCGGCACCGTTATTTTTGGTTTGTATATTGTATTTTTGTGGTTTTCTGAAAAGAATACTATAAAAGAATATCTGGAATAGTTTAATCTTTGCCTTTTTAATACAAGAGATTCATGTCTTATTCGTCCAGGGTAAAATACAGAAGCCGAAGAGAAAAAGCAAACCGGCATTGGAGAAATTTTAAGTTGGTGTTACTATTTGGTTTGCTCGCCGGAGGAGTTCTATTGTATAAAAACTGGTACTCCTTATATTTATGGATCCGAACTTATTTTTATTAGACAAATTGCCGTATTGGGTTCTCTGTAATTTTTTCCCATTTGAATTTAGTTATAATTATTTGATTTGAAAATCTGTAGTACACAAAACTGTACTCCACTAGATTCAACCGATTTATTTCCAATAGAATATATTTCCAAGGCTGCAACCGATCTATAATTCTGTCATTTCCAAAAATGAATTTCTACTCTGGTATAGTGAATGATTTATTTGTTTTAGCGAATTGACAATTAGAACAAAATATTCGCAGTAGTATTTATCTTAGCACCCTGCCACAAGTATTGGTATTTTTAAATCTTTTGAATATGATTGGTCATTTTGTACGATGCTTTCTTGGGTTGTTGATCTCATTGTGTTTTTTTTCATGTAGCTCAGATGAAAAATCTCAGGAACAAAAAAGAGCCCATGATCCCTGGGTATTTCGCTCTGTATTGGATGGAAAAGCCCGCATTGCCACCATTGCTCTCAATGATCACCTTTGGGTGGCTTACGATGCTGAAAAAGCATCATTGTTGCAGGCATGGAAAGGGTCTGTCCTATTTGAAGGAGCCGTTTACAATGCCGCTCATGGGCCCCAACCGCTCAGTATGGGTGATAAATATATGGAAAACCCTTTTTCTAATCCCTGGATCATCCGGGATTCTCAGGGCAATATACTGGAACCTGCCGTACAATATAGGGGACATCGTTTTGAAGAAGAATCCGTTACGCTTCAATATGAATTGACGCACCCATCCATCCCCGGAAGCATCAGGGTCAAGGAATCGCCTGAATCCTACATTTCTGCCAAAAACCGACCCGTTTTTATAAGAACCTTCCGTGTAGAAGGGTTGAATGATCCCTATCAATTGCGTTTGANNGGTGAAAAATGATATTCAGACCAATAGCACATTGGAATTTACCAGAGAAGATGAAGTTCAATCAGGAAAAATCAACACCCTGGACTTGGATGCAGAATTTATACTCCATAATGACAAACCCACCACTCTGACTATCACTTTTCTGGAAAAACCATTGATCCCTAACCCCAACTCCCCTGAAGTGGAAATGGAAGAGGAGGACGGTATACACGAAGGTCTTCGCCTGATCGCCCGAAGTGATTGTAAAACCTGCCATAACCGCAATTTAAAAACCATTGGGCCTTCCTATGTACAGATTGCTGAAAAATACGAATATACCCCCGAGAATGTAGCCTACCTTGCCGGGAAAATTAAAACCGGTGGCAGTGGCATCTGGGGCAGCCAGGTGATGACTCCCCATACAGATCTTAGCAATGCCACTCTGCAAAAAATGTCTGAATATATTTTATCCCTCGGTGAAGGACAATTAAAAGAAAGCGTAGAAGATAAGCCGGTCCTTTCATTTACGCCCACCCAGCCTGAAGATCGTCTTTTAATTCCAGGGTTACTCGTAGATATATATGATCAAAGAAGAACGATACAGACATTTGCAGATGTCTCTTATAGTGGAAAACCTCGATTTGCAGGGATATTACCCAATCTGGCAAATCTTAGTGGAGGCGACTTTGTAGACCTGGACGATTTCTTTGCATTGCGCGCCAGGGGATATTTAAAAGTGGATCGGGAGGGAGAATATGCTTTCCGGATTTGGAGTGATGACGGTTCCCGCGTTTTCCTCAACGATACTCTTATTCTTGACAACGATGGAATGCATGGTACTGCATTCAAGGAAGCATCAATCAGGCTTGAAAAAGGCTATTATCCGGTTCAGGTTGAATACTTTCAGGGAGGAGGAGGTAAGTTCCTCTCATTTAACTGGCGTAAAGCCGGAGCCAGTCAATTTGAAGTTATCTCTAAAGAAAACTTTTTCTACAACCTCAATGAAGCCAAGGCGTATTCCGGGTACCTATTGCCAATGGCAGCGAACCTTAATATCCCGGGGAATGGTTCGGCGTTGGCTTCGGTACACCCTTCATTTGATCTCTATCAGGCCAGACCATTTAATTTTACTCCCAAAGTGGGGGGGATGGACTTCAATTCAAAAGGTCAGTTGATCATAAGCACATGGGATGCCGAAGGAGCCGTGTATCTTTTGGATAATCCCAATTCTACCGATCCTTCAGCGATCACAGTAAAAAAGATTGCATCCGGACTGGCGGAACCTCTCGGTTTAAAAGTGGTCGACGACACCATATACGTTTTACAAAAACAGGAGCTGACAAAACTGATTGACCACAACGGCGATGGGGTAATTGATGAATACTATACCCTAAGTAATCGCTGGATGGTATCCAATAATTTTCATGAATTTAGTTTTGGATTAGCATACAGGGATGGGTATTTCTATGGCGCTTTGGCAACAGCCATTGACCCCGGCGGTGCAAGCACCCAGCCACAAATTACGGATCGTGGGAAGGTAATTAAAATTGCGAAAAAGGACGGCAATGTATCTTTTATTGCCAGTGGTCTGCGTACGCCCAATGGTATTGGTTTTGGTTTTAATGACGAGCTTTATGTTACTGACAACCAGGGGGATTGGTTGCCATCCAGTAAAGTAGTCCATGTGCGTGAAGGGGATTGGTTTGGATCCCGGTCTGTGGAATACGACCCAAAAAACCCACCTAAGGAAAAGCTGCCCGTAGTTTTTCTTCCTCAGGATGAAATTGGCAATTCTCCCTCTACACCTTCTTGGCTCAACCTTGGACCATATCAAAACCAAATGATCCACGGTGAAGTGACAAACGGGGGGGTTAAAAGAGTATTTGTTGAAGAAGTGGAAGGACAGTTTCAGGGAGCTGTTTTCAGATTTACTCAAGGACTTGAAGCGGGAATCAACCGGTTGGTATGGAGCCCCGATGGGGACTTATATGTAGGTGGAATAGGGAGTAGTGGCAATTGGGGACATACCGGAAAATTGCATTTTGGCTTGCAGCGACTGAAATATAATGGGAAAACTACTTTTGAAATGCTGGCGGTAAAAGCAAGAAGCAATGGCATCGAAATCGAGTTGACAGAACCCTTAAAGTACGGAGAAGGATGGCAAAAGTCCGACTATCTTATCCAGCAATGGTATTACAAGCCCACCGAAGAGTATGGCGGCCCAAAACTGGATTTAAAAACTTTGAATATCTCTTCAGTTCATGTTTCGGAAGATCGCAAAAAGGTATTTCTTGAATTGCCTGGTATGAAACCAAATCATGTCATTTATGTGCGCCTTCTAAATCCCTTTGTCAGTGAAATGGAAAATGAATTATGGTCAACAGAGGCATGGTATACACTCAACAAAATTCCCTCAAACCTACCCGGATTCAGGGCAACTTCACCGGTTCTGACCCAGGCGAATACGTTGAGTGATTATGAAATAGGACGTGGATGGAAATTGCTCTTTGATGGAAAAACCACTGCGGGCTGGAGAAATTACAGAAAACCAGGGATCGGTTCCAGTTGGAAGGTCAAAGAGGGAATGCTTTATCTGGATGCTGTAAGAAGAGCCGATGGCGGCTGGCAGGCACCGGATGGAGGAGATATCCTGACTGATAAGCCTTATGAAAATTATGAATTGAGTCTTGAATGGAAAATTTCACAATGCGGAAATAGCGGCATTATTTTCCATGCTACGGAGTCAGAAGAGTACAACTATGTGTGGCAAACCGGTCCGGAAATGCAGATTCTTGATAATTCCTGTCATCCGGACACACGTTATCAGACTCATAGAGCGGGCGATCTGTATGATATGATCGAAACACGCTACCTTACGGTCAGACCTTCAGGAGAATGGAATCATGTAAGAATCATTTCTAATCAGGGCAAAGTACAATTCTGGCTCAATGGTTACCGGGTAGTTGATTTTGATATGACCGGTGAAGAATGGAAACAGATGATTACCCGAAGTAAATTTAAAGATATGCCAGGTTTCGGTCAATCGACCAAAGGGCATATCGCACTTCAGGACCATGGAGATCCTGTGTTTTTCAGAAACATTAAAATCCGTGAACTTTGATGCGTTATTTCTAAAAGTTTTTTCTTTCTGCTTTTTTCTTTTGAAGAAAATTACTATTTTTGAGTAATATAGTTACTCAATTTTAATGATAGAAACCTTAATATCATCGAAGACAAGGATCAAGCTTTTGCTAAAATTTTTTCTGAACAGCTCCACAACATCTTATTTGAGAGGTTTGGAAAATGAGTTTGGCGAATCTACCAATGCCATTAGGATAGAATTAAACCGTCTGGAAAAGGCTGGCATGCTTGCGTCATTTGTCCGTGGCAATAAAAAATACTTTCAGGCCAACACCGGTCACCCTCTTTACAAAGAAGTTCATAGCATTTTATTGAAGTACATTGGTTTTGACAAAATCATAGAAAATGTCATAGAGCGCCTGGGAGAAGTTGAAAAAGTGTATGTAAGCGGAGCTTTTGCTAATGGACAAGACAGTAACATTATTGATCTGATATTGATAGGTAATATCAATAAGAATTATTTGATCGAATTGATTGAGAAAGTTGAAAAGCTTATAAAAAGGAAAGTCCGCTATGTAGTTTTTAGTAGTGAAGATTTCGAAAAGATAGAATGGAAAAATCATGATATTGAACCTCTTTTGTTATGGGAAAAGGATTAGGTACACAGGGAAATGATTTAAAAAGCACGATCAATCATCTTCACGACACGGAAAAAAGATGGTTTGCTGTCAATACGCGTTACAGAAGTGAAAAATATGTTGCGCGTCATTTGAAGAAAAAAGGCATTGAAGTATATATCCCATTAATTGAAAAGGTCAAAAAGTACCAACGAAAAACGAAAAAATACCAGATTCCCCTCATCAATTGCTTTGTATTTGTTCATATCACCCGCGGAGAGTATATACCTATATTGGAAACAGAATATGTAATCGGTTTTTTAAAACAACGTAAAGACCTTGTGTGTGTTCCTGAATCAGAAATTGATATGATACGTCGTGTGGTGGGTGAAATCCGGGATGTAAATATACAATTAGTTGAGTATCAATCCGGATCAGAGGTAGAAGTAGTCAGTGGGACTTTGACCGGACTAAGGGGCAAGTTGATTGAGCAAAAAGGTAAAAATACATTTGTAGTAGAGCTGCAAAGTATAGGCTATCAAATGGTTATGGAGATAGACCGGTCTCTGCTGAGACCGCTTTTTATACAACAGGGTGCTTGATTTATCAGGAAAACCCGAAGTGATGGTTTAAGTTTCAGGACGATAAAGCAGCGACTTTTCGACGGCGAAGCCTTGTCTGGAATTGAAAAAATCTATCTTTGCCGTTTTAATAAATAATCCGATCAGGTCATGAAAATAACAGTTGTCGGTACCGGTTATGTGGGACTTGTCACAGGAACATGTTTTGCAGAAACCGGCAACCATGTAGTGTGTGTCGATATCGATGAAAATAAGGTTAAAAAATTAAAAGAAGGAGTCATTCCTATATATGAGCCTGGTCTTGAAGTCCTTTTTGAACGCAACACCCGGCAAGGCAGGCTTTCATTTACAACAGAGCTTCGCGAAGGTATTAAAGGTGCGGAAGTTGTGTTTTTAGCGCTGCCAACACCTCCAGGGGCAGATGGCTCCGCAGATCTTACATATATTCTTCGGGTTGCGGGACAGCTTTCCCGACTCATTGAACAATATACCGTTGTAGTGGACAAAAGCACCGTTCCTGTGGGGACCGCTGAAAAGGTGGAAGAGGCCTTGGCACAAAATCTGGATCATTCCCTTTTTGATGTGGTTTCAAATCCTGAATTTCTGCGTGAAGGAGCTGCAGTGGATGATTTTATGAAACCCGATCGCGTGGTCATAGGCGCTTCTTCAGAGAGAGCAAGACAAATTATGCAGATGCTATATGAGCCTTTTGTTCGTCAGGGCAACCCCTTGCTGTTTATGGATGAACGCAGTGCAGAAATGACGAAATATGCCGCCAATGCCTATTTGGCTACCCGAATCAGTTTCATGAACGAAATTGCCAATTTGTGTGAAAAAGTAGGCGCCAACGTCGATATGGTTAGAGCTGGCATAGGTAGTGATACCCGTATTGGAAAACGATTTCTTTTCCCAGGGGTGGGATATGGGGGTTCGTGCTTTCCCAAAGATGTCCAGGCCTTATCCATAACTGCCTCGCAGGTTTCCTATGATTTTAAAATACTCAATGCTGTGATGGAAGTCAACAGGCTTCAAAAACATATTCTTTCTGCTAAAATCAATGCATATTTTAACAATGATCTGAAAAATAAAACCATCGCTATTTGGGGACTCGCTTTTAAACCCAATACAGATGATATACGGGAAGCTCCCGCTTTAACTATTATAAATGATCTGTTGAATGCAGGAGCAAGATTACGTGTGTATGATCCTGAAGCGATGGATAATGTAAAGGCATATTATGGTGATCAGTTGTTTTACGCTTCCGATCCTTATGAAGCGCTTGAAGGCGCCCATGCTTTAGCAGTTGTCACAGAATGGAGTGTTTTTAGAAATCCAGATTATGCGTTGATGAAAAAACTGGTACAACATCCCGCTATTTTTGATGGGAGAAATGTTTTCCTTCCCGAGCGAATGCTCCAACTCGGTTTTGATTACTTCTCGATCGGAAGGCCCTGATGATGAAAAGTGAATGGATATATCCACAGGGCTTTTCTGTTTTAAGGCATCACCAGGAGCAACTTCTGAATCAAAAATCATGTGTACTGTGGATGACAGGATTATCAGGAAGCGGAAAAACCACTTTAGCCAGATCACTGCAAAAAATGTTATATGACAGTGGCTATTTTTGCTCCGTGATGGATGGCGATACCCTGCGTTCCGGTCTATGCGATGATTTGGGTTTTTCATTATCAGACCGCATGGAAAACATCCGAAGGGCAGCTTCGGTTGCAAAATACCTGGCAGAAAATGGGTGCATTGTAATTTGTTCTTTCATCAGTCCAACGATAGCCTCCCGAAATCTGGCAAAGAAAATTATTGGGGCAGGTGATTATNNTTATTGGGGCAGGTGATTATTTAGAGGTTTTCATCGACACCCCGCTCGATATTTGTGAACAAAGAGATGTAAAAGGACTATACCAAAAAGCCAGAGCCGGCATAATAAAGGATTTTACAGGAATAGGATCGCCTTTTGAATCTCCCACTGAACCCTGGATGACCATTACCACCGACAATCAAAGTATTGAAGAAGCCACCACCACTTTATTCAACAACCTGCTAACAAGAATTATTTAACTTTCAGATGTCTCTGAATACCTTAATAAATTTTCATCTATGCAAATATTGATCACAGGAGGTTTGGGATTTATCGGATCACATGTAGTGAGAAGGCTAGTAAAGCAATATCCGGAATATCATATTTCCAATCTGGATAAACTTACCTATGCTGGAAACCCGGAAAACCTAAAAGATGTAGAAAATGCCCCGAATTACACATTTATTAAGGGGTGTATCACAGATGAAGCTTTGGTGAAAGATTTGTTCCGCAACCAAAACATCAGCCATGTTATTCATTTGGCAGCAGAATCACATGTCGACAGATCTATTGAAGACCCATTGCTTTTTGTAAGAACGAATTTATTGGGAACAGCCAATTTGTTGAGCGTTGCCTGGGAGTTTTGGAAATCTTCAAACCGTCCTCATCTTTTTTATCATATTTCCACAGATGAAGTATTTGGGAGTCTACCCATAAATGGGGGTTATTTTACTGAAAGCACTCCATACGATCCCAGAAGTCCCTATTCCGCATCCAAAGCGGGATCTGACCATCTTGTTAGAGCATTTTACCACACATATCATATGCCGGTAGTTATATCAAACTGCTCAAATAATTATGGCCCTAATCAGTTTCCTGAAAAACTCATCCCCCTGTTTATCCATCGAATTATTGAAAATAAATCACTTCCGGTGTATGGTAAAGGTGAAAACGTAAGAGATTGGCTGTATGTTGAAGATCATGCTGAAGCCATAGATCTCATTTTGCACAAAGGCGTAGCCGGAGAAACTTATAATATTGGTGGTCATAATGAATGGACTAATATTGAGTTGGTGAAATCGCTCTGTAATATGATGGACATGAAGTTGCGACGTGAACCTGGATCTTCTTCCTCTCTGATTACCTATGTTAAAGACCGGCCGGGACATGACTTAAGGTATGCTATTGACGCTACTAAAATTAAAAATGAACTGGGTTGGACCCCTCGCCATCGATTTGAAGAGGGATTGTCCAAAACCATCGATTGGTACCTGGAAAATGAAGACTGGATGCAAAATGTAACCTCAGGTCAATATCTGGAATATTTCTCGCGAATGTATCAAAACCGTTAACCAGGACTTGAATTATAAAACCATTTACTTTCTTACATCCTGATCAATGAATATCAACTACCGGCTTAGTCATCTTAAAGAATTAGAGTCTGAATCTATTTATGTTATTCGTGAAGTGGCTGTTCAATTTGAAAAACCGACCATACTTTTTTCCGGTGGAAAAGATTCCATACTGCTCTTGCATCTTGCTGTTAAAGCATTTTTTCCATCAAAAATGCCGTTTCCTTTGCTTCATATTGATACGGGCCACAACTTTCCGGAAACGATTATTTTTAGGGATAATCTGGTCAGAAAACTTCAATTAAATCTGGTGGTTGGGTCTGTCCAGGAGGCTATTGACAATGGATCAATTATCGAGGAAACTGGACATCATGCGAGCAGAAACGGACTACAGACTCCCGTTCTTTTGGAAACCATTGAAAAATTTGGATTTGATGCTGCATTAGGAGGGGGAAGGAGAGATGAAGAAAAAGCGAGGGCAAAAGAAAGATTTTTCTCTCATCGTGATATTTTCGGCCAATGGGATCCAAAAAGCCAAAGACCGGAATTATGGAATCTTTTCAATGGGAGAAAGCACCTTGGTGAACATTTCAGGGTCTTCCCTATCTCCAATTGGACCGAACTGGATGTGTGGCAATACCTGGTTATGGAGGGTATTGAACTTCCGTCTTTATATTTTTCGCATGAAAGAA
>JRYF01004816.1_pt1 | contig 12186 bp, 12 predicted proteins | sample 235331 | NCBI WGS metagenome assembly JRYF01 (sample SAMN03074217, study PRJNA261475) | activated sludge metagenome | biome: Wastewater Treatment Plant; feature: Wastewater; material: Activated sludge; isolation source: activated biomass of a wastewater treatment plant treating hydrocarbon... ... | reverse complement strand
ACAGCCCAATGAGTGGACAGCCTCTGTAAGAGGCACCCGTTCTCATTCCGAACACGGAAGTTAAGCTCTCCATCGCCGATGGTACTCCATTTATGGGGCAGAGTAGGTAGGCGCCAACATTAAGTGCTGATTTTTTATTTTATACACTGCCAAACCTATGCACCTTCTTCTTACTTTGTTGTATATTTAAAAGGCGGCTCAATGAGGAGTCGAAGGAGATAACCATGAAAGACAAGACGGACTTCACCTGCGCTGACTGTGGGTGGAAGCTGGACTGGCATGGCAAGGCTGCGATGGTGGGATCAAATCCACCTTCGCCAGATGTGGCGAAGGGTGGTTACAGTTACACTCTCCGTGCCTGTCCCGGGTATCGGAAGTCGCTGGCTGAACGGAGGGCCACTTGCGGGCTCGGTCAAGCGATCAGCGGGAGACTCGCGGGAACGACATGATCGCTTTCGTGTGTCTGTGCCAAAAGCGGCGGTGCTAAGCACCGCCGCCTTCTGCTATAATAATCCCACATGAGCAAGTTTCGACCCTGGGCATTTTGGCGCCGTGTGCAGTATGGCGGTGGTTTTGTCGGCTTTTGGGCCATCGTTGGGCTGGGGCTTTATTTTATGTACTTTACCGTATCGCCGACTTGCTTTGATGGTATACAAAACAATGACGAGCAAGGGGTAGATTGCGGCGGCGGATGTGTCCGAATCTGCGCTTTTACGGTCACTCCGCCCAGAGTGGTGTGGGCAGAAAGTTTTCAGATTGTTGACGGTCAGTACAATGTGGTGGCCTATATTGAAAACCTCAACCGTGATGCTGGCACACCGGAATTAGATTATACTTTTAAGTTATTTGATCGCGGATCTTTAATTGCCGAGCGCTCTGGTCGTACCTACTTACCGCCCGATAGTTTGCATCCGATTTTTGAAGGTCGAGTCTTGACTACCGATGGTCGTGTTCCGACGGAGACTGTGATTGAGCTTAAACCAGCCGATATGTGGCTCCCGGCCACGGTCGAACGCAATCAGTTCCGCGTAGTGAGTCATGAACTGCTCGGTGTTGATAGTCGACCGCGCTTTAATGTGCGCATCGAAAATACTGCCTTAGAGCGAGCTGATAATGTCGAGGTGGTAGCGACTATCTTTGACCGTAGTGGTCGGCCATTGACCGCGTCGCAGACTTCCATTGACAATTTTATTGGTCGGACAGAGCGCGATATTACTTTTACCTGGCCCAACTCAATTGCCAAGTCGGTGCGGAGTTGCGAGGTGCCGTCTGACGTAATGATTATCTTGGATCGCTCCGGTTCGATGGCCGCGGATGGCGGCAACCCACCGGAGCCACTGGAATCAGCTAAGTTGGCGGCACGTCAGTTCGTCGATTTACTGCGACCGACTGATCGGGTCGGTCTAGTTTCTTATGCTACCACTCCGAGCGATCCAATGGAACAGACTTTGACGAGCGACTTTACGCGCGTGCGTGAGGCGGTGATGAGTGTCAGGATGGGTACGGATGGCATTCAGTATACCAATGCTGGGGAAGCTTTTCGAGTGGCACAAGCCGAACTTACGAGTGAACGGCACCGCGAGGATGCCCGCAAAATCATTGTCTTTATGACTGATGGTGACGTCACCCGACCGGTTAACCCGGAGACTGGCCAGGCCGATCGTGAATACGCCGCCAACTACGCGCGCTTGGCTGCCACGGCGGCCAAGGAGACCAACGCTACCATTTACACGATTGGCTTTGGTGATTTTTTCGCTACCACAAGTGGTGCCGTGGCGCGTGATATTGAACTAATTCGTGATTTAGCCTCCGGTCCGGAGTTTTACTTTGAAGCCCCAACTGCCGCCGATTTAGCCCGGGCTTATGGCGAGATCGCGACTGGTATTTGTGAAGAAGGACCGACTCGCTTTGATGTTTTGCCTAAGGCACCGACCACTTTTGCGCCATTGCGTTAGTTTGTATATGCTAGGGGAATGATTCGATTGTGGCGATCGTTGTTCGCTGGTTTTGACGGGCTACTCTTGGCGGCGGCGGTGACGCTGAGCTTGTTGGGCTTGGCGACCATGTATTCTCACGTTGGAGACAATCTTTTCTTCAATCGTCAGGTCATCTGGATAGCCGTCTCACTCGGACTGTTTGTCTTGGCGCTAATTCCCGACTATCGCCTTTTGCGACAGACCAACGCCGCTTTCTATGCCTATTTAGTCGCGATTGTGTTTTTGGTGTTGGTGCTGTTCTTTGGTGAAGAGATTTTGGGGGCGCGACGGCGGTTTGATTTGGGCTTTTTTTCTCTCCAGGTCTCGGATCCGGCCAAGTTGATTTTGATTGCTGTTTTGGCCAAGTACTTTGCTAAGCGCCATGAGCTGATTGGCGATGTTCGACATATAATCATCTCTGGCTTATACACGCTGGTACTGTTCTTCCTAGTCTTTTTGCAACCGGACTTTGGTTCGGCCATGATCATTGTCTTTATCTGGCTCGGCATGGTTTTGGTGGCTGGTATAAAAGTGCGCCACATCGCTGTAGTCGCAGTGCTCGGTATCGTTGCCTTTACTGGTATGTGGCAGTTTGCTTTTCAGGATTACCAAAAACTGCGCATTATAACCTTTCTCGATCCATTATCTGATATTCAAGGGGCGGGCTACAACGCTTATCAGTCGACCGTGGCGGTCGGGTCAGGCGAGTGGTTTGGCAAGGGGATTGGGTATGGTACCCAATCAAAATTGCTGTTTTTGCCTGAGTACGAGACAGACTTCATTTTTGCGGCTTTTGCCGAAGAGTGGGGACTAACGGGAGTGGCGATCTTGTTTGTTCTGTTTTCGATTGTGGTGGTGCGGTTGTTGTGGCACGCGAAGAATGCGGCCAGTAATTTTGAGACTCTATTTGCCACTGGAGTGACAATATTTTTCGTCACTCACTTTGTGATTCATATTGGCATGAATGTTGGTTTGTTGCCGGTGACTGGTACCACGATCCCGTTTCTTAGTTATGGGGGGTCGCATTTGGTAACGGAATTTGTGGCGCTCGGCATGGTCTTGGCGATGCGCCGCTACACGACGGTTAAGCTTAATCAATCCGAAGTCTTTCCTTCGTAGCAGTTGGTAGTGGCCTCAATCATATCCTTCAGGTTGAAGGTGTCGATGATACGTTGTTTTAGATTTTGACTGTAGGCGAGACGGGCTTCGGAATGAGCGAGCAGGTCCTCGAGAGCACTCACGATTGTCATGTGGTTGTCTGGGCTGATGTGAAGCCCGTCTACACGGTCGGTCACCAGCTCGGGAATGCCACCAACCGGAGACACTAGTGCTGTTAGTTCAGCTAGGCCAGCCTCGAGTAGCGCATAGGGCAGACCTTCCTTTTTAGAGGGGATGACGTAGAGGTCAAAGGCACTTAGGTAGTTAGACGCATTAGATTTAAAGCCGACTAGGTAGATATAGTTATTCATGCCACGTAGTGCAATTTGCTCCTCAAGTGCAGTAGCGGTGTCACCCGCGCCGATGATGACATAACAAATTTTGTTGGGGTGATTGGCGTTGTGTTCGGCCACGGCGTCGATGACTACAGTATGGTTCTTGTTGTGGTTGAGTTCGCCGTGAGTAACTAGCCAAGCGTGCGATTGATGAGTCTCCGAGATGGTTTCGCCTAAGAGGGTAGTTCGCGCAACCGCACGGGGCAAGCGCTCGTATTCGGCTAGGGCAGGATAGATCACGCGCATTTTGCCACCAGTGAAAGGCATACGTCGGTTAGTTAGGTCAAATTGACTAACACAAATCACTTCGTGTGAGAGGAGAGCGGTGGCGTAAGAGCCAAGCCATGCGAGCGTACGCCAGAGTCGTGAACGCGGTTCAAAGAACGGCCAGCCATGAGCCGTGAAGACAATCCTTGGTACGCCGCAGAAGCGACCGACTACACCACCCAAACCTCCTATCTTACTGCTGTTAAGGTGTAGGATCTCTGGCTTAACTTTTTTAACAATTCGATACAGTGAGCGTAATGCAATAAATTCATTTTTGAGTTTGATATCGCGCTCCGAGCCTTTGATCTCATGCACTTTTATCCCAGCTTCTTCTAGTCGGACGACGAGCTCGCCCTGACCGCCACAAGCCACCTCGACATCGTAGAGAGAGCGGGGGAGGTGAGTCGCTAGGTCAAAGACGTAACGCTGGGCGCCGCCCCAGTTAGACTTAGTTATGACCAATAAGACTTTTTTCTTGAGTTGATTCTCCATACTAAATATTACCTACGGTGTGGGGCGGCGACCATTTCCTAGCGAACGACATACCTTTAGCATAGCTTATTTTGGGTCGACTAGACAAACCCGCCGAGGGCTTGCGCTTTTTGAGGGCTCGGGTACGATAATCTAATTCAGATCTATGGGGGAAAGAACTAGAGAATTGGCTCTGCTGGTACTTGGCGACTTAGTGTTGTTTGTGGTGGCGCTGTGGCTGACGCTCATGGTGCGTTATCTTGAGTTGCCCAGTCTCGAGTTGTTTAACGGTCATTTTGGCCCCTTCCTGCTCCTCTCGGCAATTTGGGTGTTTGTTTTTTATATTAGTGGTCTCTACGACAAACACACCCTGTTTTTGAAATCATTTCTGTTATCGCGCATTCTGCACGCGCTCGTGGTTAATGTGGTGATTGCGGCGGTGGTGTTTGCGGTGGTGCCGTTTGGGATCGCACCTAAGACCAATCTGGTAATTTATCTATTTGTATCACTGGTCCTATTTATGGTGTGGCGACTGTACGCCTACCGTTTTATCTCGCCGAAGACCAAACACCGAGCGATCCTCCTGGCGGACGGACCGGAGGCTATTGAGTTGGTCGATGAGATAAATAACAACGATCGCTACACCTACTCCTTTGTGCGCCTAATTGATGAAGCTACAGCGGCGAAGACTGATGATTTTGAGCAAAAATTACTCAGCTTAATTGAGCGGGAGAATATTACCATTATCGTCGCCAATCCGACTGGTACTTATACGGCCGCGGTTATGCCTAAGCTGTTTGATTTGTCGTTTGTTCGTTTTAAGTTGTCTTTCTTAGATTTTTTTCGGGTCTACGAAGACACTTTCGACCGGGTGCCAGCCTCCGCGATCAGCTACCAATGGTTTATTAGTAGCGTGTCGCAAGCGCGGAAACTGATTTACGATCACGTGAAGCGGACGTTTGATGTAGTGGGGGCCAGTTTGCTATTGCTACCGACAGCTCTGATTTTTCCCTTCATTGCTCTCGCCATTAAGTTCGAAGATCGCGGTCCTTTGCTCTATCACACCACCAGGGTTGGGCAATACAATCGCCCGATTACGATTTATAAGTTTCGCACCAAGAACGGTGCCGATAAAGGAGACACCGCCCTTAAAAGTGAATTAGTAGATACCAAGGTTGGTACTTTTCTGCGTAAGACGCGCCTTGATGAATTGCCCCAACTCATCAATATTCTAAGAGGAGACTTGTCCTTCATCGGGCCCCGGCCTGAGATGCCGGCCTTGGCCGACGTGTATGCGAAAGAGATCCCTTATTACAGCACCAGGCACTTCATTAAGCCTGGTCTCTCGGGCTGGGCTCAGATAAACAATTTTGATGTACCGCGGGGCGGGGTCGATGTGCCACGCACTAAGGTAAAGTTGTCTTATGATTTGTATTACTTGGCCCGGCGGTCATCATTACTGGATCTGCAGATTGCTCTAAAGACTATTAGTATTATCCTACGTCGCACTGGCTCATAGTTATGGGAAAGATCATTGACGGCAGAGCCCTGGCCGACGGGGTCTATAGTGAAATTAAACTGGTGGTGGAGAAACTTGGCCGACCGCCGCGGTTGTCAATAGTGACCGGCGCTCCCAACTTCGCTACCAAGAAATATCTGGCCTTGAAACAGGCGAAAGCCGCGGCGGTCGGCCTCGCGGTCAACTTGGTTGAATTACCTGCGACAGCGAGTACGACTGAATTTATTTCTGCCATCGCTAGTTTGGTGCCGCAGACTGATGCGATTATTGTGCAATTACCCCTACCGACTTCGGTGGACACAGACGCTATTCTGACTGCCGTACCCGAGACGCACGACGCCGATGCGCTCAATCAGAAGACCCGCCTCGTTTGGTCACCGGTCGTGGCCGCCTGTGCGCATATCCTTGCGTATGAAGGAATAGATATTGTCGACCGCCACGTTACCCTGATCGGTAGTGGACGTTTGGTTGGTCAGCCACTCTACCAGTGGTTTACCACTAAAGGTGCGGCTGTCAGCCTGGTGACCAAAGATACGCACGACATCGGTTATTACACCCGGCCGGCTGATATTCTGGTCTCGGGGGCCGGAGTGCCGGGTTTGGTTACTCCCGCACTCATTAAGCCCGGGGTGGTATTGCTCGACGCGGGCACAGCCGAGGCCGATGGCGAACTCCGCGGGGATGCCGATCCCGCCTGTGCCACTAAAGCGTCCTTATTTACCCCCGTCCCGGGCGGGATTGGCCCCTTAACCGTGGCTTTTTTGTTAAAGAATGTCGTGACCTTAGCCGCGAGTAGGAAAAACCACTGATTTATGTTATAAATCAAGCCATAATTTAGTAATTCAGTTTCAGTTATGAACAAACCTGTCACCCCACCTAATCCAACCACCGAAAACTTTTTGCGCTGGTTTCGGGCCGCGTTGTTGGTTTTGGTGGTTGGGTACGTGGCCTGGGTCGTGTATGGTAATGCCACCAACCCTGAATCGGATCGCTCCTTTAAGCTCGGACTTGACCTAGCCGGCGGTGCTCATTTGGTCTATGAGGCGGACACGTCCGGAGTTGACCCGCTTGATGTGCCAGAGCTAATGAATGTTTTGCGCGATGTCATCGAGCGTCGCATCAATATCTTCGGTGTCTCCGAGCCGAGTGTATATTTAGAGCGAAGCAGTATTGTCTCGGGTGAACAACGCGAGCGGCTGATTGTCGAGTTACCTGGGGTGACTGATGTGGGTGAGGCGGTAGCCGAAATCGGCCGTACGCCACTCCTCGAATTTAAGTTACTCGACCGTACCGTCGCCGCCACTCAGGATTCTCTCATTGCGGAGATCAACAATCTTGGAGAAGGGGAAGATGCTACCGCACTCGCTACGCTGATCGCGGAGTCGGGTGATCCCTATACCGATACTGGCCTGACCGGGCGTTACTTAGAAAGTGCTCGTCTTGAGTTTGCGAGCGGACAAGGTGGGCAAATGTCCGGTGAGCCGATTGTCTCTCTCCGTTTTAACAAAGACGGGGCTGATTTGTTCGCCAGTATCACCCGCGCTAATGTCGGGGAACAACTGGCCATCTTCCTCGATGGACAGCTGATCTCAGCGCCTCGCATCAATGAACCAATCACTGGTGGCACAGCTATTATCTCAGGCGGTTTCAGAGCCACCGAAGCGCGCGAATTAGCCCAAAATCTTAATTTTGGCGCCTTGCCGCTACCGATTGCTCTCATAAGCACCCAGACCATCGGAGCGACTTTGGGTCAGGAAGTCTTGGAGAAGGGTGTGGTGGCCGGCGCTTATGGTCTTTGTCTGGTCATGTTGTTTATGCTCTTGTGGTATCGTTTGCCGGGCTTGGTTGCGGCCTTGGCCCTTTTGTCTTACTTGGTGCTGATGCTCGCCCTCTTCCAGTTCATCCCGGTCACCTTAACTGCGGCTGGTTTGGCCGGCTTTGTGATTTCCCTTGGTATGGCGGTCGATGCCAATGTGCTAGTCTTTGAGCGTCTTAAAGAAGAATTACGTGCCGGACAATCGACGCGCGCGGCGGCTTTGACTGGCTTTACCCGAGCTTGGGGCGCTATTCGCGATGGTAATTTCACCAGTATTCTCTCGGCGATCATTCTCTTTTGGTTTGGTACCTCGCTCGTCAAGGGCTTTGCGCTAGTGTTTGGTCTCGGTGTTGTTGTGTCAATGCTATCGGCGCTCTTGGTCACTCGTACTCTTCTCTTGGCTTTGCCTGATCTGCCCTCTGAGAGTCGGTGGGCGCGTTTATTTGGTAGTGGTTTAAGTAAATAGTCTGTATGTTTGCCGTTATTTATCGTCGCACCTTTCTCTACCTCACCGCCGCCTTGGTTTTGGGTAGCTTGCTGATTATCGGTGTCTTAGGTCTTAAGCCGGGGATTGATTTTGCTGGGGGTTCACTCACTGAGGTGGCTTACGAAGGTGAATTACCAGTTAAAGGAGAGCTTGAGGCTGCCTTAAATGAGCTCGAGCTTGGTGGTTTATCAGTCCGACTTTCGACCGACGAAGCCGGTCGCCCTAGTTATCTCATTCGCACTCGTGATTTGAGCGAGCCGGAAAGAGAAGCGGTAGCGAGCATGGCGGTTGGTTTGGGTGAGGAGGGAGAAGTCACTCGCTTCACTTCAATTGGTCCGGTGATCGGTCAGGAGCTCCGCGATAAGGCGGTTTGGGCAATCTTTGCCGTGTCTTTGGTAATTGTGTTGTACATCGCGTTTGCTTTTGCGGGAATTGGTACCCCAGTTTCATCCTGGGTCTACGGTGGGATTACGATTTTTATCTTGATTCACGATGTTCTGATACCGACTGCGATGATGAGTCTCCTTGGTCACTTTAGAGGGGCGGAGATTGATGTGTTGTTCGTGATGGCCTTGCTGGCGGTTTTAGGCTATTCAGTCAATGATACGATTGTGGTCTTCGACCGCGTGCGTGAAAATCTCAAACAATTCCGCACTGAGAAGCGCACTAAGCGCAACGAAGCCGGGGTGGTGAAGGAAGACGTGACTTATACGTTAACCAAGCCGTTTGAGGAAATTGTCGGTCTGTCGGTTTCGCAGACCATTGCCCGTTCTATTAACACTTCACTCACCACCATGTTGGCACTTGGCGCTCTCTACTTCCTTGGTGGCTCAGTGACACAGACTTTTACTTTGGTTTTGATGGTGGGTGTTCTCGCGGGTACATATTCTTCAATTTGTATTGCTAACCCACTGCTTGTCACTTACGCTAAGTGGCAAGCCAGCAAAGAAGGAAAAACAATCCAGTCATGATTATTGGTATCACTGGTACAATTGGATCGGGGAAGGGGACAGTTGTAAACTATTTGAAGCAACTTGGATTTGCGCACTACTCGAGTTCTGACATACTGCGCGAGATTTTGACAGAACGCGGACTGCCGCATGTTCGACTTAATATGTCCAATCTGGCTAATGAGCTTATGCAGTCGTACAGTGGCGGAATCCTGGAGGTGGCTCATGAGCGAGCCAAGCAAGCCCATCAGCCCAACTACATCTTGGAATCAATCCATCGGGTGACTGAGGCGGAATATATAAAGAGCATAGGTGGGGTGCTGTTGGGTGTCGATGCCGACGTGCGGCTGCGCTACGCTAGAGCTATAAAACGACAGGAGGGAGAGAAGGACATGGTAACTTTTGAGCAGTTTCTGGCAGACTCCGAACGAGAAGATGAAGGTAAGACGGGTAGTGGACCAAATATCAAAAATGTACTAAAGATGGCTGATTTTGTAGTAAATAATGATGGTACTCTGGAGGAATTACAGCGGCAACTCGATAATTTCATTAAGGATAAACTAACACTTTAGCGCCAACGAGTGCCTTAAAGCTGTTCGCCAATCATCGATCTCACCTCAATCTTCACTAAAACCAAAAAATAGTTTTATGTATCATATATGATACATAAAAAGAAAGCCGCTATTTATGCACTTTATTTTGCGTGTCAGCTTTGAGACGTATAAAGCTTGAGTATGTATGTATAAATTCAGAGCCTACTTAGTCCACTTACCTTGGTGTAGTTAAATAAAACCACCCCCCAAGTTTATGTATCATACATGATACATAAACTTGGGGGTGGGGGTTAAGGAACGAGCGGCGCCCTTGGCGCCGCTCTTTGACTAGAAAATTCTCGTTCCCACAAAACTCTCTCCGTCTAGATACTTCTTCAATTCCTCTAGCGTTTCGCCATTGATCTGGGCCACTTCAATCCCTTTGCTCTCCGCCTCGCGCGCTGCCACTGGGTCAAAGGGAGAAGAGAGTCCGGGTGACCACTCGTCGGGAATGATTTTTCTAAACTCAGCCCAGGTCACAGTCTCGAGTTTCTTCGCGTCGGGGTTTTGGTGTGGGTTGTCGGTGTAAATATAGTCGGTATTAGAAAGATTAATGACCTTCTTAGCCCCTACTCTTTCGGCAATTTGAATCGCGCGTAAGTCAGTCGAGGAGCCGGGTCGATAGCCAGCCGCGATAATAAGAGGGGCATCTTTTGGTATATCTAAGACCTCGTCCGGATTAGTGACCATCGTCGGGTGAGCTAGGTCGTGAAAGACAGTACGCAGTAATTGACCGTTTAGTCTCGTGGCATGAAGACCAAGCCAGTCTTGGTCTTCCGCACTTACGGTTGCGACCGCTGTCGCGGCTTCGATATATCGCCGCGCGGTCTTGCCTCCACCCGCGATAATAATAAATCGACGGCCGTTAGCCGTCTCACTCTCTACAAAAAATTTTAACTTGGCCAAGAAGTCGGTAGCAATCTGATCGGGGACAATCAGTGATCCGCCGACCGACATTACAATGGTTTCTTGATGTGACATAACATGTGCATTGTACAGATTTTTTCCCCGCAAGCTAGTGCTATGCTGGTGGTATTAATTACTTCGTATCAAATATGTCTCCAGAACTGTCTACTGCGATTAGAGAACGTCTCACCCAAGGCTTGACCTCAGCGGCGGTGGCGACGGAGCTGGTGTCGGCTGGCTATACGCCAGAGAACGCGAATGCAGCTATAGTGAACGTACAGAGCGACCTGGGACTGCTCGCTGCAGTCACACCGCCGCGGTTGATTGGGGTTAGGGAATTACTCAAAGGGGCGTGGCGACTAATGCTTGAGGAATGGCCAATTTGGCTTAAAAGTTTCACCTGTTTCATCTTCTCGATTGCTGCAGTGATCTTTCTGCTTTTTATATTCAGCGGACAACAGTTATTTCAACAGTTCTCATGGGAGGTAGCCTGGCTGATGATGTTATTTGCACCAGTCGCGTTCTTGCTCCTTGCTGCACTTAGTATCTTCCTGAACTATACCGTTTGGCGGGCCCTACTAGCCCGCCGGCAGCAGCTATTATTTCGCACTCATATGCGGGCGACCCTAACAGCGTTTTTTAGCTTACTCTCGGTAGCTATTTTAGTGGCCATTGCTACTCAAATTGGTTATATATTGCTAATCATTCCTGGGCTACTAGCGCAGATATTTTTCTGGTTTGCAATACCTCTGACCGTGCTGGGGCGGACCCGTGGAACCTCATCACTCAGACTTAGTTTTGATTTAGTAAAAGCCCATTTCGCTCCAGTACTCGGGCGGCTAGCGGTAGGCTTACTCATCGCTACCTTTTTTGTTGTGTTGTTGGTGGTTCCGGCCATCTTCGGCTTGGCAGTTTTTAATCAATTAGAGCTGGTGAGTTTAACCATCATCCTACTCATGTTGTTGGTGGGGAGCTTGATTCATTTCTGGTTGACCTGTCTGTCTACCTTGCTCTTGGAATCATTACTCGCTCGCTACGATGCGGGGGTGCGGTGAGGGTTGCGCTCGAGGCGTAAGCCCCACTCGTTACTTTCTTCCGGGATACGGTACTTACGAGACAAGGTAAACTGGTACATACCAAATACCGCAATGGTTACTACCTTAAGCACTTTGAAATGAACCCACACTTCTGGTGTGGCCAGCTGGCGTACCGCTTCGTTCGCTACACCACCGATGAGAAAAATAATAATCCAACGTACCGCCAGGATACGCCAACCGATATCTTTCATAGCAAAGACTCGAGCAAAGATATGTTTTAGGATATTGACCTTAAAGATTAGACCGAGCGCGATGGTCAGACCCATGCCGAAGTAATACAGGGAGTCGGCGAAGATAAGAGCATCGGGTTCTTGATAGACAACCGTGATAATGCCCGAAATAATGACAAACACGCCCGAGATGATGGGGAGGACTGGGAGATGACGTTCAAAGTACCAGCCAGCCGAGAGAGCAAAGATGGTGAGTGTCATTAAAATGCTGGTAGCGGTGAAGAAATCGAAGACCTGAGCAGCGACAAAAAAGCCCATGACGGGTAAAAATTCATTAAGGAGGTGCAGAATGGCTTTTTTGTTCATTGAGAGACAGGTCATTGTAGCATGGCAAAAGGTGTGTTAACGGTGGGATAACTGGTCAGGAGGGGGGGGGGGGGG
>JRYF01001573.1_pt1 | contig 12191 bp, 12 predicted proteins | sample 235331 | NCBI WGS metagenome assembly JRYF01 (sample SAMN03074217, study PRJNA261475) | activated sludge metagenome | biome: Wastewater Treatment Plant; feature: Wastewater; material: Activated sludge; isolation source: activated biomass of a wastewater treatment plant treating hydrocarbon... ... | reverse complement strand
CGAGAATCTCCAGCAATGGGATGAAGCGCTCGCTGCTTATGATCGCGCCTTGTCGTTGGATAACACCCATGCCTATGCGTGGCGGAACAAGGTGGATTTGCTGGGCCGGATGGGACGGGGAGCGGAAGCATCGGGAACGGCGGTTACGGTCGGTCACGATCTGTACCAACAGGGCGGGTATGCCGAGGCGCTGGAAGCCTGCGAGCAGGCTCTACAATTTAACCCGCACAATTCGATGGCCTGGAACAACAAAGGCGTCTGCCTGCACAAGCTGGGCCGCTTGGAGGAAGGCCGTCAGGCACTCGAACAGGCAATCGCCATCGATCCACAGAATTCGACGGCCAGCGACAACCTGAAAGCCCTTTTCCCGCCTGTCCCGGCACCTGTACCCAAGCCCACGCCGCTGCCGTCGCCTCCCGCACCCAAGCCCCCGGTTCCACCAATCTCCGATTCCACGACGCCACCCGACCCGGCGCCTGTTCCCGCCAAGCCGGAGTCCCGCCATAAAATTTTCATCGATACCTCTTCGCTCATGGAACAGCAGGCCGGCCGATTCTTTCAACGCTGGATCGAGGCGAAAGCGCGTCAGCCGCATATCCAGGTGCTCGTACCCTTGTCGGTCGCTTACGAAATACAAAAGCATCTGGACGGCGCCAACGACGATAAACGCCGCAAAGCCGAACAGGCGGCCAACCTGCTGAAAACCTATCTCGGACAGGGCTTGGTGGAACTCTTCGACGATCCTGACCGGCAAATCGCCGACAATGTTTTTCTGACGCTGTTTCAGCGTTTTTGCCTGCAATGCGATCTGACGCTGGTGACCCAGGACAGCAACTTGGCCCAGGATATCCTGGACATCCGAAACCGCCGGTCGGTGCAGGTCCGCAAGCGCATTTCCGCCGTGCGCATCGCCCGCGATGGCTCTGCTCATCCCTGGCGGGATGCTACCGAATCGGGGCTACAGGAACGAAACGTCCCTAAAAGCCAAGCGCAGAAAAAGCCGGCGTCCGCTTTCCAACTTCAGTCTGGAGTCGTACAGATCGATGTCACGCCGCTGCGGCTGACCCGGCCAGCGGCGGAGGGGGATCTGCTGTTCACGGCGCGGCAAAAACCTCTGCGGTTGGGCAAGGTACTGGGTCGGGGCGGCGAAGGTACCGTTTTTCTCACCGATAACGACTTGGTCTGCAAAGCCTACGCACCCAAACCGCCCACACGAGCCACGCGGGAAAAGCTGGAGCGCATGTGCGCGCACCCCTTGCAATATCCTGGTCTCTGTTGGCCGCTGGAACTAGTTTTCAACGAGTGGGGCGAGTTTGCCGGTTATCTGATGCCCCAAGCCGGAGGGCACGAGTTGCAACACTCGGTCATGCATCCCAAGCTGCTGGAAGAAACATTCCCGGAGTGGAACCGCCTTCAGTTAGCGACGCTCGCTATCACCATTTTGGAGATGATCGCCCACCTGCACAAAAATAATGTGCTGCTGGGCGACCTGAATCCGAGCAACATTCTGGTCGAAGACGAAACCACGGTGTATTTCGTGGACACGGACAGTTGCCAGATCGAGGAATTTCCCTGTCCCGTCGGTAAAGTGCCGTTTGTCCATCCCGACTTGATGGGACGGAATTTCGGCAGCCTGCTGCGAACTTTGGACCACGAACATTTTGCCGTCGCCACGCTGGTTTTTATGCTGCTCATGCCCGGCAAGCCGCCCTACTCGCATCAAGGCGGCGAAAGCCTCAACGTCAACGTGCTCAAGGGACATTTTCCTTATCCGTTCGAGGAAAAAAGAGGGACGGGCGTACCGCAAGGGCCTTGGCGTTTTATATGGAGTCATTTACCGAAATACGTTAAACAGGATTTGCACGATTATTTCACCGGTCAGGCCCAAAAAAGCACCAGCGACTGGTTGAAGCTTTTGCGCCGCTATCTCGGCGATCTGGAAAATGGCCGGTTGGGGGAAGGCGGTCTGGAGTTGTTTCCCAAAGGCTATAAGCTATTGTCCAAAGAAGCCGTGCTGCGTAAAGGAGGAACTTGGCAAACCTGCAAGAGCGGCGGCCACGAGTACGGGGTTCTACCCGACGAAAAAGACCTGGGCTACTGCCCCACCTGTCTCGTCAAGCGGATCGTGGTTTCGTGCGCCCGCTGCCGATCAGAAACCCGAATCCAGTTGCGGAATTATATCGTGCGAGGCAAAAAGAGATTACTCTGTGAAAAGTGTAGGGATTCAATCGGAATGAAGATTTGAACGACACGGCGAGAGTTTGCAAAGCCCCTTTTTCCACCGAATGAGGAAATCAATGATGGATCTGCCCAAGTTCTTGCAAAACGAATCCCCGAAACCTTCCAAGGAAGACCTTAAATTCGAGGAAACGGATTTCGCTGAAGACAACCCGACGCCACGGCTCGCGGTCTGCTTGTGTCTGGATACCAGCGGCTCCATGGCGCCCTGCATGGATGAATTGAATGCCGGTGTACGCTCGTTTTACGAGGAAGTCCAGAAAGATCCCAACTCCAAGTACTCCTTGGAGATCGCCATCGTGACGTTCGGGCCAAGCGTGCAGCAAGTGCGGGATTTCCAACCTCTCGATCAACAAATTCAGCCCCCGGTTCTCGCGGCTAACGGTGGAACACCGATGGGTGAGGCGGTCAATCTAGCGTTGAATCTTCTCGAACAGCGTAAAAAAATGTATCAGGAAAGCGGCATCGATTATTACCAACCCTGGCTGATCCTGATGACTGACGGCATACCGACCGATCCGCCTCAGACCGTGGAAGCCGCCGTGCGTCGGACCGCCGAAATCGCGTCGAACAAGAAGCTGACCGTGTTTCCCGTCGCCATTGGGGCGGAAGCCAGCTTGACCGCTTTGCAGCGGTTTTCTCCCGTGAACGCACCGCAGCGCCTGCAAGGCTACAAGTTCAGAGAGTTGTTCGGCTGGTTCTCGGAAAACGCCATCAATAAAAGCAAGAGCGTTCCTGGTCAGGATGTACCCCTGACGCCGCCCAGTTGGGTTCAGTATTAACGATCTCCGACATGATCGACGTCGATGAATTCTTTCGAGACCGCTTTGACGCACGATTTTTACCTCCAGCAGCATCCGTATCGGGTGCTGCTGGCTTTCGAGCGTTTTGTCACTCTGACGCACCTGCAAGAGTGGAAGCAACAACAGGCGGTCTGGGATTTGAAAGAAAATGGTTGTCTCTGGGTAACTTACGTTTATGTCAGAGAACTTCGTCGCACGCGGAAAATGAAGGGGAAAACCCTGTGGGGAAATATGTGCAGCGGTATCGTCGGTTACCAGGCAAGTAAAGAATACGACAAGAACATTCTCTTTCGCTTTACCTTTCGAGTGGAATTCCTACAGATCAAGAAAGGCCAAGCCAACCTTCTGGTACAAACTTTTACGCGAGAGGAGACCGATCCCGTGCCGAGTTTCAATCACCAGGATTTTTACGTGGATTCCAGCTTCGATCTGGTCCGTAATTTGGGTGTCGAATTGGAAACAGCTTTACTGCAATCCGGTCACTGAATTTCCTCGACGTAATTATGCCTCTCGACACCCGTGGTCTCTGTCAGGAATCTTTGCAGGATTTGATCCGCCGCGGTCGGCTCAAGTCTTACGAGAATTCGGGCAAGTTTATTAAACCGCGCGTGCGACACAGCATCGTTCCGCCCGAATTGGGATTGATCGCTCATTACAGCGTGGCGGAAGGCCCTTTGTACGAAGATGAAAGCCAGTGGGAGTTCGCTTATCGGTTGGTGTACAGTTTCACCCAACGGGGCCGGCGCAATTTGCAAAGCCAATTTACCCTGCACGATCCCTTTGGGACGTTTCAGGGCGTGCAGGTGGACGATTTGATGTCCCAACTGCCGCATATCTTCGAACAATGCGGTTTTCGCGGCTATCAACCGAGCCGGCTCGCCCGCAGCGCGGCTTTCGTATCGACCGGCTCGTGCAAAGTCGAACAATTGCCGGAGCCTTACGGCAAGTGGCTCCAAATCCAGCAGCGCAAACCTCGATGGGATCGGCCAGTGGAACTCGAAATGGAAGCCGTCTGCAACTTGAGCGCGCCGACAAAGTACGTGACCCGTCTGGATCTCACCGTTTCCACCCTGGCGATGCCACTGCTGGAGTTGCTGGCCGAGAAACTGGGCCGGCTGCTCGGCGCGGCAATCCCCGCTCCGTCTTTCGCGTATGTGCTGGGAGAAATCGGCCGCGCCAAAGGAACCGAATTTCTGGGAGAGCGCATTTGATACCAGGCATGACTCGTGGATAAATTGCTGGAACACCTCAGACGAACCGCCGAAAGCCAAATCGGCCGCGCCAAATGGCGGCTGTACGTGCAGAGTTTCCTGAGCGATGTTCCTTGCGAATGGCAGGAAACGCGGTTCCGGTTACCCCATTCCCAGAATTCGATCCTGGAGGTGCTGGGACGCTATCTGAGCTATAACGGCTTCGATTGCGGACGCGGCATCGATTACGCTCGCGGGCAAATCCAGGCCAAGTTGCAACGCCGCTACGGCCGCAACGAGGATTGGCTCGCCGCGGTCGAGGGTTTGTTGAGCGAGTGGCTGGATCTCAAGTTCGAGGTCCTGGCGACGGTGACCGAAGACAGCGGAGTAACATTGCGGCTATCGCACTATCTCCCCACCTGGGTCGACGAACTGAAAGCCGCGCTGACGGCGGAACTCGCCAAGCGTGCCGTAACCCGGCTGAATCCATTCGAAAGAAATAAAGTGCTGGGACCGGGAGAAGAACTGAAGACCGCCTTTTGGGGTCGCTTCCGGGATTATTCCGGCTGCGCGACCTTGGCCGAAGTGCGGGATCTGGTCAAACGGCCCGGTGATGGCAAAGTGCTGCCCTTGGGCGTGTACGCTTTCGACTACCAGTCAATCGGCCAGCCACCGATGCTTTATCTTTCCCGTTATCGAACCGGCCAGCCGATGGAATACAACGGCACGCTGGTGGTCGCCCCGCAGAATTCCGGCAAGACCGAACTCATCGTTCGCTGGGCGCGAGCCGCCAACCAGCACGGTTACAGCGTCTTTCTGGTCGACGTGAAAGGCAATCTGTACAAAAAACTCAAGCCGTATAATCTCAAAGGCAAACTCTACCATTTCTCCACCAGTCCTAACGTCAAGCTGGGACAGGACGATTGCGGACGCATCAATTTTCTGGCCGGACCACCGTTGTGTCCGATGTTGCAGGACTGGCTGACGCCGCTCGAAAGCGAACGGATACGCGAATTCGTCGGTGCGCTGCTACCGAATCAGGGTTGGACCGAGCAAGGCGGCGAAAACGAATTCCATTATCTGAATCGTGTTGTCTGGCTGACGGCTTTCATTCATATCCTGAAGCTGTATTACTTCTATTTCGCTTGTGGCGGCGATTTTACGGACAGAACCCCCGATTTAGGCGATCTGTACCGGATGGTTCTCGACGAAAACGTGCTGTATGCCATTTTGGGACAGGTCGGAAACGAACAAGGCAAACGCCGTCAGGCCGGTGAAGCGTTGCCGGAAGAATTGACGGTCGAATACTGGGCGCAGCGTATCGCGTTGTTGCTGAGTCCGGACGCCATGCGCAATGTGCTGCCGGCGGTAACTGGACAGCGACGAGCGGAGTTCAACTACAACGACTATACCCAAGGCATGGTATTGGCTTTGGAATCGTTCGCTACCGGCACACTCCGAGACAAAGTCCGGGACGTTGGGGCCGGGCCATCGTTTGCGCTGGAGGATTTGGGCAAGGAACAGGTCACGATCATCTTTGCCGCCCGCGAACAGGACGCCGAGCGATCCAAAGCCGCCGTGTCGATGGCGATCAAGAAACTCCAGCATTATTTGTTCGACCGGTTCGACAAGGATGAGTCGGAACTGAGGCCGGTGCTACTGTTGCTCGACGAGACGCGGCGGATTCGCGGGTTCGATGTCAGCGATTACGTGACGTTTGCCCGCGAGGCCAAGGCCGGTTGCGTGTTGGTTTATCAGTCGCTCGACCAGATCGGCGAGCGAGAAAAAATCAACACGTTGCTGGAGAACATCGGCACGCAGATTTATCTCGGCTCGCTGGTGGGTAACACGGCGCGTTACTTCATCGAGAGTCTACCACAACGCTCTCGCCCGACCTTTTCGCGCACCGCTTCGTTCGGCAGTGACGGCAAATCGGAATCCGAACAGGTGGGGCAGGAAAAGGTCGATTATTTCACCACCTACGAATTGTATCGACTGCCCGCAGGGGAGTGGCCGGCGCTAGTCTATATCAATGATCAACCCCGGCGCAGTCCGTTTTTAGTGGATATGAACAACGCTTTTTTCGAGCAAATGCTGGCTGAATCTCCAACGCCGTAAACAGCCTTGCTCGTTCCTAGAAATCCTCTCCGATTGGAGAAAAATGCGATGGCTCAAAAAACTAAAGCGCAACAAATTCAAGAAAACAGGGAGACTGGAGAAGCTTGGGAAAACTTGGTCAGATCGGAATTCGATAGAACCATTCCCCACAACTATTCCGAGCAGCAAGCCCACGGCAGTAATCGGTTCGATTTTGCGCTCGAAGATTCCGGCGGCGACCAGTTCGCCATCATCGAGGTAAAATCGGGAAGCTGGCACGATAAAGCTCAGGCCGAGGGTTTCGTCAACTTGGCGGAAAACACCCGGGCGAAGGTGCTCGTTACCGTAGGCGATCAGCAGAAATTCGATAAGGGTGTATGCGAGGTGATCGATAGAGCGGAACAACAAGGCCGGATAACCCACGTCAACGTACCGCCGGATCGGATGGAAAAGTTTGCCGACCTTTCCAAACAATGGACCGATAAGGTCGATGCAATACCGAATCGGGATTGTCCGGAACTCGGCAAAGAATTCAAAGCGACATGGGAAAAAGCGCAGAGCGCGGAAATCCAACAGGCGACTGCTGCCACCGTGCAACCGCACACCCAAATTTCGACTGGCGCGGCATCCTCGTCGCAATCGCAACAACCCGGCTTGGCCTTGAGCCAGCCGCGATACCAAACCTCCCCGGCTCAGCCTGCCTCGTCGCCCCCAACGGCGCTGTCGCAACAACCCGGCTTGGCCCTGAGCCAGCCGCGATATCACATGCCGCCGGCTCAGCCTGCCTCGTCGCCCTCCACCGCGCAGACGCAGCAGCCGGGGACAGCATTGAGCAATCATCAGCAAGGCCAACTGCCTTCCGCAACGCCGGCGGTTCCGGCAACCGCCGCGCAACCCTCTCCGGTCTCGCCCTTGGGCGCGATCAAGTTCAAATAATCCAGTCGTTCGAGAGTCCTTCCAAATGCCCGCATTCGTATCCCGCTGGATGACGGTGGCCGCCGCCGTGCCGGGCGTGTCCCACGAAAAGAAAGGAGAACCCTGTCAGGACGCCGTACATACGATTCGGCAGGATGGCGTAACGGTCTTGGCGCTGGCCGACGGCGCCGGTTCGGTGCGGTATGCGAGGCAGGGAGCGGAATGCGCGACCCGGTGCGCATGCGACTGGATCAGCCGATCCTTTGACGCTCTATGGGACATGGAACCCGCCGACGTAGCGACCTCCGTCGTGCAACAAGCGCTCGAACGACTCCAGCCTCTGGCCCGGGAACTGTCCGCCGCGACTCGCGATTTGGCCAGCACCCTGGCCTTTGTCGCCGTCAAGCAAGGGCGTTATATCACGGGCAACCTGGGAGATGGCGTGATCGGTTGCGAACGCCAAGGACAACTGGACGTGCTGTGCCATCCGCGACGCGGGGAATTCGCCAATCAAACCTATTTCCTGACTTCCGATTTCGCCGCCCGATGTTTCGAGATCAAAAAAGGAGATTGCCGGGATGTAACCGCGTTTTCCCTGATGTCGGACGGCGCGGCCGAAGCGTTTTATCAGCGTCGCGACAAAACGCTTGGTCGGGGCGTGCAACAGGTATCCCGCTGGCTGGAGCAATACCCGGCGTCGCAAATTGCCCGCCAACTGGAGGTCAACTTGCGCGAGCAGGTGCGAGAGCGGACCGACGACGATTGCTCGCTGGCCGTTTTGCGTCATCTGTCATTTCCGCTGGACGCGCTGCGCGCCAAGCCTCTAGCCTATCAAACCGATTTTCTTGAGTGTGGCTCCGTAGTGGGCACGCGCAACCGATTCCACGTGTTGCAAGGAATGGTATGTGAAAATACCGATGATCTCGCCATAGCGGCTTTGGTTCGAAGCGGGAAAATGACCCAGAAAACCGCTCGAAAACATGCCCAGGCCCTTCACACTCTGGTGGAGTCTGTTCCCGATGGCTTGATAGCGGCTGCAACCTTTCCGAACCCAATTCCGGGAAAATGTTAACTCGTCATTCGGCGGACTTACGGGCGAAGCAAGTCGCACCATTCGCAATCGATCGGATTACCGCCGGAACCATTCGTTCAATAAGCGATTTTCAAGGTTTGCCGAATTTTTGTCAGAATCGGTTTGAACTCGGTCGACGGTCCGGTTCCATGACCCTCGGTAAAGACCACACTCCGGGTTGGCGTCAGAACCAGCAAATATTGTTGTAAAAAAGTGGAGCCGTTTGGATTGATGATTCGGGCTACCCACTTAAGGCGGGACAGTTTAAGTCGTTCATTCGGAGAGTGATCAAGCCCAAGGAGCGATGATATCGTAGCGATTTACTGACAGACCGGTGGACAGGATGAACCTACGAGGGCGCTGCCAACACCTTTTCAAGGTGCTACGCGAACGGGGCCCGCAATCGATCCGGAAGCTGGCTCAGGCGACGGGGCTACCGAAAAGTAGTGTGGACCGGCCCTGTAAAGGGCTGCGCAAGCGCGTCCGGCAGGTACCGGAAGCGGAGCTGTGGGAACCCGAGCGGGGCGCACAGTGGTTGCGGGCCTTGGTGGTGGCGGTGTTGTTGGTCTTTGGCCTGCAAGGGGGGATGGGGGTCGAGCGAATGTCCGAGTTTTTCCATCGGGTCCGACTCGAGCGTTACCTGGCGGTCTCACCAGGTGCCCTGAGGTCGTTACGCACGTGGATGGAAGCAGTTAGCCTACCCAGCGGAACAGGAACGGCGGTTAGGTCAAGCGGGGCGTCGGCTGGAGATGATTGCCGGTGCCGACGAGACCTGTTTTGATCGAGTGGGGTTGGTGATGATGGATTTAGTGTCGGGTTATCGGGTGCTGGAGGAAGCGGCCGACCATAAAACCTATGGCACCTGGCAGGAACGGACGCAGGCGGCCATCACCAAGTTGGGTTTGGAACTCCGGTATGTGGTCAGCGATCGGGCCAAGGCCTCGATCAAGCTGGCGCTGAAAGGACCACCGCCGCCGAACGCTTGTTTGGGACTTCGTTCCCTGACTGGTTTGACTGGATGGTGGAGCGGATGGCCTCCTTGCCCGTGCCCCGAAAGCCAAGAACACCCGCAAAATTTAACCCATTGAAATTACTCAATGTCCCGGCTTAAGTGGATACCCAATTTCAGCCACCGCGCCCGAACCAGCCTTTCACGATATCCCTGACTTCTTCCATTCCCTGTACTCCAAAGTGGATGATGGCGATAAACGCGGCGGCGTAGACCAAGGTCGCTATTGCGGCGATCAGGACTGCCAGCAGAATGGCATAGCCGTCTTCCTCGATCATCCCAACGCCGATGCAAAAGATGACCAAGGCCGGAAAAGTATTGGTTAAGGGAATGGGCAATATCATCAGCGTGGCCATCGTGCATACCAGGATTCCAATGACGGTCAATCCACCGCGACCGTTTACCCAAGCTAGGCGAGGTTTCAGGAAGCGTTCGATCTTCTCGAAAAACCGGATCGCCGTACCGAGCATTTTCCGCGATAGATCCCGCTTGATGGTCATGCGGGTAGTCCAGCCCGGCAGCCAGGGAACCCGACGACCGAACAGCATTTGCAGGCCCAGCAATAACAGAATTACCCCAAAGGGTGTGCTGTAGCCGGCGGCTGGCACCGGTACGGCGCTGGGCAGACTGAGAAAGACCAACAACAGACCGAAACCTCGGTCTTCCAAAATTTCTAATATTCTGCTTACCCGCAAATCTTCGTGTTCGCACAAGGCTAAAATCGCTTGCAAGTCGTTGGATAATCGATGCATCGGCGTGGCGCTCGGATCGTTCATCGGTGGTATTGCGCTCCTAAATACAGGTTGTGGAATTTCTAAATGCCATTCAATTTTCTTGATGCCTTTGTCCTGCTGGCGGGCGATTGGATCTGTTGCTCCACGCAATCTGGGAGGCGCGGTCTCGCAAGGGCGGCCGTCCTCGGACCTTATCGGAAAAAGATTTGAAACACGCGCGTACCCTACTGGCTGACGCCGAGATCGCGTGCGCATTCGTCGTCATGCAGTGAGAGCCGCCATGACTGCTTCCCTCCCGCCGATCCACACTCGCCCGAACGAGCACGCCGTCCGCGAGTTGTTGACCGCCGCCGGTCTGCCGGTCGCCGATCTCACGGCCGCACACCTCGTCAACTTCTGGGGCTGCGACGATGGAGCCAACCTGATCGGCGTGGTGGGCCTGGAGGTATATGGCACGGACGCCCTGCTCCGCTCGCTGGCGGTCGCGCTCGACTGGCAAGGTTGGGGCTTGGGCGCCGCACTTTTGGCCCACGCCGAACAGGCGGCCCAACAACGGGGCGTGCAGGTCCTCTACCTGCTCACCACCAGCGCCGAAGCGTTCTTCGTCCGGCGCGGCTATATCCGGATTCCCCGCGAGACGGCACCGCCGATCCTGCGCCAAACCGCCGAATTCGCCGCTCTATGCCCGGCGAGCGCGGCGTGCATGACCAAGAGGCTGGCGGCGCCCGTCGGTGAAAGCGACCGAGGTGAGGCGTGACGAGTGAATCGACACCCATACCCTTCTCGACTGAGTCGGACGTTATCTTAACCGGGCTTGGTCGGATAGTGTGGCGAACAGTGCATAACTCCGGTCGGCGCAACTTTTGGGGTTTGATCGTGAAGATGCGCTCCGATCCCCACTTTGCATCGACCTTCTTCGCTGAAGCCGCCGCCTCCCGATGGGGAGGCGGCTTCAGCGATTACGCGACGTCGATGGCGATCTTGCGCGGCTGAGCCTGCTCGGTCTTGGGAATCCGCAGCGTCAAGACGCCCTGTTTGAACTCGGCCGAAACCTTCGCGGTATCCAATTCCCGCGAGAGAGTGAACGTCCGCCGATAGCGCGGCAGACTCACTTCCGCGTGGCTGGCTTGCATCCCCTCCGGCAAGGACAGGCTCAACTGGCCCTCGATGGTCAGGGTCTCGGCCTCCACGCGCAGATTGAGCTGATCCTTGGCCACGCCCGGCAGATCCGCGTACAGAGTGATGCCGGTGCTATCCTCGATCACGTCCACCGGAGGCAACAGGGCGGCCTCGGCTGGTTGGGATTGGGGTTCCTGAGTCGCAATGGTTTTTTCGCTCATGGCGATTCCTCCTCGGTTATTGAATGCTGATCCGGCGGGGCTGGGCCGATTCCCGGCGCTTGACGCTGACGTGCAGCACTCCGTCCCGATAGGTGGCGGTCACGGCGTTGGGATCGATGTCGTCGGGTAGACTCACCACACGGCGGAAGCGGCCCGCGAACCGTTCGTTGATATGCGCGATGGTCTTCTCATTCGCCGCGGCCAGCGTGCTCTTGCGTTCGCCGGAGAGGCTGAGCACACCGCGTTCGAGGTGGATTTCCACAGCGGCCGGGTCCAGCCCCGGCGCAAAGGCGTAAATCTCCACCGACTGCGGTGTGCTGCCCACGTTCAGAGCCGGAAAACCACCCCGCCCGAAACCACGAATGCTGGGGGAGAACGCGAAAGCCTCTTGCATCTCGCGTTGCAGACGGTCTAATTCCGCAAAGACATCACGGGGAAACAAGGAGCGATACATGATAATTCCCTCCATTCAGGTCGATCGGGAGTATTTCGGTCACACATTATTTTCAGTTACGGATATAGGGATAAAGCGAGCGATTTCAACCCCCTTACTATCAGGGATCTCGACCCGTGCGTCGCTTTGAACCCTATCGTTGAACCAAACCGAAATCAGAGGAGAAACCCGCGTGCAATTCAAGGACTACTACCAGATTCTGGGGGTGGCCCGCGACGCCAAGGCGGAGGACATCAAAAAAGCCTTCCGCAAGCTCGCGCGCAAATACCACCCGGACGTCTCCAAAGATCCGGACACCGAGGCGCGCATGAAGGAGGTCAACGAAGCCTATGCCGTGCT
>JRYF01009931.1_pt1 | contig 12207 bp, 7 predicted proteins | sample 235331 | NCBI WGS metagenome assembly JRYF01 (sample SAMN03074217, study PRJNA261475) | activated sludge metagenome | biome: Wastewater Treatment Plant; feature: Wastewater; material: Activated sludge; isolation source: activated biomass of a wastewater treatment plant treating hydrocarbon... ... | reverse complement strand
TTTCGGCCTCGCAGGGGTTGCCGTAAGTTTTGCCGTCGCAGCCGCAGACGGGGTTGTATTCACGGGTACAGCCTTTGTTGGGGTTGATTTTCGCCGCATCCACGCAGTCGTTGCACTCACCGGGTGTCCAACGCATGACACCTGCTTTTTCGGCTGCGCAAGGATTGCCATAGGTAATGTCGTTGCAGCCGCAGACGGGTTCGTACTGCAAGGTACAAGCCCCGCCGGGGTCCATCTGGGCAGGGTCAACGCAATCGCCGCAGGTGCCTCTTGTAAAAAAGGTCACACCTGCCTTTTCCGCTTCGCAGGCATTGCCGTAGGTATTGCCGTCGCAGCCGCACACGGGGTCGTATTCACGGGTACAGCCCTTGTCCGGGTTGATTTTGGAGGCATCAATACAAGTGGTACACTCCCCGTCCGTCCAGCGTGCCACGCCCGATTTTTCCGCCATGCAGGGGTTCCCGTAGGTAACGCCGTTGCAGCCGCAGACGGGTTGGTACTGCATGGTGCAAATCCCGTCCGGCTTCATTTTGTATGCAACCACGCAATCCCCGCAAGTTCCCTGCACATAGAATACAACGCCCGCTTTTTCCGCCATGCAGGGGTTGCTGTATGTAAGGCCGTCGCAGCCACACACCGGGTTGTACTCTTTTGTACAGGCCCGGTTGGGGTCAGCCTTTGCTGGGTCTTTGCAGGTGGGGGGGTATGACTTGAGTGGTTGGCATGTCGTGGACATGAATCCCAGGTACATGAGCAGGATGGACAAAAAGGCGAGGTATTTCATGGTTTGGTTGTATTGACAATACGAAACTTGGTCTCAAACAGGCGTAAAAGTACATTTTTCCCGCAAACAAGCGCTGATGGCACTCGTGCCGCCGCAACGAAAAATGGGCAGCAGTTTGTTACTGCTGCCCAATGACCTTGAATATCGTACAATGAGGTTCACTTTCAAGCACGTAAACTTGTCTTCTTGTGGCTGATCTGTGCCGGAGCTGCTTCTTCACTCTGCTCTGCTATTTCCCTTGTAAGCCAACCCCGCCTGCTTGCTGTCAATATTGCAAATGGAGTTATCCAAAAGAGCGTAAATGAGTAAAATATGTTGTAAGTGAAAATCCATAAAGATTTCCTCATGTTATATTTCACACCAAAATACAAGGCTGGAATTACCGAAAAAATAGCAATGCTGATGATGGTCGAGCTAAGAAATAGCCTGGGGTAGGAAACGATTATCAACAGCATTACAAACAGCGATGGATATGCCGAAATAATGGTCAACCACTGATTAAACAACAGAACTCTTGGTTTCAACCGATTATCGGTCCTGAATTTCTTAAAGGCAAATTTTGACATCATGATATTTTCCCGCACATTGCTCCTCTCCCACCTGGTAAACATCCTTCTCAATGTCCTGTATGTTTCCGGGATATTTGTATGAACAACGGCATTGCTTTGAAAGAGGGTATGGTAGCCTTGTTTCAAAATCATATTGGTCATGGCCCTGTCTTCGCCTATATCGGTTTTGACTCCCAGAAATGTTTGGTTTATCCAATCTTCCAGGCAGTTCATAACGGCTTCTTTGCGATAGGCAGAAAGTGCCCCGGGCGTACACAACACTGTTTTCATTGTGCTTTGCGCAGCGCGTATAAAACCGAAACTGAATGCAAAACTCACATTCAGCATCTTCGGAATAATCGCCTTGTTAAGGTTGTGGATTTTCACATTGCCTGCCACGGCACCACAATTTTCATCAACTACAAAGGGAGACACCAGATTCCTGAGTGTATCTTCATCAATCAAGGAGTCGCTGTCAATCGTAACCAAAACATCACCCTTTGCCAAATTGAAACCCCTGTAAAGGGCATACCTTTTACCCATATTTTGAGGCTGCTGATAAACGGACAAAAAGTCTCCCAGGCGCTCTTTTGCCTTGAGCATCCACTCCCAGGTGTCATCTTTGCTGCCATCATCAATGGCGATAAGCTGCAATTTATTTAAGGGATAGTTGCTTTTTGAAATGCTGATAAGTGTGTCGTGAACAAACCGCCCCTCATTGTATGCGGGAACGATGATGGTGCAATTGGGAAGTTCACTGTCTTTTGCCGATTCGATTGGTTTGTACCTGAAAAAGTGAAAGAACAAGTAAATCAAAAACAATATCTTGAATGACAGGATGAACATTGTAAAATAGAAAAACACACTTCCCAAAGTTGAATCAAGCATGATTTCCCGGATCTCTTGAAACTGGTGCTGAAATTCGTAAAGCACAAAACCTGCACCTACAATGATCAGGAATGTGTTAATCTGGATCACGTAATCTATCAGGGATAAAAACTTTTTAGTTTTTTTGTAAGAAGATTTCATTTCTGCAATAATTATTAACTGTCCGGCAAAAAAGTGCAACCATCAGATTGTTGAACCACAATGAACCATCTTGGCGATGCAGGGGTGTCGAAAAACCAAAGGGGCACTTATGCCTAAATCATATTGAAAATCAATGACTTAGTGGATCGGGTGCGCATCATGTCAGGGGTAGCACCCTTATCAACTAAAAATTTGGCGATTTTGTTGACTGATTTGCATTAGAAATCGCTGCTAACCGCTGGAATTTGGCGCAACAGCCATTTTTAGTTCCAAACAAAAGAGGTTTGCGATCAGCAAGTTCGCAAACCTCTTTTCCGCTCATGTTCCCCCGGCGCTGGAACGCAATGCCGAACTCCCGTTTGGCACCTGATTTTGTGTTCTGAACTGGAGTTCGGAACTACGATTCAGCACGAAAGAAACATCAGCGCTCTTTTCTTTCAGGCTGAACGTGAACGAACCTCGACAATCAGCGCATCAGCGTCACGTCCCCCCGGAATATTTCGACTTCGCCGTCAATGAACTCCACTTTGGCGAACCAGGTGAAAACGGCGGGTTGCATGATTTTGCCTTTGAACGTGCCGTCCCAGCCCCGACCCGATTCGCCCGGTTGGATGTTTGCGGCAGCAAACACTTGATTGCCCTGCCTGTCGAATACCATGAACTCCCGGATGATCAACACATCGCTGCCGCCAAAAGGCGCAAAATCGTCGTTGAAGCCATCTCCGTTGGGGCTGAAGGCATTTGGCACATATACTTTTCGCTTTTTCAAAACTTCAATGAACGTGCTCGCCGAGGCGGTGCAGCCAAAGGCATCGGTCACGACGAGGGTAAAACGCTGCCCTTTGATGGGAGTGGCCAAAGGGGAAGGGCAGTCGGTACACGAGAGAAACTCGGCAGGCGACCATTGATAGGTCACGCCAAGTTGACTGACAAAAGCATTGAGTTTGATGGTTTCACCCAAATCAATCACCCGATCTTCGTCCAGTTCGAGCAGCAGTTCCTGGGGGCCATCTATCGTGGCGTAAAACTCCCGGACACAGCCGCCCCCGTCCTTTACAAAAAAACGCTGCTGCCCTGCCGTGTAGCCATCCAATACCGGATCGGTTGAAAATGCCAGCCCATTTGACGAAAAAACAAATGGCTCGATGCCGCCCGACACGCCCAGGATCGTGACGGTACCCGCGTCGAGCGGGTCGAGGCAAGTCAGCGCATTGGTGGCAAAATCGGCAAAAATTTCAGAGGGCTGTGCCACTGAAAAGGTTGAGGTTGCGGAGCATCCGTTTTCGTTGGTCACGGTCACGGTATAGCTGCCGGCACCGAGTTGGGCAGCCACAGCGCCATTGCCCCCTTCGCTCCAAGCGTAGGTAAACTGATTGCCCGGCCCTGCCGCCACTGCCCGCAGAACGGCATTTTGGTCGCCATGACAAATCACCGGATTGTCCTGCACGATATTGACCGAGACAGGGGCCGACGGAGTTGCAACGGTGACCACGGCGGTGGCGCTGCAACCGTCCAGGTTGGTCACTGTCACTTCGTAATTTCCTCCTGAAAGGTTGGAAATGGTTTGTTCGGTACTGCCATTGTTCCAAAGATAGGCTACGGGCTGGCCATTGGTCGTCACGGTGGCGCTGCCGTCGCTGCCCATGAAACATGACACGGCCTGCACCTGCGCAGCGGAAGCCAGAAACGCCACCGGTTGGCCGACATTGAAATCGAATGTGGCCGTGCAGCCATTGCCATCGGTCACGGTAAGCGGATAGTTGCCAGCGCACAGGTTGCCGATGGTCTGGCCCACACTGCCGCCCGACCAGGCAAGTTGCAGCGTGCCCGTGCCGCCAATTGTTTCGACCTGTATTTCACCATCACAAAAACCATTGCACGAAGCATCGTTGACGGCTGCACTGCCAACGGCAATGGGCGGTGGCTGGTTGATGACCACCGTAAATGCGGTATCGAAAAGCACATCCTGCATTTGAAAAAAATATTCGCCTGCCGGCAGGTTGCTGATGGCTACCATCTGCCCATCGGCAGGCACGGTACCTGTACCGTTCAGGGTATTGGCCGCATTTTGCCAGGAAAACTGATAGGGCGGAACGCCCCCAACAGCCGTCACCCGAATTACCCCGTTTTGGTCGCCGTGACAAAGCAGCGGATCGGCAGCAGCATCGGGCACGAAATGGATGAAATAGGGCATTTCAAAACAAGTGTCTGCCGAACAGCCTACGAGGTCGCTCACGGTCACGCAGAAAATATCACCCCCGGCAAGGTTGGCGGCAGTGGCCGATGTTTGGCCGTCCGACCAGGTATATGTGTATGTTCCTGCGCCTCCAGTCGGCAGTACCAATGCTGAACCGCTCGTATTGCCCAGGCCAATGCCTTGATTCAGTATGCTGATGTCGAGCAGGAGTGGGTCGTGTATGGTCAAATCCGTTATCACGATGCTGTCGCAACCATTTGGCAGGGAGAGGGTGTCGTAATATATTCCCGACTGTGCATAGACATTGGAGCCGACGGAAAAAGTGCTGCCCGCACACAACACGGGCGACAGGAAGGTTTTGGGCGTTACGTCACCCGCATCGGTCACGGAGAGGGTAAAATCCCCCACGTTCAAGTCCGACACGGCCCCGTCAACCATTATATAATAAGTGCGATTGGGGTTGAGGCATTTGATCTGAATGGTTTCATTCACGCTGTTGGCCGTGTATTGGCTGTAAACTTCGGTGTAAACGCCCGTGCAGTCATCCGTTGAGGACAGGTAGAGGCCCAACTGTATGCCGATGGGGTCGCTGGGCAGGCTGATGCCTTCAATGATGACATGGCCGGTCGGCGGTGGCGTGAAGGTAAACCACACGGATTTTTGCACACCAAACGCACTGGCAGGCAGGCCGTCGGAGTTGTTGGTACACCGGTTGGTGCGCGGGCCATTGGTGGAAACAGTCCCCCCCAAAGGAACCGCCCCCAAATCCTCTGCTTCGCACAGGAACTCCGGTGCCGGCAAAATGCCCATATCAACGACTTCTATTCCGAAGTAACCATCCACTTGATCGGGCGTGTCCGAAACACCGTCCACCAATATATAATAGGTGGTGTTGGGCAAGGGACAATTGATGGGCACGTATTCGTCCCAATCAATGGGGCTGTGATTTTGTGAAACGAAGTTCCAGGGGCCGGAACAGACATTGTTTTGCGCCGTGAAAACAGCTACCTGCAAGTTGACGGGATCGCCGAGATTGGAGGGGTCACTTTTGGCATTCACCCAAATTTGCCCGCTAGGACTATCGTCGGTGGTGAATTTGAACCAGATACCGACGTTGTTTACCCAGGGAACGCCCCACCACCAGGGGTCGGGTTCGTTGAAACTCGTGCCGCAGTAGTTGTTGAACATACTGGTATCCGCATCCCCCAGGGCTTGGCCAAGTTGTAAGGTCCCAAAATCATACGCATTGCAAATAGCATCGAACAAGCCGCCGGGCACGCCACTGCTGGCAATGGTCATGCTCACCAAACCCCACGAGGGCTGGTTTTGGGGCAACTCGATGACAAAATCCTGGCTCCCCTGAAAAGGAACGGGCACGTCCATGCAAGTCTCCACATTGCAACTCGTGACCGGTGTGCAGGGGTTGAAAATGCTGGCATCGTCTTCAAAGGCCCTGAAACAAACCTGGATGGTCTGCGGCACTTCAAAAAGGCAATTGTAGGTCTGGTTGAACTGCACGTTGGGCGGATTGGTGTGGCACAGCAGGCTGGAAGGGTAAGTTACCCACCCCTGATTGGCAATGTTGACGCTCCATTGGGGGTCTGGCGCTCCGATGGGATCGGTGCAGGTAGTGGTGGAGGTGCCGCCATTGACGGTAATCGTCACGGTAAATTGGCCGATGGACTGGACGGCCAGCAACAAGAAAAAAGAAACAAGGGCAATTGGGTTTGTTGTGATTTGTTTCATCAGCATTGTGTTATGTGCGTGCAAGTTTTTGAGTATTGGGACAAATCGGTTCCCGTACTGTCATCGGAACAGAGTTGCTCATCCGGGCATTTTCATACTGTGGATGGGTTTTTCACAAAAATCTAAGGGATAAAACGATTGGGTTGCCTCGTGCAGAGGTCAAAAGTATAAAATGTTCGCCAATGAACTATATGGTATGATGGCTTTTGATGCTATAGACCCGTTGTTCTTGCAAGTTTGCAACTTCAGAACTCCGGCACGGGAGAAGAATTTTTGGAGAGAGGGATGATTTTGAAATAAAATTTNNCCGCTCGATAATCGTCGCCGTACCCATGCCGCCGCCGGCACACAACACAACGAGGCCGGTTTGGAGGTTGCGGCGCTCAAGTTCATCGAGCAGGGTACCGAGCAGCATGGCTCCGGTAGCACCCAGCGGGTGGCCCAGGGCGATGGCCCCGCCGTTCACATTCACTTTCTCCGGGTTGAGGTCGAGGTCGTCCATCAATTTCAGGACGGGGGAAGAAAATGCCTCGTTCATTTCCCAGAGGTCAATATCGGCGGGGGTCATACCGGCCCTTTCCAATGCCTTTTGGGCAGCAGGGGCCGGGCCGGACAGCATGATGGTAGGCTCGGTGCTGACGGTGGCCGATGCGATCACTTTGGCACGGGGCGGCAAGCCGAGCATTTCGCCCATCGCCTTGTTGCCGAGCAGGATAAGCGCAGCTCCGTCCACGATACCGGAGGAGTTGCCCGCTGTGTGGACGTGCTCGATCCGCTCTACGGTCGGGTATTTGCGAATGGCCATTTCATCGAAACCAGATGCGCCGAGGCCGGCAAAGGCAGGTGGCAGGGCCGCCAGGCTTTCCATCGTCGTTTGGGGGCGGAGATGTTCGTCCCGGTCGAGCACGAGCAGCCCGTTGCGGTCGTAGATGGGAACGATGGATTTTTCAAACCAGCCATTTTGCCAAGCCTGATGGGCAAGCCGCTGGGAGCGAAGTGCATAAGCGTCCACCCTTTCACGCGTATAGCCTTCGAGCGTGGCGATGAGGTCGGCGGAAATGCTCTGCGGAACGTGGGCTACCTTGTTCATCACCTCCGGGTCGAAGAGCAAGGCCCCACCGTCGCTGCCCAGCGGTGTGCGGCTCATGCTTTCCACGCCGCCGGCCACGATGAGGTTTTCCTGGCCTGCGGCAATTTTCACGGCAGCGAGGTTGACGGCCTCCAGGCCGGAAGCACAATAGCGGTTTATCTGAAATCCGGGCACGGCATCGGGCCACCCGGCATACAGCAAGGCAGCTTTGGCGATGTTGTACCCCTGATCACCCACAGGGGTCACGCAACCGATGATGCAGTCCTCCACGGCCCCGGTATCGAGGTTGCAGCGGCGTTGCAGCGCATCCAGGCAGGAACGCAAGAGGTCAACGGGCTTCACTTCATAAAGCGACCCGCCAGGTTTGCCTTTACCGCGCGGTGTGCGCAAGGCATCATACAGATAGGCTTGTGGCATGGCAGGAAATATTGGTCATTTGGTCATTAGGGGTCATTAACCATTATACATTAACCATTGTACATTCAAACATACCGCTCCTGCATACGCTTCATGCGCAGGCTGCGCTGACGTTGGGAACGGAAAAACCAGAACAGCAGCACGAGCGCAATGGGCAACCCGAAGTTCAGGTATTTCAGGAAATTGCGTTTGCCGGCGCTTTCGTCGCCGAGGTATTCTTCACTGATGGGGCGGGTAGCAATGGATTTGGTGCGCAGTTCGATGAGGCCCGTGTCGTCGAGCATCCAGTCAATCGCATTTACCAACAGGCTGATGTTGTCGTTGTTTTGGCCGCGTTGGCCGGCGAAGGGGAAGTCGCCGTCGCCTATCACCACGAGCTTGCCGCCGCCGGGCAACCCTTCCAGCACACCGCCGAGGATGATGTTCGACAAGTTGAAATCGTTGGCCGTCCATTTTTTATTGAAAACATCGAACATCGTCGGGGCGGGCGAAATGGCCGACTTGGCAGAACTCAACAGCAGCGGCGTGAAAGTCCCCGTTTGACCATAAAAATTCACCGGACTGGCAAACACCAGCATCACCTGTTCCAGGCCATCGGTGATGGGATGTTTCGGGAATTGGGAGACGAGCGGCAGGTAAGGAAACTGCACGGGCGTATTGATGACGAAAAAACCCTGTTGCTGCTGGACGCTCACCGTGCCGCATTGCGCATCGAGCACGAAGGCGCTGTCCACGTGAATGCCTTTTTCGTAAAGCCAACCCTCCAGTCCCGTGTTGACCATGGTGCCAAACTGGCTTTGCAGGTCTCCCGTCACGCGGTTGATGCCGATGAAAAGGTTCCCGCCATTGGAGAGGTATTCATCGAGCAAGGCAAGGTGGTCGGGAGGTAAGCTGTCGCTGGGGGCGAGCAGGATGAGGGCTTCGTATTTGGAGAGGCCATCGGGCAGGAAGCCGAGGTTCACCATTTGCACAGAATCGAGGATGCTGAGTGTTTGCTGCACCTGATTCAACTCCTGCAAACCCGGCTCTCCGTGCCCCTGTATGATGCCGACGAGCGGCTTTACTTTCACCGCCATCTTTTTGATGTTGGTCGTCAGGGAATACTCAAGCCCCTCGGTGGAAAGTACGGCAGGCATGACCTCTTTTTTGCCGCCCATTTTCATCACGGCCCCCATGAAGGCTTTGGCCTGTTTGCTTTGGTCTTTTTCCCGCACGCTCACAAGGAGTTCCGGTATCTGGTGCTGCATGGCTTCCGCCTTCAGTTCGTCGTTTTTGGAGGGGTCAACGAACGTGAAGTCAAAGTTGCCCTTCGAGCGGCTTTTGTATTCCTGAAGCATTTCCTCGAAGTCGCTTTTTATTTTTTTTACTTCAGGTGAAATGCCTTCCGAAAAGTAGGCCGTGACGATGACCTGCTCATCCAGGTTGCGCAGGATGTTTTTGGTGGCCTTGCTAAGGGTGTATTGCTTGCCCTCCGTCAGGTCGAGGCGGGCGAAGTACCTTTGCGATAAAATATTGATTACCAAAAGAATAACCCCCAAGTAAACAAGGGTGGCCGCATTTAATTTTTTCATTTTGCCTTAATTGCGTTTCGAGATTTTCCAAGCGGACAAGGCCAGGCCCATCACAATGACCGAGGCGAAATAAAGAAGGTCTTTGCTGTCAATGACTCCCCTCGAAATTGGGTCGTAATGCCTGGACAAGCTCAACATTCCGATAATATCGCCCGTGAGTCCCATGAAGTTGCCGGCAATGACATCGAACAGGAAATGGAACATCAAGCCTGCAAACAGGGCGAGCAGGAACGCCACGATCTGGTTGTCGGTGAGGGTGCTCGTGAACAGCCCGATGCTGATGTAAGCAGCACTCATCATCACCAGCCCAAAATACCCGCTGAGAGTGGCCCCGTGATCCACATTGCCCAGTTGCATGATGGTGAAATAAAAGGGCAGCGTGCATGCCAGCGCAATGCAGACCATGAGCAGGCAGGACAGAAATTTGCCGATGACGACCTCCATGTTGGTCACGTTTTTTGTCAGCAGCAACTCAATGGTTCCCGTGCGCTTTTCCTCTGCAAATTGCCGCATGGTGAGCGCCGGTATGAAAAGCAGCAAGGTCAATTGGGCCACCTCAAAGAACACGCGCAACTCCGCCTGTTTTCGGATGAAAATATCGGCCCCGACCAACCAGGTGAAAAACCCGGTCAGGCCCAAAAAAATGATGAGCAGGATGTAGGCCACCAGGGAATCGAAATAACTGCTCAGTTCTCTTTTTGCTATTACCCACATGTGCGAATGATAAACGATGAAGGAAATGGTTGTTCGTTGTTCGTTGGGGGCTGCCATCAATTTCAAAAGTGTTTGAAGGCTTTAGCGCAACGTTTTTTCGACTATTCAAATCTGTGATTATGCGGTAGGGGCCGTCACGGATCGAACACCTTCCCGAAAATCGGGAAAACCTTTGGGCCGGGCGTATTACGTGTAATTCAATTCAATGTCAAGTCCCGGAAGATGTCTTCCAGCCTGGTTTCAAAAGGCACCAATTCCGTCAGTGCCCACTTGTTTTTTACGCAGAGGTCAAAAATATCCCGGTTGGCGGTGGTTTCGGGAAGGCTTTGCACCTCAAAGCGGGATGCCGCATTGTCCAGTATGTCCACGAGGGCGACGGAAGGCAGGTTTTGGAGTTTCTCAAAAACCATGTCCAGCGGGCCATCTTCGATACGGACGTGCAGCACCTGCTGGCCCTGTGCCTGTTTTCGCAAGGTAGCAGCCGTGCCATCGGCCACGATCTTGCCCTTGTTGATGATGAGTATGCGGTCGCAGGTCGCCTCCACTTCGGGCAGGATGTGGGTACTGAGGATGACGGTTTTCTGTTTGCCGATGTTTTTTATCAACTCCCTGATTTCCACGATCTGGTTGGGGTCGAGGCCGGTGGTCGGTTCGTCGAGGATGAGGATTTCGGGATCGTGGATGAGCGCCTGTGCGAGGCCGACCCGCTGCCGGTAGCCTTTTGAAAGTTCCCCGATTTTCTTGTGTTTTTCGGCATCGAGGCCACAGTCCCGCACCATCTGGCGAATCCGGGCGGGAATGGCGGCAGCCTCCATGCCCTGGAGCGCAGCACAGAAATGCAGGTAGTCAATCACCGGCATTTCGAGGTAAAGGGGATTGTGTTCGGGCAGGTAGCCGATGTGGCGTTTTGTCTGGCCCGTGTTGACGGGTGTTCCGCCAATGGCCACATCCCCCGCATCCGCTTCGAGGTAGCCGGTGATGATTTTCATGGTGGTCGTTTTTCCCGCTCCGTTGGGGCCGAGAAAACCGACGATTTCGCCCGTGCGCACCTCAAACGAAATGTCGTTCACCGCTACTTGCGGGCCATAGCTTTTGGTCAGGTTTTTAATTTGAATATCCATGTTTGATACCGATTGACTCCCGTTGAGAAAATTGGCGTATTCATTGCCATTTGGGATGTCGAACAGGGCGCAAAAATAAAATTCAGGCGCAAAACTTGTTAAACTTTTAAGGCAATCCGCACGACGAAGCGGTGCGGCAATTCAGCCCCCCTACCCTTTCCCCCCTTATTTTATTCAAAAGCATGAGGCTGCCTCCAACGGCGGATAAATGCTTTTGTCGCCAACAAGCAAACAATCTCGCAATCAAACTTTCATAAAATCATAAAATCAAATTGACCATGAAAAAATCCGCTATCATCTTCTTCGCCATTTTCACAATCTGGGCCTGCGGCAACGAAGCCCCAACGCCCGGCAACCAAGCAGCCCCGCTCGATCTTTCCCTTTTTCAACTCCGGGACATCCCCGGCACGGGCCTGCAAAAAGCCGAACGCTACAACGAGGAGGGCCGGGTGATGGAGGAAGGCATTCTCCGCAACGGAAAACGCAACGGCACCTGGATAACCTACCACGAAACAAAGGACATACCGGGCAAGATAGCCAGCTTCGTGGACGACACCTATCACGGCCCCTATCTGGAGTACAATAAGCACGGGCAACTGGAACTGATGTGCTCCTATACCAATCATGTGCTGGATGGGCAATTCGTGCGCTATGCCAGCAGCCGCAAGGTGGAATCGGGGTACTACCGCAATGGCCAATTGCACGGCATTTACCGCAAATACCACGAAAAGAGAGATGCCGTGCAGCAGGAAGCCGCCTACAAAGACGGCAAGATGCACGGGAAAATCCGCTTCTTCAACGAAGCCGGCGATGTGCTCATGGAATACGACTACCAAGACGGGGAAAAAATGAGCGGCGGGATCGTGGAGCGGTAGCAGGTTCGATATATTGCAGTTGAAATCAGATTTTCCAAAAAGGGGTTTGGGGGTGTTTTGCCTTAGGGCTTAGACAATAATAAGTGCTACAAAATCAATCATTGACAAGTGTAAA
>JRYF01010700.1_pt1 | contig 12228 bp, 8 predicted proteins | sample 235331 | NCBI WGS metagenome assembly JRYF01 (sample SAMN03074217, study PRJNA261475) | activated sludge metagenome | biome: Wastewater Treatment Plant; feature: Wastewater; material: Activated sludge; isolation source: activated biomass of a wastewater treatment plant treating hydrocarbon... ... | reverse complement strand
CCCTCGAACAGCGGCGCGTACACGTAGGACACCGTGTACACCGCGCCACGCTCTTCCTGGTTTTTCAGCAGGTAACGGAAGAGCTTTTCGTAGAGCGTGCGCGGCGGCGAGAAGGTCAGGTGATCGACATCGAGCCGGGAGACCGTGCGGCGTATGTTCCGCCACGCGATCGGCGGGATGTTGATGTCCACCGTGTAGGCGAGAACCTTCAGGCGGTACTCGACCTTCAGCTTGTGGAGCAGGTACAGGCTGTCCTTGCCGCCGCTCAGCGCAACGAGGCAGTCGTACTTGCCGCCCTGCCGGCGCGCGTTCGCGAGGGTCTGCTCGAGATCCGCTGCGCGTTGCTCTCGGGCCCGCTCGCCGATGCGGGGGTCGGCGGCCGGCGCATCGTCGCGACACAGGTTGCACAGGCCACTCGCCGACAGCGTTACGCCCGGTACCGACTCGGGGATCAGGCAGTTTGAACAACGGCGCGTCATGCAGCGTCAATAACGTCTTCTAGTGACAGGGCAGGAAATGTGTTTCGAATTGTCGTAACGCTTGGCGTATCAGATGCCCTTGTCCATTATCTGTCGCTCGGAAATCCGGTTCGCCTCGGACGAACGGCCTGACGTCTGTTCGCGATCGCGGCGCCGGAGTTGTTCGCAGGGCTCCCTACAATCGGGGGCACGTTTACGTGAGGGCTTGCCGGCGTGGAGAAGGGCTTCGGGACTGGTTCCATCGTCCTGCTGCTGTCGCGCGCAGGGCGCCGCAACTGGTGACGGCATGATCGAATACGTTGCTTCGCAAGCGAACTGGTTCCTCCCGCAGCTCATTCAGCTGATGCACTCGCCGGCTGCCGCGCTGCTTCCCGCGCTGCCGGCCGTTTCCTACATCTCGACCGGCGGGCCAGCCCACGATGACGAACCGCCCTGGGCGGCTCAATGGGCGCGGGCAGACGCCGATCGCCAGTGGCAGCGGGACGTCATCCCCTCGATCGCGATCACCGAACAGGAACACCGTATTTCCGACATGCTGGTGAACGATCGTTACGCGTGGCGGGGATACGGGATGACGGAGCGGCAAGAGGAACCGCGCCAGCGCGAAGTGACGCTGCTCGCGTGGGCCGACGGTGACGCCGTCGGCACGTTGACGATGGGCTTCGAGGACGGGGAGGGCCTGCGCGCCGACGAGACGCACGCCGATCGGCTCGACGCCATCCGCGCCAGGGGCCGGACCGTCTGCGAGTTCACCCGTTTCGCGGTGTCGTCCGCGGCCGATTCGAGGGCGACGTTGTCGGGGCTTTTCGACCTGTCGTACGTGATCGGCCGCAAGATGCTCGGCGTCACCGACGTCGTGGTCGAGGTCAATCCGAGGCATACCGGCTTCTATCGGCGCGCCTTCGGCTTCGAGGCCATCTCCGAGGTGCGAACCTGCGGGCGCGTCAATGCGCCGGCAGTGCTGCTCTGGCTGGATGTGGCCGGAATGGAAGGTCGCATGCGCGAGGTCGGCGCCAGCACGCCGGGTGAACTGGCGCTGGCGCGGGCCTGATCCCGCGCGCTTGCTGCTTGGAGCGCAGATTGCGGGCGGGCGGATAGCCAAGCCGTTCCCTTCGGACGGCGCCTGAGCCCGGCGAAACAGCGCGCTCGCTCGCGAAGACTTCAGAAGTCGTAGCGCACGTCGAGGTAGACGCGGTCGCGGTTGCCGTAGCGGCCGAACAGGCCGTTGTCATTCCCGTTGAAAATGTCCGCGCCCATCCCGAGGACGAGGTTGCGGGCTGCGTACCAGTCGAGGCGCGGCCGGATCATGGCGCCGGCGCCGCCGAAGCCCTGCACCCAGAGCAACGAAGGCTCGAGCGTCGAGGTGACCTTGGCCGCAATCAGGACGCTGGCCCCGAAGCTGCCGGTGTCGATCGCCAGTGCATCGACATCGCTACCGAAGTACAGGCGCTGAAACGCCTGCACGTTGATGCGGCCTTCTACCGACTGGAACGGCATTTCGGCGCTGACGATCCAGTCCAGCGTGTTGCGCTCGACAACGCCCTGCGGCGCGGCGGGATCGTTGGTGGCGAACGACCGCCCGCCGGCGTAAACGGCCTCCACGCGAAGGACGGCCTCGCCGAGATCCTTCGACAGGGTGCTGCCCACCTGCCAGATCCGGTCGTAGCGCGGCTCGAACCGGTTGGGGCCGACCCGGTAGAACGTCGGCAGCGTGGACAGGCTGCGGTAGTAGAAGGCGGACAGGTCCCACCCGTCGATGAGTGTGGTGGCCCGGACGCCGTAGTTCGAGTTCGAGACGCTGCGGCTCGGTTTCAGCGGCTCGCCGAACTGGTCGGCAACGGCCTGCGGTGTGGGCGAGGGCAGCGGCACCGGGTAGAAGTCGCTGCCCGGCTTGCCGATGATGTCGAAGCTCGGCACCGGGATCCAGACGAACTCCAGCTTCGAGTCGCCGGTGAAGTATTCCGCGCGCGCGGCCCACTGCGGCAGGCGCAGGATGTCGAAACTCGGCAGCACGAATTCGCGCAGGTCGCGCGGCGAGACGACGTCGGCGAAGAACAGGCCGACCACCTCGCCCCAGACGATGTTCTGTGCGCCGAGGCGGAACTCCCAGTCGCCGGCCGAGAAGTCGAGGTAGGTTTCGCGCCAGAAGAAGTCCCGGCGCTGATCGTCCTTGACGCCGTCGAGGTAGAAGCCGGAGTTGTCGATCACCGGGTCGACGTCGGCACGGCCGCCGATCTTCCACTTCGCGCCGGCGATCCGGCCCTCGGCCGAGAGCTGAAGCCGCATGACGCCGCGCGACCAGTGCGACGGGTCAGCGTACGTGTAGGCGCCTGTGGCGGCAGTGAACCCGGAAACGCGCGTGACCTCGAATGCAGGCTCTTCGCCCAGGGCGGCGATCGGCGCAAGCGCCGCTCCGGCCGCCAGCACGGCGGCCGCCAGCAGCCGGCGCGAGTCAGGTTGCATGGACGCTCTCCTCGTTGTTTGCCGCGTTGCCCGCACGCTCGTTGGTTGGCCGCACGAACACCCAGCCGCCGTCCCGGCGCAGCCCCAGGCGATGGATGCGGCCGTCCTCGATCCGGATCAGCCGGTTGGCCTTCGACATCACCTTCTTGTCGTGCGTCGAAAAGATGAAGGTCGTCCCCACCCTGCGGTTGATCTGCTGCATCAGCGCGAGGATGCCTTCGCCGGTCTTGTGGTCGAGATTGGCGGTCGGCTCGTCGGCCAGCACGATGCGCGGGCGCGTCACCAGAGCGCGGGCGATGGCCACCCTCTGCCGTTGTCCGCCGCTGAGCTGGTTGGGTCGATGCCGAGCGAAGCGCCCAAGGCCGACGATGTCGAGCATCCTCGCGACACGCTCGCGCCGCTCGGCGCGACCGATTTCGCGCATCTGCAGCAGCGGGTACTCGACGTTCTCTTCCGCGGACAGGACGGGAAGCAGGTTGAAGGTCTGGAAGATGAAACCGATCGTGCGCGCGCGCAGGTCGGCGAGCTGATCCGGGCTCTGCCCGCTGACGTCGCGACCGTCGATCCGGATGGTGCCGGAGGTCGGCGTGTCGATGCAGCCGATGAGGTTCAGCAGCGTCGACTTGCCGCTGCCCGAGGGTCCGGCAATGGCCAGAAAGACTCCTTCCTCGATCGAGACAGAAACGTCGTCCAGTGCCCTGACCAGCTGCTCCCCCAGGCGGTAATCCTTGCAGACGTGTTCGGCCTCGACGACGTTCACGCGCGCCATAATCTCGTCGTCCCTTCGAAGTTCCTGCGCGCGCACGCGAACACGGCGGCGGACCACACGACGATGAAATCGCTATTTCGACGACGGATTATTGCAGCCCTTGGCGCCTGTGCGGCGGGTCTTCCGCTGGCTGCCCGTTCGCAGGACGAGGAGCGCGCCGCCGACGCGCTCGCCCAGCAGATTCTGGAGAAAGCGGATCAGATCCGCTTCCCGTCGGAGAGCTTCGAGGTCGAGGTCGCGGTGACGAGCTTCTCCGACGGCAGGCAGACCGACTCACGGCTGTTCAGGGTGTTGTCCCGTGGCAACGAGAACACCATCGTCCAGGTGCTCGAGCCCGCCTCCGAGCGCGGCCAGGCCATGCTGATGCGCGGTCGCGACCTCTGGATCTTCATCCCGACCGTATCGCAGCCCGTCCGGCTGTCGCTGTCGCAGCGGCTCACCGGACAGGTAGCAAACGGCGACATCGCGCGGGCGAACTTCAGCGGTGACTACACGCCGAGCATCGTTCGCACCGAACCGGTCGACGGGCAGGAGCACTACGTGCTCGAGCTGAAGGCGGCCGATCGCGGCGTGACCTACAGCCGGGTCATGTACTGGGTGCGCAAGGCGGACTTCCATCCGCACAGAGCGGAATTCTTCTCCGTATCCGGACGCCTGCTCAAGACCTGCCGCTACGAGGACTTCAGGATGCTCGGCGGGCGCGTGCGGCCGACCCGACTGGTGCTCCGCGATGCGCTGCGCGAAGGCGAGGAGAGCGTGATGGTCTACTCGTCCATGAAGCTGCGCGACCTGCCGGCACGCATGTTCAGCAAGGATTACCTGCAGCGGCTGTAGCGGCGTTTCGCGGCCGGTTTTGCTAGGTATGTCCGTCGCTCACGCCGGAACGTTGGCTGGCAGCCGGGTCGCTTTCAGGCGATCGACGGACCGGCGCTGCGCCGCGCCTCCTGGTTGCGCAGGCGGTTCAGGATGCCTTCCTCTTCGAACGCGGAGAACCCGTACGGGTAGAGCGTGCGCGTTGTGTTCGCGAGTTCGGGTTTGCCTGCGAACTGAGCGACGCCTTCCCTGATCGTCGAAAACCGGACGAACAGCAGCACGGCGGGCGCGTCGACGCGCCGGTTGTGGCGTTCCGGTCCGACCTGCTCGAAGTTCAGCGCCCGCCGGTAGAACGGCACGTGGCGCGGGTTCACTTCGATGACCGCCGCGTCCATGCCGCGCAGCCGGTGGGCATACAGATAAGCAGTGTGAAACAGGCTGGCGAGCACGGTGCGCGACAGCGCTTCGGTATCGACTGCCAGGCGTGTGAACTCGCACAGGCCGATGCCGTGCTCACGCAGTTGCGCCAGTTCCGCCGGGTAGAGCGCATCCGCGAAGAGCCCGCGTGCGGAGTCCAGACGAACGCCCACCGTGCCGGCGAGTTGTCCCTGATCGTAGGCGGCGACCGTGTACAGATGGGGATCCGGCACGGCCAGCGGGAGGTCGTAGCCGCGCTCGGCGTAGCGACGCTGCACCAGTTCGCGCGTCGGCTGCGCGCTGTCGGCGCGCGCTCCCGCGATGCGGATCTTGATCAGCGAGGTAGCGAAGTCGGCGGTGCCGACCGGCACGCCGGAGACGTGCTCGACGGACAGGTCGCGCAGTTTGACCGCAACGTCGCCCAGCACCGCGAGGCCGCTGCAGTCGTCGACCGGCAGGTCTTCGATGTCGAACGTCAAGAGTCGCGCCTCCGCCATGAGCGTAGCGCCGGCCCCGCGGCGCCTGGAGCGGGTCACGCATCGGCATCCTGCCAGGGGCTGGCCGAGCCGCGAGCGATTCCCATGTGCATGGGTAACATACGCGGCCCGCCGTCGCTGCGGCAATCCGCCGAACAGGCTCACCTCTTCAGACTCACGCGCATGTCGGCTGCTGCCCGCTCGAACGCATCCCCGGGGTGAGCGGGCCGTAGCGGAACGGCGCGCAGACTTCTGCGTGCGGGTCGATTGCGAGGCTGCCGTTATGAACTGGATGTTGCTGAGCCTTCGCGTTTTCGCGCCGCTGCTCGTTCTGGCGGCGCCCGGCGCGTCTGCGCAACCCGAAACGATCGCCCGCGCGAAGCTGTCGGTCGTCGCGGTCGGCACCGTGCAGAAGCTGCGCACGCCGCAGTTTCAGTTCCTCGGCACCGGCTTCGCGGTTGGCGACGGCACGCTGATCGCCACCAATGCGCACGTGATCGCGCGGCAGCTCGCCACCGGCAACGACCCGGAGCAGCTGGCCATCGCCATCCCCTCGGATTCGCCGCAGCGGGCGCAGGTCCGGGTGGTGCAGCGTGCCGGGGCCGACGCCGAGCGCGACCTCGCGTTGCTGCGGATGCCGGGCCAGCCGCTGCCGCCGATGGCCTTGCGCGACTCCGGCACGGTGCGCGAGGGCGAGCTGTTCCTGATGACGGGATTCCCGATAGGCAGCGTGCTCGGGCTGTACGCCGCGACGCACCGGGCGATGATCGCCGCGGTCACGCCGATCGCCATTCCGCCGGCCGACTCGCGCAACCTCGATGCGAAGATGTTGCGCCGGCTGCAGGCCGGCGCCTTTCCCGTCTACCAGCTCGACGCGACCGCGTACCCGGGCAACAGCGGCAGCCCGCTCTACGACCCGGCCACCGGCGAGGTGGTCGGCGTGCTGAACATGGTGTTCGTCAAGGGCACCAAGGAGAAGGCGCTGACCGACCCGTCGGGGATTTCGTATGCGATTCCTTCCCGGTATCTGGAGGCGCTGATCAACGCTGCCCGCTGATCCGCGCACGTTCGCCGCGCATCGAAGTTGCTGCTTCCCCGCCCGTGCCGTTGAGGCTTGCCGTCGTCACGCTGGTCCTGCCGCCCGGCGGCCCCCTGGTGCTGGCGGCGCTCGGCGCGGCGGCGCTGTGCCGCTATCCGCGGCTGGGCAGGGCGCTGGTGGCCGCCGGACTGCTGGCCATGTGGCTGGCTTCGCTGCCCATCGTGGCAAGCGCGCTGGTCACGTCACTGGGCGGCGCCCGAGCGCTCGAGCCGGCCCAGCTGCGGCAGGTCGAGGCCATCGTCATCCTGGGCGGAGGGCTTCGCCTCCAGGCGCTCGAGTACGGCGGCGACACGCTCGGCCGGCTGACGCTGGAGCGTGTCCGCTATGGCGCCCATCTGGCCCGTTTGAGCGGCCTGCCGGTGCTGGTGACCGGCGGAACTCCGAAGGACGCCGAGCGTTCCGAGGCCGATCTGATGCGCGTCGCCCTCGAGAGCGAGTTCGGCGTGGCCGTCCGCTGGGTCGAAGACCAGGCCAGGAACACGCGCGAGAACGCGATCAACACCGCCGCGGTGCTGGCGGCCGACGGCACCCGGCGCGTGCTGCTCGTTCTGCACGGCTTCGACGTCCGGCGCGCCGTGCGGGAGTTCGAGGCAGCCGGACTGGAGGTGACGCCCGCACCGACCTTCGTTCCGCGCTGGGACCGGCTGCAGGCGACGGACTTCCTGCCCAGCGCCGGGGCGCTCGACACGACGCGGTTCGCGCTCTACGAGATGCTCGCGCTGCTGCGGGATTGGCTGATCGGAGGGCCTCGCGGGGCGACCCGATCTTCTTCGGCGTGAGGTCCACCGAGGCAGATGCTGGCGGCGCGCACGATCGTGCACCGGACAGGCCGCCGACCCACGGGGGTTTCGGCTCCCGGGCGAGGAGTCGACCACCGTTGAAGCGCGGTTCTGATTCCGCCGAGAGCTTCCCCGAATCGAGCAGCGAGCGGGTCGGGTCGTTTTCCCGCTGATTCCTCAGCTCGGCAAGCGTGGCGCCTGGCCGATCTCTGCCCGTCGATCGGCGCGGCGACCACGGCAGCGGCCTTCGCCCTCCGGATAACGGTCTACGGTTGCTGCTGGGGCCGTCGGCCGAACCGCGGCGGCGCATTCGCTCCGCGCGCCCGGCAGAGCGACCTCACCGCCGCGGCGTTGTGTCACGGCCTGGCGATCGTCAGCTTCTGGCCGGTCCCGCCATGCGTCCAAGTGACGGAGGGCACGCTCGTCTGGATCCTGACCCGTGTGAAAGTGCAGGCGCCGGTACTGTCGGCCTTGCAGCTGTTGGGTGAGCCGCCGATGTCCCACTTGCCGCTGACCGTCGCACCCGGCGTCGCGCCGGTAACTCTGACCGTAGCCGACCAGCGCGTCCCGCCGTTGGTGTACACCGACGAACCTGAGAAGGCGATGCCGCCGCCGCTGCCCCCGCCGTTGTTCGCGACCTGCACCGTCACCTTCGCCGACTCGCCCTTGTTGCCCGCCGCGTCGTAAGCGATGGCCTGCAGCTCGGCGCTGCCGTCGGGCGCCGTTGTCGAGTCCCAGTCGAACGAGTAGGGGCTCAGGGTGTCGGTCGCATACAGCTTGCCGTTGACCCACAGTTCCACCTTCGTCACCGCGACGTTGTCGCTGGCGCCGACGGTGACGGCAACGACTCCCTTGACCGCCGTGCCGGACATCGGCGCAGAGATCGACGCGGTCGGTGGCGTGGTGTCGGCGCCGGGAGCGGCGTTCGAGACGGTCACGCCGACCGTCGCCGAGACTCCCTTGTTGCCGGCGTCGTCGTAAGCGATCGCCTGCAGGCTGGCGGCGCCGTTGGCCGTCTTGGTCGAGTCCCAGCTGAACGAGTACGGGCTGCCGGTGTCGGTGGCGTACAGCTTGCCGTCGACCCACAGCTCCACCTTGGTCACGCCGACGTTGTCGCTGGCCGCGACGTCGACCGCGACCAGCCCAGACACCATGCTGCCGGCCAGCGGCGCCGAGATCGAGGCGACCGGCGCGGTGGTGTCCTTTGGTGCTTGCTTCGCTCCTGCGGCCGCCAGAACCGCGGCTGCCGCGTCGACCCGCCCGTGGCCGAAGTACTTGTCGCGGCCGGCCGTGCCCAGATCGACCGCCGTCGAAAACAGCAGGGTCTCGACTTCGGCGTTCGACAGGTCGGGGTTCGCCGCCATCATCAGCGCGACCGTTCCCGCGACCACCGGCGACGACAGCGACGTTCCCTTCCAGGCGCTGTAGCCGCCGCCGCGCGTCGTCGTCCAGATACCTTCGCCCGGCGCCGACATCGCCACGAAGTCGCCCCAGCTCGAGAAGCTGGTCAGCTTGTCGCTGCTGGTCGTCGCCGACACGGGGATCAGGTTGGTGGTCCGGGCGTAGCCCTCGTCCTTCGCGTTGTTCCCGGCGGCCACCACGACCAGGCCGCCCTTGCTCTTCATGTACTGCGAGGCGCTGTGGATCGACGCGCTCGTCATCAGCCCGACGTAGCTGATGTTCGCCACGCGCGCGCCGTTGTCGGCCGCATAGGTGATCGCCTTGGCGACCGTGCTCCAGTAGGCGTAGCCGGTCGGGTCGCTGACGCGCAACGGCATGATGTTCGCCAGCCCGGCAACGCCGGCGACGCCGACGCCGTTGTTCAAAGTCGCGGCGGCGGTTCCGGCCACGCCGGTGCCGTGCCCGTGGACGTCGGCCGTGTCGGCGTTGTTGTCGTAGAAGTTCCAGCCGGGCACCAGGCGGGCCGACAGATCGGGGTGGTTGTGGTCGATGCCGGTGTCGAGCACCGCAATCGTCACCGTGCCGCCCTGCGTGACGTCCCAGGCCGTCGGCGCACCGATCTTGGTGGTGTGCCACTGAGAGCCGATGTACGGATCGTTGACGGCGAGGCTGGGCGGCAAGCGCCGGTCGAGTTCGGCGGCTTTCAGGTGCGGGTGGCGGGCGAGCAGGTTCGCGATCGCGGTTTCGGAGGCATTCCCCGGCAGGTCGACAATGAACACACCGCTCTTGCCGATGGCGCGCGCCTTGCCGCCGTGAACGCCGACGATCTTGCCGAGCTGGTCCTCGGCCAGTCCTGCGCGCGGCACCACCAGCACCCGGCCGCGCACGTATTCGCCCTTTGCATCGGCGGCCTTCGCCGGCTGCGCCCAGGCCGGCGTCGCCAGGGCAGCCGCGGCGACCGCGGCCAGGGTCCAACCACCAAACCAGCGAGAGATTCTGCTCATGATTCCATCCGCTCCTGCTGCGGGCAGCCCAGGACCGGAACCGAAACTGCCAGGAGGAAACAGGCGGAAGCGCGCGCTCCAGCCTGCAGCTTGTCGGCCGCGGTTCAGCCGACGCGCTGAGTGCCGCAGCTCCGTTCTGGCAGTCCAGCCGTCATGGGGCAAGCGCCCGTTAGACCGATGACTTTGCGTCGCCGGCTTTCGCCGGGTTTGCCGTTTTTCAGAACCATTCACTGCGGACGCTGCAAGCCGCACAGCACTCCCGCAGATGGGGTCGGAGTTTATCGACGGGACATCGGCTGCCCAGTACCAACCACGGCCTAGTCCGGCAGAGCGTCGATGAACTGCGGCCCGGATCGGGGCCGGTGAGTCGCCGAGACGCCGCTCGAAAGTGCCTGCTCACTCGCGGGTTCTGGGCAGGCGAGACCGCGAACGTGTCGCCGGCGGAGGATCGGGCTGCCCGGCGGGTCGTCGGCGTCCGAGCGGGGGTAGCGGCGCAACACGCGTCTGCGCTAGTCCGAAGGGCGGGTTGCACGGGCGCAACGTTTCGACCGCACTCCGCGACGCTCGCCGACCGAACGCCGAAGCCGCGCGCCGAATTCCTCTCGATCCATGCCGGGGCGAAATCGCGCCAATGCGAACCTGTTCTCGACCCACGCGGCGGTGCTGCGGTGCTTCGCGGTCAGGTTGTCGCGGTTCGTCTCCCGGGGCATGCACGGTTCGGCTGCGCGCTTGGTTGTCGGTCGAACAGCGCGAACGCCGTGACGACTGTGCCCGCGCCCTCCGAGGTCGCCGGGTCAAGTTGGATGCTGCCCGTACGCAGCGCGAGCGCCGTGACGACGGCGCCCGCGCCTCGGTCCAGAAGGCTCGATGTCGGCTCCTGGCCGTGCCCGCGACGCGTCCCGCGTCAGCGCCGTCAGCGGCTCCCGCCTGCGGCGCGGCGGCCGTCATCTCACGGCATGGCCTCCAGCACGGGCCGCCACGCGAAGCCCGCCCCATCGAAGCTGGTTTCGGTGGCGTGGAAGCGTGACACCGTGAAGAAGCCGCGGTTGACCGCATGAATCTTGCCGTCGATTGCCATGGTCTCCCGGCACCAGGTCGCGCCGTAGTCCGTCGTCGTGCCCACCATCAGGTCCTCGTCGTCGAAGGGCGGTGTCAGCCAGCCGTAGATGCCGTCCGGGTAGGTGCGGAAGTCGCCGTCGCCGCGATGAACGCCGCCGATCAGCGCGTTCCACTCCGAGCCAATGTCCTGCGTCGATCGGCCGCAGCCGATCAGCCGGACCCGATACCGGATTCCCTGGGCGTCGACGACCGTCGCGTCCTGCCGATACGAGCGCGTGCCGATCCGCACGTCGGAGCCGTCGCCGCGCGCCGCGCCGGCGCGGGCGATGTCGTCCCACGACAGCGCGTAGCGCAGCGGCCGCGCGGCGACCAGCAGGCTCTTGCCTTCGTACTCGAAGCGCAGCCAGTCGGGCGGCCCGCCGCCCGATGGCCGCCCGCTGACGATGTTCAGCTGCCGGTCGACCCCGCCGTCGGCGCCGAACAGGGCCGCGTTGCCGATCCGGCCGGCATAGCCGACCCGCTTCGACGGCGACCAGCGGATCGGCAGCCCATCTGCCGTGGTCGCGGGGTGCCTGTCCGCTGCATCGCGGGCAACCTCGCGCTCCAGTACGGGTCGCCAGTGCAGGCGGGTGGTCCGGGTGTCGGGCGCCGCGGCGTGCAGGCGCGAGACGAAGAAGTAGCCGCGTGCGACCCGGTCGTCGCGCCAACGATCCCGGCACCAGGTCAGCGACCCGTGGTAGCCCACCTTCAGGTCTTCGTCGCGGTAGGGTGTCCGGATCCAGCCGTATCGTTCGCCGTGGAAGTCCATGTCGCCGCGGTGCACGGCGCCGATCAGCAGGTTCCACTCCGACAGCGCAGCCTGCGTCGCCTGCCCGCAGTCCGGCAGGCGAACGCGGTAAGTTTCTCCGGTCCTGCTCTGGATCCGCGCGTCCTGCAGCACGCCCCGCCCCGCCACGTCCAGGTGAGCGTCGTCGCCGGTTGCCGCTGCCGCGCGCGCAATGTCGTTCCACGAGACCATGTTCAGCAGCGGCTGCTTGGCGATCAGCACCTCGCGGGTCTCGCCATCGATTCGATACACGAAGCGCAGCCAACCGGGCCGCGCGAGGTGAACTGCACCCTGCGGCCTGCCGGCTTCGTTGCGCGGGCGGACCCGGTCGAGCAGGGACGCATCGCCGCCGAACAACTCGGCGTCCGCGACCTCGCCGTAAAACACCACCTCGACGTCGTGGGCGCCCTGCGTGAAGCGGAGCGACTGGGGTTCCTGGTGCGGACGGTGGCAGCCTGTCGAAAGCGCTGCCACTGCGAGGATCAGCGCGGGCAGGGCGCTGCCGGCAGCGCGGGCCGCGCAAACGCGGACGGGAGGCGACATGGGTTGGAGCGGAGTGGCCGGGTCGGCGGGAAGGGTCGGCGCACAAGCGTACCGGGCCTTGGTCGGAGGGCGGCCGGCCGCCCTGGGGCAGGGCGCCGCC
>JRYF01008326.1_pt1 | contig 12240 bp, 17 predicted proteins | sample 235331 | NCBI WGS metagenome assembly JRYF01 (sample SAMN03074217, study PRJNA261475) | activated sludge metagenome | biome: Wastewater Treatment Plant; feature: Wastewater; material: Activated sludge; isolation source: activated biomass of a wastewater treatment plant treating hydrocarbon... ... | reverse complement strand
AGTTTATTTGAATTTTAGAAACAACCTGACTACCCTTATAAAAAATGAATCCTGGTATCTTTTAGTTTTCATTTTACCCGTTCGTTTGATCCTGGATGGAGTTGCTATGATGACTTTTTTATTCTCTGGAAAATTCCGGGCTGCATTCTCCGTTTTGAAAGCATATTTTCAAGTTTTACTCCGCTCTTTTTCTCTCGCCAGAAATATTTTTCAAAGTAATCGACTGATAAAAAAATACAGGATTGGAAAAAGGAATGATCGGAAAAGACCCGTATTTTCAATAGTCTTTTCTTATTATTTAAAAGGCAGAAAGAAATATAGTCAATTGTAGAGAATGTCTGTTGATGATTTTATTGAATGCATAGATGTTTTGTAAACAGAAAGAATATCATTGATAAATTAAATAACTTTATCCAGGCATCACTCAAAACCCCCTTAAGTCATGAAGCAAAGAGCTTTTGAGATTATCCATGAAGACCCTGAAATTCTGGTCATTAATAAAAAATCAGGCATTCTATCCGTTCCCGATCGTTATCACCCTGAAAAGCCTAACTTATATACTCTCCTTACTCAATACAGAGGATTGATTTATCCCCTTCACAGACTGGATAAATGTACCTCGGGCATCATGTTATATGCCAAAAATGAAGAGGTACATAAATACTTGTCTTCTTTATTTGAAGAGAGAAAAGTAATTAAAGAATACTTTGCTGTCATATCCGGAGCTCCTCCTGAAAAAAAGGGGAAAATAGAAACTTTTCTTGCCCCGGCATTGCACAGAAAGGAAATGATGATGGTAAGTAAGAAAGGGAAATTAGCCATCACTGAATATGAAGTGACGGAGGAATATCAACACTATTCTTTGCTTAAACTGATCATTTCCACAGGAAGACAGCACCAGATCAGGGTACATATGCAACATATTGGTTACCCCTTGTCAGTAGACAATCGCTATGGCGGAAAAGATGCATTGTATGCATTTGACATCAAATTGAAAAAATTTCACCAAAAGGATAGTGACCAATCACGGCCGTTAATAGACCGTTGCACTCTTCACGCCCACACATTATCTTTTAACCATCCTCACGATGAAAAATGGGTTTCATACCAGGCCCTCCTTCCTAAGGATATGAACGCATTGATTAACCAATTGAGGAAGTGGCAAGCCATCGATCACAAGATGATTCGATAATAGACTAATTTACAGAAATTGGGCATTTTCAGAGACCAACACATCCCATTCATTTAATTTTTCAGTTATCGAGTTTTCAATTTCACTATACTGTTTAGTCATAACGATAAATCCATCAGATGAAAAGTCAGGATTATTATTCATGGATTCTTCGAGGAGACTTTTTTGATTTTCCAGGGACTGGATTTCCTTTTCCAAAACCTGGATTCTTCTTTGTATTTTTTTGATCTCTTCCCTGTTGCCAATGGCTTTCTCAGCATTAGTCTTCACTTCTGTTTTAGAGCTGGTCATCTCCACATCACGCATGTTGTCCAACTCTCTTTTCGATAGAAAATAATTAATATCCCCTAAATATTCTTTTACCTGTTGGTCTCTGAATTCATACACTTTATCCGTAAGGCCTGAAAGAAAATGCCGATCATGAGAAACAATAACCATGGCTCCCTCATAATCCATCAGCGCTTTTTTTAAAATATTTTTGGCGACAATATCCAAATGGTTGGTCGGTTCATCCAAAATGATCAAATTGGTAGGATGCATCACTTTGCAAGCGAGCGAAAGTCTTGATTTTTCTCCCCCTGACAAAACAGATACTTTCTTCTCTACATCTTCACCTGAAAACATAAATGCGCCCAGCAAATGACGGATTGACGCTTTTTTCTCAGGAGGTGCAGCTTCTTCGGCCACTTCCAATACCGTTTGGTTTCGATTCAAGTGATCAGTTTCATCCTGAGCATAATAGGTGAGATAAACATTTTCACCTTTTTCCAGATACCCGCGGTCAAAAGACAATTGATTTGCCAATATTTTTGCCAAAGTTGATTTACCCTGACCGTTTTGACCTACAAATGCTACCTTTTCATTTCTTTCCAATGTCAGACTTACATGTTGAAACACCTGGTGGGTTCCGAATGATTTACTTAAATCCTTCAATTTGAATATGACACGCGATGATCGGGGCACTTCTGAAAACCGAATTCGGATGGCGCCCTTATCTTCATCCGGGATGACAATCCTCTCCATTTTATTCAACTGCTTTTGCATGGATTGGGCCATGCTGGTCTTTGATGCTTTCGCCATAAACCGCTTGATGGTTCTCTCTTTCTGTTCAATGACTTTTTGCTGGTTGGCATGTGCTGCTTCCAGAATTTCTCTTTGTTTGGCTTTCTCCACAACAAACCGTGAATAATTGCCTTTATAATCATTCAACTTACCCAATTCAATTTCTATGACCCGGTTGATGGTATTATCAAGAAATTGTATGTCGTGAGATATGATTACCACAGTACCCGGGTATGCACTGAGATATTGTTCCAGCCAAATGATTGATTCAATATCCAGATGGTTGGTCGGCTCATCCAATAATAAAAGATCTGGCTTTGTAAGCAGTAACTTTGCTAATTCGATACGCATTTTCCAACCACCACTCAGTGTACTGACAGAATTCTCTAATTGCGATTCTTTGAACCCCAGACCCTTCAATACTTTTGTTGCATTACCTACCTGGTTTTCAGCATCCAGATATGACATTCTCTCAGTATATTGTGCTAAAGAATTGAGTAAATCCAAATAAGCTTCGCTATCAAAATCAGTTCGGTTATTGATTTCATTGTTGATATATTCGAGTTTTTCTTCTAATGACTTAAGTTCTGTGTAGCACTGCAAAGTCTCTTCTATAATAGATCGATTGACTATGAAGTCGATTTCCTGTTGCAAATATCCGATGGTACTACCTGAAGGCATCGACATTTGTCCTTCGTCAGGAATATGGTAGCCTGCCATTATCCTCAGCAATGTAGATTTTCCTGCACCATTTCTTCCAATTAGGCCAATCCTCTCCCCTTTTCTAAGCATGCATTGAATGCGATCTATTAAAATACGATCTCCATATTTTATAAATATATCCTGCAGATAAATCATGACTGCTATTTTCAGTTTAGTATAAAGGAATCAGGCATTTGAGCTATAACGGTAAAATTATCTCCTTTGTCTTTCATAACTTGTCTCCATAAGTATTTAGGTTTAGATTTAAATGCATAATTTGGATGCATATCAGAAATGACCCACGATCCACCATTCAATTCATCTTCCAATTGTCCGGGCGACCAGCCTGAATACCCAATAAAAAAACGAATGTTTTTTTCTGTAATTAATCCTGAAGAGATAAGAAATTTTAATTTTTCAAAATCTCCACCCCAATACAGCCCGGGTATCACCTCCATGCTTTCTTCAAGCAATTGACCCACATTATGAATATAAAACAAATTTTCCTTACCGACGGGTCCTCCGTAATACACTGGCGCATTAATAACGGGAAAATCATCAATGACGTCGTGAATAGTAGTAGATATTACTTTATTCAGTATAAAGCCTACTGTACCTTCATCCCTGGAATAATCGCATAGGACAATCACTGAACGCTTAAAATGCGGATCAAGCATAAACGGTTCAGCAAGCAATACATTTCCTGCATTTACATCTACTTTCATTACAGTCCGTTGTAATAGTCAGACATATTCATTCATCTTCTCATTGTAAAATGTGAACCTTCAAATGCCGGTTGCATTAAGATTCGGGTCAATTTTTTTAATCAGTCCACTCAATATCTTTCCGGTTCCACCAGTTTCAGTAAACACAGTATAGCCATCTATTGTCATATTCTGAATAGTCTGTGTCCAACGTACAGGACCTGTTAATTGTGCAATTAGGTTTTCTTTTATGAAGCCGGTGTCGATAGAAGGTTGAGCTGTAAAATTTTGATATACTGGACATGAGGGTTCATAAAATGGTAAATGATCAATTTTAGCACTTAGCTTTTCTCCTGCCGATTCCATTAAAGGAGAGTGGAATGCCCCTCCAACAGTTAATAGCAATGTCCGCCTGGCTCCGGCCTCCTTACATGCCTGTGAGGCTTTTTCCACTCCTGTTATAGTCCCTGATATAACTAATTGGCCTGGGCAATTATAATTGGCTGGAACGACAATATCATCAATGGATTGGCAAATTTCCTCGATCTTTTGATCATCCAATCCTAAAACAGCAGCCATAGTACCCTGCGTTTGATCGCACGCCTCCTGCATGGCCTGAGCTCTGACATTCACCAGATCTAAACCATCTTCGAATGATAATATCCCTGCGGCCACCAAAGCTGAAAATTCTCCCAGAGAATGCCCCGCAACACCATCGGCGCTGAATGTTCCTTCCATGGCTACAATTTGGGAAATCGAGTGAATGAATAGTGCCGGCTGTGTAACTGAAGTCGCCTTCAAGTCCTCTTCAGAACCATAAAACATTACTTCAGAAATATTAAAACCCAATATATCCTGGGCTATTTCAAATAATCGCTTCACTTGCTTATCCGATTCATATAAATTTTTGCCCATTCCAGGAAATTGAGCTCCCTGCCCGGCAAAAACATAGGCATGTTTATTCATTANNTTTAAATTCACCGGTAAACGCGGAGGTAGTTGTAATGGAATTTTGTTTCTGAACACCCCGCATCATCATACACATGTGTGCCGCTTCAATGACTACGGCAACTCCCAATGGTTTGAGCGTATTGTGGATGCTATGAAGAATTTCGTGTGTCAATCTCTCCTGCACCTGAAGTCTGCGCGCAAAGACATCGACTACACGAGCAATTTTGCTTAGCCCGACTACATATCCATTGGGTATGTAGGCAATGTGTGCCTTTCCGAAAAATGGTAAAATATGATGCTCACAAAGAGAGTACACTTCAATATCTTTCACAATGACCATCTCACTGTAGTCTTCCTTAAACAATGCTGATCGGAGAATTTTTTCAGGATCTTGTTGATATCCCTGTGTGAGAAATTGCATCGCTTTAGCAGCTCTTTCAGGAGTTTTCATTATCCCTTCTCTTCCCGTATCTTCTCCAAGAAATGAAAGTATGTCACGAAACCGGGAAGTGATTTCTTCCGTAACATATGGATTGTACTTTTCACTTTTTTGATATCGTTCTATGGCATCACTATTCTCCATAATACTCCGCATAAATTTTATCGGTTTCCTGCAAGCGCACACAATGAAGCTGGCATCCGGGTAACCGATTGACCAATTGATTCCAAATCACCACTACCATGTTTTCAGTAGTAGGCATAATTCCCTTTGTGAAAGGCACGTCCAAATTCAGGTTGCGATGATCGAGATGATCAACCACTTCACTCAATATAATGGCTGAAAGTTTTTTAACATCCACAATAAAACCTGTTTTTGGATCCGGATGTCCGGACACAGTTACCGACAAAGTATAATTGTGCCCATGCCAGTTTTTATTGGCGCATTTTCCAAATTCTTCCAAATTCTTTTCCTCAGACCACTCGTCTACCCAGAGCCTGTGCGCAGCATTAAATTTTTCAATCCGTGTTAAATATACTTTGGCCATTTTATATGATATCAATCAATCCTTTGGATAATCATTCAAAACTTAAGGACGCAAAGGTAAAAAATAAGGTACAATTATCATGAAACTATTTTACACCCTAGAATTCTTACATGTGTTTTTAATATCTGCTCCACAACATAAAGGTATCGGCTTTAATAGTTTATATCCATTGACGGAAGGTGAAAACCGGATACACTTCACCCGAATGAAATATGGAACGGTGTGATGGAAGCTCCATAAACCCGTCGATATTGGACAAATTTGCCAAATCGCCAGACCCGCTCCCTTTAACCGGAGTTGCCATTAAAACTCCTTCAGAAGAAGGTTCTAATCTGACTTCAGGAAAATAAGTGAGATCAGGCTGAAATTGGACCTCGGTGCTTAAACGAGCATAAAGTGTATGAATTTTATCATTACCTATACTTAGTTTTAACCAAGGCACAAAATATTTTAACATGCATACCAAGGAAGATACAGGATTTCCGGGAAATGCATATACCAGGACTCCCTGAGGATGCTTGCCAAACCAGAAGGGCTTTCCCGGTCTTTGCGCTACCCTATCCATTAATTTTACAAAACCACATTGATCTAATGCATTGGGAATATAATCAAATTTTCACTTAGAAATTCCCCCACTCATCAGAAGGACATCATATGAGTCAATAAGTCGTTGTAATAAAGATATACTTTAAACCAAATCATCAGGCAGATGGTAAGTGTCGGCTGCAATACCGAAAGATTGCAATACAGCGCTCAAACATGACACATTGCTTTTTCTGATTTGATATTCTTTAGGTGTTTCATGAATATCCACTAATTCATCTCCACTGGAAATAATACAAATTTCAGGTAATTTAGATACCCATACCCTGCTTTTTCCTACGGTGGCCAATACTCCAATTTCGGTGGGGGAAAGGAGGGTATAAGGTGGGATGATCACATCCCCTTTACGTTTGTCTGTTCCTTTAAAATGTATATTCTGCAAATGCTTAATATCCCGTTTTCGTATATCGGCAATATTCTCTTTTATATGTATCCATTCGTATGGAACCACCGTGTCTAATCCATGTGGCATGATCGATCCGGTCATGACCTCCAGACAGTGGCGGGATTCCTGGCAAGTCATTTGCGGGGCTCCGGCTGCTGCAATTCCTTGAATGTGAAAGGAGGTGGTTCCTTGTAAGTAGTCTTTATACTTAATCGCAATACCATCCATGGCTACTCTATCATAGGGTGGGAAATCCCTGTCGGCAGTCACTGCTTCTCTTACAATGCGATGGTGAGAGTGATGAAGTTCAATTTGCTCAGTACCAAAGTCTTTGACCTCCCTGCATATGATATTCCAGGCTTCTTCTGTACTAATCATGAGTATGATTTCATGAATATGGTTAATTCACTTTGAAACAAGACATGGGATGAATTGGTTTGAACAGCGCTGGAGGTTGTCGAAACTTCAGGGTTCTAATTATAGAGTTTTTTTTTCGAGTACTTCGATAAATGTTAAGTGTTAGCGGTTTGTTGTTTTTCATGAGTCATTGTCATTTAGATACGTCAGCTATGGAAATAGTCAGTTCTTGTGAACCATTTTTCCAAATATTGTTGCCTAACTCCACTAATTTCTGCATATCACTTTCTATTACTTTAGCAAATATGTTACAAGCGTCAAGCCCTTTGCCTTCACCGTAATAAATTCCAAAACAGTTTGCAGTTTTAACTCTAATTGGGTTAGCTGGTCCAAATACAACTTCACCTGGTTTGGGAAATATGGATGCATTCTCTTGAATGATGTCAAGGCTTGGAACATTGTCTATCCAAATTTCCTGTCCAGAAACTCTTGCGTGATAAAATGTCCTGGTGAAAGGTAAAATACTAAGAAAGGCCTTTGAAGTAACTGGGGCAGCATCAAGATATAATTCAAACTCTATTTCTTGGTTGGCTGATGCAACTATTTTAAATCTCGTCATTTTTAATTTGCTATATTGTTATGTAACATTGAGCTATTTTCAATAGGGGCTGTTTAGTTTCTATCAATTTTATCAATCGCTTCTCGTCTGTTTTTTACTTCCAAAATTTTGTAAATATTGTTAATATGCGTCTTTACGGTGGATAAAGCTATAAAAAGTTTGCCGGCAATCTCTTTGTTGGTTAACCCATTATTTATCAAGTCTAATACTTCAATTTCTCCAGGAGAAAGCAAATTTCTAAAATCCGCTTGTTCTGGGGTCTCCATCTTCCTTGTATATTCTGCAAGAATATCTTGACGTTGTTTTTCTATTTCAAGTTTTAGCCAATACCGAATGGCAAAAAATGTAATTTGATTTTTCATCTCATTATTTATTGTGAAACAATGTTCAAAATTACTTACGGAATGTTTAATACCTCAGAATTTGTGAGGTTGAATATGGGTGGAATGTTAGGTGGAAATTTTAGTCCACCTTGCTTTTGTACTATTGTCATTGCCTGACCACAAATCGGATTAGATTGCAGAATTGCAGCCCTACTTTCCCACAACTGGTTTGCATTAATATGAGAAACATAACACAACTTATTGATCCTCTCCCCGTATCATCATAAAGACTCCTGCTATTCATTATTACTGCTAAGAGTGCATTAGTTGTACCCATTTCCAATAGCCATGTAAACTGGAGTACTTCCTGTATTGCTTTCTGATCAATGTTTCGGACGAATACTAGAACAATACCCTACTTCCCACTTTTCCCATCTAAGTAATCGAAGGTTCAAACCATTCCTTACGTTGCACATACCCGCTTGGAAGCACTTGTGGAAATCGTTGATTTGCTCTCGTATATTGCCTTCCTTCCCCACCTCGAAGATTGATAATTTAGGCCTCATCCGGGAGTGGCGTCTCCCATGCGTTGCGATAAAGCACCCAATATAGCCAGAACAATAATCCAATCCAATATGGCATGATCAACGCAGCTTCAGCAAGTGGTGTTCCTAAGAAAACGCCAGGTGTTCCTGTTGATTAAAGTAAATAAATATTTTAAGCCATTTCAATATAGTTTTAGTTCTTATTCTTGGTTGTCAGCAAAAGGTATGCAGCAAATAAGATAACCATAACTGAATCAAAAATGATAGCCGTTCCTATGTCAAAACCAAGATACGACTTCCCGAAAAAGAGTACCAAAATAATGAAAATGATTTTACTTATACTTGCTATCAACAAAGCAAAACGTCTGACTTTCGGTTCAAATGCTCCGTATATCAACATTGCTCCTATTAATGTTATCAAAGCTGCCCAATTACGAACAATTATATTAGCAACATTGCCGCTTATAGTTTCGCCAAAGTTTGAATTGAGCAAAGTATCAGGTGCAAACAAACCGACAACCATTGTACAAGTCAACAAACCTGCTGCCAACATTATCCATTTAAAGCTTGCAATAAAATATTTCATATCCTTTTATTTTTCATATTATATAATAGTTGCACAGTCGTTTTAAAATACCCTTATTTGATTTGCCCATTGGCACAACAGGAGATTTCGGAGACTCCAAAGTCCCAAATCCTCCAAAGCTTTGAGGGGGGAGGGATTGATGCGAAGTAGAATGCTCAATGACCACAGATTCCTGAAAAATGCTTCACTTATTTCCCCGTAAATCTACAGATTAAAATTGTGGTAAATCATATTCCTTATTTAATGCAATATTTAAAATCCCCAGTATTAAATTTTTTAGTGGATAGTCAACCCCGTTTAAGATCAATACTATTGACATTTCTTGTTTAGGCAGGTAAAGCAGAACAGATTTAAACCCATCCATACCTCCAGTTTGGCCAAAAGTTTCTATCCCTTCTATTACAGGAATAGATTTTATTATTTCCACAAGGGAACTTTCAGATACCAGCTTCCCATCAAAAAGGGCGTTAACAAACTTGTTAATATCTTCTGGCGTGGAGATTAGCCCAGCAGCTCCAAGGACAATGCTTAAGTGGATTCCTTTCACTTTTTCCCACTCACCATTTACTTTTTCGTAGGAATTCGATCCGAAGTTTTCAGGGTATGTTTCTTTTCCGTAATAAGTGTCATTTAACTCAAGGGGTTTAAAGATTCGTTTATCCAGAATATTACTTAACTTAAGTCTTCATTTTCAATATCCTCAAGAATGAAAGTCAATAATATATAATTAGTATTGGTATACACCCTTTTTTCCCCTGGAGGGAATATATTTTCGTTTTCTTTCATTTTAGATAACAATTCGTCCTTACTTCTTTTTTCTACCATCCATTCTGTGAAATCCGGGGAATTTGTAATATCAAAAATACCACTTTGATGTTGTAGAAGGTGGTGAATTGTTATTTGATCTGCGTTCTGTATTTCGGGGTAAAAGTCAGATAATTTTGTATCTAAAGATAATTTACCTTCTTCTATTAACTGCATTATAAGAGTAGCGGTAAACCTTTTGGCAATGGATCCAAGCCTCCATTTGGTTTTAGCAGTTGCTTTAATTTTTTCCTTAACATCGGCGTAGCCAATTGATTTTTGATACAAAGATTCACCCTTATAATAGATCGATACACTGCCCATTGCTTTGTTATATTTTTCCAGCAAGAAAAATAAGCTGTCCATTTTTTCTGCATGGAATTCCTGAGCTGCTAAACCGGTAGCGATATTGAATAAAAAACATATAAAAATACTTCTCATGATATTGATTTTTTAATTGAAGATTATTAAAAATTTTCCACTTTCAACTCGTGAGTTTAAATTGCTCAGGAGTGTGCTAAGTATTATGATAGCGAGGATTTCTGCTTTGTTGCCAATACAGGGCGTTATGTATAGCAAGGGAAGGCTAAATTCAAACCTTTCAGGTCATAACGAATTTTGATGTTGGTTACTTCATTATGAAAACCACTAAAACCCTTATTACCCAAAATGTTGTATCTCGTTGTTTTGTCTTTCGTTTATTATCCAGGTTCTGACATCATAGATATATTGAACTACAATAAATATACATATCAAGCTTATAATTGGCATAATCACCTTTGAAAATCCAATTGAATAATTAAAAAACTGAATATCTGGAATGCTAATGAAAATTGATAGAAAAAATAATAAACAACATGCGAATAGCAAAAGCCTAAATATCCGCTTACTTTTAATCTGAACCTCATTCTGCAAAGAGGAAATCTCAAACATTATTTTATCAGTAAAATCAGACGAGGTAGATTTCAAGCCTAATTTTATGTTGTCTCTTATCTCTTGTTCATTCATGACAGTGATATTTCAATTCCATACAATTTTCCAAGTTGTTGTTGAAAGCTTTTTCTTGCTCTAAACAAAGTCACTTTAATTTTTGATTCTTTAAAATCGGTAATTTCTTTTATCTCTTTAATACTCAATTCTGCTAAATAGAATAGTCTTAACAATAATGATTCATCAGGCTCCATAATATCTAAAATTCTATTTACAATTTCTTTTCTTTCTTTCAAGTCAAGCTCGTTAAATGGTGTATTATTCTCCGACATTTCAATTCCTACACAAGAATCATAGATTATAAATGGGTCGTTACGTTTTTGATGGCTATATCTTGTTTTGCATGTATTTACTACAATTTTATAGAACCAAGTTGAAAAGGAAGATTTGAAATTAAATTTCCCTAAACTTTTAAAAGCCTTTATGAAAGATTCTTGCAAAGCATCTTTGGCATCCTGCTCATTATTTAATATCGAACATGCTAATGAAAAAGATACATCTTTATAATTATCAACGAGTATTTTGAAATCGGATATATCTCCTTCCCTAATCCTTGTTATGAGTTCAAATTCATTTTCCTTATTTGTTCTCATCAAGCTTTTTTCGAATAAAGAATGCTGATACTAATCCACCTCCACCAAATAAAAAAATACAAGCTCCAACCAACAAGTCCTTGCTGTCTCCATGTAGATTTGATGACTGAGGGAAAACAGAAAAAGCCAATCCAAGTCCAATTCCAATTATAGTTAAACCCAACTCTAAAAATGGGAATTTCTTATTGCTTAATTCAATTTGTCCTCCTTTATCCAATATCGCCTTTTTGATTAGATAGTTATACTTTGTTGTAAAGTACACAATTAATACAATCAGAGTTATAAAGGCTATCAATCCGACTATTCCTGCTAAGTAATCCATAATGTGGTTTTTAAGTTAAAAATCAATAGTTTTTAGTGAATTCACCAGCTTTAGACCCATCAATTTTAATGCAGGTTACAGAAATGATCAATTATTTTTTAGAGGATGTTTAGTCAGACATGTGTTATGACTTTATCGGACGAACACTTGGAAACCCTTCACCTTACAAAGTTCAGCAGTCGATGGCTCTAGTCGATCTAACCTTTGAGCATTTTCAATTAACAGAGCTTATAGAAATAGTTAATTAGCTCCTGGACATCGCTTTTTTTACCAACCTCAATGTTTGATTTAACCACTTAGGCGGCACATAAAGATAGAAGTTGTTACTGTGCTTTTTTATTGTTTATGTTTCGCCGCAATTTCAGGCAATTTCCTTTTGTATTCTTCCACATTCCAGGTTAAACCCCAATTTGATATATAGTCTTGTATGGCTCCAAGTCCGACTTCGGCACGTCTTTTATCCACGTTTTCAGGATCCATTAGAGGTAAAACATAAGTAAGCCACCGCGCAACTAC
>JRYF01001510.1_pt1 | contig 12240 bp, 13 predicted proteins | sample 235331 | NCBI WGS metagenome assembly JRYF01 (sample SAMN03074217, study PRJNA261475) | activated sludge metagenome | biome: Wastewater Treatment Plant; feature: Wastewater; material: Activated sludge; isolation source: activated biomass of a wastewater treatment plant treating hydrocarbon... ... | reverse complement strand
TCTACGCCTACCAGAACGCCGTAAGCGGTCAATGAACCCCGCCCTGGAATCCGAGGCTGTGCTCTGACAGCCTACGTTCCCACGTAGATGAACGTGGGAACGTAGTGACGGACGACTTGCAGGATCTCAGGCGCCGGCTGGTGGTGGGCCACAAGGCTGATGGTCGCAGCCTGTATGACGAGCAGGCGAAGGCCGAGTTGGTCGCGCTGTGCATGCAGCCCGGCGCATCGGTGTCGCGCCTGGCGCGCGAGTGCGGCATCAATGCCAACCAGGTGTGCCGCTGGTTGCGCGAACGTGGCCATGTACGCCGGCGTCGCGCGTCGAGCGGCCGAGCGGCGGCCACGCCGTCGCCGTTCGTGGCCGTGCCGGTGATTGCCACGACGGTGCCAGACGCGCTCGGCGTGCCGAGCGTCGTGCAATTGCGGGCCCACCTTCCCAACGGCGTGGCGCTCGATGTGGGCGGCGTCGACGTGCAGCATGTCGGGCAGGTGATCGAGGCGCTGGGGAGGCTGCGGTGTTCCGGCTCGACGAAGGGCTGAAGGTCTACCTGCACCGCACGCCGGTGGACTTCCGGCTGAGCATCAACGGCCTGGCCGCGCTGGTGCAGCATGGCCTGGGGCTGGACCCGTTCGGTCCTTGCGTCTACGTGTTCAGCAACCGCCGGCGCAACCGCGTCAAGGTGCTGGGCTGGGACCGCAACGGCTTCTGGCTGCTGCTCAAGCGGCTGGAGGAAGACCGCTTCATCTGGCCCAGCGAGACAGACGTTCCGGTACTGACGGTCGAGCAACTGCACTGGTTGCTCGAAGGCATCGACATCGGAGTGGTGCAGCGGCACCCGCGGCGCGTGTACGCGCACGTCGGCTGAGAACGACAACCGCGCTGTTGTGCCATTGCCGCAGATCCGCATGGCGCATTGCGGGTCGCCGCGGGAGACTGTATGCCGATGGTTGCCGCGCCCACGCCTGAACAGTTCGCCGCCATGCAGCAGGCGCTGGCCGAGGCGCTCAAGCGCAACGAGGTGCTGGCCGGTGAACTGCGCATCACCCGTACCGAGCGCGACCTGCTCAAGGAGCAGCTCAACAAGTTCAAGCGTCAGCTCTTCGCTGCCAGCAGCGAGGTCAGCGGCCAGCACCAGAAGGACATGTTCTTCAACGAGGCCGAGAGCCTGGGCAGCCAGGCCGAGCCGGCGGCCGAGGAGCCCGGGCGGGACGGTGAGGACGACAAGATCGACGTGCCGGCCCACAAGCGGGCCAAGCGTGGGCGCAAGCCGCTGGATCCGGCCCTGCCGCGCGAGGTGCTGCGTCACGAGTTGCCACAGGAGCAGCGCGTCTGCCCGCACGACGGCGCGCGCTTGAGCGAGATCGGCGTGGAGGTCAGCGAGCAACTGGACATCGTGCCGCAGCAGGTGCGCGTGATCCGCCACGAGCGCGTGAAGTACGCCTGCCCCTGCTGCGACGGCAGCCTGCGACTGGCCGCTCGGCCGGCGCAGGTGATCCCCAAGGGCCTGTTCACCGAGAGCGCGCTGGCCTGGATCGCCACGTCGAAGTACCTCGACGGGCTGCCGCTGTACCGGCAGGCGGTGCTGCTCGGGCGCTTCGGCGGCACCGACGTCTCGCGCAACACGGTGGCCGGCAGCATGGTACGCGTCGGGCAGGCGGTGCAGCCCGTGATCAACCTGCTGCGCGACGAGTTGCTGGACGCACCGCTGGTCTTCGGCGACGAGACGGAGCTGCAGGTACTCAAGGAGCCCGGGCGCGCGGCGCAGACCAAGAGCTACGTCTGGGCGCAGATGACCGACGGCTCGGGCAAGGCCGGCACCGGGCCGCCGATCCGGCTGTTCAGCTACTCGCCCAGCAGATCGGCGGCCACGGCGATGGGGCTGTATGCCGGCGTGCGCCCAAATGCGGTGCTGATGACCGACGGCTACGAGGCGTACGACAAGATCGCGCAGGCCCTTGGCCTGGTGCACCTGGGGTGCTGGGCGCACTGCAGGAGGTACTTCCATGACGCGCTGCAGGCGCTGCCGAAGGACCGGCGCGGGCCGGATCAGCTGGCCGTGCGCTTCATCGACCTGATCGGCAAGCTCTACCAGGTCGAGTCGCAGGCCCGGCGCGAGGGGGTCGACACAACCGAGCTCGGGCGGCGCCGACAACTGCACAGCACGCCGGTGCTCACCGCGATCGAGGAACTGTTGCTCGCCAACCTCAACGCGGCCCTGCCCAAGAGCCTGCTGGGCCAGGCGCTGCACTACCTGGCCTCACAGTGGCACAAGCTCAAGCGCTACGCCGAGGACGGACGCTACAGCATCGACAACAACGTGCAGGAGAACGCCATCCGGCCGTTCTGCGTCGGCCGTCGCAACTGGCTGTTCGCCGACACGGTGGCCGGCGCTAACGCGAGCGCGAACCTGTACTCGCTGCTGCAGACCTGCAGGGTCAACGGCATCGACGGTTACCGCTACCTGCGGGCGCTGTTCATGGCGCTGCCGCGGGCGAAGACGGTCGACGACTACGCGACGCTGCTGCCCTGGCGGATGGGCTTGGGCACGGCCTGAGCGGGCTTCACCCGTGCCGTCCTGGCAAGGGCGTGGCTCATTGACCGCTTACAGAACGCCGACAGCCTGTTCGGCATCTTCAACGCTGCGGCAACCATCCACGGCTCGGGCGACTACATGGGCTTCACTCCCGCTGCCTTGACCACATCTTTCCAAGATACGATCTCCTCGCGCAAGCGACGCTCGAAGGCATCTGAAGGAAGCACGTCCAGCTCGGCACCAAGCGTCGCAACGCGTTCCTGAACCGACTTGTCCTTGAGGATCGCGACGACATCACCCTGGATCTGGCTGACCAGCTCTCTCGACAGTCCGGCCGGCGCCACGATGCCATTCCAATTCTTCATGCTGTACCCAGGCACGCCGGCCTCGGCTACGGTGGGAACTTCGGGCATGAGGGGCGAGCGGCGGTCACCGGAGACGGCCAAGGCCTTGAGTCGCCCGTTCTTGACATGGGGCAGCAAGGCCGAGATCGAAGTCGAGACGAGAGCCACGCTGCCCGCGATCAAGTCCGTCACGGCGGCGCCGTTGGAGCGGTAGGGAATGTGCATGAGATCGATACCTGCCATGTATGCGAACTTGGCCACCGCGAGATGGGGTGAACCTCCGTTGCCGCTCGAGCCGTAGTTGAGCTTTCCGGGCTGGCGCTTCGCCAGCGCGATGAACTCCTGCAGCGTGTTGGCGGGCACCTCGGAGTTCACGCAGAAGGCGAACTGGTTGAAGGTGACGTGCACGATGGGCTTGAAGTCCGCTACCGGGTCGTACGGGAGGTTCGGATACACCGCCGCGTTGATCGCGTGATTGCTGGCAAGCATGCCGAGGGTGTATCCGTCCGGAGCCCCGCGAGCGATCGCCTGGGTGCCCACCACGCCGCCGGCGCCGGTGAGGTTCTCCACCACCAGCGATTGGCCCCAGCGCTCCTTGAGCTTGTCCGCCAGCAACCGCGCGCTCGCATCGCTGACGGTGCCGGGCCCGTAGGGCACGATGAAGCGGATCTGCCGTGCAGGGTAGGACTGCGTCGCGGCAAGCCCCGGCCCCAACAGCAACGGAAACGAGGCCCCGGCGAGCAAGAGCTTGCGTCGATGGAACGATGGCATGTCTTTGTCTCCTTCTGTTGTGATCGAGATCGGTTTCAGTCGATGACGCGCTGCGCACGCAGCTCTTCAATCCCATGGGCGTGGAAGCCGAGCTCTTGTAGCACATCCCGTGTGTGCTCGCCCTTGGCAGGGCTTGCTCGCCGGACCGTGGCAGGCGTCCGCGTCAGCCCGAGCGCTGAATCCTGGAAGTACAGCGTGCCGTGCAGGGGATGCTCCACCTCGCGCAGAAGCTTGCGATCCTTCACCTGTGGATCGGCGAACACTTCCCGCACGCGCCGCACGGGCGCCACGCAGACATCATGGTTCGCGAAGTGAGCTTCCCACTCTGCGCAGTCGCGGCTTTGGAGGAGCTCGGCTACTTCTTTGCGCACTTCGGCCTCCCGCGCGTTCGCACCGCGCATGTAGTGATCGGCGTGCCGCGCGAACGCCTTCCACATCGGCCGTTCGACGGCCTCGCAGAAGTTCTGCCACAGTGCTGGCTCGGAGCAGGCGACCGAGAGCCAACGACCGTCCCGGGTCTCGTATAGCCCGTAGTACGGGTAGGTGCCGGAGAACACGCCCTCCCCCGCGGCCGGCTCGTGGCCATGGCTGAAGTACCGGCGCAAGTTGGGAGTGGCCGCCAGCAGCGCAACGCTCGCGTCGAGATACGCGATGTCGATGTGCTGGCCCCGGCCGCTTTGCCCGCGAGCGATCAGCGCAAAGGCGATGGCGAGCGCCGCGTGCATGCCGGCGCCGCCATAGTCCGCCACGAGGTTCAGCGGCACGTCGGGCGCACGCCCCGCTTCGCCCCACAGGCTGAGCGCGCCGGAGAGCGCAAGGAAGTTCAGGTCGTGCGCCGGCCGATCGCGGTATGGCCCCGCCTGCCCGAAGCCGGACATCGAGCAGTAGACGAGGCGGGGATTGAGTGACGAGAGGGTCTCGTAGTCCGCGCCGAGCCTGCGCATCACGCCGGGTCGAAAGCCTTCGATGAGCACGTCCGCTTCGCGCGCCAGCCGCAGGAGGATCGACAAGCCTTCAGGATGCTTGAGGTCGATCGCGATGGAGCGCTTGTTGCGGTTGGTATGGGCTTGAGCCTCGAAGCGGTCCTCTTCTGGAGACCGGGCGTCCCGCGCGGGTGTGTCGATCTTGAGGACGTCCGCGCCCATGTCGCCCAGCAGCATGCCGGGCAGCTCCGCGGGCGGCACGCGGCCGAGCTCGAGCACGCGCAGGCCTTCGAGCGCGCTCACGAGTCGCCTCCATTGAGAGCGCCCACCGCCCGCAGGATGCGCTCGGTGTCCTGCCCAAGGCGCGGCGGTACGCAGGGCTCTGGCCTCCAGCCATCGAACCGGATCGGGTTGCGCGGAAACACGAGCGTGCCCATGCCCGCGTCCTCGAGGCTCGCGAAGTGGTCCACCGCACAAAGATGGGGATCCTTGCGCAGATCCTCCAGGCGGTTCATCGCCGCCGCTGGGATGTCCAGCCGGCGGCAGACCGCGATCCACTCACGCGTGGAGCGGGCTGAGAGATGCTGGGCCAGCCGTTCGTAGAGGGCGTCCACGTTGCGGGTGCGTTCCGACAGGGTTGCAAAGCGCGGGTCTTCGAGCGCCTCGATGTCCTCCACCTCGGAAAGGAAGGCACGCCAATGGCTATCGGTGTAGGGCATCACGCACACGTACCCATCCAGCGTCGCGTAGGGGCGGCGGCCCGGCATCATCGCGCGGCGGTAGCCCATCGGCTCGATTGGCGGATCGAACTGCCCACCCTGCATGTGCTCCACGAGGCCGAAACTCACGGCCGCCTCGAACATGGGCACTTCGACCAGCGCGCCCTGCCCCGTACGGCCCCGTTTCAGCAAGGCGGCCAGGACCGCCTGCACCGCAAAGAGCGATCCCACTTTGTCGGCGAGCGCCGTGGGCATGTACCGTGGCTCGCCTCCTTGCATCTCCATCAAGCCGGCGTAGCCGGCCAGGCCCTGGATCACGTCGTCGTAGGCAGGTTGTCCGGCATAGGGCCCTTCCGAGGCAAAGCCCGTAAGGGCGGCATACACAAGCTGCGGGTTGTGCGAGCGCACCTCGGCCGGGCCGAGGCGCAGGGCCTCCATCTTTTCCGGCCTCATGTTGTGCATCAGCACATCGGCCGTTTCCACGAGTCCGAGCAAGGCCTCGCGGCCAGCGGACGACTTGAGGTCGAGCACGACACTGGCCTTGTGGCGGTTCACGCCCATGTAGAGCCCGGCCATGCCGTCCTCGCGGCGCGGGCCGATGTGGCGCGTGCTGTCACCGCCCGGCGCCTCGACCTTGATGACCTCGGCGCCGTACTCGCCCATCAGCTGGCCGGCATAGGGGCCCATCACGACCGTCGTGAGGTCGAGGATGCGCACACCCTGCAAAGGAGCCTGTTCCATGCTCAGATCGCCTGGGCCAGGTCAGGCACGGCGGTGAAGAGATCGGCTTCCAGGCCGTAGTCGGCCACGCTGAAGATCGGCGCCTCGGGGTCCTTGTTGATCGCGACGATCACCTTGGAGTCTTTCATGCCCGCGAGGTGCTGGATCGCGCCGGAGATGCCCGCCGCGATGTAGAGCTGCGGGGCGACGATCTTGCCGGTCTGGCCCACCTGCCAGTCGTTCGGGGCGTAGCCGGCGTCCACCGCGGCGCGGCTTGCGCCGAGCGCGGCGCCGAGCTTGTCCGCCAGCGGCGTGAGCACCTCGTTGAACTTCTCGCTCGAGCCGAGCGCGCGGCCACCGGAGACGATGACCTTCGCGGCGGTGAGCTCGGGGCGGTCGCTCTTGGTGACCTCACGGCCGACGAAGCTCGAGCTGCCCGAGTCGGCCACCCCGGCGACGCTCTCGACGGCGGCGTTGCCACCCGTGGCAGCCGCGGCATCGAAGCCCGTCGTGCGGACCGTGATGACCTTCACCTTGTCGCCGCTCTGCACGGTCGCGATCGCGTTGCCGGCGTAGATCGGGCGCTCGAAGGTGTCGGGGCTGTCCACCTTGGTGATGTCGCTGATCTGGGCGACATCGAGCTTGGCCGCCACGCGCGGACCGACGTTCTTGCCGTAGGCGGTGGCGGGAAAGAGGATGTGGCTGTAGCTGCCGGCGATCGCGAGCACCTGCGCCGCGACGTTCTCGGCGAGTTGCTCGGCGAGCTGCGGCGCATCGGCGTGCAGCACCTTGGCGACACCGGCAACTTGCGCAGCGGCCTTCGCGGCTTCACCCGCGTTGTGCCCGGCGATCAGCACGTGCACGTCGGCGGCGCAAGCAACGGCCGCGGTGACGGTGTTGAGGGTCGCACCCTTGAGGGTGCCGTGGTCGTGTTCTGCAATGACGAGAGCGGTCATGTTCGTGTGCCTCCTCAGATCACCTTGGCTTGGTTCTTGAGCTTGGCAACGAGCGTCGCCACGTCCGGCACCTTCACGCCGGCACCACGTTTCGGGGGCTCGGCCACCTTCAGCGTCTTCAGGCGCGGGGCCACGTCCACGCCCAGGTCGGCGGGCTTCACCGTCTCGAGCGGCTTCTTCTTGGCCTTCATGANNTCAGGCGCAGGTCGGTCGTGATCACCGCGGGCAGCTGGAGCTTGATGGTCTCGAGGCCGCCGTCCACCTCACGCGTGACGGTGGCGTAGCCGTCGGCGACTTCGACCTTCGAGGCGAAGGTCCCCTGTGGCCGGTTCAGCAGCGCGGCCAGCATCTGGCCGGTCTGGTTGTTGTCGTCGTCGATGGCCTGCTTGCCGAGGATCACGAGATCTGGCTTTTCCTTCTCGACGAGCGCTTTGAGCAGCTTGGCCACGGCAAGCGGCTGCAGCTCCTCGCTGGTCTCGACGAGGATGCCGCGATCGGCGCCGATCGCCATGGCGGTGCGCAGCGTCTCCTGGCACTGCATGACGCCGCAGGAGACCGCCACGATTTCCGTGAGCACGCCCTTCTCCTTCAGGCGCGTGGCCTCCTCGACGGCAATCTCGTCGAAGGGGTTCATGCTCATCTTGACGCTTGCGAGCTCCACGCCGGAACCGTCGCTCTTCACCTGCGCCTTCACGTTCGCGTCCATCACGCGCTTGGCTGCCACCAATGCCTTCACTTGTCTCTCTCGCTTTCATTCAAGGATGGGTTCTCGATCAATGCGTCGATCTGCGCTTGGCTCAAACCGTGCTCCGCCAGCACCTCGTGCGTGTGTTCCCCAAGCGCGGGCGCATGTCGCCGCGACTCGGGCTTCGACTCGGACCATTCGGTGGGCACCGCGATGTCCCAGAGCTCGCCCTCGGTGGGATGCCGCCGCTTCTGCAGTTGCCCGGTGGCCTGGAGGTGCTCGTCGCAGAGGATGTCGTCCAGCGAATACATCCGTGCGGCGGGGATGTCGGCCCGCTCGAAGAGCTCCAGCCAGTACGCTGTGCTGCGCGTCTCGATCACGCGGCTCAGGTAGCCGTAGACGAAATCGATATGCTCGAGGCGCTTGCCTTGCGTGCGGAAGCGCTCGTCGTCATGGAATACCTCCGGCCGGCCGATCGCCTCGAAGAAGTGGCGCCAGTGCTTGTCGTTGTAGACCAGGATGCAAATGTGCCCGTCCAGCGTTCGATAGGGACGCCGGTCATGCGCCAGGCTCCGCTGGTAGCCGGGCGATCCAATGGGCGGAACGAAGAGGTGGCCTGCGAGATGCTCACCGAGCACGAGCGAGAGCATCCCTTCGAACATGGGCACATCCACGCGCTGGCCTCGGCCCGTGCGCTCGCGATAGACCAGCGCGCTCGTGATCGCTCCATAGAGCTGCAGGCCCGCGATCCGGTCCACGAGCACCATGGGCGCATAGCGCGGCGGGTTCGCGCCCGCCTGCTGCGAGAGCCATGGGATGCCGCACATGCCCTGAATGAGGTCGTCGTAGGCGGGCTTCGCCGCATAGGGCCCTCGTTGGCTGAAGCCGAAGGCTCCGGCGTAGACGATGCGAGGCGACACAGCCTTCACGGCCTCGTAGCCCAGGCCGAGCCGCTCCATCGCCTGGGGCCGCACGTTGTAGACCAGCACGTCGGCGCCTTTTGCCATGTGCAGGAGGGCCTCGCGTGCGTCTGAGCGTTTGAGGTCGAGCACCACCGAACGCTTGTTGCGATTGGCCGTCAAGTAGAAGTGGCCCATGCCAGGGTTGCGCATGGGGCCGGCCTGCCGCATCACATCGCCGGCCGGCGGCTCGATCTTGATGACGTCGGCGCCATAGTCCGCCAGCAGCTGGCTCGCGTAGGGCCCCATCACGACGCTCGTGAGGTCCAGCACCTTGAGGCCTGAAAGAGGTCCGCTCATCGGCTTACTCGACCTTCGCGCCGGAGAGCTTCACTACCTTGCCCCATTTGGCATGGTCGTTGCGAAGGAAGGTCTTGAACTCCGAGGGCGATATCGTCCAGACGTCGTAGGCCATCGTGTGGATCGTTTCCTCGAGTGCGGGGGTCTTCAATGCCTTGAGCGTCTCTGCGTGGATTCGATCCACGAGCTCCTTCGGCATGCCCGCGGGGCCCACGAGACCGAACCAGAGGTCGCTGCCCGCTTCTTCGAAGCCCGGGTAGCCGGCCTCGCGCATCGTCGGCACGCCGGGGAGGTAGGCGCTGCGCTTGGTGCCGGTGATGGCCAGCGCCCTGACCTTGCCCGCCTTGAGCTGCGGCAGCACGGTGACGGGGATGTCGAACATCGCGGGCACCGTTCCCGCGATCAGCGCCGACATCGCGGGTGCGTTGCCCTTGTATGGAATGTGCGCGAGCGGAGTCCCCGTGATCGACTTGAAGAGCTCGCCGGAGAGGTGGTTCGTGGCGCCGTTGCCGCCCGACGCATACGAGGCTTGCGTGGGATTGGCCTTGGCCCAGGCGACGAACTCCGCAACCGTCTTGGCGGGCACTTGCGGGTTCACCACCAGCACGTTCGCGTAGGAGACGACGGGCGTGATGGGGGTCAGGTCCGTGAGCGGGTCGAACGGATGCTTGGCGAAAAGATTGGGATTGATCGCCGTGGTGCCCGTGTGGGCGAAGCCGAGGGTGTACCCATCCGGCGGCGACTTGGCCACGGCGTCGATGCCGATGCTGCCGCCGGCCCCGGTACGGTTGTCCACCACCACGGTCTGGCCGATGCCTTCGCTCAAGCCCTTGGCGAGCGCGCGCGCCACGGCATCGCTCGGTCCACCTGCGGCAAAGGGCACCACGAGCTTGATCGGCTGCTTGGTGGGCCAGGCCTGCGCAAGCGAATGCAGGGGCAGGCACAGCGCGACCGCTGTTGCGGCAGCGAACGTCAGAGAAGCCATCGTCTTCATGTCTCCGATTCCTTCTTTTGTGCTGGCGGGCGCCGGGCCCGTGGCGCTCAAAGGTGTTCTCGTACGAGCTCCCTCGCCGCGATGATCTGCAGGATTTGGCTCGTGCCCTCGTAGATGCGCAGGAGCCGCACGTCGCGGTAGAGGCGCTCGATGGCGTACTCCTTCATGTACCCATTGCCGCCGTGCACCTGCAGCATGCGGTCGGCGATGCGGCCCGCGGCCTCGGTGGCGAAGTACTTGCAGCAGGCGGCTTCCTTGGTGATCTTCCTGCCCGCGTCCTTGTCGCGCGCGGCCTTCTCCACCATCGCGCGCGCTGCGTAGGCCTCGGCCTGGCTGTCGGCCAGCATGGCCTGGATCAACTGGAACTCAGCAATCGGCCGACCGAACTGCTTGCGCTCGATGGCGTAGCGCACGCCCTCGTCCAGCAGTCGCTGACAGGCCCCCACCGCGACGGCCGCCATGTGCAGCCTTGCGTGATCGAGCGAGCGCATCGCGCTCTTGAAGCCCTGGCCCTCGGCGCCCAGCATCGCGCTCGCCGGCACTCGCACGTCGTCGAAGCTGACGTCGGATTCATGCGAGCCCGCGAAGCCCATCTTCTCGTAGGGCTTGCCGACGCTCAGGCCGGGCGTGCCGCGATCCACGAGGAAGGCCGAGATGCCGCTCGCGCCCTGCTCCTTGGTGCCGGTGCGGGCGAAGACCGTGAACACGCCAGCGTGGATCGCGTTGGTGATGAAGCGCTTGGCGCCGTTGATGACGTAGTGGTCGCCGTCGCGTACCGCACGTGTCGAGAGGGACGCGGCGTCGGAGCCCGCGTCGGGTTCGGTTAGGCAGAACGAGGCCAGCATCTCGCCGCTGGCGAGCTTGGGCAGGTACTTGCGCTTCTGCTCCTCGGTGCCTTCATTGATGATGCCAAGCGTGCCCACGCCATTGGTGGTGCCGAAGTACGAGCGGAACGCGGGCTCCGCATAGGCCACCTCGAAGACCAGGGACGCCTCTTCGTACATGCTCAAGCCGAGGCCGCCGTACTCCTGCGGTACCGTCATGCCGAAGAGACCGAGCTCCTTTAAGCCGCGCACGACGTGCTCGGGAATCTCTTGAGTGCGCTGCACCTCGGGCTCGGCCGGCACCAGCACTTCTCGGGTGAACCTGCGCACCGCATCGATCAGCAGGTCCAAGGTCTCTTCGCGCTCGCTCATGAAGTCTCCGTCGTTTGGGTCTGGGGAAATTGATGCGAAGGCTAGGCTCCCTTGGATTACTCGTCCAATATTTGTTATTCCACCTTTTGATATCTTTTTGATAACCTAGACGCCATGCACACCCGTCTGATCCGCCAGTTCCTGGCCGTGGCCGAGACTCAGAACTTCCGCAAAGCCGCGGAACGGCTGCACATGGCGCAACCGCCCCTGTCCGTAGCGATCAAGCGCATGGAAGAGGATCTGGGAGGTGCACTTTTCATCCGGGAGCGGCGCGGCGTGCGGCTCACGCCGCTCGGCGAAGCGATCCTCGCGGACGCACGGCAGATTGCGTTTCACGCCGACCAGCTGCGCAAGTCCGCCGCAAGTGCCTCGACGGGGCTGGCCGGCACCTTGCGCGTGGGGTTCGTCGGCTCCGCCACCTACTCCCTGCTGCCGCGCACGCTGCCGGTGTTTCGCGAGCGCTATCCGCTTATCACGCTCGAGCTGCGCGAGCGCACCACGACGCAGATCCTGCGTGAGATCGAAGCCGATCAGCTCGACCTCGGCCTTGTGCGCTTTCCAGTCTTCGAACCGACACAGGCGGCAGTGGTGCCGGTGGAGCCCGATACCCTGGTGGTGGCCCTCTCCGCACGCCATCCCCTCGCACGGCGGCGCCAGCTCAAGCTAAGCGACCTGTCGGAGGAGGCATTCGTGATGTACTCGGCCGCCGCGGCTCCCAATCTGCGCGGTCAGGTGATGCTGGCCTGCCAGGCCGAGGGCTTCACGCCCAAGGTGATTCAAGAGGCGGTCCAAATCCAGACCGTGGTGAGCCTGGTCGAGTCCGGGATGGGTGTCGCGCTCGTTCCCTCGGTCTGCAGCCGCCACGCCGCTCCCGGCGTGATATTTCGAAGCCTGGTCTCACCCAAGGCGCATCTCAGCATTGCACTTGCGGCTGTCACCCGACCGGAGACCGAACCACGCACGGCGACGCGGCTCCGAGAGTTGCTACTCGAGTTGAGCCCCCCGATCAGTGTGTCCTAGTGGGCATGCTGCGACACCAAGTGGGCCGCGGGCGCCTCAAGCAGTAGCTCGTCGGACCAGGAGGAAGCCGGGTCGCGGCGCGTGCGCGAGCGCGCAGGAGCGCGCATAGGAATTTCAAAC
>JRYF01000348.1_pt1 | contig 12242 bp, 10 predicted proteins | sample 235331 | NCBI WGS metagenome assembly JRYF01 (sample SAMN03074217, study PRJNA261475) | activated sludge metagenome | biome: Wastewater Treatment Plant; feature: Wastewater; material: Activated sludge; isolation source: activated biomass of a wastewater treatment plant treating hydrocarbon... ... | reverse complement strand
TCGTCGGCAGCGACGACGATGATGGCGATGTCGGTGACTTTCGTGCCCCTTGCGCGCATGGCGGTAAAGGCTTCGTGGCCGGGCGTATCGAGAAAGGTTACGGCCCGGTCGTTCACTTTCACCTCATAAGCACCGATGTGCTGGGTGATACCACCTGCTTCCCCTTCCACGACATTGGCACTGCGGATGTAGTCGAGCAGCGATGTTTTACCGTGGTCCACGTGGCCCATGACCGTTACGATGGGAGCACGTGGCTGGAGGTTTTCGGGTGCATCCTCGATGTCGTCTTCAAATTCGGTTTGCTCTTCGACACTGATGAAAGAAACCTCGTGACCAAATTCGCTGGCCACCAGTTCTATAAGTTCGGCATCGAGGCGCTGGTTGATGGACACGAACACGCCCAGGCTCATGCAGGTCGTAATGACCTGTGTGGCAGGCACGTCCATCATGTTGGCCAGTTCCTGCACGGTGACGAACTCGGTGACTTCGAGCTTGTCGGAGTAAGCCTCCATGTCCCGGAGTTCCTGTTTCTCGCGATGGCGCTCACGGGTTTCCCTGCGCAGTTTCTGGCGCTTCTTTTTACCGGCCCCGGAGAGGGTTGCCATGGTTTTCTTGATCTGCTCTTCCGCTTCTCTACCGGTGGCTTCCCTGTCTTCGGCTGTTTTCTTCCTGCGTCTGCCTGCTGCCCCTTGGTCCATCTGGTCGGGCGAGGCGGTGGCAGGCACTTTTTTGCGTTTGCGTTTGCGCTTTTTGCTGTCAGCGGATTCGTCGGAGGAAGCGACAGGTTTGGCACGACGGCTATCGTCCCTGACAGGTTTGGCTTTTTCGACCTTGCCCTTTTCTTTTTCCTTTTCTTTCTCTTTTTCGGCTTTTCCTTTCTTTTTGGGCTTGGCTTGTTCCTTTCTTCGGTCTATGTCAATCTTTCCGAGGATTTTCAGGCCCCTGAGTTCCGGGGTTTCCATACGGATAGTCTCGTCTTCCAAAGGTTCTTCTTCGGTTGGCGAGGGCAGGGGTTCGGTATCGGAGGGCGCTTGATCGGCTTTCTTGTCTTTGGGGACGGGTGCAGTTTTTTCCTTGGGGGGTTGTTGTTCCATGCCGTCTTCCTGCGCCGGTTCTTGTGCAGGGGGCGGTGGCATCGGAGCAGGTGCTGTATCTTCTGCCTCTGGCTTGGGCTTTTCCTTGACGGGCATGCCTTTGCTGTCGAGCTGTATCTTGCCCTTTATTTTCAGTCCGATGGGACTTTTTTCTTCCTCAACGACGGGCTGTGGAGCAGTGACCGGCTCTTCTTCAACGATGATTTCGGATGCGGCGGGAGGAGGAGGAGGGGGCGGTGGTGTTTCCAACTGCTTTTTAGTGGCCGCCGTTTTGGGCAGCAAGTCCTCTTTCCGCACGGGTGGTGGGGGCGGTGGTGAAAAAATGGAGGCGGGTTCCGGCTTTTTTTCGTCTTTTTTGCCGAGCGGTAAACGCACACCGATGGTCATCTGGTCTGCGATTTCCTTCACGGCAATGTCCTTTTGAAATTCCTTCAACAAAAGGACTTCCATCTCCTCGGTCACTTTCGAGGTCGGTTTATTTTCAATATGGAAACCCTTGCCATTGAGGAATTCCACAATGGTTTGTGTCCCTACGTTTAATTCTTGAGCAACCTTGACTAACCGTTTCTCCATTCAAATGATAATAAAAAAAGGTTGTTTCACTGTTGAATTGCCTGACGCTTCTTTGTTTGCGCGACCACATGGGTCACTGTCAAGCGGAAAAAACACGGCAGCTTAGCGCCTCCTGAAACATCCCGATAAAAAAATCCACACAATTTATACCTCATTGACAGAGGCTTGCGAGCCTGCGGCTCGCTTGATAAATTCAACCATTACTCCTCAAATTCAGCAGCCAAAATATTCAGCAATTCCTCTACTGTTTCCTCCTCCAGTTCCGTGCGGCGCACCAGTTCCTGTTTGCTAAGTTCAAGTACGCTGCGGGCGGTGTCGCAGCCGATGCGCTTGAGTTCGTCAATGACCCAAGCATCAATTTCATCGGTAAATTCGTCGAGATCCACATCGTCAATTTCCTGCTCGTCGGTGTTCCGATAAACGTCAATTTCGTAGCCGGTGAGTTTGCTGGCCAATTTGATGTTGGTTCCGCCCTTACCGATGGCGAGCGACACTTGGTCGGGGTCGAGATAAACGGATGCCCGCTTGTTTTCGACATCGAGTTCAATACTGGACACCTTGGCGGGAGTCAAAGCCCGCTGGATGAGGAGGCTATCGTTGTTCGTAAAATTGATGATGTCAATGTTTTCGTTCCGCAATTCCCTTACGATGCCGTGGATACGGGAGCCTTTCATGCCCACGCAAGCACCGACGGGGTCCACGCGGTCGTCGTAGGATTCAACGGCGACCTTTGCCCGCTCACCCGGCAGGCGGACGACCCGCTTGACGGCAATGATGCCGTCTTCTATTTCAGGGACTTCCTGTTCGAGCAGTTTTTCGAGGAATTTATTGTCGGTACGGGATACAATGACGACGGGCGTATTGTTTTTCATCTCCACCTGCTTGATGATGCCGCGCACCATGTCGCCTTTGCGGAAGTAATCGCCGCGTATGGTTTCGGTTTTGGGCATCAGGAGTTCGTGGCCGGTGGCATCGTCAGCGATGAGAAATTCCTTTTTGATGATCTGGCTGACTTCGCCCACAACCATGTCGCCGACCCGTTCTACGTACTTATTGTAAACGTCGTCCTTTTCCAGTTCCATGATGCGGGAGATGAGCGTTTGGCGAGCGGCCTGAACGGCGCGCCGGCCGAAGTCCTCCAGGAACAACTGCTCGTAGCACTCCTCGCCTATCTCGTAGCTGTCGTCAATGGACAGGGCCTCCGAGATGGAAATTTGGCTGCGGTCGTCGGTCACCTCCCCATCGGGCACGATTTGGCGCACGCGCCAAAGTTCAAGGTCGCCCTGCTGGGTGTTCACGATGACGTTGAAGTTTTCATCCGAGCCGAACTTTTTCTTGATCAGGGTGCGGAACACGTCTTCCAGTACCCGTACCATCGTTGGCCGGTCAATGTTTTTGCTGGTTTTAAAATCGGAAAAGGTATCAACTAAGTTTATCATCTCACTGAAAGTGATGAACCGGGAGCCAAAGGAAAAGCATCTTGAATGGGATGTTTTTCCCCTGGTCCAGGAAAACTGTTTTTAAAATCGGATGACTATCATTGTCTTTTTTATCTGATCGAACGGAACGTCCGTCTTCACGGTCGTTTTTTTCTTTTTGTTGCCTTCCTTTACGGTCACGGTTTCCTCCAGGGTTATCGCCGATTCGTTCACGGCACTTAGCACGCCGGTTTTCACGTCTCCTTCGAGCAGCGTGACATCCACTGCCCGGCCTACATTCTTAAAGTATTGGCGTATTAGTTTGAGCGGGCGGCCAAGGCCGGGTGACGATACTTCCAGCACGTATTTTTCGCCGAGCCACCCGCCTTCGTCGAGGTGGTGTTCGAGGTAACGGCTGATGCGCTGGCACTTGTCGAGGGTCAAGCCACTGTCACTGTCAACGAACACTTCCAACTTATTTCCGCTGAGAAGATTGAATTCGACAAGAAAACAGTCCTGAAAAGCTTCTTCCTGAAATTTTGCAGCGAGTAGCCCGTGAATCTTTTCTTCGATAAAAAATGCGTCCAAGTCTGGTAGTAAGCAAAATAAAAAACATGACAAGGGAAAAAAATCGGGTCGCCTGCAATCAGATGGTATGAATCAAAACGGGCACGTCTTTTTTCCCTTATCGTACAAAGTAAAAGAGGGAACTTTTTGTTCCCTCTCCGCTGGTTTCAACAAGACGGCGCAAAGGTAAAACTTTTAATGGAATTGCAAATAGGATAGATGTTGAATTTGTTGGGAGTATTTTTTTGTGGTGTTCCGCTGCGTCAAGGCTTGTCGCCTTCAAGCTTTGCGAGGCGCTCTTCCACGCAGCGCACAGCTTCGAGGAGTTGTTTCTGCTGCTTGTCCTCCAAAACCAGTGTTTGTTTGTAATCCTTGTAAACGATGCGGATTTTCTCGACCGGCGTATATTTCATCATTTGGAAAATCTCCACGGGCACGACGCAGGTATGCACGTACTTCCACATGAGGATATTGCGGTCGAACTCCGGCTGGTCGGGCACGTTGAGCAGCCGGACGATGTTGCCGTCGGCGAACATCAGCATCACGTTGAACTCCGGTTCGATCATGTAAAACCGCCGCTCCACGACCCCGATGGTCAGGAAGAAAGAGCGGATTTTGTGTTCGTTGGCAAAACTGAAAATGAGTTTCCCTTCCTCGACATATTCCTTGCCCTGGAGGTTTTCGGCCACGTTACCGGTTGCCACCAACATGCCGATGTTGAAGGGTTGGGACGCAATGATGCGCGTGGTATCGAACTCGTCCACCACGTCGAGGGCTATTTTGCACTGCGAAAAAGCGGTATGAAAGGCAAACAATAAAAGGAGTGCCGTTAAAAAGTATTTAATCATTTCTCAGCGTTTGTTCTTGACCGAAGGGCAAAATTGGCAAATTTTATTGGATGCTCAACGTTCCACCCAGAACTGTGCAAAACCCTTTGGCTCGGCCTCTTCCACCTCTACCCTATCCACCCTGGCGAGTTCGGGGCCTTCCCAGCACCAATGGACAAATGCCCGCAGGCGATCCTCCGTTCCTTCAGCCTCGGCATAGACACTGCCATCGGGAAGGTTTTTCACATAACCACAAAGGCCCAATTCCGTGGCCTTGCGGCTGGCCGAAGCGCGGTACCAAACGCGCTGCACCTTCCCACTTATCCTTATTTTGAAATGTTTTATCATACAATTCCCACTCGCATGGATGGGCTTTTTCGGTTTAGACTATCCAAGTTTTGACAGACTATCCGAATTTTGAAAACCTGGAATGTCCAAGTCCAAACTCGAGGAAACTCATAGATTGATCCGCAATGATAGCATACAAAGTGGACACTTTCGCCGATATTCCGGGCTGACATTTGTCACGGCATGGGCTGTGAAAAAAATCTTTTATACCTTTGCCCCTTCGCCAAACGAACCTTTTCGAACAATTCTTGCCCTTTGACATTCCAATTAGCTAATCATTTGATTTTCAAACTGTATCAACGCAATGAATTACCCGGACATTCGATTTCCGAAAACGCAGGACACTGCGTTTTTCCGCACGCTCAACGCCAGGGTCAACGCCTATTTTCAGCAAAACAACATTACCCGCTACGGCAACTGGAAGCTCTACCTCAAGTCGGTGGTCGTGTTTGCCATCTTCCTGACCCCCTATTTCCTCATCCTTTCCAATATGTTCAACGAGTGGATGATGCTCCTGTTGACGGTGGTCACAGGAGCGGGCATGTCCTTCGTGGGCATGTGCGTGATGCACGACGGGAACCACGGCAGCTACTCCCGCCGCCGCTGGGTAAACAACCTCATGGGAAGTTCCATTTACATACTCTCCGGCAACGTGTATAACTGGAAAGTGCAGCACAACGTCCTGCACCATACCTATACCAATGTGGCCGGCCACGACGAGGACATGCAGACCGACGGGCTGATCCGCCTGCACCAGCACGACCCCTGGCGGCGTTTCCACAAATTCCAGCACTATTACAGTGTGTTGCTCTACGGCCTGCTCACCCTGAACTGGGCCATCCGAAAAGACTACCGGCAGATGAGCGAATACATTCACCGGGGTTTTAATTTCGATAAAAAAATCAACCCGGCCAAGGAATGGACCATCCTCATTTTGACCAAAGTCCTCTATATGCTCGTGTGGATAGTCATCCCCATTCTCCTGCTCGACATCGCATGGTGGAAAGTTTTCATCGGCTTCGCCGTGATGCACTACACTGCCGGGCTGATTCTCAGCATCGTTTTCCAACTGGCCCATATCGTGGAGGATGCCGAAGCGCCCCTGCCCGACAATGACGGGAACATGGAAAACACCTGGGCCATCCACCAATTGTTCACCACGGCCAACTTCGCACCCAAAAACAAGCTGGTGTCCTGGTTTGTCGGCGGGCTGAACTACCAGATCGAACATCATATTTTCCCGCACATCAGCCACGTCCATTACCCGAAAATAGCGCAGATCGTAAAGCAAACCGCTTTAGAGTATGGACTTCCCTACAACGAGTACCGCACGACCCGGCAAGCCATTGCCTCGCATTTCAGGATGTTGCGGGCGTTGGGCCAGCGACCGGTGCTGGCAAGGGAATCGGCTTGACCCGCACCGGCACGATGGTGCTATACTCCACGCCAATAGGTTTTCCCGAAAATCGGGACAAACGTGCAAATCAAAATAGTTGAGAAGGGTTGAGATGGTTGAGAAATAAACCATCTCAACCCTCCTCAACCATCTCAACAAATGTCAGTTTGTACCCCCAGTCCCGAACTGGCTTCGGGAACCAGTCCCGATTTTCGGGAAAACCTATTGCAGCGCAGTATAATCAAGGATATGGTGGTTTTTCAATAAAATCACTTCTCCTACCACTGTGGAAATTTACTTGCCTTTTGTGACAAATGTGCCTTAACTTCTTTTCCTGGCGGCTTTATTTTGCGTCAGTTGTCAGGCTGTGTGCCGCATCCGTAGATGTAGCATCCACAGGCAAAACTCCCTGACAGCAGTTCCAGATGTTGAAAAAGCTATTTGTCCCCCTGTCTTTTTTATTTTTTGCGGGAACCATTTTTGCGCAGGACGCACCCTTTACGATTGCCGTAGAGGAAATGCCTTTCCCCGGTTTCCCCGCTCTCCAATCCTTTGTTGCCGGAAAGCACGATGGGAAGTGGATACTTATCGGTGGCCGTACCGACGGCCTGCACAGGCGGCAGCCGTTTGCTGCTTTTGACCCAGACTTCAACAACACCACGGTCTTTGTGGTGGACATTGCTGCCCAACAGGTTTGGTCGAAGTTGTTGTCCGGTTTGCCCACCGGCATCGCCGAACAACTTTCCTCGACAAACATGGAATTTGTACAGCGAGGCGAAAACCTTTACGCATTGGGTGGTTACGGATACAGCCCATCCCAGGATGAATGGATCACCTACCCTTTTTTGACGGCTATCCATCTGCCCGGCCTGGTGGAAGCCGTGATTACAGGAGGAGATATCGCTCCTCATTTCCGCAGTTTGATGGATGAAAGGGTACGCGTAACGGGTGGCTACCTCGGCCTGCTGGACGATGTGTTTTTCCTCGTGGGCGGTCAAAACTTCGAAGGTCGCTACAATCCCATGGGCCCAACGCATGGGCCTGGCTTCTTTCAGGAGTACACCAATGCCATCAAAAAATTCACCATCGAGGATGACGGCACTGAGCTGGCCATTACAAACTATGTCGAAACGGTGGATTCCGCCAACCTGCACCGCCGCGACTACAACATGGCCCCGCAGGTTTTCCCCGATGGCTCAGCAGGTTTCACCGTGTTCAGCGGCGTTTTCCAATATGAAGAGGATTGGCCCTGGCTCAACACGGTAGACGTGACCCCCGCTGGCTATACCGTCAACAATGATTTCAATCAGTTCCTCAACCAATATCACACGGCCCATGCTGCCCTTTTCAGCATTTCCGAAAATGAAATGTACACGCTTTTCTTCGGGGGCATCAGCCGCTATTTTCTCAACCCTGCCGGTGTGCTGGTGGACGATCCAGAGGTGCCTTTCGTGAAAACCATCAGCCTCGTTTCCCGCTACGGGGATGGCTCCATGAAAGAATTTAAGTTGGGTGAAATGCCGGGTTTGCTCGGTTCAGGGGCCGAATTTTTTCCCTCGGATGGCCTACCCACCCTGCCCAATGGAATCATTGCGCTCGACGGGTTGAGTGACGGGCAGACCATCGGTTATGTTGTCGGAGGAATAGAAAGTACGCTGCCCAATGTTTTTTTCCTGAACGGCAACAACCTGAGCGCAGCCTCCGGGAGGGTGTTCAAAGTCAATTTATCCAAAAAGGCAACCAGTACAGTAGAGATAGGCCCTGCTCAGTATTTCGGATTAAACTTGTTTCCCAACCCAACCAGCGGCAAGCTCACCGCCTCCTTTTCCGTACCACTTGACGACGAAGTGCTTCTTTCCATCGCCGACACGAGTGGCAAGGTATTGAAACTCGAAAAACGCAATTTGGAATTTGGAGAATACGAACTTCAATTTGACTTGGCAGGATGGGCCAGTGGGATTTATTTTTTTGAAATAAAAAACAGGAAATTCAGCCTCGTCAAACAATTCGTAAAAGAGTGAGCCGCCTCCTTTCTTGACAAGATTCTATGATGATCAAGGGAGTCAGTTCATGACTTCCAATTATATCTCCTCCGTCGGGTCCCAAAAATGTTTTTCAAAATCCACGATCCGGTCATTGACGATTACCACGCCTTCGTTTTCCAGCAATTGCTGCATGAGGGTCGGTGTGGGGAAATGGAGCCTTCCCGTCAGTTCGCCTTTGTGGTTCACCACCCGGTGGGCCGGCACGCCTTCACTGCTGAAACTGTGGTTCATGGCCCAACCGACCATCCTCGCCGAACCGAGCGCAAGGTAGTCCGCTATGGCCTTGTAGGATGTTACGCGCCCGAACGGTATCAGCCGGACGACTTCGTAAACCTGCTCGAAATAAGATGCTTCTTTCATTTTACTTTGTGGATGTAACTTTGCCGTTTCACCAATAAAACCGAGCGTCCACTCCGAAAAGTCATTTCAAGTTGTAGTACATGGCACAGGCAGAAGAATATTTNNAAAATTCTCTCTCAGTTTGTTTTTTTCTGTTGTGCTGACTTTTCGTAGTGGACTAATCAGTTCTGGATTTCACCAATGACAAAGATAAAAGCCAGTAACGTAAACAACCTAACGGATGCGCGCTACTTTGCAGCGCGAGGGGTGGAATGGCTCGGCATACCCCTGGGCGAAGGTACGGAGCGGGCCGTCTCGCCTGCCGTTGCCAAAGCCTTCATTGAATGGGTGGACGGGGTAAAAATCGTGGGCGAGTTCGATTTTGCGGGTGCGGCGGAAATCCTGGAATTGCATGGCCTGCTGCATTTCGATGCCGTGCAGGTGGGCATGTTCGCCGATCCAGAGGCATTGCGCATGCTGAATGGCTTGACCATCATCAAAGAAGTGGTGCCCGAGAAAAGCACCTCATTGGCCGACCTGCAAGACCACCTGCGCACTTATGCCGCTTGCTGCGACATTTTTTTGCTGAACTTCGGAAAGAACGGCATTCGCTGGGACGACTTGAAAAAGGGTATGCCCTTTTCCATGGATGCCCTTCGGTCACTTTGCGAAGCGTACCCCGTGATCCTTTCCCTGGATTTTACGCCCCACAACCTGCACGGCATTTTACAGCAAATAAACCCGCTCGGATTGGAAATGATGGGCGGAGATGAAGAAACCACCGGCTTCAAATCTTTCGACGAGCTGGATTTGCTGCTGGATTTGCTGGAGGGGTGAGGGATGAGGAATGACCCCGCCCCTCGCCTCGGCAATCGGGAAATCTGGCTGCCCGTTATTCACTTTATTAAACAAAAGCAAAGTGACGATGGGCTGCCGTGTGTTTACCGTTTACCGAGCAGCCATCACAGAGGGTTCCGCAGATGTCGGCGAGGACACCAACATCGGAGGGAATGTCTGACGGGACAGGCCATAATTTCTCCATCGCATATCGGAATGTTTCAAAAACTACATCTACTGCTATTTGCTTTTGGTTGCCTGCTCGTGGCTTGCGCCAATCCCATTCCGCCGGAAGGAGGGCCTCGCGACATGGAGCCGCCCAAGCTCGACACGCTGAATTCGACCCGGAATTTTCAAACCCGGTTCAAGAAACAAACCATCGTGCTGGCCTTCGATGAGTGGGTGGAGTTGCGCGATGCGTTCACGCAGGTCGTCGTATCGCCACCGCTGGAACACCGGCCCGAAATCGTCAGGAAAAAGAAGACCATTCAACTCAGGTTCGACGAGCGGGAAGTGTTGCGCGACAGCGCTACCTATGTCATCAACTTCGGCCAGGCCATCCGCGACCTCACGGAGGGCAATGCCGCCGAAATAGTCTTTGTTTTTTCGACGGGCGATTACATTGACTCCCTTTCGGTAGAGGGCCGGATCGTGGATGCCTACACGGCCAAACCGGTGGAGAATGTGCTGTTCATGCTCTATGAAAACCTGGCCGATTCGGTGGTGCGCAAGGAGCGTCCGTTTTACTTCACCCGCACGGACAAGGAGGGCAACTTCAAGGTGAGCAACGTGAAATCGGGGAGGTTCAAAGCCTTTGCCCTGCTCGATCAAAACCTCAACTACCGCTACGACAGCGATGCCGAGAAAATTGCCTTTCTCGACGAACCGCTCCTGCTGGGCAGCCTGGCCGATGAAGTTTTTGCCGATACGGTGGACACGGGCGGGATTGCGCAGGATTCAGTTGCGCTCGATAGCGTTCAGCAGGATTCCGTTTTGGTTGAAACACCCGTGCAGGATACCATTGCCCCCGATACACTGCTGCCCGACTCCCCGATTCCCGACACGACCCTTGCCGAATCGCCTGAAAGCGACACGGCCTTCGTACCTGCCGGGCTGGCGACATCCCGCCCCCCCCCAATAAACATGCGGCTTTTCGAGGAGGAGAAAAAACTTTTTTTGCGCAGCAAAGACGTAAATACCTACGGGGTAGTCAAACTCACCTTCAACCGCTCCCCCTACGACGCAAACGTGACGACCGACAGCCTGGGCCAAACCCTTTTTATCGAAACCGAAAAAGACACCATCCGCCTGTGGTATGACCTCGAAACCGACGACGTGCCCTGGAATGTCTATGTGCAGCGGGATACCCTGACCGATACGGTGGCTGTCAGGACGGGCCTGAAATCGGCCTTCCTCGGCAGGGCAAGCCTGGCGACATCGGCGAGGCCTGCCACCGGGCCCCCTGCCAAACAACCGCCGGGTACGCCTTTTGCCGTTGTTTTCAATCATCCGCTCACCGCTTTTGACATGGCTCAAATCAAGGTGCTCGAGGACACCTCCAGGACGCTCGTGCAGCCCAACGTTTATATTGACCCGGAGGAAAAACGCAAACTGTGGATTGCGTTTCCCTGGAAGGACGAGTTGATGTACGAAATACGCCTGTTGCCTGCCGCCGTCACCGATATGTATGGACTGACCAATGCCGATTCCACTTCCCGCAACTTCATCGCCGGGGCTGCCAAAGACTTCGGCACGCTCACCCTCAAGGTCAACAACCTCCGCCCCGACACGGCATGGGTCATTCGGCTTTTGGATAAAAACGATGTGGAACAGCGTGTCTTTCAAGTGGATGGGACGGACAGTTTCCAAACAACCCTACACCACTTCCCGCCCGGCAGTTACGTCCTCGAAATCATAGAAGACCTCGACCGCAACGGACGCTGGTCCACCGGCAACTACGACCTCCACCTGCAACCCGAACGCGTACTGCGCAAAACCCTCGACGAACTGCGATCCAATTGGGAACTGGAGTCTGAAATTGACGCTGCGTTTGAATAATGTGGCCCCCGGTCACCGGGTGACTCGAAGTCACCCGGTGACTAATTTCTAACATAATGAATTTTCGACAGGGCACAAAAACACAAAGGGTAGTGCGGGTTGTTGTAAAAATGTAAACCGCCTACGAGATTGAGGGGGTTTAGAAGGTTGAGCCATACCCCCAACTTTTCTTGTTTGAATTGTTTGATGAGTTTGAGGGGTTTGAATTGTTTGATGCGCATCAAACCCATCAAACGGCCTTTGTGACGTGGACGGCTCCTTTCAGCGCCTGTCCCGATTTTCGGGAAAGACAAAGGCATCTCAAACCCATCAACACTAACTCCAGATGCGGCACATTATCGTCCATATCGTACTCTTGCTCATAATGGGCAGCCGCTCGCTGGCCCAACCGGGGTATGAAATTTTGCAGGATGTCAAGAAAATAGACATACCCTTCGAGTACGAGAACAACCTGATCATTGTCAAGGTCATGTTCAACCGGATATTCCCGCTGCGCTTTATTTTCGATACCGGTGCGGAGCATACCATCCTGTCGAAGCGACAGTATGCAGATTGGATGGGCATTCCTTACGAGCGGGAGTTCAAACTGCTCGGTTCTGATTTGTCGGTGGATTTGAAAGCCTACCTCATCCGGGGCATCCACTTGAAGGTGGAAAACATGATCGTGCCGAACCATTCCTTGCTGGTCTTGGGAGACGATTATTTCAAGTTCGATGAAATGACGGGCGTGGACGTGGACG
>JRYF01016294.1_pt1 | contig 12249 bp, 1 predicted proteins | sample 235331 | NCBI WGS metagenome assembly JRYF01 (sample SAMN03074217, study PRJNA261475) | activated sludge metagenome | biome: Wastewater Treatment Plant; feature: Wastewater; material: Activated sludge; isolation source: activated biomass of a wastewater treatment plant treating hydrocarbon... ... | reverse complement strand
CGGTCTTAAAGGCATTGCTGACGCCACGTAAGTTGGTAGCGGGGTCACTCAAATCAATTAAGGGTGGGTTTTCGGATGAGAGGTAATGCACCTGGTCGGTCATCAGGCCGAGGTGGTTGCGGTGGCGGACGGCTATGTAATAGTTCCCTTCAGGTAAATCATAAAAATAGATGATGCTGTCCCCGGTTGCTGTTGTGATAGAGCCATCACGGCGCAGCATGACAGAGCGGTTGGACAGAACGGCCTTGTCGTTGCCGGGTGCCCTGCATTCCACAAAGAGCCAATCAGTTACAGCCGTATTGCCAGCGGCCATTAAGATGGAAGGACTGGCAAGCTCAACGTTTACCATCGGCTGGGTATTGAATCCTGCCAACCCAGTGTAAGGTTCTTTCACTGGCAGGATTCCTTTCGTGCGCAAGTCGTCCCGCATCAGGCCAGAAGTACCGCTATTGACGAGGGCACCACTCAGCAGTGTTCTCAACTGCACTGCCGCTACCCGACAGGAGTCGTTTCTGGTGACCTGATCAGTATTGGCACAATCATCCATAGTCGCCCAGGTACGGATGATTTGAAGCCCGTTGGCAGTCATATCTTGTGTTTCGGTGAAAGTGAGGATCGGTTGCGTGTCGCAATTGTCAATGGCAAACAGGTCAACGCCAAGCTGGAGGGGTTCACCATTGAAGCAATAGAATGCCGGGTCAGCCGGGACACCCCCCTCCACCACCAAATAACCGAGGGTTTCATTCAAATGCACCGCATCCAGGTAGTTCCACCGCTCCACCCTCACTTCAAAGCTGGTCGGTGTCACGTTGCGCACGCGGATGGTGGCTGCCTCGTCGGCATTTGTTGTCAGCCCGCCTACCAGCACTACAGGTTTGGTGTAGCGGCGGGTGAGGTTGACCAATATCCAATTATGGTCGGCTATTACAGTGCCGCTTTCAGCCACAAAACGACCCTTGCTGTCCAAAATATTGGAGCTGTTGGAAATCGCCAACCAAGCCAATTTTTCGTTGGCATGTGCTGTTTCTGCGTCTGCGCTTTGCTCCTCCTGCAACCTTACTTGCAATTCAGTTGCAGTATGCGATTGGATGCGCACGGTGACCGGGTCCACTTGGGCCATCCCGTTTACGGAAGCAATAAAAACAGGCGTTGACAAGAAGTTAAACGGATAACTTAAGGTTTGGAAATTGTGGTTTACATGGTTAAGCATTTGAGCGGCCAATTTAAAAGAAGAACCGTTGTAGCTGCTTGGCTCAATGGCCATCCAACTCACGCTTTCCGCACCATGCAATTGGTCTTCCGCCTCCTCTTCTCTCAGCCGCATTTCAAACCCCGTTGTCGTAATATATCTTGTTTGAACCACGACCGGTGTTGGGTCATGCTGGGTCGCCACTTGGGCGAAGAGCAGCGGCGGGGCATCAAATTGAACGGGAAACTTCACATATTTCCATAAGTGCGTTACCCGCCCGGCGTTACCCGCCACCATTTTTTTATGGTTTGGCAAAGTATAAAGCCGGAACAACTCAGGCACTGTCTCGTCCGTCACGGTAATAAGTTGCGACTTGCCGGTGGAATTGCCACAGACATCGGTTGCCGTCCAGGTGCGTGTAATGGTATAGGTGCCGCAGCCGCCTGTCCCTGTCATGTCATTGGTATCTTCCACCGTAATGGTGAGGTATGGGCAAAAGTCTGTTGCAGAAACAACCGAAGGTGACGGCACCTCCTCATCGCAGGAAATGGTCAGGTCGGCAGGCACGTTGACCAGAACCGGCGGCACATTGTCGCCAATGGCGATTGTCGCAATGGCAGTGGCACAGCAGCCAACTCCATTGCACACCTGGTAGGTGAACTGGTCGTAGCCGCAGGCATTGCCCGAAGGTGTGTAGGCGAACGCCCCAAAATTATTGATGACTACACTGCCATTCGTTGGCGGTGAAGTAATGGTGATAATGGGGTTTTGCAGGTTGCCATCATTCATTGTCACGACGCCCTGCACGGCTATGCCGGGGCATGTGGTGAAATGGTCGTCGGCAAGGTTGGGAAGCGAGATATCGGCACAGTCGGGGTCGGCACAATCCACCAGCCCGTCGCCGTCATTGTCAATGCCGTCGTTGCAGACCTCTTGAGAAATGACAGTCACTGTTACCAAGGCTTCGCTGCAATTGGTGGGGTTTACCGCTTCGCAAATTTCATAGGAAACATAGTAAGTGCCGGAGACACTGTTGGGTGCCACGTCCACCGTGCCATCGGGGTTCAGGGTCAAGGTGCCGGTTGGGTCGGGGAGGGTCTCGGTCACGGCCACGTTTGCCGTGGTTGCGGTTGCTCCGTCCAACAAGTCATTGTCGAGTACATTCAAAACTGCCGTTGCGCCAGGAATTCCGTCAATGGGGCCTGCCCAGTCGTCCACGGCGAGGATGGGAGTGAGCGGAACTTCGATGTACAGCGTAGCCTGGTCGCAAAGCCCCAGTGGGTTGCAGATTTCATAGGGGATGGCAATGGTACCTGTAAAATTGAGTGCAGGCGTAAAAGTGAAACTGCCGTCCGGGTTCCAATCAATCTCGCCATATAGCTCGTCGAGTACTTCCAAGTTTTCAAAAATCAAGGAGTCCAAAGGATAGGCCGGGTCGTAGTCGTACCCGGGGTTGAGCGGGTCGGTGGGCATCACCGTGCCAGCGAGCGGGGTATTTACGGTCGTGGTGTAATGGTCGTCCTGCGCCACGGGCGGCTGGCAACTTGCAGGCTGCGTGACGGAATACTGTGCCGTGGCGGTGCAGGCACCTGCCGTTACCGTCACGGTATAAGTTCCTGCAGTCAAGTCTGAAATGTTTTCAGTAGTCGCCCCATTGCTCCAAAGGAAGGTGTAAGGCTCCAATCCGCCCGATACGCTGGAGAACACTTGCCCGTTGGGTACGGCGCAGTCCCGGTTGAAGCCGACCACGCCGACCGATAGCGGCGTCAGGGTAAAGTCGTTTGTGGCGGTACAGCCCCGGTTGTCGGTGATGGTCACTTGGTAAGTGCCGGCCGACAGCCCCGTGCGGGGGTTGCTGCCAGCGCCTGCGCCGCTCCAGACGTAGGTGAAAGGGGCAGTGCCACCACTGACGGTCAGCGATACGGAGCCATTGGAGGCGGAAGAGCAGTTTGGCGCGGCATTGCCCGCTACGGTGAGCAGGATAGGTTCGGTGATGGTGAAATCCTGCGTGGTGGTGCAACCGTGGAAGTCCGTCACCGTTACGGCGTAGCTGCCTGCCGCCAAGCCGCTCACGTCCGCTGTGGCGGCACCGCTCGACCAGGCAAAGGTGTAGGGCGAGGTGCCGCCGCTCACGGTAAGGTCCACCGAGCCATTGGCTGCCTCGAAGCAGCCGACGGAAACCGTGTTGCCAACGGCAGTAAGTGCGGTGGGCTGGCCGACGGTGAACGAAGCGGTTATGGAGCAAAGGCTGGCATCGGTGACGGTCACGATGTAGGTGCCGGCAAGCAAGCTCGCCTGGTCTTTTTGCGAAGGCAAACCACCCGACCATGCGTAAGTGTAGCCGCCAGCGCCGCCGTTTACGTTGAGGGTGATGCTGCCGCTGTTGCCTCCGTTGCAGCGGTCATCGGCGATGGCACCGGATATGGCGATGGCGCTGTTTTCACCGATACTTATCAAAGAAGTGCCAGTGCAGCCACTGGCATCGGTGACGGTGACCCGGTAGTTGCCAGCGGCAAGGTTCGTGCGGTTTTGGCTGGTGGCAGCGCCATCTGACCAGGCATAGGTGTAGCCAGGGGTGCCTCCGGCAATCGTGAGGTTGATGCTGCCCGTGCTTGCGCCATTGCAAAGCACATCCGTTTTGGTCGGCGTGATGGCAAGTGCGGCGGTTTGGGTGATGGTGACCGTGGTTGTGCCCGTGCAGCCCCTTGTGTCGGTGGCGGTGACGGAGTAGTCGCCCGCCCGCAGCGAGCTGATATCCTCGGTGGAAGCGCCGTTGCTCCAGATGAAGGTGTAACCGGGCGTACCGCCGCTTGCCGTCAGATTGATGGAGCCACTGGCGGCGCCGTTGCAAAGCACATTGACCTGTGTGCTGGCAAATGAAATGGCGGCAGGTTGGCCGACCACGGCGGAGGCAATGGCGGTGCAGTTCCTGGCATCCGTGACAGTCACGGAATAGGTGCCGGCCGTCAGGCTATAAATGTCCTCGGAGCTTGCGGTGAAGCCGCCGCCCGACCTCGTCCATGAATAGGTGAAAGGAGCCGTTCCGCCCGATACCGTTAAGTTTACATTGCCATCAGCCCCGCCAAAACAGGAGGCCGCCGTTGGCGTAGCCGAAGCTGCCAGTACAGTTGGTTGGGTCAAAACAAAGGAGCTGGTGGCCGTGCAGCCGCCCTGTGCTGTGACGGTCACGTTGTAGGTGCCTGCCAGCAGGTTGGTGGGCGTGGCCGTGTTGCCGATGGCCGTCGGGCCTGACCAAACGTAGCTATATGGCGTTATCCCGCCGGACACCAGGAGGCTGATGCTTCCCGTGGCGGTGGCATTGCAGGCGATGTTGACCTGGGTGGCGTCCACCTGCAAGGGGTTGGCTTGCGTGACGGTGGCAGCGGTGACGCCCTGGCAGCCCGTGGCATCGGTGACGATGACGCCGTAATTTCCTGCTGCCACGTTGCTTATGTTCTGGGTAGAGGCGCCATTTGACCAAAAATAATTGTATGGCGACGTGCCGCCGGAGACTGTCAGGTTGATGCTGCCATTGCTGCCGCCGGGGCAGGCGACTGCAATGGGCGTGGCAGTCAGGCTGGGGCCACCGCCCGTGTTGCTGACGGAACTGTTGGTGGCTGCGGTGCAACCGTTGTTGTCGGTGACGGTGACCCGGTAGTTGCCAGCCACCAAGCCGCCGAGGTCTTCGGTGGTGGCACTGTTTGACCAAAAATAGGTGTAGGGCGCCGTGCCGCCGGACACGGTCAGGTTGATGCTGCCGTTGGCGGTGCCGCAGGCCGTGTTGGTTATGGCCGTCGAAAGAGACGGGTCAGTGCCGACTGCCACAGCGACGCTCGCTGTGGCAGTGCATCCACCTGAAGTAGTGATTGTAACGGTATAATTGCCCGCCTGTGCGCCCGTGACACCATAACGGACGGGATTTTGGCTGCTCGACGTGAAGCCGTCTGGCCCCGACCACGAGTAAGTGCCGCCGCCACTGGCGAACAGGCTCAGGTTGCCGCCGGAGCAGACGGGGTTGGCAGTGGCGGTGGCCGCCGCCTGCTGTACGTCTATGTTCTGGCAGGTTTGGGCGGAGGTGCCGCAGTCGTTTTGGGTGCCGCAACACACCGAGTAGGCACCCGGCGTGACGCCTGTGAAGTTGACCGCGATGGCGGGCGTGCCCTGCCCAGAGACGATGACCGCCCCGGGCGGAACCGTCCAGTTGTAGGCATCCGCCGCGGCATTGGGTGCGACGGAGAAGGTTCGGTTGGTTTCGCTCCGGCAAACGGTGACGGGCGCACAGCCGCCGGGCGCATTGAGCACCAGTGGACCGGTGGCCACTGTACAGCCGGCGGCATCGGTAACAGTGACGCTGTACGATCCTGCCGCCAAACCCAAACGGTCTTTCGGGTTGCTGGCACCGGCAATATCCGCCCAGTTGTAGGTATAAGGCGCTGTGCCGCCACTTACGCCCAGGGAAATTTCGCCGGAGACGAAACAGGTTGGTTGAGCAAGGGCGGGGGTTATGGAAAGGCTGGCACAACTGAGCGCCAGCGTGGCGCTCCGCACTTCCCGAATACACTTATTATTGCTATGGGCAACCACCACGTAGTACACATTGCCGTACAATCCTGTGGTGTTGCTGATATGGAGGGTGGCTGTGGCTACACCGCTATATACCCCCGTATTGGTTAAGGCTGTACCACCTGCATCCGGGTTGCCGAGATGCCACTGGTACTGGGTTTGTGCGTTGGCATTGCCGGGCGTACCATAAACAGGCACCCTCGCATTGGTGGGCCCACTCCAAGCGGTATTGTTGCTGGCGGTGGTGGCGATGGTAAAGGATGCAGCGGCACCGGGCAGTACGGTTTGGTTGCTTGGTGGGGTGTTTACAATTAACTGGGTCGCCACCCGGCTCTGACCGATGGCTTGGCCGGCGCCTGCCTGGATAGGCACACCATCGGCATTTACGCCACCGGTCAGCCTACCGAGTCCATTAATATTCGAGTAAGTGAAAGTCCCACCACCCTCTATGGCATCGGGGCAGCCGTCGTTGTCGGAGTCGGTGTCCAGCGTATTTGGGATTCCATCTCCGTCCGTATCATCATTGCCCGTTGAAAACTGCACTTGAAGCCCTAAAGTACCTTGGTTGTCAGGGTAAAAATCATCATGAAATCCCAAATAAATTTGACCTGAAACAGTTGGTGTGAAATTTAAAGCCCCCCCCACTGAAAACGCTGGACCCAAATACTCATCCGTTCCAGAGTTGAATGTGCCATTACCATTAGCATCAATCATAGCTACCCACCTATGTAATTGAGCAGTTACGTTTAAACTATAGTTTAAAGTTGTGCCACCAGTTCCTTCAAATACATTTGTACTTAAATAGCGGTTACCATCTACATCGCTCCACTTATTAAATCCATCAAAAATAGCCGCTCTATTCACGTTCCATCCACTAAATGGGCCTCCACTAACAGTTGCCGTATTCAAGGAAAAATTGAGCGGTGAGAAGGTGTATGATATGCCCGCAGTAACCGATATCCCAGATGCCTGCCAGGTGTTAGTTGCAGAATTAAATGTAGTGGGAGAAGTAATCTGGGTTGTGGTTACACCTTCATCTACATCCAATATCCCGTCATTATCATCATCCAAATCACAAGCATCGGCAACACCGTCACCATCGGTATCGGTACCAATAGGGATGGTTTGAGTACCACTGGCAGTAGAAGTGCCTCCATTAGACGTAGATGTAGTGATATTGGAGGAAGTAATGGCATTTACCGCAATGGTTTTTTCCGATGCTGGCGAACCCACATCCATCGTTATCCAGAAAAACCGGGTTTGGCCGGAGGTTAGCAGTTGGTTAAACGCCGCAAAAGCTTGGGTGCCCGGGTCTGTTGGGCTTAATGTGGAGCTTATTTGCGTAGCAGTACCCAGGTCATTGGAGGTATTCGTCCAAAGTTTAAAGTTGGCAAGGTCGCCAGCTACATAAGTACCCGTGGTCGTAAAATTAAGCCCTGTTAGATTGCCATTGCTATTTGTTTGTGCAATGGAGAAACTTTGGATGGGCATTTTTAGCGAACCAGGACAAACGGTAGCTGCCGCTACGGTATTAGAGGCAAGGGTAGTTGGCAAAGTATAATCCACTATCAACTGTGGGCGATTCCCAGCACTGGCTGCATCGTCGGAATATATTTGAAACCAGTTGGCACCACTGCCTTGAGGTACTACGGCTAAACCAAAATTACTGGTACCACTTCGCCATTCGTTCACCAAAGTGGTAATATCGACTAAATATTCTGTTCCATCAGCATCAGTTCTACCGCCTGTAAAGGAGCCGTAGTTTCCCGTAAAATCACCGCCTGGGGTCGTCCAGTTAGAAGACCCTGCGCTTGTCCATGTCATGCTCCCCGCTTGCGCCGCATTACAAGTTGTACCTTCTACCCAAGCACGAGTAACCCTTTGAATGATTGAAGAAAAAGCACTGCCCGCTTCCGTATCTCCCGCACAGTCCGTTGCATTGGCGTGAACCAATCGAAGTTGGGCGGAAGTAACAGTAGCACCCGCAGGTATGGAAGACAGGTCAAACTCCACAAATAACCTCGCCCTATAATTATTTTCATTGGCGATAAAATTCACGACACCCGAACCAAAGTTCCGGTTCGTATGACCTTGATAATTATTGGAAACCTTCGTGGAGGTCAGCGTCACCGCCGTCTGCGCCCCTGCCTGTTGGGCAAACGCCAGCAGCATGAAGAAGCCCCATAGCGTGCATTTCACCAAAATGGCAAAGGGCATTGACTGCCCGCCTGCCTTACTTTCCCATTTGCCCGGATTGGTGTCCATTATTGCCTTTTTATTGTGTTTGAAAATTTGTGTCATAGTGATTGTTTTGAAGGAAAAGGTTAAGCTGTTGATGCCCGGTCTCGTATGAAGGTGACATCTTATTTTCCTTGCCCGGCTTGTTCAATTTATCCTGCATTTGAAAGGAAAAAAAGGTGTTATCTTCATGCAGCGGTGCGAGATGACACCTTTTTTCGCTTCACTTGCGGAGCCAAGTCGCTATTTTGCCGCAGCAAAAAAAGATGACACCTCACACCTGGGTATTAGTTGCTGATGCCCGACGGGGGAGCCGGAGTGGTTGACAGATTTACCAGCACGACCGTCGCTGTCGCCGTGCAGTTGTTGGCGTCCGTCACCGTGAGGTTGTAGGTGCCCGCTGTAAGGTTGCTCATGGCATAGCTGCTGCCTGAATCGGCAATCTCGTTCCCTGCGGGGTTGCCCGAGGTGGTGCCCGTCCAACTCACGTTGTAGGGAGCCGTGCCCCCGGTGGCTGTTACCTGTATCGAGCCGTTGCTGTTGAACGGTGCGCTGGAGCTGGGCGGGCAGGTGGGGTCCACCTTGCTCACCGAAATGGATATCGGGGATGATGGGGCAACGACTTCCGTGCGGGAGGCGGTACATCCATTCGCATCCGTCACGGTGGCGATGTAGGTGCCCGCCGCCAGCCCGGTGCGGTCTTCGGCGGTGCTGCCGTCGCTCCAGGCATAGGTGTAGCCGGGCGTACCCCCTGATGCGGTGAGGTAGATGGCACCATTGCTGGTGCCGCAGGTGGCATCGGTCTTGCTGGCCAGTGCAATGGACACGCTGGCGACGGGGGCAGTGATGGTGGCTGCGGCAGTGACCGTGCAAGCGTTGGCGTCCGTCACGGTCACGTTGTAGCTGCCTGCGGCAATGCCTGTGCGGTCTTTTGGGTCGGGGCTGCCGGGCAGGTCGGCCCAGGCGAATGTGTAGGGCGCAGTGCCGCCGTTGACAGAGAGGCTGATGACACCCGTTTGCCCAAAACACGGAATATCGGTGGCGGAAGGCGCGGCAGTCAGCGCATTGGGCTGGCTCACCAAGGCGGAGAACTGGGTGATGCAGCCCGATGGGGAGGACACCGTAATATTATAGGTTCCAGCAGAAAGGCCGCCGATGCTGGTGCCTATGCCACTGCCCGTGGCAGCCGGGCTTACCCTCGACCAGTTCCAGGTGTAAGGTGCAGCCCCGCCGCTGATAGTCATGCCGATGGCCCCGTTCGAACCGCCATTGCAGGTGACTGGCGTAACGCTCCGGTTTACCGTAAGCGTGCAGCCGATGGTCACCTGTTTGGAGTCAAAAAACTCCCGCCCGCAGGCGTCGGTTATTTTAACAGTGATGATGCAGGAGGTAACGCCGGCAGGTGGCGTGTAAGTGACGGTGCTACTCGTGGCGTTTGGTGAAAAAGTGCCGCCACAGCTTGCCGACCACTGGGCTGTGAAGTTGTCGCCCGACGACGAGAGGCTAAATGTCAATGTGGTGCCCGTGTTTGCCGCCACTATCTGCGGAATGGCACCGAGTGATGGCGTCACCGTGCGGTCAATGGCAGCCAGGAGGGAGAAATTGAAAAAAGTGCGGATGGCTGCGGTGTTGTCAGGAGTGTTGGCTTTGGCGATGTCGTGGCTGGAGGTCATGCAAACCCAACCCCGGTTGGCTTCGCCGTAGCCGCGCCCGTAGGCGAGCGTGGCCCTGCGCTGGTTCGCCGCCGTAGCGGGCGAGGTCTGGTAAATCCCCACTTTGGTATTGGCCCGCCAGGTGGTGGCGGGATAATAAATCTGTTCGGCACCCGATTTTTGGGCATTGTGCAAGCCTGTGCCGATGAACTGCATGACGGGGTCGGCAGGGAAGTCGTAGGAAGCGCTGCCGGAGAGGTTGCCATGGTTGCCCGCAGGGACGCAGCCGGTGGAGGAGAGAAAGTTGCCCACGTTGTTTTCTGTCTCGCTGCCCGCCTTGCAGCCTACCCAAATGGCACCCCCGTGGGTGTGGTTCCAGTTGACGAGGTTGCTGTGGGTACTGGCCGTTGGCTCGGCGTGCGGCATCACGAAGATGTCGTTGCAGCCATTGAGGGCCTGCGGGGATTTCCAATCGTATGCACTGGCAGGTATGCCCGCCCTGGAGAAAAAGGCTTGTGCGATATGCCCGTTTTTGCTGTCCAAGGTCCATCGTACCGCGGTGCGGATGGTGGCATAGACCGGGACGGTGACAGGTGCATTGGTGGTGACGCCTTGCACGCCCTGGCCTTGCCAGTATGCAATGCGGGCATTGACAGCGGCAGTGCGGAACTCCGCCGGGATGATGAAAGGGCCACCCCGGTAGGCGACACCATTGAAGGTGAAGTCGGTGCCGTCCTTTGCCTTTGTGGAGTCAATGACCCATTTTACGGGCACCTGATGGTTTTTGGTGAGGTCGTAAATAAGGCCGTATGGTTTCAGGGCATTGTTGGCGGTCTGTGGGTTCACCCCCATGTTGACGATGAAGGAACCTGAGGCCATGGTTTCCGTTTGCCCCGAAACAGTGGCACTTGACATTGCCATCAAGCACACAATCAGACTTATAGTGTATTTAAGGTTTATCCAATCGGATAAAATACCCCAATAAAGGGGCTTTGGTGTGGGCTTTGGTGCAAATATTTTCATTTTTTGTTCTTTTGTTTGTTCCGTTTTATCGGGTTTGTGTGAACTATTCGGATTGCGTTAGGTTGTCTGGCAGCGATTTTACAACCAACGCTAAGCCATCTTAAAAAAGAGGTATTCCGTTGCGGAGCGTACATATTAAGCAGGTGTTGTGGCAAAACGAAGCGGAGGGGGGAGATTTCAAAACCATCAACACGCAGAAATGATGGAGGGAAAAAATGCAAATGGACCCTTTCAAAATTGGAAAAAGGGTCGGTAGGTTGTTGCCACAATTTGTGCCGGAAAGTCAGGGAATGGCGCTTTAAAACCACATCAAAATGTGGTTTTTGGTTTAAAGGAAAAAGCCGACGCAATCCATACCATGAAGCGCACAATTTTTGATACAAAAGGTTAGTGCCCATCGGTAAGCTATTGTCCTGGGGAGTGCAGAGCCCAGAACCTTTCAGAAGATGAGTAAAACAAAAACACGGAAGAGAAATTGCGAAGGCTGCCCAGCGAAGGGCCTTTTGGCCTTTTTGGTGGTCTTGTTTGCCACTTGCCTCCTGCGCGCGCAGGCTCCGCTAGCACTGTTGAATGAGTTCGAAAAAGCCGCTACCCCAAAGGGCAAGATGGAAGCGATGGTCAAAATATCCAATCATCATTCCGACAGAAAGGAAGTGGAACGAGCGCTGGAATATTTGGCAAGGGCCATGAAAATCAACGACCAGAGTCCAGTATATCATTACGAGGACGACATCTTCTTTTCGGCTTTAATAAAAACCATCAAGAATGTTTCGTTGAACCGACTCAAACATGCTTTCAGCACCTTGCCAAAGGATGCCCAAACCCCCAGCTTCTACAACCTTTTTGGATACCAGGCAATTTATGACCATGACCCAAGCTACGCCATCGAGATAGGGCTAAAGGCACTTGACTTGAGCAAGTCGTCCAAGAACACTTTACAGGTGGCAGAGTCCCATTTCAATATTGGCCGGATGATGTACGATTTTGGAACATCAAATGATGAAGAAACGCATTTTATCGCTGCCCTGAGGGTTTTTCAAGCCATACCCGACACTTTGGGAATGAGCAAGACCAAGCATTATATCGGCCAACTATATCAATGGGACTTTCAGATGGAAGAAGCATTGCAATTGCTTGATGAAGCCTTGACACTTGCTTGTGCCATTGAAAACCGTAAACTGCAATTCTTAATACAAGAGTCAATCATAGAAATTAAACTTTCTTTGGGTGAATACGGGGAAGTTGTGCAGATTCAAACAGAACTGTATTGCCTGGCCCATGAGTTGGAACCAGAAGACCCCAATTGGCTGATACTGGCGAGAAATATCGAGGGAGTTTTTCTGATGAGAATAGGCAATTTTAAAGACGCACTGCCATTGGTCAAGGCAGCTTCACGGCGTTACGAAGCGGATGAGCAGGAGTTCAGTTTTCTTCCCTTGGCTTATTATCGCTTGGGAAAATGCTATTTTAATACCGGGGTGTACGACACGGCCGTGATTTACTACCAAAAGTCAATTGATTACGCCAAGAAATACAGCAATGACCACACTTTAAGAGAGTCACTCAAGAGCCTTGCCATGCTCC
>JRYF01000576.1_pt1 | contig 12256 bp, 14 predicted proteins | sample 235331 | NCBI WGS metagenome assembly JRYF01 (sample SAMN03074217, study PRJNA261475) | activated sludge metagenome | biome: Wastewater Treatment Plant; feature: Wastewater; material: Activated sludge; isolation source: activated biomass of a wastewater treatment plant treating hydrocarbon... ... | reverse complement strand
ATCTTCGGCATCTTCGTCTCCACGCTGCTGACCCTGGTCGTGATCCCGGTGCTGTACTACGCGGCGAACCGGCGCCGCATCGAATCCCTGCAATCCGCGTCAACCAAGGAGTGACACCATGACCGTCGAACGCTACATCCGCATCTTTGCGGGCCTGTTCATCCTGATCTCGCTGGCGCTGGGCGTCGAGGCCAGCCCGCTGTTCGTCAGCCCCTGGTGGCTGGCCTTCACCGCCTTCGTCGGGCTGAACCTGTTCCAGTTCGGCTTCACGAACTTCTGCCCGCTGGCCCTGATCCTGAAGAAGTTCGGCGTCCAGGAATCGAATCTGGCCTGCGGCCGCTGAGCATGGCGGTCACAATGGCGCTCCCCGACGACCCGATTGCCGACGAGGACTGCGCCATGGCCGTGCTGACCGACGAGAAGAGCCGCACCGACCTGCTGAACCGCCTGAAGCGGGCCGAAGGCCAGCTGCGCGGCATCCAGCGCATGATCGAGGAGGGCCAGCCCTGCCTGGACATCGCCAGCCAGATGGCGGCGGTGCGCAAGGCGCTGGACAGCACCTACGTGCGCATGACCGTGTGCTTCATGGAGCAGGAGCTCGGCGCCCGCCTGGGGCCGGAGGCGGCGGCGCAGGTCCACCTGGGCCCGATGCTGGAAGACGTGCAGACCCTGCTCGGCAAGGTGAGGTGAACCCGCGATGAGCGACGGCAAGGTCAGCGTGCGCCTGGTGCAGGCGCAGGACTACCGCTTCGACGTCGACTTCGGCGCCGGCGTGCCCGCGCTGCGCGTGGACGAGCCGCCGCCGCTGGGCGAGGGCAGCGGCCCGTCGCCGGTGCAGATGCTGGCCGGCGCGGTGGGCAACTGCCTGAGCGCCTCGCTGCTGTTCGCCCTGCGCAAGTTCAGGCAGGCCCCTGACCCCATCCGCACCGAGGTCACCGCCGAGGTCGGCCGCAACGCCGAGGGCCGGCTGCGCGTGCTGGGCATGCAGGTCACGCTGACGCTGGGCGTGCCGGCGGCGTCGCTGCAGCACCTGGACCGCGTGCTCGCCGGCTTCGAGGCCTACTGCACGGTGACGCAGAGCGTGGCCGGGGCGATCCCGGTGGCGGTGTCGGTGGTGGATTCGCAGGGGCAGGTCCTGAAGTAGCCTTGCGGGCATGGAGCCCGAGGCCCCCCTGCTGGAGCGCGAGCCGGCCCTGGCGGCGCTGGACGCGGCCCTGGCCGCGGTGCGTGCCGGGCACGGGCGCAGCGTGGTGGTGGCCGGCGAGGCCGGCATCGGCAAGACGCGGCTGCTGCAGGCGGTGCAGCACGGCGCGCGGCCGCTGCAGCGCTACCGCTGCGCCGCCTGCGGCTTCGAGGCGCAGCACTACTTCTGGCAGTGCCCCGGCTGCCAGGGCTGGGACACCTACCCACCGCGCCGGCTCGAAGCCGGCTGATCGCAGCACGGCCTGGCCATGGCGGCCGATCGCGGCCGCCTGTTCGCCCCTGCGGGGGCTGCATCGCCCGCGATGCGCGCGCGCGTGGCATGCCCGCGCCACAGGCCCCCGGGGCCAGGCGACGCAGGCTGCTCCCTCATGCGGGCGGGTGCCACGCCCCCCCCACCTGGGGGCCCCTGCCGGCGGCACCCCTCGAGGCGATGGGCACGTGCGCCGCGGTGCCGAAGAATCCATCCCAGCCCGATGCCAAAGGTCCCCCGAGACCGGCGGCGCGGGCCCTTCCCGACCCCTTCATCGATCCCGAGGAGCCTGTCATGAACCTTCTTCGCACTTTCGTCGCCGGCCTGCTGGCCACCCTGTCGATCGCCGCGGCCGCCGCCGTCGACGCCAACAAGGCCAGCGAGGCCGAACTGCAGGCCCTGTCCGGCCTCGGCCCCGCGCTGTGCGCGCGCATCGTCGAGGAGCGCAGCAAGGCGCCGTTCAAGGACTGGAACGACATGATCGAGCGCGTGCGCGGTGTCGGCCCCGCCAGCGCCGCCCGGCTGTCGAGCGGCGGCCTGACGGTCGGCAACGCCGCCTATGCACCGGCGGCGACCGAGGCCAAGACCGCCCAGACTGCCCAACCGGCGCAGCCGACCAAGCCGGCACGCACCGCCTCACCCGCGTCCAAGTGACACGGCGGCGCGGGTGGCCGCACGTCACCCGCGCCCGCACGGCGCCGGCCGGCACGGCCGGCACGGCCATGCATGGCCATCCACGGCCAGCGGCCGACGCTGCGGCAGCCGGGAGGGCTCGTAAATGCCGCAGCCCGCTTCAGTCCCGGCCCGGCCCCCCTCTGCCAGGGCCCGGCCCGCTGCCGTTTCCCGGCCCCTTGCCAGGGCCCGGCCCCCTGCCCTGACGGCCGGCCTCGGCCGGCATCCGGCGCTCGGTCGCGGCATGCGGCATCACCTGTTCCCGATACCAGTCCTGGCGCACGAACAGGACCGGCACGCCGCAGGCACCGTAGCTCGCGCAGTGCCGGTCCCAGTTCTTGCGGTGGCCCGGCGGCACCCACAGGTAGACCGGCGCCACCGGGTGCGGCGGCCGCACGCGCGGCGGTGCGACGATCACCGGCGTGGCAACGACGACACGCGGCTGCGGGAAGCGGCCGATGTCGATGCGGCCGTAGACGCCGGGCTCGCTGATCGTGATGGACACGCCCACGTCGACCGCGGCCGCCGCCGTCGGCGGCAGCATCGTCAGCGCGCCGAGCACGCCCAGCACGGCCGCGGCACGCCGCGGCGATAGGGATGATTCCATGCCGGTCTTCCTCGTCGTCGGGTTCATGACATCCAGACAACGCCGGCGCGCCCGTGGCGGTGGACGCGGCAACGATCTCTTACATGCGAGGGCAGACCGCTGCGCGCGCCGACCGGGCGCACCGGTCCGCCGCCGACGCGGTCGGGCTAGACCGACGGCAGCCGTGGTGCTCACGAGGCGTCGTAGACGACCTCGACCCGCCCGTCGTCGACCAACGTGCGCCAGTGCTGCAAGGCCTCGTCGCAGGGCCAGAAGCGGCCGCTGTCGCCGAGGTCGATCTCGGCACAGGCAGTCGGCCGCGTCAGCTGAAGGCGCACCGCCAGCCCCTGGTGCAGCACGCCCGCATCGGTCTCGACCTGGCGCGGCGGCCAGATCCGGGCCAGCTCGGCCAAGGTCGGAGCACCGACGCCGCCGGGCCGCGCGGCGCCACCCGGCTGCGCCACCGCGGCCTCGCGGAAGTCCACCGCGAGGTAGCGCCCGAAGCGGGCACGGGCGCCGGCCAGATCCCACAGCTGCGTCGCCGACAGCCGCAAGCCACCGCCGAAACGGTCCGGCTGCACGCGTGCCTGCACCACCAGCAGCGCGTCGTCGCGCAGCAGGTCGCGCTGGGCGTCGAGCAGCGACTCGCCGACCACCGTCTCGATCGCGCCGCTGCCGTCGTCGAGCTGGAAGATCGCGACCCGCCCGCGCATGCCGCTGGCCAGCCGCAGGCCGCCGACGATGCCGGCCACCAGTTGCGGCTCGCGGCTGTCGGACAGCTCCGCGATCGGGCGGCGGCAGAAGCGGCGCACCTCGGCCGCCGCCTCGTCGAACAGATGGCCCGAGAGGAAGAAGCCGAGCGCGGCCTTCTCCTGCATCAGCCGCTCGCGCACGCTCCAGGGCTCGGCCGGCACCAGCGCCGGCTCCTGGTGGCTGGCACCGTGGCCGGCCTGGCCGTCGCCGCCGACATCGAAGTCGAACAGCCCGCCCTGCAGCGCATGCGCCTCCTGGGCGTCGGCCCAGTCGAAGGCCAGGCCGACGCTGGCCAGCAGCGGCGCACGCCCGTGCATGCCCGCCGGATGCAGGCGGTCGAACGCACCGGCCTTGATCAAGGCCTCGACGACGCGCTTGTTGACCTGCCGGCGGTCGACCCGGGCACAGAAGTCGAACAGGCTGCGGAACGGCCCCCCGCCCTGGCCTTCCTGCCCCGGCGCGCCGTCGCGTGCGGCAACGATGGCCTCGATCGCCCCCGTGCCCGTGCCCTTGATCGCTCCCAGCCCGTAGCGGATGCGGGTGTCGCCGGCGGCGCCCGGCAGCGGCTCGAAACGGCGCCGGCCGCGGTTGACATCCGGCGGCTCGACGACGACGCCGAACTGCTTCGCGTCGACGATCAGCACGCGCAGCTTGTCGGTGCTGTCGGACTCGATCGTCAGGTTGGCGGCGAAGAACTCCGCCGTGCAGTGCACCTTGATCCAGGCCGTGTGGTAGGCCAGCAGCGAGTACGCGGCGGCGTGGCTCTTGTTGAAGCCGTAGCCGGCGAACTTCTCCATCAGGTCGAAGACCTCGTCGGCCTTGGCCTCGTCGATGCCCTGCGCGAGCGCGCCGGCGCGGAACTTGCCGCGCTCGTTGGCCATCTCCTCGGCCTTCTTCTTGCCCATCGCGCGGCGCAGCATGTCCGCCCCGCCCAGGCTGTAGCCGGCCATCACCTGCGCGGCCTGCATCACCTGCTCCTGGTAGACGAAGATGCCGTAGGTCTCGGCCAGCACCGGCTCGAGCAGCGGGTGCGGGTAGGCGATCGTCTCGCGGCCGTGCTTGCGCGCGCAGAAGCTCGGGATGTTCTCCATCGGCCCCGGGCGGTACATCGCGTTGAGTGCGATCAGGTCCTCGAGCCGGCTCGGCCGCGCCTCGCGCAGCATGCCGCGCATGCCGCCCGATTCGAACTGGAACACCGCCTCGGTCAGACCGTCGCTGAACAGCTTGTAGACGCGCGCATCGTCCAGCGGCAGTGCCTCGTAGCGGAAGTCGGCCAGCGCCGGGCGGCGCGCGACGACGAACTCGCGCGCCAGCTCCAGGATGGTCAGCGTCGCCAGGCCGAGGAAGTCGAACTTCACCAGCCCGATCGCCTCGACGTCGTCCTTGTCGAACTGGCTGACCGCGCTGTCGCTGCCAGGCTGCTGGTACAGCGGGCAGAAGTCGGTGATCCGGCCGGGCGCGATCAGCACGCCGCCGGCATGCATGCCGATGTTGCGCACGATGCCCTCGACGCGCGTGGCCAGCGCGAGCAGCTCGGCGACCTCTTCGTCGGCCGCCTCGCGCTCCTCGAGCTCGGGCGCCTCCTTGCGGGCGTAGATCAGCCCCGGGTCGGGCTGCTCGGGCGGCGCCGGCAGGCGGGCCAGCGTCACCGTCTTGCCGGGTGGCGCCGGGATCAGCTTGGCGATCGAGTCGACGTGCCCGTAGCTCATGCCGAGCACGCGGCCGACGTCGCGCAGCGCGGCCTTGGCGGCCATGGTGCCGAAGGTCGCGATCTGGCTCACCGCGTCGCGCCCGTACTTGGACTTCACGTACTCGATCACGCGGTCGCGGCCGGCCTGGCAGAAGTCGATGTCGAAGTCCGGCATCGACACCCGCTCGGGGTTCAGAAAGCGCTCGAACAGCAGCTGGTAGCGCAGCGGGTCGAGGTCGGTGATCGACAGCGCGTAGGCCACCAGCGAGCCCGCGCCCGATCCGCGCCCGGGGCCGACCGGGCAGCCGTTGGCCTTGGCCCAGCCGATGAAGTCAGCCACGATGAGAAAGTAGCCGGGAAAACCCATCGCGAGAATGGTCTCGATCTCGAACGCCAGCCGCTCGGCGTAGCGCGGCCGCTCGCGCTCGCGCAGCGCCGGGTCGGGGTAGAGCTGGGCCAGCCGCCGCTCCAGGCCCTCGTGCGACAGGCGGCGGAAGTAGGTCTCGATGGCCGAGCCGTCCGGGGTCGGGAAGGCCGGCAGCTGCGCCTTGCCCAGCTCGAGCCGCAGGTTGCAGCGGCGCGCGATCTCCACCGTGTTGGCCAGTGCGCTCGGCAGGTCGGCGAACAAGGCCGCCATGTCGGCCGCCGGGCGCAGCCACTGCTCGCGCGTGAAGCGGCGCACCCGCTTCGGGTTGGCCAGCAGCTCGCCCTCGGCGATGCACACGCGCGCCTCGTGCGCCTCGAAGTCGTCGGGGCCGAGGAACTGCACCGGGTGGGTCGCGACGACCGGCAGCTTCAGCGCCGCCGCCAGCGGCACCGCGGCGCGCACATGGGCCTCGTGGGCCGGCTGGCCGGCGCGCTGCAGCTCGATGTAGAAGCGGCCGGGGAACAGCGCCGCCAGCCGCTCGGCGATCGCGCGTGCACGCGCCGTGTCGCCGGCCAGCAGCGCCTGGCCGACCGCACCGGCGTCGCCGCCGGCGAGCACGATCAGGCCCTCGCCGAGCTCGGCCAGCCAGTCCCAGCGCACCCAGGCCTGGTTGCGCTGCACGTTGGTGGTCCACGCGCGCGCCAGCAGCTCGCTCAGGCTGTGCCAGCCGCGCAGGTCCTGCACCAGCACGAGCAGGCGGCTCGGCGCCCGCTCGCCGAGGGCCGCCACCGGCTCGAGCCACAGGTCGGCACCGACGATGGGCTTGACGCCCGCCGCGCGGCAGGCCTTGTAGAACTTGACGGCGCCGAACAGGTTGGCGAGGTCGGTGATCGCCAGCGCCGGCTGGCCGTCGGCACGCGCGGCGGCGGCCGCCTCGGCGACGCGCAGGGTGCCGTCGACGACCGAATACTCGGTGTGGATGCGCAGGTGGACGAAGGACATCGCAGGCATTCTAGGAAGCCCCACGGCTTGATCCACCTCAGTTGCACGCCCGCGCCAGCTGCGTAGGATGGACTTGACGCCCGTCATGGCGGGCGGCCCACGTCACCCTCCAGTCCGACCGACAAGGAAGCCCGATGGACCTCAAGCTCCACTTTCTCGACAGCTTCGCCGCCAAGGGCAGCGACGGTGCCAGCTACAAGGTCTGCGCCTACGAGCGCATGCGGCGCGACGAGTCGCTGCACGACGGCCAGGACCACTGGCTGCCGACCGGCGTCACCGAGTACCGGCTCGACAGCGGCGAACAGATCGACGCCCACGCCGACGGCGGCATGACCGTCGTCCACACCGGCGTGCGCCTGACGCGCACCAGCTGAGTGCATCCGCGGCACGCGCCGGTGCGCGGGCGTGGCCCGCGGGACGGCGTCCGGGCCGAGGCGTCGGCGGGTGCCTGGCTGCTGCGGCTGCTGGGCATCCTGCTGATGGTCAGCGCGGTGCTGCTCGCGCTGTCGCGCGCGCCGGACCGCAGCGTCGAGTCGCTGGTCGCGCGCTGGGCGCCGCCGCCGTCGGACTTCATCGATCTGGACGGCCAGCTCGTCCACCTGCGCGACGTCGGCCCGCGCGGCGATCCGCTGCCGGTGCTGCTGCTGCACGGCACCTCGGCCAGCCTGCACACCTGGGAGGGCTGGGTCGAGCAGCTGAAGCCGTACCGGCGCGTGATCAGCGTCGACCTGCCGGGCTTCGGCCTGACCGGTCCACGCGCCGACGGCGACTACCGCGGCGATGCGGACGCCCGCTTCGTGCTCGCGCTGCTCGACCGCCTGCAGGTGACGCGTGCCGTGCTGGCCGGCAACTCGCTCGGCGGCGAGGTCGCGTGGCGGGTCGCGACGCTGGCGCCCGAGCGCGTCGCGATGCTGGTGCTGGTCGATGCCGGCGGCCTGCCGCTGGCGCCTGGCCTGCTGCCTCTGGGCTGGCGCATCGCGCAGGCGCCCGTGCTGGGGCGGGCGATGCAGTGGTGGCTGCCGCGCGCCATGGTGGTGCAAGGGCTGACCCAGGTCTACGCCGACCCGGCGCGCATCACCGACCGCGTGGTCGACCGCTACTTCGAGCTGACGCTGCGCCAGGGCAACCGGCGCGCGCTGGGCGAGCGGCTGCGCCAGCGGGACTGGGGCGCCGATGCCGAGCGCATCGCGACCATCACGCAGCCGACGCTGATCCTGTGGGGCGCCGAGGATCGGCTGCTGCCGCGGCCGATGGCCGACGAGTTCGCGCGCCGCATCGCCGGCAGCCGGCTGGTCGTGCTCGAGGGGCTCGGCCATGTGCCGCAGGAGGAGGATCCGGCGCGCTCGTTCGAGCCGGTGCGCACCTTCCTCGGCCTGCCGTGAGCGCCCGCCCGCGGAACTCGGCGGGCAGCCGTGGTACACTACGCGGTGTAGATATGCTTCAGACCGTCCCTGCCTGAGCGTTAGGCAGTTGCCGCGGGTTCATCCAGCGGTTTTTGTCGAGATTCGATCGGTGATTTTCTGAGTGTCTCTGCTTGTCGCGCGGCCGAGCCGCGCATCACTTGGAAGGAAATCATCATGACGACAGAAACCGGTACCGTGAAGTGGTTCAACGAGGGCAAGGGCTTCGGCTTCATCGCCCCCGACAGCGGCGGCAAGGACCTCTTTGCCCACTTCAAGGAGATCCAGGGCACGGGCTTCAAGACCCTGGTCGAAGCCCAGCGCGTCGAGTTCGAGGTGACGCAGGGCCAGAAGGGCCCGCAGGCCTCGCGCATCCGCGTCCTGGCCTGATCCGGCACGGACGGCCCCGCCCCGGGGCCGCAGCACGAACCGCGGCTCGTCCGCGGTTTTTTCTTTTCCGAACCAGGCCCAGGCGATGAAGACCCTGCAGGATGCGACCGAGCGGATCTGCGAGCTCAAGGGCAACGTGCTGGCGCTCGATGCGCTGGTGACGGCGCTGATGCCGCAGCTGTCCGCCGCCCAGCAGCAGCAGTTGCGGACCACCTTCGCCACCCATGCCGAAGTGGCGCGCACGATCCTGTTGAACGCACCGATCTCGGAACACACGATTGCCGCCTTCGAGCGCGACGTGCACCGCATGACGGCGCTCATCGCGGTCGACTAAAGCCCGCGCGCCCGCCGACGGCCCGAGACTTTGCATCGGGCCGCGGCTCCGGCGCCGCGAGGGCGCCGGGCGACCCGCGCGGCGCACCCCGGGACGAGCGCTCGGGCGCGGCCCGGCGCGCTCATTCGCCGAGCCGCTTGCCGCGCTCGCGCGCCCGCGCCGCCTTGTGGCGAACCTTCCATTGCTGGCGCTGTTCGCGCCGCTCCAGCGCGCTGCTCGCATCGCGCCGCGCCTCGCGCAGCAGCTTGTGGAAGTTGCGCAGCCGCTCCGGCGCGGTCGCGTCGCGCACCGCGCAGCCGGGCTCGTCGACATGCCGGCAGTCGCGGAAGCGGCAGCGCAGCGCGAGCGCGGCGATGTCGTCGAACACGCCGGCCAGGGTGTCGGCGTCGGCGTCCAGCCGCAGCGTGCGCAGGCCCGGGGTGTCGATCACGCAGGCGCCGCCGGGCAGCCGGTGCAGCGAGCGCGCCGTCGTCGTGTGGCGGCCGCGGCCGTCGCCGTGGCGGGTGCCGCCGGTGTCCTGCGTCGCGGTGCCAAGCAGCGCGTTGGTCAGCGTGCTCTTGCCCGCGCCCGACGAGCCCAGCAGCACCAGCGTCTGGCCGCACGCCAGCCAGGGCGCGAGCACGGCCGCCGGCGCGTCGCCGCGGGCATCGAGCGCCACCACGTCCACGCCCGATGGCAGCAGCGGCCGCATGGCACGCAGCCGCTCGGCGACAGCGTCCGGCGCCAGCAGGTCGGCCTTGGTCAGCACGACGACCGCGGCCAGCGCCGACAGCCGCACCAGCGCCAGGTAGCGCTCGAGCCGGCGCGGGTTGAAGTCGCCGTCCAGCCCCATCACCAGCAGCGCGGTGTCGACGTTGCTGACGAGCACCGCGCGCGTGACCTTCTCGCGGCCGTCGTGATGGCGCCGCGCGAGCACACTGGCCGGCGGCACGCGCGTGTGCACCCACCACTGGCGGTGGCGGTCGCAGGAGGCGAACACCCAGTCGCCGACTGCCGGCGCGTCGGCGCCGGCCAGCAGCGCCGGCAGTCCGCGCGCAGGTTGTTCGTGCTCGCCGTCGTGCAGCGTCAGCGCGTCGCGCTGCACCTCGGTGACGCGGCGCAGAAAGGGCGCCGCGGGGTCCAGGGCGCCGCCTTGGGCGGCCAGGTGTTGTTGGATGTGGGCGCGCATCGCGGGCGTCAGGCCGATCGCCTGCAGGCGCAGCGCGCTGTGGTCGTCGAGCGTCATCGTGGTCGAGCTTCCGGTTCGCGGCGCGCCACCGGTGGGCACGCAGCGTCGATCGATCCCCGGCGCAAACGTCGGGGTACGCGCCAGGACGGCGTGGGGGTTCGGAAGTCGGCGCCGGCCGCGTCGCGCGGCCGAAGAAACTCAGGCGGTGCGCTGGGCCCGGGCCGACAGGGGGGCAATCGCTTGTCGCATGGCAACCTCCTGTGGCGTTGGAAGGGGCAGGACTATGCGCCGGCTCCGGCCGCGCGTCAAGCACGGCACCTCAGCCGGGACGCGGTCGGGCTTCGCTCGAGCCGATCCGCCGCGGCAGGCTCTGATCGGCAGGCCCGTGCCAGTCGTACCATCGACGCGGCCCGGGCTTGCGGCACCTGCCCCCGCGGGCCGCTAGGCCCGTTGATCCTCGGAGCCCTCTTCCTTGATTCAGAGATGAAGATCGTCAAGCCCATCCGTGTCGCACACACCTTCACCCAGACCCTGAACGCAGCGCCGGATCAGGTCTTTGCGCTGCTCTGCCCGGTACGGGAGGCTGACTGGATCGAAGGCTGGGACCCGCTGCTCGTGGTGTCCGAGTCCGGGCTTGCAGAGCGCGACTGTGCGTTCATCACTGGATCGCTTCCCTCGAATTCGTACTGGTACGTGACCCGTCACGAGCCCGACAACTTGTTCGTTGAAATGGTCAAGCTCTCACCTGGCGTGACGGCGTGCCGCCTGACGATCCAAGTCCGCGCCTCGGCGCCGGGATCGACGGCCGACGTTGTCTACATGCACACCAGCCTCGGTCCGGAAGGCGATGCCTTCGTCGAGACGTTCGACGCCGAGCACTACGTCCAGTTCATGCGCGACTGGGAAGAACGGATGAACCACTACCTGACACATGGCAGCATCAAGACGGGCGCCTAGTCTCTCGTCGCGGACCTCGGTCGTGGTGAACGTGGTGCGATGGTCGGGGTACGGGTCAGGCCGGAGCAGGGCTGGTCGGGCGCCGGGTTCGGGCCTTCGAAAGTGATGCGTCCCGCGTCGCCAAGCATGTCTGCGAGCATCATCCTCGATCATCCACCGCGCGGCGTCGGCGAGGCGCGGGAAGCGGTGCAAGGCACTGCACAAGCGGGCCGGCAGCAGTCAACTCCCAGGCTCGCGCCCATGAACCCGCTGCACGTCGACGACCACCTGCTCGCGATCGACAAGCCGCCCGGCCTGCTCGCCGTGCCCGGCCGCATCGAGCCCGACTGCCTGGCCGCGCGCGTGCAGGCACGCTGGTCCGACGCCCTCGTGGTGCACCGGCTCGACCAGGCGACCTCCGGCCTGATGCTGTTCGCGCGCGGCGCCGCGGCGCAGCGGCGGCTGGCGGCCGACTTCGCCGAGCGGCGCATCGGCAAGCGCTACGTGGCGGTGGTCGACGGGCTGCCGGCCGAGGATGCCGGCACGATCGCCCTGCCGCTGGCGGCCGACTGGCCGAACCGCCCGCGGCAGAAGGTCGACCGGCTGAACGGCCGGCCGTCGCTGACGCACTGGCACGTGCTCCGGCGCGATGTCGCAGCCGGCCGCACGCGGCTGGAGGTCGAGCCCGTCAGCGGCCGCTCGCACCAGATCCGGGTCCACCTGGCGGCGATCGGGCACCCGATCGTCGGCGATGCGCTTTACGGCGGGCCGGCGGCCCCGCGCCTCATGCTGCATGCGTGCGCACTGAGGCTCGCCCACCCGGGCCATGGCGGGCCGCTGGCGCTGGACTGCCCGCCGCCCTTCTGACGTCAGGCTCAATGGCCGCGCCGCTCGCGCAGCGGCCGCACCAGCCGCGCGTCGAAATCGTCCGGCGCCACGTACTGCAGCAGCTCACGCCCGCGCGCATCGAGGACCACCGCCAGCCCCAACGCCGGGTACAGCCAGTGCTCCAGGCGCTCGCCGTCGGCGATGCGCTCGGCCGGCTCGCCGAAGCGTGCACGCAGCACGGCGGCATCGAGCTGTGCCGTCGGGATGAAGCCGATGCCGACCAGCGGCGCCTGCGCCGCGCCGGCCTGCGCGGCGGCATCGAGCGCATGGCGGCGCGCACCGGCACCGGTCGGCGTGCCGGTCAGCCGCTCGCGCCAGCCGGCGAGCGCCGCCGGGTCGGCGTCGAAGCTCAGCAGCAGCCGGCCGTCGACCCCGCCGGCGCTGAAGCGCTCCAGGTAGGCCTCGAGCGCGGGGGCGTCGGCGCGCGGGTCGGTGGCCGCCCCGCCCTCGGCACGGCCGGCGACGACGACCGCCACCTGCAGATCCTCGCCCCAGCGCGCGAGCGCGTCGGCCAGCGTCGAGCCCGGCAGCGCGAGGCCGAAGACCTGGCTGCGCCCCGGCGACGGCTGCACCACCTGCCACGGCGTGCCCTGCGCCGGCGGCGCCGGCTCGCCCGG
>JRYF01000008.1_pt1 | contig 12263 bp, 8 predicted proteins | sample 235331 | NCBI WGS metagenome assembly JRYF01 (sample SAMN03074217, study PRJNA261475) | activated sludge metagenome | biome: Wastewater Treatment Plant; feature: Wastewater; material: Activated sludge; isolation source: activated biomass of a wastewater treatment plant treating hydrocarbon... ... | reverse complement strand
TAGAATTATTGACTGAAAGACTAAAAGGGGAATAGGTGGAGTGGAGTGGAGAGGAAGAAAAAGCCCCACGACCTTCGGCCGTGGGGCTTTTGCTGGTTATTGGACAGGTGTATGATAGAAATAGTTAAACATTAACTATAGAAATATATGCAAATACCAAACTCTTGCTTGGAAGTTTTGAACAAAGCTGATGGTAAAGCCTTGGCTACTTATACTGAAGAGACTGGTGTTAATGTTGTGCCGGTGTCTAGTCTTTTGATTAAAGATAGTCAGATCGTTTTGGTAAATTATTTTTTCAATCAGACCCTCAAAAACATAAAAATCAATCCCGAGGTTTCGTTAGCAGCTTGGAAGGGCTTGTTTGGCTATCAATTTAAAGCCACAGCCAAGTACGAAACAACTGGCCCTGTTTATGATGAGGTAGTTGAATGGATTAAGTCTACGTTGCCAGATCGAATGGTTAAGGGGGTGGTGATTTTGACCCCGTATAAATGCTTCAATGTCAGTGCCGGTCCGGACGCCGGACGGGAAATTTTTTCCTAGAGACTTTTTGGTTTGTAACGGTAATTTTTAAAAATAGTACAGCGGATTTAGAACTGTCAGACAAATTATGTAATTGGTTAAAAACTATGTCGGGCAGCCGAGAATCGAACTCGGGCCACATGCACCCCATGCATGCACACTACCACTGTGCTACAGCCCGACGCAATTTTTAACCCCCATGCATGCACACTACCACTGTGCTATACCCCGAAAATAATCTGGGAGATTATTTTCGTTGAGTGCAATACGCACTTTGTCTAACCACCTCAGAACTCTACTCACTTTACATTACCGCTTTTCGGCCTTGCGATTATACTGCCTGACTTGGCTTTTTCCAAGAATCTGCTATATTGTCCGACATCAGGCTCATGACAGTCGGTGGCGCAGCAGCGCTCTAATAGATACGAAAGTGTCTGCCGGCCGAGGTCCAACTCGCGTTTGCTGAATTGGGGTCGAAGCCATCACGAAGTCTCTTCGTGCGTGACCTGATTTATTGTCCGTTAACAAAATATTCATGGCCATTACTAAAGCCAAGAAAGAGGTAATCCTCGAAAAGTTGAAGACTGTTAGTGAGACTTCAGACGCTATCGTCTTTGTTCACTTCAAGGGTCTTAAGGTGGCTGATACCACGCAACTACGTAAGGAACTAAGAGAGGCTGGCGTCGGTTACTTCGTCGCCAAGAAGACTCTCATGGAGAAGGCTTTTGCCGGCAAGTATGAGGGTGAGATGCCCGAGCTTGATGGTGAAATTGCTATCGCTTACAGTACTGATGCGATTGCGCCCGCGCAAAACATTAAGACTTTCGCGACCAAGTTCAAAGACAATCTAGCGATTGCTGGTGGTGTTTTCCAGGGGGTATTCAAGAATCAGGCCGAGATGACTGAGATTGCATCGATTCCACCGCTCGAAACCTTGCGCGGTATGTTTGCTCAGCTTATCAACTCACCACGTCAGCGTTTTGCTGTTGTGCTTAGCAAGGTTGCTGAGACTAAGTCTTAAACTTATCTAAATTAGAAACGAATTAAAAAATTATATGACACAGGATCAAATCATTGAGGCAGTAGAGAAGATGACTGTACTCGAGCTTAATACACTAGTGAAGGCAATTGAGGAGAAGTGGGGTGTATCAGCAGCTGCAGTGGCTGTCGCCGCTCCAGGCGCTGGTGGCGCCGCGGCCGAAGAGCAGACTGAGTTCACCGTTGAGCTTACCGATGGTGGCGCGCAGAAGATTGCCGTTATCAAGGTGGTGAAGGAAGTGCTCGGTCTTGGTCTCAAGGAGGCTAAGGACATGGTGGACGCTGCTCCATCAGTCGTGAAGGAGGGTATGAAGAAGGAAGACGCTGAGACATTGAAAGCGAAACTTGAGGAGGCAGGTGCCAAGGTTACACTCAAGTAAATAATATAAATCTTGATTTTGAAAAGCGAAGGTGAGCCTTCGCTTTTCATCTGTCTCAGAGTCGGAAACACTCATACCAAAACAGTCTGGGAGACTGTTTTGGTATGACTAGTGTTGAGACCAGCCCAGAGCACCCAGTAGAATTCGACCGGAGGGAAGAATTATACGCTGGTGACTGTGGGGAGGCATTGAAGGCGAAGTTGGAAGAAGCTGGCGCAAAAGTAACTTTGAAATAAGGTTAATTAAAAAACTGCCCCTCGGGGCAGTTTTTTAATACCTATATTTCAATTACTTTTGCGCCAGAGCCGAACCAGCGAGGCGTGTCGACAAGTACTTAGATTTTTATGAGCGTAGCGAAATAAAAAGCTTAGTAACTTGAGAGGTGCTAAGGTTACTTTGAAGTAAATTTCTAAGCCCAAAACAAAAACGCCCGGTGGGGCGTTTTTGTTTTGGACTCTCTCTGAATAAACAAACCCCGCAACGCGGGGTTGCGGGGTGAGGGTGTTCGGCGTCAGAAGCGAACAAGGGTGCTGATGGTGCGAGCAACCTTTGCGGCGTCGAGGTTCTTCTTCGGAACTGCCAACACATTGTGTCGCCAGAGGAAGTCCTGAAGATCCTGGTTTTCTGGACCACCAACCTCAAGGTCACTTGAAATCATTGCTACCTTGAGGTGCCGAAGCAGAGGGTCTCGGCGAATCTCCGCGATAAGGTCGCGTCCAGTCATGCCGGGCATTTGGTTGTCGGTTAGGACAACGTGAAAAAGTTCCGCTCGTAGCTTGGCGAGGGCTTCCTCGCCACTTTTGACGAGGTAGTAGTGTTTCAGTCCGATTTGCTCGAGGAGAGCAATCATCATGAGGTGCTGGACATCGTCATCGTCAACGACAAGCGCGTGGACCAGTGCGTTGGGGCTCATTATGAAATCCTCAAGAAAGGGCAAAATCGCCATTAATTATGATACAACAAAACTCAAAAAAAGCAAGCAAAATTGTCATGACACCGACCCGCCGTTTGTCCAGATTTGCGCCTTGAAACTGCGTGCTATAATCACTCCACTTTTCGGTATGTCTGATCCACTGTCAATTCTATTTGGTAGCACCGCGCGCGTTAAACTTCTACGCTTTTTCTTATTTAATCCATCGAAGGAATTCACCTTCGATGATATGAGCCGGCGGGCGCGTTTGGTGCGTCGCACGGCGCGCGCTGAGCTGATGGCTCTTGAGAAAGCCGGGGTCATTACTCGTCGTACCATCTATAAAGCCGAGCCTGGAATGATTAGAAAGTCTAAAGTTATGGGTTTCGGTTTGAATAAGCGTTTTGAAGAATTGCAGGCGCTCCAGACCTTTCTCTTTGAGACGGCGCCGATTGACGGCAAGACATTGGTGGCTCATTTGCGTAAGGCTGGTACCTTAGACTTCGTAGCGATTGCCGGGGTCTTCGTGCGGGAGTTTGAGCAACAACTCGACGTGGTGATTGCCATGAAGAAAATCCCTCAGGCCAAAATCGAAACGGCGATTCGCGCGCTTGAGGCGGAGATTGGGATTGAGATTCGCTTCGCGGCTTTGTCTTCGGAAGACTTGCTCTACCGGGTAGGGATGAATGATCGTTTGATGAGAGATGTCTTTGATTACAAACACCAGATTTTGATTGATAAAATTGGGGTGCGCAATGAACTGCACTCGGGCTCTTATCGAGGTTAAATATGGTACAATACTAATGTCTTAAAGAGACATTAGTAGATTAAAGTCTAGTGTTTATGAATCAAACCGTATTCTATGCTTTACAAGGCGCCTTCGCTGAAATGTGGGCGCAAGTAATTATGTTTACGCCGACCTTGGTGATGGCTCTTATCGTCTTATTGGTTGGTGCGATTATTGCATCGTCACTTAAGCATGTAGTGGAGCGAGTGATGCGAAAGCTTATGGTCGACCAGGCTCTGAACGCGGCTGGGGTCAACACCATCACGACTCGATTAGGGGTCAATCTTAATTCGGGAGCATTTCTCGGTACTTTAGTAAAGTGGTTTGTACTTTTAGTTTTCTTCGTGGTCGCGCTTGATATGTTGCGCCTAACCGAAGTGACTGCTTTCTTGCGTGATGTCGTGATTGGTTACATCCCTAATGTGATCGTGGCCGTCTTGATCTTGGTCGTGGCTACGGTGGTGGCTGGCGCCGTTCGAAAGGCTGTCGAACACGCTACTGGTGTAGCTGGCATGGGTCGTCCCGAGCTATTTGGCAAGGTGGCTTATGTTGCGATTCTTACGGTCGCTGTCTTGGCCGCTCTCAATCAGCTTAAAGTGGCGGCTGATTTGATCCAGCCACTCTTTACTGGCATTGTCTTTGCCATCTCACTTGCCTTAGGTCTAGCCTTTGGTCTTGGTGGTAAGGATGCGGCGGCGCGGTTGATTGATTCAGTGACGAGGAAATAGGGGAGAGGAGAGGTTTTTAAAAAAGCGGGGCGGCCTTCGGCCGCCCCGCTTTTTGCCTACTTTCCCGCACTCTTCTAGAGACATTTCTGGCATCTGTGACTTAATTAATAATTAAGCACACTAAGTGCTTGACTTTATTTTCACTTCGTATAGAATGGCGCCTACGTATTTATGAGTTTAGGAATTAAAGAAACGTAACCGCGCTACATTTCGCTTTGGTGATTTGTATGCCGCGGACACGCGGTCTTTTCTTTCTTTACTCACGGAGGTACGCGATCATTGACAATTCACCTGAACGAGCGTCGCGCGAGGAAAAGTGCGAACACTAAGTGTTCCTACTTTTCCTCGCATGACCGAGTGAAGGTGAGTTGTATGGCAAAAGCCATACAATTGCATATTCAACCCAGCACCTTATTAGGTGGAATTTACTAGGAAAGCCCTTTAGGCTTAACAGCTTATCGGACTAATTTTAGTTAATTTTATTGAAAAAAGTGCTGGGAAAAATCCTCGCTAGTTCGACGCTAGCGAGGTGCCGAGCACCTTTTGGTGTGTTTGCGTTGGTGTGGTTAAAATACGATTAAATTTCTGATTTGGACTGCACTTCCCAATCAAACCTTAAAAGTGCTCGGTAGGTAACGACCTAAGCGGGTTAGACATTTGCCAGATTGGCAGGGTCTTTTCGTCCCCGCTTAGGTCACACACAAAACAGCGTCGCGAACGATTGTATTTTTCGTTCGCGACACACTCAAAAATTGTACAGCGGTGTACAGCGTTCCTTACAGGAACGTAAGGGTGTATGGTGGATGCCTAGGCTTTAGGAAGCGATGAAAGACGTGGTATGGCTGCGATAAGGTTCGACGAGGCGCCAAACAGCCTTTGACTCGGACATGTCTGAATGGGGAAACCCGCCTGATTTCATCAGGAACCAAGCACCTTTTTAGGTCGTATTTATATAAGTTATTTAATAAGCCACTAGTGTTTATTTTGACTGTTTAGTAAATATTACTTGAAAAGGTGCTTGGAGCGTACGCAGGGAAGTGAAACATCTCAGTACCTGTAGGAAAAGAAAGCAATAACGGAACTTTCTTTCTGATCAGATTCGCCTTCGGGCGAGCCATTATGGTCAGGAAGAAGGTTCTTGCGATTCCCTTAGTAGCGGCGAGCGAACCGGGAACAGCCCAAACCATTCATATTTATATGGGTGGGGTTGTAGGGCGGAGTCGGCATTTAGTTGCAGAGAGTTACAAACCAGATAGATAAAAAAACGCTTTGGAAAGAGCGACCCCAGTAGGTAATAGTCCTGTATTTGAAATTTATCTGACTCTCTTGATTCCGATCCTGAGTAGTTCGAGACACGAATAGCTCGAATGAATCTGCCAGCACTAACTGGTAAGGCTAAATATTCCTAAAGACCGATAGTGAACTAGTACCGTGAGGGAAAGGTGAAAAGAACCCCGGAGAGGGGAGTGAAATAGATCTGAAACCATACACCTACAAGGAGTCGGAGCCGAGCACTTTTAAGGTCGTATTGATAGTTATGATTATTTAAGCAAATCATCTTGTTTAATAATAAAGAGTGCCAATATTACTTTGAAAGTGCTCGGTGACGGCGTGCCTATTGAAGAATGAGCCGGCGAGTGTGCCTTTGTCCTTTGTCTAAGTGGTATACCCACGGAGGCGTAGTGAAAGCGAGCGTGAATAGCGCGAATGAACTGAACAACATAGACATCGCAATCCAAAGTCCGGCAATTTTCGGGCGAGACCGTAACGCGGAAGACGAGCTGAACATAAGTTCAGCGAGTCTGAGCGCTAGGTCGCAGCCGAAAATTGCCGGACGACGATGCGAAACAATCTGACATTACTTTTGTGGTGTCTATGTTGTTCAGTTCCAGGGCAGGGGTACGACCCGAAGCGTGATGAGCTTGCCATGAGCAGGGTGAAGCGACTGTAATAGGTCGTGGAGGCCCGAACCCGTTAGCCGTACAAAACTATGGGATGACTTGTGGTAAGGAGTGAAAAGCTTATCGAATTACGTAATAGCTGGTTCTCTCCGAAACAGCTTTTGGGTTGGCGTCGCGTGGTCCCCCTGGGGGTAGAGCACTGGAAAGAAACGACAGGGAGAAATCTCGCGTTTCTTATCAAACTCCGAATACCAGTGGATTATAGCGCGGCAGTTAGACTACGGGGGAGAAGCTCCGTTGGTCGAAAGGGAAACAGCCCAGATCGCCAGTTAAGGTCCCTAAATCTATGCTCAGTGCAAAATGAGGAGGTGAGGATTCTCTAACAATCAGGATGTTGGCTTAGAAGCAGCCATCATTTAAAGAAAGCGTAACAGCTCACTGATCGAGAGTCCTTGCGCCGAAGATAATCGGGGCTTAAGCATAGTACCGAAACTGCGGATCCGAGCACCTTCTGAGGTGTTGTATCATTGATGAGTATGTACTACCTGTATGTACTCAAATCGCTTTCAAAGCACAATAAGTTTTACATTGGCTATTCAGCTGATTTAAAAGCCAGAGTTAATAGTCATAACCATGGCCAAAATACTTCAACTAAGTATAGTCGACCATGGGAATTACTATATTACGAAGCTTATAAATCAGCTTCGTTAGCACGTCATCGAGAGTCAATCTTGAAACAGCGTGGTAAAACTTGGCAAGTGCTTAGAAAGCGTCTACTCAGTGAGCATGACACTTGAGAAGGTGCTCGGGTGGTAGGAGAGCGTCCGTATCTGCTGTGAATCCGTGGCGAGAGCCGCGGTGGAGCGATGCGGAGTGAGAATGCCGGCACAAGTAACCGCAAGACGGGTGGGAACCCCGTCCGCCGAAATACCGAGGTTTCCTTTGCGATGGTGATCAGCGAAGGGTTAGTCGGTCCTAAGGGAATGCCGAACGGCGGACCCGATGGAGAGCAGGTTAATATTCCTGCACACTGCTATGTTCCTATGGAGGGACGGAGCGTTGTACTCAAAGCATCTTATTGGATTGGTGCTGGAGCATCGAGCGTGTCATTTAGGTAAATCCGGGTGGCAATAACGCGAGGTGAGTCTGAATGTGAGGCTACGGCCGAGCAAATGAGAGGAGCACGCTTCCGAGAAAAACTTCGTTTGGGTTAAGCATAGTGGTTCCGTACCGCAAACCGACACAGGTGGTAGAGTCGAGAAGACTAAGGCGAACGAGTGAGAGGTCCTCAAGGAACTCGGCAAACAAGCGGCCGTAACTTAGGGATAAGGCCTCCGAGCACCTTCATCGGGTGTTTGACTAATGTGGTTATTTATTTTTACAGAGATAAATATGGTCACAAGTGGTAGAACATCAGATGAAGGTGCTCGGCGCAGCGAAAGATTTCCTGGCGACTGTTTAACAAAAACACAGCTCTCTGCGAACACGTAAGTGAAAGTATAGAGGGTGACGCCTGACCTATGCTGGAAGGTTAAGTACGGGGGGTCCGAGCACCTTTAAGGTTGTATTACTGAATCAGCCCAGATAATTTAAAGTAATATATCTAGGTTACTTCAGCACATATTACTTTAAAGGTGCTCGGGCTAGACTGTATAAGCCCCAGTAAATGTCAGCGATAACTATAGCGACGGTTGTAGTTACAAAATTTGGCTAAATGCGGGAACACCTGACCAGAGCACTTGTAAAATGCTCGGCTAAGCGACTTTTGGGTCGCTTAGGTATCTGTCTGCTACTAGTCACAGATTCGTCTCTGTGACAGTAAAAATGCGACAGTGCAGGCAATCCGCAGGAAAGATTCACGACAGTGACATAACACAAATATTGTTATGACTGATGATGCTTGGCTGCAAAAAATTCCCGTCGACGTCGGACATTACCTAGCTGGTTTTGTCGACGGCGAAGGGAGTTTCAATGTATCCTTGCGCAAACTAGAAGACCGCACCCTCGGGTGGCAGGTAGTACTGACCTTCAACGTCGCGCAACGCGACGAGACAGTGTTGGCACTCCTCAAGCGTCATCTTGGTTGCGGGAGAATACAAGCCAGAAAAGATGGCGTTCACTATTTTATCGTAGCGAACCCAACATCAATTACGGAGCGGGTAGTGCCATTCTTTAAAAAGTTTGGTTTTCTATCAGCAAACAAAAAGAAGAACTTCCGTATCTTCAAAGAGATTGCTCTAATGATGGCGCGGGATGAACATCTCACTCCGGCCGGTCTTAGTACGCTTGTGACCTTGCGCGAACAACTCAATGTTGGTCGTGGTCGCACTCGCAAGTATAATCAAGACGATTATCAGCAGTCACTGCGTGAAAATCCTCAGAGACTATATGCCAAAGCGTCTCCGCGACGAAAGCGTCCGGAGCAGAAGAGATAGTCCGATCTCTACAGCGATGTAGAGGATCCTACTTGGTATCAGAGACCAGTCCCTTAGACTGATACCAGCGAGTAAATGCTCAAGTAGGTGATAACGATTTGAATCGTTCTAAGGTTTGGGGCGGATGTCCGCATCTGCCTCAATGGACTGGAACAATTATAGTGTTAAACAGCCCTAGCCACAGCTACCTGCTTGATAGAAATATCAAGTTAGTCCAAATGCAACCAACCAGAGACCAAATGTTGCACACCCAGCACTTTCTCAGGCTCATTTTGAACCTTAGGAAGTGCATAGGCACACGTAAGAGCACCATCACAAACTGGTGCAACTCTGAAAGTGCTGGGTGAAGATAGAGTCCTATTGTGTACGATTGAGTCAAGGCTCAATCATAAAAGAAGGAAAAATAGAGCGTATTTCCTTGTCGGGTAAGTTCCGACGTGCACGAATGGCGTAACGACTGGGAAACTGTCTCGAGGACCTGCTCGGTGAAAATACAATACCGGTAAAGATGCCGGTTACCTGCAGATAGACGAAAAGACCCCAGGTGCTTTACTGTAGCTTCGTATTGGGGCTATTGAATGTATGCGTAGCATAGGTGGGAGACTTTGAAGCGGGCTTTCGGGTACCGTGGAGTCGTCAGTGAAATACCACTCTTACTTTTGGTAGTCTCTAACCCCTTAGGCAAAACCTAAGAGAGACAGTGCGTGGCAGGCAGTTTTAGTGGGGCGCTACCCTTGGCGTTGTCATGAGTAATATCATGGTAACGCCAAAATGTAGCGCCCCCAGAGCAAATATCGGGGTGAGAATAGACCCTCACCAGCTCAAAACAAATAAATCGGGGGGCATTCTTGAAACATAGAATGACAATCAGCTATATGCTTAGATGTCCGAGTATCTGATGGTACGCAGAGTGCGTAAAAATCCATTCAGTGCGGGTTATAAGCAGGGAAGTCCTGGATACAACATATCTAGTGACCCCTCAGAGACTACATGCTGACCAATGTATAATTGGTGATATAGTCCGATCTTTTCGGCGACGGAAAGGTGTAAGAAATTACACATTCAACAATGACAACTAATCAAAAACAAAATCTAAAACTCACTGAGTGGCAAAAGAGACTATTAGTCGGTTTGTTACTCGGCGACGGACACCTTGAGACTGTAAACAATAGAACTTACAGATTGCGAGTAGAACACAGCGAGAAGCAGAAAGAGTATTTATTTTGGTTGCGAGACCAATTTAAAGACTGGGCGGGTAATGAAGAAATCAGACCCAAAGTCAGGGTGGATGGACGCATCTCGTACGAATTACGAACTCGCTATCATGGCGCTTTTCGTTTCTACGCACAGCAATTCTACTCGGGAAAGAAAAAGCATATACCAAAGTTAATTCATAAGCTCATAACTGCTGAAAGTGTAGCGATTTGGTTTATGGATGATGGTTCAAAGAAGTCTGCTAGACACAAAACGTTTATACTTCACACAGTTGGATACAGTTATGCTGACCTTCTACTCGTTAAGAGTATGTTCAAGCAAGTTTTTGATTTAGAAGTTAATTTACACAAGCAACGGAATAATACGTGGCGATTGTATATACCAAGTGAAAGCGCGACAGCATTTTCAAAATTAGTATACAGTCTCATAAAAGAGATTCCATCTATGCTGTATAAGTTGGATAACAACATGCCCAAAAAGTAACGGAGGGGTCTCAAGGTTGGTTAGCCGCGAATGGAAACCGTGGCGATAGTGTAATGGCATAAACCAGCTTGACTGTAAGGCGTAGATGCCGAACAGACGCGAAAGCGGAGCATAGTGAACCGATGGATCGCGTTAGATGCGTCCGGAGATTACCCGATAAAAGTAACCCTGGGGATAACAGGCTAGTCGTGCCCAAGCGTCCATAGCGACGGCACGGTTCGGCACCTCGATGTCGGCTCGACTTATCCTGGGGCTGGAGCAGGTCCCAAGGGTTTGGCTGTTCGCCAATTAAAAAGTCACGTGAGCTGGGTTTAGACCGTCGAGCACCTTTCTTGTAAGGGTGTTCGACCAATCTAAACCCGAGGAGAATAGTGGAGACTATTCGAAAAGACATCATCACGGCGGCCCAGAGTAGCAATACTTTGTTGAAAAGTTGACTATATCGGTAGAACCCGACGGCGTAAGCCAGGGCAATACCGAGGGAAGTTTATGAATTTTGTTGGGAGTCAGGAGAAGTAAGATCGTGTAGTCATGGACGACTTAAAAAGCCAGGGTCACGTTCCCCAAATCCTCCTGACTTCCTTCACAAAATAAATGTGAAGGAAGTGTACTAAGCAAACATTTGCTTAGTCTTCTAACAAAATTCATAAACACCCGTAGAGACCACACGTCAACCATCTCAAACGAGATGAAGATATAGTCCAATCCCCACAGTAATGTGGGAACCGAGATGCGTGAGACAGGTTGGTCTCCTATCTACTGCAGGCGTCGATTCTTGAGGAGAGTTGTTCGTAGTACGAGAGGACCCGAATGAACGAACCTCTGGTCTACCTGCTGTCACGCCCGTGGCACCGCAGGGTAGCTATGTTCGGAATGGATAACCGCTGAAAGCATCTAAGCGGGAAGCCAACTCCAAGATTAGGAATCATTAAGTCCCCAGAGAGATGATCTGGTTGATAGGCACTAGGTGTACGTACAGTAATGTACTTAGCCGAGGTGTACTAATAGGGCGTAGTTCCTGTAGGGAACGCTGTACATCGCCCCTACGATTTGAAATCCACACACTTCTTCGTTGTGCTGCGATAAAATAGTGCTCGCTGGACTCATGTCCCGCTCACACTATTTTTCTTGCACGCCTCGAATTGTGCAGAATTTCAAGATCGTAGGGCAAGCTACAATTTTTGAGTAGTGAAGTTTTGTGAAAAATTACCTTTTCCTTGAATATGCGAATCTCAGCACTATTTTAGAAAAATAGTGCTGGATACAGATTGAAAGTGGTGAAAAGGTCAAAGTGACCTAGAAATTTTGCGTGGCGGAGTAGCTCAACCGGTAGAGCAATGGGTTCATAATCCAGAGGTTGCCGGTTCGAGCCCGGTCTCCGCCGCCAAATTTCAGTCGGGGTGTAGCGTAGCCCGGTAGCGCATTCCTTGATCGGTGCTGTGTGGGCGGCGACTTAGCCCCCCCAAGACTCCTTTTCCTCGAGCTATCCGCACGGGGAGGCCATCGCCGACAAGGCGAAGTAAGTGGAGACCACAGTTACTGAGTCAGGAAAGGTCGTGTGTTCGAATCACACCACCCCGACCACTCTCGCCAGGAGTTATACTGGCACTTTTTCACCCCTTTCAATTACTTGTCAAACAATCTATGATTGCAAAATCAGCATTTAATGTTGGTGCTTTAGCGGAGAGGGTACACCCGTTCTCATTCCGAACACGGAAGTTAAGCTCTCCATCGCCGATGGTACTCCATTTATGGGGCAGAGTAGGTAGGCGCCAACATTAAGTGCTGATTTTTTATTTTAAAAATTATACGGAGATCATATTTAGAGCGTAGCGGAGAGGGTGAGAAATGGGAAGGGACCCAT
>JRYF01001978.1_pt1 | contig 12302 bp, 11 predicted proteins | sample 235331 | NCBI WGS metagenome assembly JRYF01 (sample SAMN03074217, study PRJNA261475) | activated sludge metagenome | biome: Wastewater Treatment Plant; feature: Wastewater; material: Activated sludge; isolation source: activated biomass of a wastewater treatment plant treating hydrocarbon... ... | reverse complement strand
CAGTTGCCGGCCCTGCGCGGCGGCCTGCGCCTCGATGTCCCTGATCTGAGCCGCCGTGTTGGCGTCGATCTGCGCGGCTTGTTGACGTTGGGACTCCGCAATCTGCGCCGCCTGCTGCCGCTGAGACTCCGCGATCTGCGCCGCCTGCTGCCGGTCGGCTGCGGCAATCTGCTGCTGCTGCTGGTAGCCACTGATCCCGGACGCGCGCTGCTGCGTCGCCGCGTCGTTTGCGGCGCCCGCATTGAAGCGGTTCATGTCGGCCGCGATGTTCGCGTTCGCCAGCATGGCCGTGTTCTTGGCCGCCGTGTTGAACTTGCCGGCATCGGCGAATGTGGCCGCGTCCTGCTGCGCGATGGGCAACGCGGCGTTGTAGCCTGCCATCTGCCCGGCCTGAATCGCCATCGTGCTGTTCAGCATGCCCTGCGCGTTGGCCTGCTGCTTGGCCTGCGTCTCGGCCTGCGTCATCAGCGGGTTGCCCTTGGCCGTGAGCATGCCGAACTGGCCGGCGACGGTGCTGTTGGTGTCGGGCTTCCACTCGGCGGCGCTGGCCTGCGGGGTGGCTGCGGTCGCTGCGGCCTGCGGCTGGGACTTCATGTAGTCCGCATACCACTGGTTCAGCATCGCGGGATCGGGGGTGCTGGTTGCTGCCATGCGTGCCTCAGTAGTTCGGCCAGGGGATGACCCGTGAAGCGGCCGGAATGTCGGCCTGCGTGTTGGTTCCGGTCACGAAGTCGCCGTAGTGGTCGTCTTGCTTGATCCGCAACTCGTCAATGTCGAACTGCGCCCGGACCATCGTTCTGATCTGCACAAGCGCGCCTGCCGGGTCTATCACAGAGCCTGGGTTCGGCACGAACGCCGATCCAATGCGGATGACCGCCGATGCGCTTGGCCTGCGCAGCGTGCCGCTGAAGTTTGCGCACCGGCCGCCGAAGTTGCCTCTGCCGTCGATCCAGCACGCCAACTTGGCCGGTGCGGCGTGTTCCAGCATGCCCGCCAAGTGCATGAACTGACCCGGCTTGGAGGGCAGCACGCGGCCCAGCGCCATCTGCCTGTAGTTCAGCAGCGTCACGCCGTTGACCTCAAGGCTCGTGCCCTGCGTGGTCACGATGAAGCACGGATGCACGTTGCGGCCCGGGTTCTCTGGCGTGCTGTCGTCAATCAGGCTCACGTAGCCAATCGTCCACACCAGCGATCCGTCCGGCTCAAGGCAGGAAACCACTGGCATGTACCGCACGCCATCGGCAAACACCGCCACCCACAGGGCGTTGTCGTTGGGCTTGACCATCGCCTCGACGGTCAGGTGCTCGTCGGCTGCGTCCTCGATCAAGAGCGTCGGCACCGTGCCGCTGATCTGGTCGCTGGACGAGGCGAACCGAGCGCCATCTGCCACAGCGCCAACGGAAAACGTCGGCCCGCTGGAGGTAAAGGTGTTCCCGCGCTCGTCGTAGGCAATGCCAGTCGATCGGTTGAATCGCATCAGCACGCGAGTCGTCGTCAACACGGGGTCAGGGCCGTGGCTCGGGGCGGGAGCCGGCGTCGGCACGGGCGGCGGGCTTGGTGGAATTGGCGCAGGAGCCGGAGGCGCAGGTGGCGAATAGGCCGGTTGAACCACAACTTGAAAGTTCACAGTGAGCTTCGGTTGATTGGTGCCAACCTCGACAAACGTGACGGTGTAGTAGCCGGTCCTGTCTTCTCCCAAGCGGTATGGACCAGGAGTACCGACAACTTTCAGGCTTCCGCTTCCAGATGAGTCATCAAACGTCCAGTCAAGAACAATGAAAAGGCCGGTTGATCTTCCGATGACGCTCGTGTAGAGGTCGGTTCCGTAGTTTGACTCCAAGTCGAACACGGTTGTCTCATATGGAACGCCAACGCGACCTTGAGGAATCGGGTACTGCGCAGTGACGGTTACCTCTTTGCTCGCGTCCACGATGGTGATTTCGTGCTCAGTGCTGCCGCGCACGCTGTTGCTTCCATCGCTGGCGATGTAGCTCACCACCACGCGGGTCAGGCTGGTCGGCCCAGTCGGAGTGCCGGCCACACTCAGCACGTTGCCGGCGTAGCTGAAGGTCAGGCCCGGGACCGTGTGCGACAACGCGATGGTCATGCTCGCGTCGGCGCAGGTGATTGTCGCCAGCGTCGTGCTGCTGATCGGCGTACCGACCACCCCGAACAGAGAGCGCCGAATCACTGCGCTGAACGCAATGGGTTCCGGGGGCAGCGGTTGGGGCGATGGCGCGGGCGGCGGCGGCGGATCGGGCGGCACCAGCGGCGTCGGGTCGCAGTTGGGCAGCGAAGGCCGATTGAAGTCCGCGGTGTAGCGCGCCACGCCTTTGGTCAGGCGTACCTCATCGATGTAGCCATTGAACGTGGTCGTGCTGTTCGTGTTCTTGCGCCCGATGAAGAACGCCAGGGCAACGTCGTCCATCGTGGACGTGGAACCGCCTGTGACCGCCACGTTATCGACGCGCACGCCGTCGATGTAGACCTCAAAGAAGTTGCTGCGCCGTTGGATCGTCAGGAACACCCACGTGTTCGTCGGGATCGATGCGATGCCCGTGCGGGTCTGCGTGCCGCCCGACGTGTTGTAGACGACATCGAGCATGCCGCCGGTCGTGACCAGGGCGTACATCGAACTCGTGTCCAGGCCCGTGAAGATGCGCCCGGCGTAGGTGTTGGCCGTGCGCCGCAGCCACATTTCCAGGGTCCAGTCCCCCGCAAACAAAATCAAGTCCTGATGCGCGCTGACGGTCAGGCCATTGGCGGTACTCGTGCCCGCGTTGGGGATCAGGAAAGACCGCTCGCCGAAACGCCGCTGCGCCGAGGAAACCTCGGTCACGCCGCCCGGCGTGATCGTCTTGGCGTTGTAGCCTGACGAGTCGGTGAAGTCCTCGGCGTGCAGGCTCAGCACCGTGCGCGGCGCCTCGGGGTCCCACGCCGTTTCGAGCTGGTCGGGGAACGCCGCTTCGGGGACGGTGTAGCCGCCCCAGTACCGGCCCACGCCCTTGGTGATGCGGACCTCATCGATGTAGCCCGCCCACTCACGCCCGGCTGCGCTAGGGTCGCGTCCGATGTTCAGCAGGCCCGTGGACGTGCCAATGCTGGTGGCGCCCGACAAAAAGCCCTCGGTGCGCCCGTTGACGAACAGCCGTTGCATGTTGGCCGCGCCGCGCGATTGGCGCGCTACAGCGACGTGCACCCACTGATTGGTCGGGATCGTCAGCGACCCCGAATTCATGCTGGCCGCGCTGCCCACGCTGTCATAGCGCACGAAGACCAGGCGGTCGCTGGTGTCCTTGTACAGCTCAAACCCGCGCGTCGAAGCCACCGGGCGATTGGTGATGATGGTCTGCCGTCGCCCCGCCTCGGTGGAGTAGACCCACGCCTCCACGGTGTAGTCGCCACCGGCAAAGTCGTAGTTGCCACTCGTGGCATCGGCCTGGATGTAGTCCGTGGTGCCATTGAGCGCGAGCGAAGCACCGCCCCACTTGGACTGCGCCGTGCTGATCGCCGCGCCGCCGGTGGCGGTCAGCACTTCAGCCGCCGCGCTGCTGTCCGTGAACGTGGTCGATCCGTTCGTGCCGTCCAGGTGCAGCATGAGGACCACGCTGTTCCAGTACGGGTCATGCGTGGGCCCGGCCGAGGCGTAGGGGTCGAACACGCACACGTCAGCCGCGGCGGGCTTGCGGATGTACGGCTGATGCTGGGCGACGATGTTGGCGAACATGGCCTTACGCGGGCAGCAGCAGGAAGTTGTCGAACCCGAGCACGTCGTTGCCTTCCTCGGGGTCAAGCTGCGTGATGACCACGCGCAGCTCATCGATGTGCTCGCCGACGCCCGCGTAGTAGCTCAGGAACGCCAAGTCGCCCTGCCCGCGGAAGTCGAACGTCTCCAGCACGTTGGCGTCCAGCGCCAGCGAGTCCACGAGCACGGTGTCCTTGTAGACCTCCACGGTGACGGTGCTGGGGAAGTCGTAGCGATCCGTGATGTACAGGCCAATGGCCGCGGCATCGGGGAACGTCCACTTGATGCTTTGCGCGCAGTCCATCCATACCTCGGGTGTTCCAACGACGTTGAAGCGCCCGCTGGACGACACGTTGCGCAGGTACAGGAACCCCGCCGTCAGGACCGCGACCTCACCCATGCCCGCCACCAGCGCAATCGGGCTGGTCGGGCTTCCCGTTACCGTCTTGCCGCTCAGGTCGTCTTGCAGCAGCCCCGGCCCCATCGCGGCCACGAAGGCGTCATGTTCGGTGACAGGTGCGCCAGAGACGGTCTTGTTCGCGGTGGGGTTCTCGGCGAAGTGCCAGCCCACGTCGTATGCAGGCGCCGTCACGGCGAAGCGGTACGGGTCGATCAGCATCAGGCAACCTCGCCCATGACCGTGACGATCAGGCCCTTGGCTCCGGTGCCTGCGGTGTCGATGTCAATGGTGATTTCATCGTCATCCGACAGCGTGGTGGTCGTCAGCACTGCCGCCGTGGCCGCGGTGACGCTTGTCTTCTCGTTGGCGTCGATGGTCAGCTTTGTACTGAGGATCGACGCCCCGTTGCGGTTGATGTCCACCGTGACCACGCCCGAGCTGCTGGCGGTCAGCAGCGACGCGCGCACCGACACGTTCTGCATCGGGCGCGGCACGCGGAAATAGCCCACGTTCGTCGCCGCGGTCAGGTTCGTCGTCAGGTCCGAACAGGCCAGTTGATGCTCGGTGTAGAGCACCAGGTCCGGGGTGTTGCGCTCCCCGATGACCCCAAACGTGTTCTGCTCTGCGTCGTGGCACACGAGCGCGATCTGCGCGTACTGCGCCCGCGTGCTCAGGAGGTTGCCGCTGCTCAACAGCGACACCCCCGTATCGGGCTGCACCGTGACCTGGCCCTCGCCGTCTTGGAAGACGCACACCACGTCACCCTGCAACATCACGTCGGCTGGCACAGTCAGCGTGATGGCCCCGTCGTTCGTGAACACAAGCAGTTGACCGGCGTCGGCAGGCACAAGGGTGTAGCTGGTGCCGGCGATCACCTTGATGCCGACGTTTCCGCCGCTGACGAACTCGATGGCGGACTCGGCAGCGTTGACCCGCAGGTACTTCAGTGCCGCACCCGCGAAGCTGGCCGGGAACCCCTCAAGTCCGGTAATTCTGGTGATGCCTTGCAGCGCATCCAGTTCGTCCTGAACCGCCTTGAACCCGGCTTGAATCAGTTCGTACTGCGTGTTGTGCGCGGCACCTCTGGCGAGCGAACCGACTGCCGCCTGGAACGTCTCGTTGAAGAAGCGGTTCTCTGTGGTCATCGCTCAGTCCTGCGCGGGGTGTAGAAGAAGGTCAGCGAATAGAGCGTGTGCGGAAGCTCGTTGTCCGACTCGCCGGCCACGGTCAGCGCGACGCTGGTGCCGTCGCCTTCGCACGGCACGGACTTCCGGCTCACCGACGAAACGCCCCAATAGGTCTGGTCGTAGTTGCTCAGGTCGTAGATCAGCGGGGAGCCTGGCTGCTCGGTCGTGGTCTGTTCGGTGGCGCCCTGCGCCTCGTCACCATCCGGCCCGCCGAACTCCGCCGACGTGTAGATCGTGCAGTGGCTCTGCGCCTGAATCTCAAGCTGCGCTTCGCGGTAGGTCTTGCTCACCATCGGGCTTCGCTGGCTCATCGGTTGCAGCTTCAGCGCGTAGGTGATCGACTCGCCAGCGAAGGACCGGCCCTTGTCGGCCTCGTAGACCCAGCCGTTGTCATCGCCGTAGAAGGTCCGCGCCACGCCGGCAATCTCGGCGTGCGTCGCCACCACGATGTTCTTGCCGTAGTTGATGACGCTCCAGTCGAACCCGCCGCCCTTGGCGCGCGGCAGGCCGGAGATGGCTGTCCCGTCCTCGAAGAACAGCCGGTACTTGAACTTGCCGGTGACGAACACGCTGCACGCGCATTCCTGCTCGCGGGCGATGGATTGGATGTCCATGCTCGCGGTGTCCCAGGCGAAGTTTCCGAAGCTGTCCGTCGCTGGATAGCGCACGACACCCGGGGTGTCCAGGGCCACGGCGCCGCCGATGTCCTGCACCGAGTCGGCCTGCGCACCGGACACGCGCGAAAGCGGGTCCATGCGCGCCGTGGTGCCGTTGTCGTAGTAGACGTACAGCGCGTTGCGGCACGTCACCATCAGCGCCGCGGCATCGGTGCTGCCGCCGAGAGAGATCAGGTTGGTGATTTCGTCGCCGGTCCCGACCTCATTCGCGCCCAGGATGACCTGCCATGAGTACGGCAGTCCAAGCGCCGACCGCTGAAGGCTGCTGCGGTAGGCGTAGAACAGGTAGTTCTTGTGGCACACCACCGCCGTTGCGTAGATGCTGCCCATGCCGGTGACGATGGGCACATACACCGTGCCGTCGAACTCGAATTCACGGTCAACGCCCGTGCAGCCGTACAGGCGCTTGGTCGCCAGCGATGCGGTGAAGTTGTAGGTGTCGCAGCGCACACGGCCGGACGCGGCAAGCGTGATCGCGGTCCCGTGGTAGACGCCATCGCCTGCGGCCGGAACCGTGCCCATTGATGCCGTGTCGAGCGCGCCACCGCTGAAGTTGCCCCCGTCCGGCTCGGTGATGATGTAGCGTCCGGCTGCGTCGCTGGTGCCCCAGTCGCCGGACTCCACCACCACGCGCTTGATCGTGGCCGTGACCGTGCCGCCACCTTGAGCGATGGTCACGCCCTCGGCAGGCTGCACCGAACCGCTCGTGAAGCTCAGTTCGTAGAACAGCTCCACTTCCTCCCAGCCGCTGCTGGTGGATCGGTGGATCGCCATCGCTGTGCCGTCCGCGGTGTTACGCCATGCGTAGACCGCATCGTTCAGCACTTCCAGCCCGCGGATCGGGCCGGAGCCTGGAACTTGCAGGATGTCGGCTTGGTAGTTGTCGGCAGCCAGCTTGTTGAGCGTGTTGTCCAGCGATCCAGGCACGGCCGGCGCGGCGTCGCTGACCGTGGCCTTGACCACCGATGCCACTTCGAGGTCTTCGGTCGTGAAGGCTCCGGCAACGCGCGTCAGCGCGATCAGGTCGCCGCTGATGTAGATCGCCACGCCCTGCGCCGCCGAGTCTGCGCCGACCACCGTGTCACCCAGCGCGATGCCAGTGATGTCGTCGTTGCATTGCAGCAGCACGTAGTCTGCATCGCTTGGCGAAGGCTGGCCGTCGAACGGCTCGATCCCGCCGATGCGCTCCGCGCCGCCGTTGACCGCGTACTCGTAGTTGTAGGCCAGCCGTGCCGTGCCGGGCTTGGCGAACAGCGGCGGCACGGTGATGTTCATGCCACCGCCGACCACGGCCGAGTCGGGCATGACCCGCACAGCGGGCGTCTGCTTCGGGCGCGTGCGTCGCGTGAACATCAGACCTTGAGCCTCAAGTCCTGATCCCGGCGCAGTTGGGCGTGCGCCTTGGCGTAGTTGTCCTCGGCCATCGCCAGAATCTCCGGCTTGGCGTCGGCCTTCGCCATGTCGATCAGCGCACGCCACACAAGCACCATGTGGAAGCGCTCGGGCATGTCGGGCTCGTCGGCGTCCGCGGTCAGTTCCGTGGGCGACAGCCAGAACTCGGCGCGCAGCTTGTATGCGGCGGCCGGCGCCGGGCCGACAAGGAATCGCTGCTGCTCGTCCACCGACCATGAGATCGGCTGGGTGTTGCCCATGTCGAGGTACACCCACAGTTGGCGGAAGCGGTCCAAGTGCTCGAAGCACAGCGGCCAGAGCGTGTTCGGCGAGCCGTCGATGTAGAGGTACGGCTGGTAGCGCTCGTCCTCGGTGCGCCACCGGCCGAAGCGCGTGAGGCCCAGGTCGGTGTCGGAGTAGGTCTGTTGCCCGATGGTCAGCGGCTCATCGGTGGTCGAGCGCATCCAGAGCCAGCGTCGCTCGTTCTGCAACTCGGTCCAGGCGTAGGCCAGCCGGTTGAACAAGCGCGCGTTGCGCTCGGACGCCCCGACGATGCTCGTCGGCGCCGGGGTTGATCGCAGCGACTCGCTGTGCAGTCGCTGGGCCATCTGCAACAGGTTCACGTCACCCCTCGTAGGTGACTTTGTTCAGCCACGCCACGCCGCGAGGGTTCTCGTCGCGGATGACAGTGAACGGGTGGCGGCGGTACGGGGTCTTGACCACGCGGTTGTGCGGGTTGGCCTCCATCGCTGTGCCGGTGTCGGTCTGCACGCCGAAGGGCTGCGCGCGGGCCAGCACCTCGACGTGCTTGCGGCGCAGCTTCACCGGGATGCCGACCGGAATCCACTTGGTGTCGCCGTTGACCGAAGCGCGGGCGAAGCGTGGCGCGTTGCGCTCCGAACTCGGTTCCAGGCGGATGACGATGGGTTCTTCCATGAACGCCAGTCGGTCCGCTTGCTGCGCCGGCAGGGCGTCGTCCTCGACGGACTCGATGCCGTTGACCAGCGGCGCGAAAGTGGGCGCGGTCAGGTCCAGCACCTCGGGATCGCGGATCGCCAGGTTCTCGGTACTGATGGGGCGGCTGTTCGGGACTCCACGGGGCATGTCTGCTCTCCTGCTTGCGGGAATGAAAGCGGGGGCCGAAGCCCCCGCGGTTGCCGATGCCGGCGTGGATCAGCCCCAGGCCGCCCAGGTCAGCGTCTTGGACGCGGCCACGATTGCCAGCGTCGCGTTCTGCGACACGGTGAAGCAGCGACCTTCGGAGTTCTGCGTGCCGTCCTTGTCGGTGATGGCAATGCCCTTGTTGGCCGTTTGCAGCGTCCGGGTGCCCGCGGCCACGGTGCGCAGGCAGGTGTCCTGCGCCATGCCTTCGTACCACTCGGCCTTTGCCAGGTCGGTGATGTTCTCGAAGCACACGTACTTGGGCGTGAAGCCCAGCTCGACCAGCAGGTAGTCGGCGGCGGTGATCGAAGTGCCGTCCAGCACGATGCGGCCGGTCTTGAAGTTGGCCTGGCCCGAAGGCGCGGCGTTGCCCGTGCGGGTCTGGCCCGCGGTGTTGATTGCCATGATGAGGCTCCTTGGATCAGGTGGTGAGGGTCAGCGCGGCCGGGTTGCACGTCGCTGCGTAGTTGGTGTCGTTCAGCGCCGCGTTGGCCGCGTCGGCGTCCAGCTTGGCGGTGATGGCGACGATGGCCGCGCGAAGCGCCGCGAGGTCGGCTTGCGCCGCTTCCAGCAGCTTGCGCAACTCGGCCACCTCGACGCGCGGGCTGTGCGTTTGCAGGCGCTCGCGGATGGATTCGCTCATGTGGTCTGTTCTCCTTGTCGGTGGAGACAGGGGCCGAAGCCCCCGTCAGGTCATCACAGAGCGCGACGGCCCACGTTGCCGCAGGCGAGCCAGCCGTCGTTCTCGACCAGCGCGGCCTTCCACCACGCGCAGCCGACGTAGCCGCGCTGGCCGTTCGGGTCGCTCTTGTCCTTGCGGCCCGGCGGCAGGTGCGTGGGGTCCATCGAGTCCAGGCCGCGCACGGCGATCTGGCTCCAGGCGTCCTCGCCCATGACGATGAACTGGTACACGTCGATCTGGCCGCTGGTGGCCGCCAGACCCGTGCTCCCCACCGCGGCACCCGCGCCCAGACGGGCCGGGAAGTCCGGGGTGCTGATGAAGCGCACGCGCTCCACCTTGCCCAGCTCGTTCTTCATCGGCGTGCCGCTGGCGTACTTCTCTGCCGGCACGAAGCCGGCCAGGTCGCGCACGTCGGGCTCCAGGTCGGTGCTGACCAGGGCCACGTAGCCGCCGGCCACGGCCTCGGTCGCGTAGTTCGGCGAAGCCTTCAGCACCGACGTGACCATGCCGCAGTGCTCGGCTTGCAGGCCGCGCACCATGTCGCGGATCATGGACAGCGTGATGGCGCCGTCCACGGTCGGCACGCTTGTGCCGCTGCCGCCGTAGTACTGGTTGGTCGTGGCCTTCAGGACACCGTAGTTGACCATCTCGTTGACGAGCGTCATGCGCTCGCCAACCAGCTTGATCATCTCGGCCGGCACGTCGTCTTCGTACAGGTTGTACGTCTTGTCCGTGTAGCCGTAGAGGCAGGTGTACTGCTGGATCACCACCGGGTAGTCCACCGGGGTGATCGTCTCGGGCGTCGCGGTGACGCCTTCGGTGGCGAGGTGCGCGTTGGCGTAGGCCGTGGCGCGGTCGCCGGTCACGTTGTTGAAGAACGTGTTGGGGTTGCCCGACGTGCCGCCGTGGGGCAGCCAGCGGCGCGCGATGTACGTGTCGCTGTTGTTCTTCGGCATCTGGACCTGACGGCCGAAGCGGGAAGTGACTTCGACAGCCTGGGCGCGCTTGAGCAGCCGGCCCTTGAACTTGTCGATGCGAGCGGTTTGGGTGTCGTACCCGTGCAAAGCCATGATGGCCTCCTAGATGATGGTGAGTTGGGTCAGCCTTCCTCGGCCCACCCTTCCTCGAATGCAGAACTGCGGGCGGGGCGCTGGTCAGCGCGTCCGGTGCCGCGGGGTTGGATCGCCGCCTCCAGAACCGTCTCGCGGCTCGGTTGCGGTCGTCGCGTGGACGTTGCGGCGGCCTTCTTCTTGGCCGCCTCCTTCGCCTTCGTCATGGCGTCGGCGATGAAGTCGGAGTCCCACTCGTTGGAAGCCTTTGCCAGTTGCGCCTGGTAGTCCGCAGGCTGGGCCTGAACCCACGCCGCAAAGTCCGGGTGCTCTTGGTAGCTCTCCCAATCCGGGTGAACACGCTTGAGGAACCGCGACTCAAGCTGCTGCTTGAATCCGCTGATGCGTTCCTCGACCACCTTGTCAATCGCCTCGGGCTGGACGCCCGTGTTGACGATCTGCAAGTCGCGCAGCTTCTCCAGCGCCTTGGCGTGGGCCTCGAAGCCATCCTTGCGGAGTTCATCGATCTCGGATTGCTCGATCTCGATGCGCTTGCCGCCCTTGATGGCGTCGATCTGCTGGCGGATTTCGCGGATCGTGCCGCCCACGGTGCCGAAGCCCTTGTCCTGCGTGGCCTTGATCTGGTCGATCAGTGCGGCGCGGGCCTTGAGTTCTTCGACTTCCTGACGGGTCAGTTGCACGTACTCCGGTGCTGCCGGCCGTTGCTCTGCCTCGGCATCGCTGGTGCGCTCTGCGGTCGTCTCGGCATCGTCTTCGTCGCCCGGCGTTTCCGTGGGGCTGTCGTCGTCGTAGCCGGCGGCTAACGCTGCTTCGCGCTGCTCTGCGCTCTGCTCGGTGGTGGTGTCCTCGGGTGCGGTGTTCTCCGTGCTCATCGGTCGTCCACATGAAAGCGCCCGTTCGGTGACGGGCTCTGATCCACCGGCGCGGCTGCGTGGGTGGGGCTTGCCGCGGGCTTGTCAGGCCGGCGGCCAAACGACAAAGCCCGCCGGGATCGCTCCGCGGCGGGCTCTGCCAGTTGTTCGGTGGGCGTCAGTCGCCCGGTGTCGTGTCCTTCTCGGCGGTCAGCAGCTTCTTCAGCGCCTTGATCTCGCCTCGGATCAGCGCGGTCTTGCGCTCGTCCAGCGTCTCGGTGTCGTTCTGCTGGCGCAGTAGCTCGATCTCGCGCTCGGCGTGCGCTTTGATGCGCAGCCACACAGGGGACATGCGCTCAAGCTCGTTGAGGGTGAAGCGTTCGCGGCTCACTCTTGGAAGGCGCGGTCATCGCGCGCCCTGCCCTCCGGCTCAACTGCCGGCTTGGCGACCTCCGGCCCCTTGCCGTCGTCGCCGGACAGTTCCATCTGCGCCTTGAGTTGCATCGTGGTCTTGGCGAGATCGGCCTTCACCGAGTCCAAACTGATCTGGTAGCGGTTGGCGTAGTCCAGCATCGCCAGTTCTCGCTTGATGGCAAGCTCTGCCAGGTTCGTCTCGCGCTCCATCTGCGTGCGCTGGGCCTGCGCCTGGATCGCCAGCGCGTCGCGGTCGGTGTCCACCTTGATCTTCTGCGCAGCCAGTTGGTCGCGGCTCTGTGCGGTTGCCACCTGCGCCTCGGCCCTGATCTGCGCGGCCTGCACCTGCGGCGGCGGCGGTGGCGGCCGGCTGTCGATCTCGCGCTGTTCGGCTTCGCTGTACTGGAAGTCGGTCGGCACCAGCCGCTTGCTGCGCAGGAACTGACGGAACCAGCGTTTCGGGTCGATGCCGAAGGCCGGGTTCGCCACCATGCCACCCATCATGGCGATGGTCTGGTCCTGAACCGCCTTCTCGATCAGCGCGGTCATGCCAGACACGTCGGCCTGGAAGTCGCCCTTGGCGCTGTCGGGCACGTTCGGGTCCAGAAGCAGCCACTCGTAGAAGTCGCCGATCAGCGGCTCGGTCAAGTCCTCGGCGATGCTGAAGCCAACGTCGCGCAGCAGTTGATTCGCGTTGTTGTTCTGAAGCTGGGTCGCGCCGAA
>JRYF01001003.1_pt1 | contig 12306 bp, 13 predicted proteins | sample 235331 | NCBI WGS metagenome assembly JRYF01 (sample SAMN03074217, study PRJNA261475) | activated sludge metagenome | biome: Wastewater Treatment Plant; feature: Wastewater; material: Activated sludge; isolation source: activated biomass of a wastewater treatment plant treating hydrocarbon... ... | reverse complement strand
CTGTGGGCCGACGCGCTGGCCGCCTGGCCGGACCGTGCCGAGGTCGGCCGGCGGCTGCGCGAGGTCGGCCGGCCGCGGCTGGCTGCGCTGCGCGAGCTGCTGCGATCCGAAGGCCGGGCGTGGCAACCTACACCGTGGCTGCCGGCCGTCGCCGCCGAGGGTGACTTCGCGCGCCGGCGCTGAGCGGTTGGCACGTGGCGGCGTGGCGAGCCGCGCCGAGCCTCCTACGCCTCCAGATGGCGCCGGATGCGCCGCGTCAGCCAGGCCACGCCGAGCAGGACGAACGGGATCGCCAGCCCGGCCGCGAGTTCGGGCCGCACCGGCAACCCTGCCTCGCTGGCCGCCTTGCCGGCGTACAGGACCAGGCTGACGACGTAGTACGAGATGGCGGCGATCGACAGCCCCTCGACCGTGCGCTGCAGCCGCAGCTGCAGCTCCTGGCCGCGGGTCAGCTTGGCCAGCAGCTGCCGGTTCTGCGCCTCGGCGGCGATGTCGACCCGGGTGCGCAGCAGCGCGCTGGTGCGCGCTATGCGCTGCGACAAGGCCGCCAGCCGCTGCGCGGTCGACGCCACGGTGGCGATGGCCGGCGACAGCCGGCGCTGCATGAACTCGCCGATCGTCTGCGTGCCCTGGATCGGCAGCTCGCGCAACTCGCCCAGGCGCTGCTGGACGATCGCCGCGTAGGCGGCGGTGGCCGAGAAGCGGCCCATGTGCTCGGCACTCGCGCGCTCGACCCGCGCCGCCAGAGCGATCAGCGTGGCCAGCAGCGCCTCGTCGCTGTCGCGCCGGGTCTCCAGCCGGGCCGTGATGTCGGCCAGGGCCGTCTCGCACTCGCCCAGCATCGGCGCCAGCGACTTGGCCACCGGCAGCCCGCGCAGCGCCATCATGCGGTAGGTCTCCAGCTCCAGCAGGCGCTGCAGGATGCGGCCGGCGCGGGTCTCGGTCGTGGCCTCCGGGGCCAGCACCAGGATGCGCTCGAAGCCGGTCGGGCGGAGCTGGAAGTCGGTCACCGCCATCGAGTGGCCACGCCCCATCAGCGAGGCCACCACCGGCCGCTCGCCGAACCAGTGGCGCGCGGCATCGAGTGCCGCGTGGGGGTCGCCGAGGTCGGCGTGCAGCATCACCAGCTTGATCGCCGCCACCGTGCGGCCCGGGATGGCCTGCAGCCAGCCATCGGGCAGCGCGAGTGCGGACAGCAGTTCCGGATCGCTCGCCGGCGGCGCCGCCTGTGCCGGCAAGGCCTGCACCAGCGTGTAGCGCGTGACCTCGGTGTGGCGCTCCCACTTCACCAGGCGCGCACCCAGCCGCAGGCGCAGGAAGTTGGCGTTCAGGTCGGCCACCTCCAGGCCGGCCTGGCCGGGCAGCATGCGCAGGTGCGCGCACTCCGTCGCCCGGTCGACGCCGGCGTTCAGCACCGCGACATGCACCACCAGCGCCGGCAGCCGCACGCGCGCCGAAGGGCGGGCGTGGACCTCGTTGTGGAGCTCGAAGCGCTGCGGGTCGTCCGGCGGCAGCACGGCGGTGGCTGGCATGGTGGCGCGCATTCTGCCCGCCGGCCGGGCGCGGTGCCTGCGCGGGGGATGCATCGGCCCACGGCCCGGGAAACGCTTGCACATGCGAATGCGTCGCATTATCATGATTCGATGACGAGGACCGACGCGGTCGGGTGGCGCGCCCGACGGACACGCCTTCGGCTACCGGCACGCGCCGCCGGAATCGCTCGCGAGCCCTGGCCCGACTGGCTGTGGTGGCCGTCGTTCGGGCTGGCGGTGTGGCTGCTGTGGGGCTGGCTGGGGCCGGTTGCATGAAGGCCGACCGCCGCGGACCGGCCGCGGCCGGTGACCCGCCTGAAGCACCTTCGGTCGACGCCCTGGTCGCCGGAAGCCTGGCCTTGATGACGGCCTGGGCCGAGCGCAGTGCCGCCGGCGACGACGCGCCGCCGTGCCGGCAGCTGATCGCACGCAAGCTGGTGCACAACCTCGCGGCCCTGGGCAGGCACCCGGGGATCGACCCGCGGCTGGCGGTCGTCGTCGGCCGCATGCAGGCTCGCTGGGCGCAGCTCGTCCAGCCCGACATGGCGCCGGCGGCGCCTGCGCGGCCTGTGCATTGACCACCGGCCGGCACCGCGCCGCGCCGGCGGCTTGCGGCCGCGCGTGACCGGCGCCGACAATGCAGCGCCTACCAACGACGAGGACAAGGCATGCAAGGCGACGCCCAGGTCCTGGCCTACCTGAACGGCCAGCTGAAGAACGAACTGACCGCCATCAACCAGTACTTCCTGCACTACCGGATGCTGAATAACTGGGGCTTCGAGCGCCTGGCGCGGCACGAGTACGAGGAGTCGATCGGCGAGATGAAACACGCCGACCGCCTGACCGACCGCATCCTGACGCTGAACGGCCTGCCGAACCTGCAGGACCTCGGCAAGCTGCTGATCGGCGAGAGCGCGATCGAGGTGTTGCACTGCGACCTGAAGGCCGAGACGGCGTCGCAGGCCTGGCTGAAGCAGGCGATCGCGCACTGCGAGAGCGTGCAGGACTACGTCTCGCGCGACCTGCTGGCCGACATCCTGCGCGACACCGAGGCGCATATCGACCACCTGGAGACCCAGATCGCTCTGGTGGCGGCGGTCGGCGAGGCGAACTGGCTGCAGTCGCAGACGGGTCACGCGCCGGGAAGCTGAGCTCGGCGCAGCCCTGGCGGTCAAGCAATGCGGTTGCGAACCATTCGTGTTTCGAGTAGACTTCACCGAAAGTGATCCGAGGCCGCTGCTGCCATGATCGTCTGCCTCTGCCACCGCGTCTCCGACCGCGACATCGAGCGTGCCGTTCGCGACGGCATGCTGTGCTTCGAGATGCTGCAGGACGAGACGCGCGTGGCCTCGTCGTGCGGCGCCTGCCACGACTGCGCGCGCGAGCTGTTCGACGCCTGTTGCAGCCGCCTGCCGGCGCAGCCGGCAGCCGCACCCGGCAAGCGGCTCGCGCTGGCGGCCTGAGGACCGGCAGCGGCGCGCGGCGGCTGCACCTCTGCGACGCGTCGCCGGGTCGCCCCTGACGGCCTGGCGCCCACGCGCCGGGCGAGGCCAGGCGCCGGCGGCATTCAGTGGCGGAAGTGCCGCGTGCCGGTGAACACCATCGCCACGCCGCGCTCGTCGGCGGCGGCGATGACCTCGGTGTCGCGCACCGAGCCGCCGGGCTGGACGACACAGGTCGCGCCGGCGTCGGCGACCACGTCCAGGCCGTCGCGGAAGGGGAAGAAGGCGTCCGACGCCACCGCCGAGCCCTGCAGCGACAGCCCGGCTTGGCCGGCCTTGATGCCGGCGATGCGTGCACTGTCGATGCGGCTCATCTGGCCGGCGCCGACGCCCAGCGTGCGGCCGCCGCCGGCAAACACGATGGCGTTGCTCTTGACGAACTTGGCGACCTTCCACGCGAACAGCAGGTCGTCCATCTGCGCGGGCGTCGGCTCGCGGCGCGTGACCACGCGCAGCTCGCCCGGGCCGACGTTCTTGCGGTCCTGCGTCTGCACCAGCAGCCCGCCGCCGACGCGCTTGAAGTCCAAGGTGGTCTGCGTGTCGGTGCCGTCCAGCCCGGCCGGCGGCAGCGGCACCTCGAGCAGCCGCACGTTGGCCTTGGAGGCGAACACCGCACGCGCCTCGGGCGTGATCGCCGGCGCGATCAGCAGCTCGACGAACTGGCGCGCGACGGCATCCGCCGCGCCGCCGTCGAGCGGCCGGTTGAACGCGATGATGCCGCCGAAGGCCGAGGTCGGGTCGGTCGCGAGCGCCTTGGCGTAGGCCTCGGCCGGCGACGCGCCGACCGCCACGCCGCAGGGGTTGGCGTGCTTGACGATGACGCAGGCCGGGGCGTCGAAGCTCTTGACGCACTCCCACGCCGCGTCGGCGTCGGCGATGTTGTTGTAGGACAGCGCCTTGCCCTGCAGCTGGGTCCACCCGGCCAGCATGCCCGGCGCCGGCCGCGCGTCGCGGTAGAAGGCCGCGGCCTGGTGCGGGTTCTCGCCGTAGCGCATGTCCTGCGTCTTGGCCAGCTGCAGCGTCAGCATGGCCGGGAACTCGCTGCGGGCCGGGACGGTGGTCGGCGCGTGCTCGGCGCCGTCGGCCAGCGCGCCGAGGTAGTTGCTGATCATGCCGTCGTAGGCGGCGGTGTGGGCGAAGACCTTGCGCGCGAGCGCGAAGCGCGTGCTGCGCTCGATGCCGCCGGTGGCGAGCTCGGCCAGCACCCGCCGGTAGTCGGCGGGGTCGATGACGACCGCGACGTCGGCCCAGTTCTTCGCCGCCGCGCGCAGCATCGCCGGGCCGCCGATGTCGATGTTCTCGATCGCGTCGTCGAGCGTGCAGTCGGCGCGCGCGGTGGCCTGCGCGAAGGGGTAGAGGTTGACGACCAGGATGTCGATGGTCGCGATGCCGTGCTCGGCCAGTGCCGCCATGTGCGCCGGCAGGTCGCGCCGCGCGAGCAGCCCGCCGTGGATGCGCGGGTGCAGGGTCTTGACGCGGCCGTCGAGCATTTCGGGAAAGCCGGTGACCTCGGCCACCTCGGTCACCGGCAGCCCGGCTTCGGCCAGCAATCGCGCGGTGCCGCCGGTCGACAGCAGCCGCACACCCTGCGCGTGCAGGCCGTGCGCGAAGTCGAGCACGCCGGTCTTGTCGGACACCGAGATCAGGGCGGTCGGAAAGGGCATGGCGGGTTGGCTTCCGGCTCGGGGGGCAGTCGCAGGGAGGGGGGCAGGGGCGCAGCGCACGGCTGGCGGGGCAGGGCCTACTTGAGCAGCTTGTGGTCGGCCAGCTTGCGCCGCAGCGTGTTGCGGTTGATGCCCAGCCATTCGGCGGCACGGCACTGGTTGCCGTCGGCATGCGCCATCACCACCTCGAGCATCGGCTTCTCGACGGCGTCGAACACCATCCGCTGCACGCCGTGTGGCTCCGCACCGCGCAGGTCGCGGAAGTACGCTTCGAGGCTGGTGCGGATGCAGTCGTCGATCGTCTTGCGGCTCATCGCGGCCTGTGGCAGATCGGTCGTGCGGGGCTCGGGGCGGTGATCAGGCCGCCGCGAGCGCCGAGGCGTCGTTGGACGCCGGCAGGCGCGGCCAGCTGGCGGCGAGCTCGTCGAAGAAGCTGGCCACCGCGCGCAGCTGGGCGTCGGCCGTCTCCAGCGTGTTCATCGCGGCGCGGAAGGCCATGCCGCCGGGCAGTGCGCGCACCGCCCAGCCGATGTGCTTGCGCGCGCTGCGGACGCCCGGCGACTCGCCATACAGCGCGTAGTGGTCGACCAGGTGCTCGAGCAGCCAGGCGCGCACCTCGTGCGTCGCCGGCGGCGGCAGCGTCTCGCCGGTGGCCAGGAAATGCGCGATCTCGCGGAAGATCCACGGCCGGCCCTGCGCTGCGCGGCCGATCATGATCGCGTCGGCCCCGGTGGCGTCGAGCACCGCACGTGCCTTGGGCGGCGAATCGATGTCGCCGTTGGCGACCACCGGCACCCGTGCGCGCGACTTGACCTCGGCAATGGTGTCGTACTCGGCCTGCCCGCCGTAGCCCTGCTCGCGCGTGCGCCCGTGGAGGGTCAGCAGCGCGACGCCCGCGGCCTCGGCGGCGCGCGCGATGGCGGGCGCGTTGCGCGCGTCGGCGTGCCACCCGGTGCGCATCTTCAGCGTCACCGGCACGCCGTGCGGCGCGCAGGCGGCGACCACCGCCTCGACGATCGCGACCGCCAGCCGTTCGTCGCGCATCAGCGCCGAGCCGGCCCAGCGGTTGCAGACCTTCTTGGCCGGGCAGCCCATGTTGATGTCGATCACCTGCGCGCCGCGGTCGATGTTGTGGCGCGCGGCGTCCGCCATCGCCGCCGGTTCGACGCCGGCGATCTGGACCGCGATCGGTGCCGGCTCACCGGCGTGGTCGGTGCGGCGCGAGGTCTTCAGCGAGGCCCACAGGTGCCGTTGGCTGGTCACCATCTCGCTGACCGCGTAGCCGGCGCCGAGCCGCTTGCACAGCATGCGGAAGGGGCGGTCGGTGACGCCGGCCATCGGGGCGACGAAGAGCCGGTTCGGCAGCTCGAGCGGGCCGATGTGCATCGGTGGGACAGGGGGGATGACTGCTGAAAAATCGAGCATCAGTATAGCCGCCGGGTGCTGCCGATAATCGGCGCCGATGGAGGCTTGGCTGCACGCGCTGCTGGCCGCGATGGCGCTGCCCGAGTACGGGCTCAGCACGGTCTTCGTGGTGTCCCTGATCTCGGCCACGCTGCTGCCGATGGCCAGCGTGCCGGCGGTGTTCGGGCTGGTCAAGCTCAACCCCGAGCTGTTCTGGCCGGCGCTGGTCGTCGCCACCGCCGGCAACACGCTGGGCGGCGTGATCACCTACTGGATGGGCTACGGCGCCGAACGCGCCTACGAGAAGATCACCCACCACCACCCCGAAGGCCGCGCGCTGGGCTGGTTGCGGCGCTGGGGCGCGCCGGCCTGCCTGCTGTCGTGGCTGCCGATCGTCGGCGACCCGATCTGCGGCGTGGCCGGCTGGCTGCGGCTGCCGTTCTGGCCCTGCGTGGCCTACATGGCGATCGGCAAGTTCCTGCGCTACCTGTTCTACGTCGGCGGCCTGGTGTGGGCGGTGCCTGGCGTGTGGGTGCCCTGAGTGCCTGCCTGGGATACATTGCGCGCATGCTCGCTTCGACCACCCCTGCCTACGACGCGCTGGCCGGCCTGCAGCGCCAGTTGCACCACCTCGGTCACCTGGGCGCGATCGCCGGCTGGGACCAGGCGGCCAACATGCCGCCCAAGGGCAACGAGGCGCGCGCCGCCGCCATGGCCGAGCTGGCGGCGCTGACGCACCGGATGCGCACCGACCCGCGCCTGGAGGCCGAGATCGGGCGCGCGGCGGTTGAACCGCTGGACGACGCCCAGCGTGCCAACCTGCGCGAGATCCGCCATGCGTGGGTGCGCGCGACCGCGCTGCCCGATTCGCTGGTGCAGCGCCAGCGGCTGGCCAGCTCGCGCTGCGAGCATGCCTGGCGCACGCAGCGGCCGGCGAACGACTGGGCCGGCTTCCTGGAGAACTTCCGCCCCGTGCTGGCGCTCGCGCGCGAGGAGGCCCGGCTGCTGGCCGAGCGCACCGGGCTCGCGCCCTACGACGCGCTGATCGACCGCTTCGAGCCGGGCATGACGAGCGCGACCGTCGCCCGCTTGTTCGGCGACCTGCGCCAGTGGCTGCCGGGGCTGATCGAGCAGGTGCTGGCGCGCCAGGCGGCGCGCGACGCCACCGAGCCGCTGGTCGAGCCGGTCGGGCCTTTCGCGCTCGACCGCCAGCGCTGGCTGTGCGAGCAGATCATGCGGCGCCTGGGCTTCGATTTCGAGGGCGGGCGGCTGGACGTCAGCACCCACCCCTTCTGCGGCGGGGTGCCGGAGGACGTGCGGCTGACGACGCGCTTCACGCCCGAGAGCTTCCTCGGCAGCCTGATGGGCACGGTGCACGAGACCGGGCATGCGCGCTACGAACAGAACCTGCCGCGTGACTGGCTCGGCCAGCCGCTGGCGGAAGCGCGCTCGATGGGCATCCACGAGAGCCAGAGCCTGGCCTTCGAGATGCAGCTCGGCGGCCATCCGGGATTCGCCGCGATGCTCGCGCCGCTGCTGGCCGAGGCCTTCGGCGACCAGCCCGCCTTCGCGCCGGCCAACCTGCAGCGGCTGCTGACACGGGTCAGGCGCGGCCTGATCCGGGTCGACGCCGACGAGGTCACCTACCCGGCGCACGTGATCCTGCGTTTCGAGATCGAGCAGCCGCTGATCGAGGGCACGATCGAGGCCGAGGACATTCCCGCACTGTGGGACGCGAAGATGGCCGAACTGCTCGCCCTGGATACGCGCGGGAACTTCAAGGACGGCCCGCTGCAGGACGTGCACTGGCCCGAGGGCCTGTTCGGCTACTTCCCCTGCTACACCCTGGGCGCGATGTACGCCGCCCAGTGGTTCGCCGCCATGCGGCGCGCGGTGCCCGAGCTCGACGCCCGCATCGGCGCCGGCGACCTGGCGCCGGTGTTCGACTGGCTGCAGACCCATATCTGGCGCCAGGGCAGCCGCTGGACGACCGACGAGCTGGCCGTGCGCGCGAGCGGCGAGCCCCTCAACGCGGCGCACTTCCGCGCCCACCTCGAGCAGCGCTACCTCGGCTGACGCGCTGCGCCGCCGCGGCGCGTGAATCAGGCTGCCGCCGGCAGCGCCCGTTCCAGGTCGTCGAGCACGCTGCCGAGCCGTGCGACGGCGCGCGCGGCGCGCGTCGGCAGCGGCCTGGCGCGGCCGAACAGGCTGCGCCGCGGGTCGTCGAGCACCGCCGCGTCGAGCGCGAGCCCGTGCCGCGCGAGCACCGGCGCCAGCGTGGCGCGGCGGGTGCGCAGGTCGGCCAGCGTGCGCTGGTAGGCGTGCTCGGCCAGCTCGCGCCGCTGGCGGTAGCCGAAGGTGTTGGCCAGGAACATCGTCGGGTCGCGCAGGTCGGGCAGGACCAGCACGATGTCGGTGCCCGGGTGGCTGCGCTCGTAGCCCATGAGACCCAGCTCCGAGCGCGAGTGGATGAGCGAGCGGAAGGTCTGCGACAGCACCACCGGCAGCCCGCCGGCGACCAGGCGCGGGATCGCGCGCTCGCCGCTGCCGAGCACGTGGTGGTGCTCGCTGTGGCTGGCGTCGAAGGGCACCAGCGGGTTGATCGCGAACACCAGCTCGAGCCCGAGGTCGAGCAGCACGCTGGCGTGCAGGGTCTTCTTCAGCGCGCCGTCGACGTACCAGCGCCGGCCCTGCGGGCCGTGCACCGGCACCGGCGGGAACAGCCCGGGCAGCGCGGCGCTGGCGGCGGCGGCGACCGAGATCGGGACCTCGTCCCAGCCCGGCATGCCGAACGGCGCCGCCTGCCCGCTGTCGAGGTCGGTTGCCACCAGCACCAGGCGGTGGCGCAGGCGGCGGAAGTCGTTGCTGCGGCCGGGCTGGCTCAGCAGCCGGCGCAGCTCGCGCTCGATCGGCTGGTGGTCGAACAGGCCCGTCGGCAGCGCGCGGCCGAGCCGTTCGGAGGCCGCCAGCCAGGTCTGCCCGCCGAGCGCCGCGCGCCAGGCGACCTGCAGCACCAGTCCCGGCAATGCGGCGCCGCGCAGCGCGAACTCGCGCCACGCCGGGTGCATGAAGGCGCCCGGGCGGATGCGGTCGCCGGCGGGCGCGTCGTCCTCGATGAAGGCACGGCACATGGTGCGCGGCGCCATGCCGTTGGCCAGGCCCGCGGCGAGGAAGCCGCCGGCGGACACGCCGACGTAGCCGCCGAGCTCCTCGAACGCCACGCCGCGCATGGCGTCCTGCAGCGCGCACAGCGCGCCGATCTCGTAGATCGCGCCGAGCGGGCCGCCACCGGCCAGCGCCAGGCCGATCTTCGGCCTGGCCGCCACCGGCTGCCGCGGGTCAGGCCGCGGCCGGCTTGCGCGCCGCACGCTTGCTGGCCGCCTTCGCCGGGGCCTTGGCGGCCGCCGAACGCTTGCGCGCGGCCGGCTGCGCCGCGCCGTTGGTGGCCGCCGCCTTGGCGCCCGCCTTGGCCACCGGCGCCTTGTTCAGCTTGGCGACCTGGGCCGCCAGCGCATCGACGCGCTTGACCAGCGCATCGATCTCGCGTGCAGTCGGCATGCCGAGCTTGGACAGCGCCTTCTCGGTGCGTTGCTCGAACAGCGACTCCAGCTTGTCCCAGTTCTGGCCCGCCCGGCTCGTCACCGTCTCGGCCATCGCGCTCATGCGTCCGGTGACCTCGCTGATCTTGTCCTCCGCCAGGCCCTGGGTCTTCTTCTGCAGGCTCATGCCTTCCTTGACCAGGGCCTCGAAGACCTTGCCGCCTTCCTCCTGCGCCTTGGCGAACGCGCCCATGCCGGCGAGCCAGATCTGCTGCGCCGAGTCCTTGACCGCGCTGGCGACCTGGCTGTCCAGCAGGCCGCCCGACGCCGCCTTCTTCTCCGACAGGCTCTTGAGCTTCTTGACCATCGGTATCTCCATGTCGTCGGCGCCGCCCCTGCGGCGCACCAGGGCCGCCAATATAGGCAGCCGTGGCCGGGAACGCAGCCTAGTTCGCTAGTGAGACGCGTCTAGCTGGCCCCGGCCGCTCGCCGGGTCAGGCTTGCGCTGCGCCTGCCGGCGCCCACCCTGGGGCCGCCCGGCTCTCAGGCGATCACCGACTGCTGCGCGATCCCGGCGTCGACCAGCACATGCTGGCCGGTCATGCCGTCGCTGTCGTCGGCGGCGAGGAACAGCGTCGGGCGCGCGACATGGCCCGGGTCGAGCCGGATCTTCAGGCACTGGGCGTCGAGGAAGGCCTGGTCGGCCGCCGGGTCGCGGTGCAGCGCGGTCTGGCGCTCGGTGACGATGGCGCCCGGCACGACCGCGTTGACGCGGATGGCGCGCGGCCCGAGTTCGCGCGCCAGCGTGCGCGTGAGGCCGAGGATGCCGGCCTTGGCGGTGGTGTAGCCGACCAGGTTGGGGCGGCCGCGCATCCAGCTCACCGAACCCATGTTGATCACGCTGCCGCCGCCGGCGGCGGCCATGCCGGGGGCAATCGCCTGGATGGCGAAGAAGTAGTGCTTCAGGTTGAGCGCCAGGCGGTCGTCCCAGAACGCCGGCGTGACGTCCTCCATCGCGTGCCGGTCGTCGCGGCCGGCGTTGTTGACGAGCACGCGGACCGGCCCGAGCTCGGCCGCGGCGCGGGCCAGCACGGCCTGGTAGACGCTGACGTCGCGCACGTCGCAGGCGGCGTACCAGGGCGCCGGGTGGCCGGCGGCCTGGACCTCGGCGATCAGCGCGTCGCCGCCGCCCTCGCGCGTGCCGCAGAAGGCCACGCGCGCGCCCTGGGCGGCGAAGGCGCGCACCAGCTCGGCGCCGATGCCCGAGCTGCCGCCGGAGACGAACACGACGCGGCCCTGCAGCGAGGGGTAGCGGGCGTAGGCCGGGGCGCTCATCGGACTGTCCTCCGCGCGGTGTGCTCCGGGATGAGCGATTGGGAGCGGCCCGGCGCGCTCAACGCAAGGACTCCGGCAGCACCTCGGCCAGCTCGACGACCCGGCCTTCGGCGATGCTCTTGTGGGCTGCCAATCCGGTGGCGACGCTGCGCAGACCCTCCTCGAGGCCGATCTCGGCCGGCAGCCCCTGGCGCAGTGCGGCGGCGAAACGCTGGTGCTCGACGAAGCTGGCGCCGAAGTGCTGGCCGAGGTAGCGGATGTTGGTGTCGCGCACCTGCCGCACCGCGACCCCGCGGCCGGTGCCCGAGGCCTCGCCCCACACCCGGCGCCGGCCCCAGTCCTCGCGCCGGCCGTGGCGCAGTTCGCCCGAGGGCAGCAGCGACTCGAGCTTGCCGGCATCGCCGACGACGGAGACATGCTCGTTGTCGACCGAGTTCTCGGCGAACATGCACAGGTCCAGGTGGGCCTTCGCACCGCCGGCGTAGTCGACGATCACGTAGGCGTGGTCGAGGATGTCGGGCGTGCGCGGGCCGTCGGGGCCGGCGTAGGACTCGTCGAGGTGGTTGACGGCCTGGCCGCCGCTGGCGAAGACGCGCCGCGGACGGTCGCGCAGGATCAGGTCCATCAGGTTGAAGTAGTGGCAGCATTTCTCGACCAGGGTGCCGCCGGTGTTGGCCGTGAAGCGGTTCCAGTGGCCGACCTTGGGGTAGAAGGGTTCACGGTGCTCGCGGATCGCGACCTGGTGGATGCGGCCCACAGCGCCCTCGTGCGCCATGCGGATCAGCTCGGCCACCGGCGGCATGTAGCGGTACTCCTGCGCGACCCAGACCAGCGCGCGCCGGCTGTGCGCACGCGCGAGCAGGTCGACGCCATCGTCGATGCGCGTGACGAGCGGCTTCTCGACCAGGATGTGCAGTTCGGTCGCCAGCGCGTCGCGCAGGATCGCGGCGTGGGTGAAGTTGGGGGTGGCGATCGCGACGGCGTCGCACAGGCCGCTTCGAAGCAGATCGCGGTGGTCGTCGAACACCTGCGGCGCGAAGCGGGCCTCGGCGCAGACGGCGACGCCGGCATCGCGGCTGCCGGCGTCGGTGTCGGCCAGCGCCGTCACCTCGGCGCCACCGAGCGCGGCCAGGTTGAGGATGTGCTCGCGGCCCATGCTGCCGCAGCCGACGATGCCCCAGCGGATCGGGTTCATGTGCTTGGTCGGATGTCTCGTTGCAATGCGCGGAACGCGCCCTTGCGTCGGGCAGCGGGGTCCGTGCTTCTTGGGTCGGGGTCCTGCGGAAGGGGCGCCGAGGCCGTGGCGGCTCGGCCAGGGGTGTGCCCGACG
>JRYF01001487.1_pt1 | contig 12311 bp, 10 predicted proteins | sample 235331 | NCBI WGS metagenome assembly JRYF01 (sample SAMN03074217, study PRJNA261475) | activated sludge metagenome | biome: Wastewater Treatment Plant; feature: Wastewater; material: Activated sludge; isolation source: activated biomass of a wastewater treatment plant treating hydrocarbon... ... | reverse complement strand
GGGAAAAAGAAAATGATGGTTTGATGGTGAGATGGTTTGATGGTAAAAGAAAACTCAATAGACCCACTACAAAGTTATCCTCTGCGCCTTTGCGTCTTTGCGAGATATAAAAAACATTGAATAGTATGCTTTCTTGTCCTCTAAAAATATGAATCTGCGCTATCTGCGTATTCTCTGCGGTAATCTTTGCGAAAATAAATTTATCACTCGCAAAATCGAATCAATTTCTCAATTGGATAATTTTCCAGTTCTGAAGCGTGAAAAATGGCACATGCCCTCTCCCTGTTTCCCAATGAAAGTTCGGTAATACCCAAATAAAAATAGGAAAGTGTATCCTGCTTTTCATTCCACATGGCAGACAATGCCTGCCTGGCCTTTGAGAATTCGCGAATGGTAAACAGATTATAAGCTTCTGTCTTTTGTGTATCGGATTCGATATGGCTATTCCTTTCGGTGCGGTGTAAAACATAGCGATAAAACTCATCATCATTCAAAGCAATGGTCAGATCTTTGGTTTGATCCTGTCGCAGGAAATAAATGGACAGGAACAATATTCCGGCAAGGATAATCAATGCAGCCATCACACCCCTCCAGGAGGATCCATTTCTTGACCCATTTTCCTTCGGTTTATCTATCCCGGCTTCTACGTCATTAAGTAATTTCATCTTTTGCTGAAGTGCTTTCAACCTGATCCCTTGTCTGATCTTTACCAATTCCTGATAATCTGAATGGAGATCGGCATCGGTCTTTATTCGTTCTTCCAATGCAATACGATCCCCTTCTCCCAGAGTGCCCATTATATAGACCTCCAACAGCTCTATGTCTCTCTTTCTGCTTTTCAAAACCCGGTGTTTTTCTCTTTATGTTCAAAAACCATCGATTGTAACCTTTTCAGACACTTATATTTTTGACTTTTTGTTGAATCAGTATTTCTATAACCCATTTTTTGGGTAATTTCTTCCATATTTTGCCCTAAATAATAAAAATTGTGCAAAATTTCACGACATGGATCCCCTATTCTATCCATTGCCCAGGCAATCGACTCTAGTTGCTCGACTTCCACACCGGGTTCTTCCTCTTTAATATATTCAAACCACACCGATTCAGGAAATTCAAGAGGAAGCTTGTTTTTATTTCGCACCCATTCCAATGTTTTATTTCTGGCAATCCCCATCAAATAGGTTTTAATGTCTGAGGTGAGGTAGGTCAATTTGCCGGTGATCACATTGTCGTAAAGGATGACCAGGGAGATTTGAAATATATCCAAAGCATCTTCTTGGGTGCAATGAAAATTTTTCTCTAACCACCCCACACATTCATTTCTGTACAGGCGGTACAGGGAAGTCAGCGCTTCGTTTTCGTTTTCTTTGATCTCACTAATCCAATTCACTATGCTCACTGGGAATTATTGCATGGCTAAATGTAAACAAAAAGATTCAAATTTATAAGCGTGATTTCGCACAAAACTGAAAAATTGGGGTATTCTGTTGATTATTCCCTATATGGCCAAAAACTTAACCTTTTTAAGGTGTAATTTTGGTTCTGCCAACTGCACATAATGCAATTTTCCAGTGAAGGACTTTATAATAGTAGGCCGTTGACAGGAGGCAGAGAATGTTTAGTTGATGCTTTATGCTGTTGAGATGTTCTTTGTGTTCCTTGTGTTTTGGTCTTTGTGGTATTTGTGGTAAAAAAAAGAGAATGTTTAGGCATTTATTAGTTAAAGGCTGTTGAGATGTTCTTTGTGCTCTTTGTGTTTTGGCCTTTGTGGTCTTTGTGGTAAAAAGAAAGAGAATGTTCAGGCGTTTATTCGTGTAGGTGTTGAGGCGAAAATATACATAGGGTAAGCACAAAATATCAGATTTACATTTCAATAGGGATTGGTTTTATAATTGTGGTCAGTTGACAGATTGAAAGATGAGTAATTACACAGCTATTTTGAAAATCGCCTCGTTTTTCCCCGACCCTAAAGGGAGACGAGACGATTTTCGGACTTTGTACCCCATTTTAAAGATCTTATCATCAACACAACTTGCCCATATATCGAAGCCCCCCCAATGTTTTGGGGTCTTTGGGATCTTTGGGGGGATCGGCATCAAACCATCAAACCTTCGATACAAACTTCGAAATTCTAAGAAATGACAGACATTTTTCTATCTTTGATGACAAATGCTCGTTCTAAGATCGCCTAATACATTCATTTGGTCAGAATGTAAAAAATGAACCTGTATTCACAAACCATCAAACGACTCAAAAACTACCGTCATATCATTGTATACGGATTGGCATTGGCACTTTTGGTATTTGTGCTGAAATGGTTGCAATGGAAATTCCTCATCATGGATAATGCCATAGATATTTACATCGGAATGATTGCCGTATTTTTTACCCTGCTGGGAATTTGGGTAGCCAAACAATTGACGAAAACCCGAGTGGAAAAAATCATCGTTGAAAAAGAAATTTTCATACCCCACCCCAACGATGGATCCATCAATCTGAAAGCCTTGGAAACTTTCCATCTGACACAACGTGAACATGAAATATTGCAATTGATAGTGAAGGGACTTAGCAATGCCGATATTGCCGCCACTTTATTTTTATCTTTAAGTACTGTCAAAACCCACATTTACAATCTATATATGAAGCTTGAGGTAAAAAGAAGATCACAGGCCATTGAAAAAGCACAAAGATTAAAATTGGTTTAGATTAAGGACTGGCACTTAAGTATGACTTTCAAGCCTGATCCTCGGAATAGGTACTAAAGTATGAATAATGTTTGAAGCAGCTCTATTAGATTTGCTTTTTCAAAAATTAAATGACATGAAAAGAAATGTATGGGTTTATGGTTTGGTATTGGGAGCTGTACTTTGTATTCCATGGTTGATTATGGTAAAAATGCTCTATACCAACCCGGAATTTAAAAGTCACGATCTCCTGGGCTACGCCATTTTGGTGGTAATTTACTCTTTGATATTCTTTGGAATCAGAAATTACCGGCAGAAAGCACTGGATGGAGTAATATCGTTCGGGCAGGCTTTCAAAACGGGTGCGCTTATCACCCTGGTGGCTGCCACACTTTATTTGTTCGTTTGGTTATTCTTCTATTTCTTTTTCATTCCGGATTTTATGGAAGTCTTTACCCAGCATGTTTTATACCAATGCACCTCAGAAGAAGAACTGGCTGCAAAAACCATTGAAATGGAAAATTTCAATAGAATGTATCAAAATCCCTTACTCATGATACTGCTTACTTATGCGGAAGTGCTTCCTATTGGTTTGGTGGTATCACTAATCAGTGCCCTGATATTAAAAAATAAGAAAACTTAAACTATGGAACTAAACAAATACCTGATCGACACATTCCTGTACAATGACAAAGTCAACAGGAAAGTACTCGAAAAAATAAAAAAACTACCTGAACAAAAGGAAGCCATCCGATTATTCAGCCACCTTATCAATAGCCAAAATAAATGGATGGCACGCATATCGGGTGATCCTGATTCACAAAAATTGGACTGGTGGGAGCCGGTATATGCTTTGGATGAATTGGAAAGTAAATGGCAAGAAAGTCTGGAACGCTGGCTGCATTTCCTGAAAGATAAAACCGAAGAAGAACTTGTAAAAGAAGTGACTTTTATAGGCTATGATGGAGGCGTATGGGCAGCAACTACGGGGGATATTGCTCTGCAATTGAATTATCACTCTATTCATCACCGGGCACAAATCCAAACCATCATCCGGCAGCAGGGTCTGGTGCCAGGATTTGTCGATTATATTGGCACCCGTTACAGAAAACTCAGCTGAGAAAAATTCAAAGTGTGAATATTTTTAGTTACTAATATTGCTGCGGAAATAGAAAAAAATAAGCAGGTATAATTTTATGGTGGCACCTGTAATGCATTTTAATGAAGCGGAAATTATGAATAAATTGTCTAAATTTACATGATAATATTAACCAAACCGGAACAAATGGACTCAAAAACTCATTCAACCAATTACTTCAACACATTCATTGAAGTAGCTGAAGACACAAAAGCCATTTGCGGAACACCTCCTCCTCCAAAAGGCAATCAAAAAACCATTGCACAATTGCAGTACGAATATCTGATAAGCAATCCCTACCAATTTACTTCTGATGAAATTTTCTTTAAGTTATATGCAGAACGCAATGACCTTACCCAACAGGAATATGACGAAGCCCGAAAGGAATTTTTCTCCAAAGGACAACCCTGCTTCAGGGCTTCTCCATTAACAAAAACGTATGGCTTCGGTATACATTCTGACCATGAGGGAAAAGTGGCCATGGTGGGAATGGAAACAGAAGAATATGAGAGGTTGATCAATGATCCCTCTATCAAAAAAGTGAAGGCTATGCGCTCTTCAAAGAAAATGAAGACATAAAAAAGAGAGCTGTAATTTACGTTTTTTGTAACTATACAACCATTGCGAAAATCGCCTTGTTTTTCCCCTGCCCTAAAGGGGGACATGACGATTTTTATCCTTTGCACCCTTTTTAGGGATTGGGGATCAAAGACCGAAAATCCACCATTAAGACATTTGACTGTTTAGTTACCCTTTTTCTAATCCATCACAAAGACCTGACTACCAACCAAACTGTACGTGCAATGATCTTTATATCGAGCCATAGAGACCAGTTTTGTATATATGCCACATCATGTTCCACTCTTTTTTTGATTTCTTCTTTGGACCGGATTTCACCCCTGTATCCTTCCACCTGTGCCAGACCGGTCACTCCGGGTCTTACTGTATGACGGAGCATAAATTTCCTAACCACCTTCCTGTATGCCTGTGTATGCCTGATCATATGAGGCCGGGGACCCACCACAGACATATCTCCTAAAAAAACGTTGATGAACTGAGGCAATTCGTCGATGCATGTCTTGCGTAAAAATTTACCCAGTTTTGTGATCCTCTCGTCGTCTTCTACAGCCTGTTTTTTATCCGCTTCCGGGTTAGGCACCATAGTCCGGAATTTGTAAATGGTAAAGGTTTGGTACAATACTGAAGTTCTCTCCTGCATAAAAAACAAACCGTATCCTCCCGTTATGCGATCGAATAACCACAAAATGGGGATGAGCCAACTCAATACCAATGTGATTATAATGATGGATAGCACCAGATCAAAGGTTCTTTTCAACACTTGATTATACCAAAGGCTCAAAGGGCCAGCTACTACATTGAGTACAGATGTATTTCCTAATTTATTCAATCCGATACGCTGGAAGTTGAAGCCCCATAAATCAGGAACAAAATGGACGATGGCCGGATATTCGTCCAACCAATTGGCCAGTTTTTTCCGCTCATTATCTTCCAGATCATCGATGGCAACAAATATTTCATCCACTTCCATTGCAGGGAGTAAACGGGGCAGATCTTCAAACTTACCTAAGGGACGTCTCCCGTTTTCCTTCCTGATGATCACCTGGCCCAGCATGTGGTAACCATGCCATCGGTCATTTTCCAGGAATTGTATCAACTGTTGCATGGAAGTTGATTCACCAATCATCAAAACCCGGCGTATGTTGTAACCCCGGCGGCGATACTGGAGAAGCAGAAAATAGAGTGTAAACTTCCACAGGATCAGCGCCAGAAAAAATAATGGAAAAAGAAACTTAATGGTATCTCTCGGGTAGTATGAAAACCGGGTATTTAATTGAAAATACATCAGAAAAAAGAAGAAAAAAAATACAATGATTTGAATATAGGTGGTTACGATTTTCCACTTGTGGGTATGTCTGATGATGTCATTGCCCCCAAATCCATAATACAAGGCTGTCCAGACGACAAAAAGATAGATAAAAAACAAAATGGCCCTCTCGTCCGGGAATTCATGGAGGTATAACACAACATAGCCCACGATGAAGAACAGGGACAAAATGATTAAATCCCCCGCCAGTGAGATTAAGGGTATATATCTGGAATAGCCCCCAACTGCCATCGATTCACTCCTTTATGGGTCTCTGCAATAAATTCCATTTCATGTATCAAAGGACAAAATACAAATATCCTGCCGAATGATAGTATGGAACTGGCATTGTAAAAAAATGTAAACTGAGGGTCAGGTGATTTCATTCAAAACAAGGTTAAATTATGTCAATTTGTTGCGTTTGTTGTCATTTTTGATTATGTTTAAAATATTTTCTAATAACATTAAATTTTTTCAAATGATTTTACAAGGTAGGAACCACCGAATCCCTCCTCAATTTGTTATTAATTATGAGTACCTGGGAACTACAACCAATGGTATCTTTAACAGAACGACCGTCAGAAATCTAGCCACAAATAATGAAGAAACAAAATACTCCTTTAAAAGCGAGCAATCACTTTTGAGCCAGGTGCAAAGAGCAATGATAATCGATTTTGTCATTATGGAGAGTGGAAAATTCAAGAATGAGTCATTTATTGCATTTGTTCCAACAAGGTATTTTAGGTACGATGAAAATGATGGATCTTTCTACATGACTGAGGAATCACATAAAATATTTGAAAATTATAGAATTTTAGAGTGGGGACATTCTTGTTCTCCTACTTCTTTATCAATAACCCATGCCAATGAGTTTGTACATTTTAAAAGCGGAAACCATTATTACATACCTTTTTGGGGGTTCAACGATCAAGGTACTGTTAGACCTACTCATGGACATTCCCTATTTACTTTCAACTACAGATGTAACCAACAAGACTTTAATACATTTCAAACGAAAGTTAGTAATGGCATAGTACGGCATGCTACCCCAGGAAAATTTGATGATTACCCCTCCAGGATTGATCCCGTACTCAATCATTGGATTCATCAGAAATTTGAAATTGTAAGCTAACCTTTTTAATCCTTACAATAATCCACCCCAATAATATGGATGGGCTTTATTAGGATAATTTTCAATCAATGATCGCTTTGAGAGCGTAAGTGATTCCGATACATTAAAAGTTGGCAGATAGTCATAAAAGTTTTGGAACAGTAAACCTGTAGCCAAATCTTCCAGGTTCCAGATGGCATTCAATACCCTTTTGCTGCCCGCCTGTATAAAATACCTGGCAATAGAATAGCTGCCTTCTCCTTTCAAATAGGGGCCCTTGCCGGTTTCACATCCCGCAAGAATAACCAGCTCAGGCATCCCGGTAAGATGAAGAAATTCGTATCCAAATAAGGTATCTGGTTGAAGCCCTTTTTGTCTGAATAAAAGGTATGTCTTCTCCCGATCGTCAGAGTCACCAAACCCGTGGAGCGAAATATGTAAAATGTCCATTCTTTCCTGCAATTGGCTGAATAGCTTCTTTTTGGTGCAATTATAACCTTCATAAATTCTGGTCTCAGTGTAGAAGGTCATCAAAGATGCTTTTTCTAACAAATTGCCTGGTAACTCTTTAACATAGCGCTTATGATTTGCCAATATTGTATTTTGACTGGAATGCAAAAAAGCACTGACTTTCAATGGATCAGACATTTTAACTTCTTCATGCAAATACACTGAAACAATTTTTTCAAATGTCCATTTCTTAATGAGGAAGGGCAAATCCTGGTAAGTGTCAGCTTCATTGTCAACATCGTAACACCATGTTTCCAGATTAATATCTGAGAATATTCCTCCGGTAGTATAATAGATAAATTTTTTATCGTCAATGATTTCTGAAATGAGTTCATCAAAGAGTAGGTAAGCCGATGAATTGTAGTCTTTGGGTTTTAAATCAAGGTGTAAGCGATTGGCTCTATTGAGCATTTCCATATGCACCTTTAAAGAATTGCTTAATGGAACACGACGAATGCCTTTTATATCATGTGAAATGTAGGAAATAAATACATCCTCATGAATGACAGATATATCCAGATACAATTCCCCTTCCTTCAGATGAAATATAAATAAAGTAGTATCCGTCATCCTACTCTTTCCAAAATAACTCAAAGTGTGCTGTTGGGTGGAAAAAAACTGATGATTAAATTCTTGAAGGATTTGTTTTGTCTTCATCAAACTATCCGGATTCCAGTTTCTTGTGAAATACATCAGTTTTTGACGGATCTTTTTTTCTCTCTCAAACAAAGCTGTAATCTCTTGATCATCGAATTTGCCAAACTGTCTGTCTCTGTATAGAATTCTCGATCGGTTTTTCTCTATAAGATAAAAATACTCTGCTAAATATTCCTCATCCCTGGTCTTTTGGTATAACAAATAGGAAATATAAGACCCTGTTTCATATACTTTTACAGAAGTCTTATAAATTGATTCAATCACACTTTCGTCAAATGTCAACATTGCCACATCCAGCAAACTATCTGCCTTGGTAATCCATTTGAAACTTAACATCAGATCGGAAATATCTCCGAATTGCTCATATCGGGTGACTAATATTTCAGCCAGGGTGGTCAGGCCTACATAAAGAAATGACTTGATCAGCATCCTTTCACTCAGAAGGGAATCCGGTTGAAAAGACTGAATTCTATTCGGATAGGGGTATGCACTATAAGAGGAATACACCATGTCTAAAGCTTTATCATATTGTCCGGTTTTATTATATGCAATCATCAAATGATCCATAACTGTTGACAATTGAAGTGTATTCACCGGTTGGTTGTGTTGAATGTAGTCAAAAGCGTCCTTTAACCCGGTTAGAGCATTCAACGGGTCCATTTTAAAATATAAAAGGTATTCACCGTAAATTTTCCCAAAATTGGAAAAATCTCCACATTCCTGTATAATGGATTTAAAATGATCCATTGAGGTTTCAGCAATATAGCTTTGATCGAAATTCCATTGAAATGCGAAATGATACTTATATAATTCCTGCTGTGCAAATGAGCAAGGCAGAGACCGGGCTAATTCAAAAGCATTATAGAATAATCTTTTGCTTTCCTCTAATTTTCCAACATTCAGTTTACAATAAGCAAGAAAAGATGATTTTATAATTACCAATCCTTCATCCTGAAACAGATATTCCGCTATAGCTTCGTCTATTTTTTCCATGTACGCCAATGCCTTATATAAATTCCTCAATGAAAATTGAAGGAATGATAAATTCCAAATGGAAATATAAAGCGCATGGGAATGAATTCCATTGTCGAGAAAGAAATCCACCGAACGGGTATAATAGTCATCTGAAATTTTCGGATTGTTACCTTCATTAAAATAATACCTTCCAATTTCACTATTCATTTCAGCTTGTAAAATCGAATCTTCAGGATATTCATCCATGAATTGGGACAATATCCCAATGTATATATCTTCACTAACCATCTGCCCCCTGGCATAAAAATTATTGAGTAAATAAAAAGCAGGATGTATAGAATCAAAAGAAAGAAAGGGTAAGCGCTCATTCGGATAAAAGAAATTGTGATAAAATGTCCCTTTATTGATTTTGTAAGTCAGATAATCTATTGATAAAGGATATTCTTTCTGGTTTTTCACTTTATCCAATAATTCTGCCGCTTCTGTTATTCGATTGATCTGAATCAGTGAGTCTACTTCCTTTACATGTTGATTAGTAAGAAGTTTTGAATATCTGCTTTGAGATAAATCAGGTATTCTGTTTTGTATTTCATAACAACATTGAAAGCTGAAGATCAATATCATCCATACAGAGAAGTATAAAAACCAGGGAGGAAGAATATGTCCGTTAAAAACTAAAAACCTTGATGAATTCTGTCCCATGCACATGCGTTCAACCCATTAATAAATGCTTGCTTACATATTCCTTCGATATTGACCACCCACATCGTACAAAGCATGGGTAATCTGGCCCAATGAGCAGCTTTTTACCGTTTCCATTAATTCTTCAAAAATATTTCCTCCTTCAATCGCAACCTGTTGTATCTTTTTCAAAGCACTTTCGGCTTCCTTTTTGTTGCATTCTTTCATGGATTTCAGATCGGATATTTGCCTTTCTTTTTCTTCACGTGTGGCCCGGATCACTTCTCCGGGAATCACCGTTGGAGACCCCTCACGCGATAAAAATGTATTCACACCTATGATAGGATATTCACCACTGTGTTTCAGGGTCTCATAATAGAGGCTTTCTTCCTGGATCTTACTTCTCTGATACATAGTTTCCATCGCACCCAATACCCCACCCCGTTCTGTTATCCGGTCAAATTCTGACAACACTGCCTCTTCTACCAGGTCTGTCAATTCGTTTATAATAAAAGAGCCCTGCAGGGGATTTTCATTTTTTGCAAGCCCTAACTCCTTATTGATAATGAGTTGTATGGCCATTGCCCGGCGCACGCTCTCTTCCGTAGGTGTTGTGATCGCTTCATCGTATGCGTTGGTATGGAGCGAGTTGCAGTTGTCATATATTGCATACAATGCCTGCAGCGTCGTTCGGATGTCATTAAAAGAGATTTCCTGTGCGTGCAAAGACCTTCCTGACGTTTGGATATGATACTTGAGCATTTGCGAGCGGGCATTGGCTCCATATTTTTCACGCATGGCTTTTGCCCAGATGCGACGGGCTACCCTGCCGATGACTGCATATTCCGGATCAATGCCATTGGAAAAGAAAAATGAAAGGTTGGGAGCAAAATCATCAATGTGCATTCCACGGCTGAGGTAGTACTCCACATAAGTAAAACCATTGGCCAAGGTGAAGGCGAGTTGGGAAATCGGATTGGCTCCTGCTTCAGCAATGTGGTATCCACTGATCGAAACCGAGTAAAAATTCCTGACCTTGTGATCAATAAAATATTGTTGAACATCCCCCATCAAACGCAAAGAAAATTCTGTACTGAAAATACAGGTGTTCTGCGCCTGATCTTCTTTTAAAATATCAGCTTGTACAGTAGCACGAACGGCTGACATCGCTTTGGATTTCAGCTTTTGGTAGATATCCTTATCAAGTACCTGATCTCCGGACACACCTAACAATAAAGTGCCCAGACCATCATTCCCCTCCGGGAGATTTCCATGATAGGACGGTCTTGGCAGGCCTTTGTCGTCGTACATTTTTTTCAGTACGGAATCCACTCTGGATTCAAGTTGGTTTTCGCGAATGTATTTTTCACATTCCTGGTCGATGGCCGCATTGAGGAAGAATGCGCTGATAATGGCAGCAGGACCATTGATGGTCATCGACACCGATGTTTTTGGATCGGTAAGATCAAAGCCTGAATACAGTTTTTTAGCTGCGTCCAGATTCCATATACTGACGCCTGAATTACCTATTTTTCCATAGATATCCGGCCGGTAATCCGGATCCTCCCCGTATAGGGTCACTGAATCAAAAGCAGTGGAAAGTCTTTTGGCAGGCATATCCAGAGACACATAGTGAAAGCGCCGGTTGGTTCTTTCCGGGCCACCTTCTCCGGCGAACATACGGGTAGGATCCTCTTCTGTACGCTTGAATGGAAACACTCCGGCCGTGTAGGGAAATTCTCCAGGCACATTTTCAAGTAACTGCCATTTCAGAATATCCCCCCAATCCCGGTAGGCAGGTAGCACGACTTTTGGAATTTTATTTTGCGACAATGACAAAGAATGAGTCTCTACACGTATATCTTTATTTCTCACCTGGTATACAAATTCGTCCTCCTTATATCGCTTTACCTTTTCCGGCCATGATTGCAGCATGCGAAGACAATCCCCATGCAGATCCTGCGTTCTCCTTTCCCTGGTTTTGTTGAGCCATTCTGCCACCGGAGGAGGTGAATGATCATTTTTTGCCAGCAAGTCCAATGCATACAACTCTGAAGCAATTTTGCTTTGTTCATCTACCCATCGGTCATAATTTCTGCACGTCTCCGATATTTCGGAAAGGTATCTTACCCGGGAAGGAGGGATGATGTAAATCTTTTCACTCTCTCCGGAAAAACGAGAAAAACCCGACACCAGACCTGCCTTTGTTTTCTCTTCGATGATTCCCATGATCTTATGGTACAACCGGTTGGTACCGGGATCATTAAATTGTGATGCAATGGTGCCGAAAACGGGCATGGTCTCCGGGTCGGCATCCCAAAGATTGTGGTTACGCTGATACTGCTTCTTCACATCCCGAAGCGCATCCATCGCACCTCTTTTATCAAATTTATTGATGGCAATGACATCCGCAAAATCGAGCATGTCAATTTTTTCTAATTGCGTAGCTGCACCGTATTCCGGAGTCATCACATAGAGAGATACATCGGAATGATCCACAATTTCAGTGTCGGACTGACCGATTCCGGAAGTCTCCAGAATGATCAGGTCAAAGCCGGCCTTTCTGAGTATGTTCAGCGCATTTTTAACATGTTTCGAAAGAGCAAGATTGGATTGCCGGGTAGCCAATGATCGCATGTATACTCTTTCATGATTGATCGCATTCATACG
>JRYF01004875.1_pt1 | contig 12318 bp, 10 predicted proteins | sample 235331 | NCBI WGS metagenome assembly JRYF01 (sample SAMN03074217, study PRJNA261475) | activated sludge metagenome | biome: Wastewater Treatment Plant; feature: Wastewater; material: Activated sludge; isolation source: activated biomass of a wastewater treatment plant treating hydrocarbon... ... | reverse complement strand
CGCGGCGGTCCTACTGCGGCGCAACCTGCTGATCTACGGCCTGGGCGGCATGATCGTTCCGTTCGTCGGCATCAAGCTGATCGACCTGCTGCTCGCGCTAGCAGGCTGGGCATGAGAATCGACAGGAGAAACGTACCGTGAAAACCCTCGTTCGTCCTGCTTTGATGCTCTTCATCCTGCTTTCCATCATCACCGGCCTGATCTATCCGCTGCTGGTGACGGGGATTGCCCAGGTCCTGTTCCCGGAACAAGCGGCCGGCAGCCTGATCGAGCGCGACGGCCAGCGGCTCGGCTCCCGGCTGATCGGCCAGAATTTCACCGACCCCAAATACTTCTGGGGCCGGCTGTCGGCCACCGACCCTCATCCGTATAACGCGGCGGCCTCCGGCGGCTCCAATCTCGGTCCTCTCAACCCGGCCCTCAAAGAAGCGGTAGAATCTCGCATTGTGGCGCTGCGCGCGGCCGATCCGGGNNCCGGTTCCCGTCGATCTGGTCACCGCTTCGGCCAGCGGACTCGATCCCCACATCAGCCCGGCCGCCGCCGAGTATCAGTTAAACCGGGTCGCCCGCGCGCGCGGACTGGCGCCCGAAACCGTGCGGGCTTTGCTGGTTCAGCATACCGAGGATCGCCAATGGGGCATCTTTGGCGAGCCAAGGGTTAACATGTTGGCGCTAAATCTGGCGCTCGACGGCTTGGGTCCGAACCAAGCCCATGAATTAAATGGCACGTTCAGGGCGCACGCGCAGGAGAAAACCGGCTTGTGAGCGACACCGATAAAAACCAATCTGTCCAGGTCAGGCACTTTCGCCAAATTCTGCTGTGGCCGCTGCGGGTGATCCCCGGCCAAGCGGAAGGAACGCACATCTCCAAATACTGGGAGTTGCTAGAGGCGTTAGGCGAGCAGTGCCCCTGGCGGGAAGTCGTGGATGAATTCGGTGCGCCCAGCGATTTTCAGGAACGACATTACAAGGAATTCATCACCTTTCTGCCCTACGTGCAGCGTTTCCTGTATGGCGAAGACGCCGGCCACGAAGGGCGATCAGGTTACGGCAAATCACCGATTCGGGTCTTTCGCCGGCGCGATATCGCCAGGATTCGGGTCTTTCTCGACCAGCACGCACTGCCCGTGATCTTTGAGGTCGCCCACATCGACCTCTATTTTTTCTACGACATCGACATCATCATCCTCGCGGTGGAATTCTTCGCCAACGATATTCCGTTGTTGCTCGCCGAGGATGTCCTGTTCAAGCTCGGACGGGCCTATCCAGCGTTCTGGGAAGCCAACGGCCAGGGCGGACAATGCCCGCACCGCGTGGAATGGCTTGCGGCGACGGGCGAGACGCTTGCGGCCTCCGACTACGAGGACCGGCGCCAATATCTCTCGTTCGTCTGCCGACATCGTTCCCCCAACGTCGCCGCACACTGGGAATATTTACTGCGGCCGCTGGCCTTGTACCATTCCAGCAACGAAGGCGTGATGCGCTATCGCCAAGTCGAATATCATCGCATGCCGCTATTGGTCTATCTCAGTTTCGACGATCCACAAGCCCTGACGCGCGGCGATTTTGCCCGCCTGGCGTTGATCGCCAAGGCGGGACCGTCCGATATGCTGCCGTATTCCGAGACGGAACTGACCGACTTCGAGCGGCAGTACTGTTACGACAAGTTCTGGGATCCCGCTAACCCGGCCCTGTCCAGCCGCTATCTGTGCTGCGGCCACGCCTTCGTGATGATCGGCAAGGCCAGCGAGCGCTTCTTCGCCGATCCCGAAACCGGTCTGCTGGGCCAGTTTCGCCATCAGTATTTCCTGGTCAATCTGATCGCGCATTTCCACAAGGCCACGCTGATGTTGTTTTCGGAATGGCTGGTGGCGGCGATCAGTCAACTCGATATCCGCAACGTGGATTCGGTTAAAAACTTCAAGCGGGAAATTCGCCGGATATTCGAGACTTTTCTGCGCTTCACCCAACGTTACTGGTTCCACGAGGTTTCCAATCAAGCCCAAGTCCGGGACCTGTTCCGGATGCTGACCGGGCATCTCAACACCGACCGGATATATGAGGATGTCAGTGCCTCGGTCAAGGAGATGAGCCAATATCTGGATAGCGACGGTCTCAGGCGCCAGGCCAATACCGTGGTGCGGCTGACGGTGGTCACCACGCTGGGGCTGATCGCCACGGTCTCGACTGGGTTTCTAGGCATGAATATCTTCGATGAAACCGATAATCCAGCATGGATCAAACTGCTGATTCTGGCAGTGGTTCTCATCCCCAGCATCCTGCTGGTGATCTACGCCGTGACCAGATCGAAGGCGTTATCGGATTTCCTGGAGGCACTGTCGGATGAACGATTGGGTTGGCGCGACAAGTTCGGCGCGTTATTCAGAGTCTTGCGGAAATCCCGCCGGCCAGCGGCCCAGGACGCCGAACCTCATTCATAAAGATCGATCCCGTGAACGACGACGATAACCGTCCCGACCCCGACCAGTTGCTCGAACGCCTCAAGCAGGAGGAGGTGCGCGCCCGGCGCGGCAAGCTGAAAATCTTTTTCGGCGCTTCGGCGGGGGTCGGTAAAACCTATGCGATGCTGCAAGCCGCTCGCCAACAGCGCGAGCAGGGGCTGGATGTCGTGGTCGGTCTGGTCGAAACCCACGGGCGCCAGGAAACCGCCGCGCTGCTCGAGGGCCTCGAACCACTGCCGCGCAAGGAGATTTCCTATCGGGACCGGGTGCTGCGGGAGTTCGATCTCGACGGCGCCTTGGCGCGACGGCCGGCGCTGATCCTGGTCGACGAACTGGCGCACAGCAACCCCCCCGGTTGCCGACACCCGAAACGCTGGCAAGATGTCGAGGAACTGCTCGACGCCGGCATCGACGTCTACACCACGGTCAACGTCCAACATCTGGAAAGTCTCAACGACGTAGTCGGTGGTCTGACCGGCATCCGGGTCTGGGAGACGGTCGCCGACCGGATATTCGATCAGGCCGACGAGGTCGTGCTGGTCGATCTCCCGCCTGACGAACTCCTGCAGCGGCTCAAGGAAGGCAAGGTTTATATCCCCGAGCAAGCCGAGCGCGCCATTCAGAATTTCTTTCGCAAAGGCAATCTGATCGCCCTGCGCGAGCTGGCGCTGCGGCGCACCGCCGACCGGGTCGACGACCAAATGCAGAGTTACCGGCAGGAGGCCGGCGGTCCGGCGACGCTGTCCACCCGCGAAGCGCTGCTGGTGTGCGTCGGTCCCGGACCCGGCGCGGACGCCGTGGTCCGCGCCGCCAGGCGCCTGGCCAACAAGCTGGATTGTGAATGGCACGCCCTGTACGTGGAAACCCCGGCGTTGCAACGCCTACCGGAGACCCATCGCCGGGCGATCCTCAATACCCTCAAACTAGCCCAGGATCTCGGCGCCCACACCGCCACCCTGGCCGCCACCGATATTCCCCCAGCCGTCATCGAATACGCACGCCAGCACGGCCTAGGCCGGATCGTGATCGGTCGCGGCCGGTCGAGCCGTTGGAGTTGGCCACGGCAAACGCTCGCCGGACGATTGAGCCGGCTGGCTCCGGATCTCGACCTGCTGACGATGGCGCGGGACGACGTCCCCCAGCATTCCCCTGTCCCGCTTGGGGGGACCAGGGAGGAAGATCGGACGGAACTGTCCTTCGCGGTTCGGAGCTACGGAACGACCTTGCTGATCTGCCTGGGAACCGCGCTGATCGCCACGCCGCTACTACCCCACTTCGATTTGGCCAACATCGTCATGCTGTTTCTGCTGGCGGTGGTCGGCGTGGCCGTGCGTTACGGACGCGGTCCCGCGGTGCTGGCGGCGGTGGTCAACGTGGTGGCGTTCGATGTTTTATTCGTCCCACCGCGCTTCTCACTCACGGTCTACGATTGGCAATACCTGATCACTTTCGCGGTGATGCTGGCGGTCGGCCTGATCGTCGGCCAACTCACCGCCCGCTTCCGCTATCAGGCCCGGGTAGCCCGCGCCCGCGAGGAGCGCGCCCGCTACCTCTACGAAATGTCGCGCGAACTGTCCGGGGCGCTGGCTGGCGAGCAGGTGATCGAGATCAGCGAACGCTGCGTCGAGGCCAGTTTCCGGGTTAAGGCGCGACTGTTGCTGCCCAACGACGATGAGCGGTTGCAACCGCCGCCGGTGCGGCCGGGTAAACCAAAAGTGGATTTAGCGATCGCCCAGTGGTGTTTCGACCGCAACGACCCGGCGGGTCTCGGCACCGACACTCTGCCCGCCGCCTCGTTGTTGTACCTGCCGCTCAAGGCCCCACTGCGCACCCGCGGGGTGCTGGCCGTGGCGCCCGAACAGCGGCGGTTGTTGCTGATCCCGGAGCAGCGCCGGTTGCTGGATACCTTCGCCGCGTTGATCGCCATCGCCTTGGAACGGGTGCATTTCGACGTAGTCGCCCGCGATACGCTGGTCAAGATGGAAGCCGAGCGGCAGCGCAATTCCCTGCTGGCGGCGCTGTCGCACGATCTGCGCACGCCGCTGACCGCGCTGATCGGGCTGGCGGAAACGCTGGCCTTGGAATTGGTCGCCGAAGAATCCCCCCACCAGGAATCGCTGACGGCGATTCGCGAGCAGGCCGTGCGAATGGCGCTGCTGGCCGACAACCTCCTGGATATGGCCAGGTTGCAGGCCGGCAGGGTGCGCTTGCGCAAGGACTGGCAATCGCTGGAGGAACTGGTCGGCTCGGCCGTGCGGATGCTCGAACAGCCCTTGCGCGACCATCCCTTGCGACTGGCGCTCGATCCTGAACTGCCGCTGGTCAACTGCGACGCGGTGCTGATCGAGCGGGTGCTGGTCAACCTGTTGGAAAACGCCGCCAAGTACACGCCGGCGGATACCGTGATCGGCGTCACCGCCAGCGCCGCCACCGACCGACTGAGCGTCGAGGTCTGGGACGAGGGGCCGGGCCTGCCGGCCGGTCGGGAACAGGCTCTGTTCGAGAAATTCACCCGGGGTCAGGCGGAATCGGCGGTGCCTGGGGTCGGCCTTGGATTGGCGATCTGCCGGGTGATCGTCGAGGCCCACGGCGGCCAAATTCAAGCCGCCAATCGCGCCGCCGGCGGCGCCAGTTTCGTATTCACGCTGCCGCTGGAACCGTCGCCGCCACTTGAAGACACCGGGGACACTCCGGAATCCCCATGAACGTCTCATCCGAAACGCCGCTGACCATTTTGATCGTCGAGGACGAACAAGCCATCCGCCGCTTCGTCCGCGCCGCGCTGGAGACGGAAGGCCATCGAGTCCACGAAGCCGGGACCTTGCAATGCGGACTGATCGAAGCCGGCACGCGCAAGCCGGATCTGGTCATACTCGATTTGGGGCTACCGGACGGCGACGGCGTGGTCTTCATCCGCGACCTGCGGGCCTGGAGCAGTACGCCCGTGTTGGTGTTGTCGGCCCGATTCGAGGAATACGACAAAGTCGAGGCGCTGGACGCTGGCGCCGACGATTATCTAACCAAACCGTTTGGGGTCGCGGAATTGCAGGCGCGAGTGCGGGCGGTATGCCGGCGCTCCGCCCGCGATGCAGCCGGCGCCACCGTCGTCCACTTTGGCGAAGCGAGCGTGGATTTGGAACACCGGCGGGTATCGCGCGCCGGCCAGCCGGTTCACCTCACACCCATCGAGTTTCGGTTATTGGCGGCGTTGGTGACCCAATCCGGCAAGGTATTGACCCACCGCCAACTGCTACGAGAAGTCTGGGGACCGGCCTACGTGGAACGCGGCCACTACTTGCGCATCTACATGGGTCACCTGCGCCAGAAATTGGAAGCCGACCCGACTCGTCCCCGATACTTTCTGACCGAGACTGGTATCGGTTACCGGTTTTGTCCGAACGAATAAACCTGATCGTGGGGTAGTCTACCCGAGCAGGTTTCCTCGCCGGACCCGCTTTTGGGCTGTTCGGTCACGCCGGCTTTCGCCTCATCTCCAAAAATCCGGCAGGAACAACAACAGCAGCGGGAACACCTCCAGCCGCCCGATCAGCATGGCCAACGACATCAGCCAGGTGGCGGTATCGTTCAACGTGCCGAAACCGCTCGCCGTCTCGCCCAGACCCAGGCCCATGTTGTTCAGACACGCCGCCACCGTGCCAAACGACGTCACCAGATCGACACCGGTCGCCGTCAGCGCCAGAGAAAAAAAGCAGTAACTGAAAATGTAGAGAAAATAAAATCCCCACACCGCCTGCATGACCCGGTTGGGAATCGGGTGATCGCCCAGCTTGACCGCAATCTGGGCGGAGGGCCGGATCAGCAAGCGAGCCTCGCGCACGCTTTGCTTGTACAGCAGCAGGAAGCGGATGGCCTTGATGCCGCCGCAAATCGAACCGACGCAACCGCCTAAAAAGCTGCCCAGCAACAGCAGGAGAGGTACGAAAACCGGCCAGTCCGTCGGATAGCCGGTCGTGCCCAAGCCGTTGTCGGTAATCACCGAGGCAGCTTGGAAAAAACCGTGGTAAAAAGACTCCCATAGCGGGAACGCGCCACTGAAGTACAGATACGCGCAGGCCGTGAAGATGATCCCGCCCATCACCGCCATGCAGAACCGAAACTCGGTATCGCGAAAAATCTTCTTGAGACTGCGCGCACGCCACGCCAGAAAGTACAGGGCAAAATTGACCGCCGCCACCAGGGAGAAGAATCCGGCAACCAATTCGATGGTCGGGCTCTGAAAATAACCGATGCTGGCGTCGTGGGTCGAGAACCCACCCAGCGCAATGGTCGCAAAGCTATGGCAAATGGCGTCGAACAGATTCATCCCCGCCGCCCAGTACGACAGGGTACAGATCACGTTCAAGCCGACGTAGATGTACCAGAGGTTCTTGGCGGTCTCGGTGATGCGGGGCGTGAGTTTTTCATCCTTCATCGGTCCCGGCGTTTCCGCTTTGTACAGCTGCATGCCGCCGATGCCCAGCATCGGCAACAAGGCCACCGCCAGCACCACGATGCCCATGCCACCTAGGAAATTGAGTTGCGCGCGATAATAGACAATCGATCTGGGGATGTTGTCGAGATCGGAAAGCACGCTGGCGCCGGTCGTAGTCAAGCCGGAAACGGTTTCGAACACCGCATCCACCAACCGCATGTGCGGATTGTCGGACAGCATGAACGGCAACGAGCCGATCAGGCACACCAGAATCCAGTACGCCACCACGACCACGAAACCGTCCCGGTTGCGCAGATCGGGCTTGAAGCGGTATACCGGCAGCCAGCACAACAAACCCAGTCCCAACATGACTCCCAGCGCCTCCGCGAACGGCAAGACCACGTCGTAACCATCGTACCACCAGGCCACCGCCATCGGCGGCACCATCGTGGTGCTGAATAAAATCATCAGCACGCCGACCATATACAGCGCCGTTTTTAACGGCGATCGCCGTTCGATACGCCACTCTTCTTTCTTGCCGACAGTCGGTTGCGCCACTATCGACTCGAAGCCTGGTATTTCGCTGGACTGTGGAGCCATCGTGCTTCCTACTTCCAGAAATCCGGCAGGAACAGCAGCAGCAGCGGGAATATTTCCAGTCGCCCGATCAGCATGGCCAACGACATCAGCCAAGTGGCGGTATCGTTTAGCACGCCGAACCCACCAGCCGTCTCGCCCAAGCCAACCCCCATGTTGTTCAGACAGGCCGCCACCGTGCCGAACGACGTCACCAGGTCCACACCGGTCGCCGTCAGCGCCAGCGAAAGGACGCAGTAGCTGAAGATGTATAGAAAGTAGAAGGCCCACACCGCCTGCATCACCCGGTCTGGAATCGGATGATCGCCCAGCTTGACCGCGATCTGGGCGGAGGGCCGAATCAGCATCCGGGCCTCGCGCACGCTCTGCTTGTACAGCAGCAGGAAGCGAATGGCCTTGATGCCGCCGCAGGTCGAGCCAACGCAGCCGCCGAAAAAGCTGCTCAGCAACAGTAGCAGGGGCACGAAAGCCGGCCAGATCTCGTGGGCGGGATAACTCGCCGTCGTCAGGCCGGTGCCGGTAATGATCGAAATGCCCTGGAATGCACCCAAATGGACCGCATCCCACCACGATGCACCGTCCAGATACAGATGAAGGCTGGCAAGCGCGACAATTCCGCCCACCACTTTCATGCAAAATCGGAATTCGGCGTCACGGAACACCGCCTTGAGACTGCGCGAACGCCAGGCCAGAAAGTACAAGGCAAAATTGACCATGGCCACCAGCATAAAAATGATGGTGATCTGTTCGAACAGCGGATTTTGGAAATGGCCAATGCTGGCGTCGTGGGGCGCGAAACCACCCAAGGCGATGGTGGTAAAGCTGTAACAGATGGCGTCGAACGGACTCATCCCCGCCGCCCAGTACGCCAGAAAGCACACCACGTTCAACCCGGCGTAGATGTACCACAGATTCTTGGCGGTCTCGGTGATCCGGGGCGTCAGCTTCTCGTCCTTCATCGGTCCCGGCGTCGAAGCCCGGTAAAGCTGCATGCCGCCGATGCCCAACATGGGCAAGAGAGCCACCGCCAGCACCACGATCCCGATCCCGCCCAGGAAATGCAGTTGCGCCCGGTAGTACAAAATGGCCTTGGGCATCGCGTCGAGCCCGATAAGCACGGACGCACCGGTGGTGGTCAGTCCGGAAACGGTTTCGAACACCGCATCCACAAACCGGATTTGTGGCTGGTCGGACAATACGAACGGCAAGGCGCCCAACAGCGACGACAATACCCAAAACGCCACCACCAGGATAAAACCATCCCGGTTGCGCAGATCAATTTTGAAGCGGTACACCGGCAACCAGCACAGCAGACCCAGTCCCAAGGTCGCTCCCAGGGCCTCCGCGAACGGCAGTACCACTCCATACCCGTCATACCACCACGCCACCGCGATCGGCGGCAACAGAGTGGCGCTGAACAGCATCAACAACAACCCAACCATGTACAGCCAGGTCTTGAACGGCGCCCGCCGCCGAACCACTCGCAATTCTTCCTTGCTGGTCGTCGTTTGACTTGCGGGGAATTGACCGGTGGCTTCGCTCATGGACTTGGGTCGATCCCAGTTTCGGGGAATCGCCCAACTTCGAGGCCTCGATCTAATAATTCTGTTATGACGGGCTCTCTATCGGCGGTCGACTGCTCCGCGGTCCCATCGCGCGAGATTTCATCGCTCATGCTGGGGGGGCTCTCCATCCTTTGGCCTAGTCATTCACGACACAAGTGGATTATCGATGTGAGGGTGTATGGGTTATCATAATTCTGATCAACCTCGTTGCCATTGTCACTACGGAGGCGCTTCATGCGATTTACCAGTTCCGTCTTGCGCGATCATCAGCCCATACCCGGCGAATATGCGTTCGGACTCCCCGATCCCCAGCAGCACATCGTTCTCGGTCCCAATGTCAATCCTCCGTTCGAATGGGACGATCTGCCACCCGACACCCGATCTCTGGTGTTGATCTGTCATGACCGGGACGTGCCCACCCGCGCCGATGATGTCAACCAGGAGGGTCGATTGGTACCGGCCGATCTGCCGCGCACCGATTTTTTTCACTGGATTCTGGTGGATCTGCCCCCGGAACCGGCGCGGATACTGGAAGGAGAATTTTCCAAGGGCGTGACTCCCGGCGGCAAATCGGGACCGGAAGGGCCTCACGGCACCCGTCAGGGCGTCAACAACTACCGGGAATGGTTCGCCAGCGATCCGGCCATGGCCGGCATCTATTTCGGTTACGATGGCCCCTGTCCGCCTTGGAACGACAGCATCGCGCATCATTACATCTTCACCCTCTACGCGCTCGATGTGGAGCGTTGTCCGGTGGAAGGACCGTTCACCGGACCCGAGGTGTTGGAAGCCATGGCCGGGCATGTGTTGGATCAGGCCAGCATCACGGCCACTTACAGCCTGAACCCAACCGTACCCGCTTGAGCGCCTGGTCATGAACTTCGCCTCCTCGCGAGCCAGGAATCGTTTTCCTCGATGGATTACGCGCGTCACGGACTCGCGGGGTAGGCGACGCGCTGGTATTTCCGCCTTTGTCAAGAGGTTTCCATGAGTTCCAATGACACCCACGGTGCTGAGAAACGCAAAATCAAACGCTGGTATCTGATCATGTACCTGCGCGTCCACGACCAGAATACCGGCGAACTGCTGGGCCATATCGTGGACATCAATAAAGAGGGAATGCGATTGGTTAGCGATAACCCCATCCCGAGCAACCAAACTTTCCGATTGTGGGTAGATGTGCCCAAGGAAAGTGCCTCCCGCCAACGCATCGAACTGGAAGCCGAAAGCCTGTGGAGCGCCCGGGATGTCAACCCGGACTTTTTCGACACCGGCTTCCGAATCAACAACATCAGTACCGCGGCATTGCTGCAACTCCAGTTGCTAATTGAGGAATTCAAGTTTTGAGCGGGGATTCGCCGGTTGCGGCTTCTTGAATCCGCGGAAGGAAGCAGGTCGATCAAAAAGACTCTGGCATTTGATATGCATTACTCCAGCTAACGCCAACGCGTGAGTCAGCCCAGACCCGCGGTCCGGGCCGAAACCGACAATCAGTCTGGAGTCATGCCATCATGTCATTAACCATCACCGCCGACAAAGCGCTGGTGTGGGATCACCAGCAGACCAAAATGGTGTCGAAAATCCGGGTCGTGGTAAGCCTGGTCGGCAATCACGGCAGCATCTACCGCGAATCGGGACCGCTTTATGTGGAGACCGCTCAGGAAGTTTTTGAAGCGGTACGGTTACTGCGAACGCGACTGATCAAGTCGCTGTCCGGGGTGGGAAAAGCGGGATGACCTCCATGATGGCCGTCGATCCCCGGTCCTGGTCATCCCGCCCTACACCTCACCCCTTAAATTTTTGCAACCCATCCGGCGCAGCCCGACAAACTCAGGCTGCGCCGCCTTTTTGTGCTACTTGTTCAGATTCACAGCGGGCGCCGCGTCTCCGAATACGTCCCGGTAGCTGGCGTACACGGCGCCGAAGGTCACCGGCGCCAGAATCAGAAAACCCAGCATGAAGGGGATGATCGCCACCGCCACCAGCGCCAGATAGATCAACCCAAACACCAGCAGCGGCAAGACGTTGATCCAGCAGGCGGCGATGCTATCCTGAGCGGCCGGCCAAGCGTTCTGACCGGCCAGCATCACCAATGGAATACCGTAAAACAGCGCCATGGTCACCAGCAAACCGATGGTCAATACGATCAGCAGCACGATCAGTCCAGCGCCCATGAACAGACCACTCGCCGCCGCTGGGGGAACGCTCGTTCCCGTGCTTTCCAGCATGACCCCGGTCGCCACGCTGCCGCCCACGAACACGACGATCACCAGAAAGATCAGCACATAGCCTGCCAAGCTGATTAAACCGAGTATCACCAGCGGCCCCATGCGCTCCTGATCCTGGAAACCCCGGAACAGGTGGCCGATTTCCAGCGCCTCGCCGCGCGCCAGCGCCGCCGCGCCAAACAGCATCCCACCGATCAATAACGGATTCAGCAGCGCGTGGGCCAGCGCGCCGATAAAGGGAATCAGCGACAACACCACGCTGATCCCGAGATAGATCAGCAGCATCACGATCCAGATACCCGGCGCCTTGACGAACAGTTGCCAGCCCTCGACGATCCAACCCCAGCCGCGGCCGGCATCCACACGATTTGCGGTCATGAACAATTTTCCTCGTGGTAAGAGTGCGTTGCCCTCGCCCGCGAACGAGCGAGAGTTTGTAATTTGTTGAGGAGTGCGTTTGCTACTTGAGATCGTGAATGAGATCGGCCAGGGAGCCGCCCGGAGGAATCATGGGTCTGACATCCTCGGTCCGGTCGACCCAGACGTCGACCACGCAGGGTCCGGGATGCGCCAGCGCCCGCTCGATGCCTCCCTCGATCTCGTCGGGACGGGTGATCCGCACGGTTTCGATGCCGGGAAACACCCGCCCCAGATTCAGATAGTTGGGATTGGGCGTCCGACATTCCCGACTATCGATACAGGCCGGGTCGCAATCGACGGTGCGGACCAGGCAGGTCTCATAGTGGTGGCCTTGATTGAACATGTCCTCCCACTGCCGGACCATGCCCAGAAAACCGTTGTTGAGGATGAACACCTTGACCGGGATGTGGTTGGCGGCCACGGTAGCCAGTTCCTGGAGGTTCATCTGGAAACTGCCGTCGCCGTCGATGCAGACCACAGTCCGATCGGGACGGGCGTAGCAGGCGCCGATGGCGGCCGGCAGACCAAAACCCATGGTCCCGAGCCCTCCCGAACTGATCCACTGCCGCGGCTCCTGATAGTTGTAGAACAGAGCCGCCCACATCTGGTGCTGG
>JRYF01001429.1_pt1 | contig 12322 bp, 11 predicted proteins | sample 235331 | NCBI WGS metagenome assembly JRYF01 (sample SAMN03074217, study PRJNA261475) | activated sludge metagenome | biome: Wastewater Treatment Plant; feature: Wastewater; material: Activated sludge; isolation source: activated biomass of a wastewater treatment plant treating hydrocarbon... ... | reverse complement strand
TCAGGACAAGTCAGGTTAATGATGCGAATAACGGGTTCAATTTCCAGAAGCCTGATTTACAATGAGTTAAAACACACGTTTATTAAACTTTTAAAATTTAGTAAACGTAATCCCCTCAAAATCAACGGTTGATTTTAACCCGTTATTCGCAATAATGGTTAATGGGGGCCGGCGTGGCAGCCAATGTGGCATGGACGGGTTCCCGCAGGGAATAATAAAGGAGGTTGTCGGGCAAGTCAATATGGGGTTGGGGCAATGACAATCGAAAGTATGAACCGTCCCTCATCCCTGATCCGGCGGGTTGTTGGCGGGGACGCCAACAACGGCGGGGCCTTGGCATCCCTCGTCCCTTCATCCCTCATCCCCTCATCCCCTCATCGCTCATCCCTCAAACAAGCTCCTCTACCTGCATATACTCCTCCAGGATTTCATCCAAAATGGAGAGAAGCACGGTTGGTTCCATTTCTGTGACGAGCAGGCTGCGGTAATTTTTGATGTTGGGAAAACCCCTGAAATAGTTGGTATAGTGCCGCCGCATTTCGAGCACGCCGAGTTTTTCACCTTTCCATTCTATGGAATGGAGGAGGTGTTGCCGGGCGGCTTGCACCCTTTCCTCTACCGAGGGCGGAGGAAGCAGGCGACCCGTTTCAAAAAAATATTTAATCTCCCTGAAAACCCAGGGATAGCCAATGCTGGCCCTGCCGATCATGATGCCGTCCACACCGTAGCGGTTGCGGTAGGCAAGTGCTTTTTGGGGCGTATCAACGTCGCCATTCCCGAAAATGGGGATGTGGATGCGCGGGTTTTCCTTGACCCGTGCGATATAGGTCCAGTCGGCCTCGCCCTTGTACATCTGCCTGCGGGTGCGCCCGTGAATGGTAAGTGCCTGGATGCCGACATCCTGGAGGCGTTCGGCCACTTCGACGATGTTGATGGAGTGCTCGTCCCAACCCAGCCTCGTTTTCACGGTCACGGGTTTGCGGGTACTTTTGACGACGGCGGCGGTCAGATCCACCATTTTGGGCACGTCTTGCAGCAGCCCCGCACCGGCCATGCGGCAGGCGACTTTGGCAACCGGGCAGCCGAAGTTGATGTCAATGACATCGGGGTTGGCTTTCTCCACGATATGGGCAGCCTTGATCATGTTATCCAGTTGCCCCCCAAAATATTGGATGCCAATGGGCCGCTCGTAGTCGAATACTTCCAGTTTTTTGAAACTCTTGTCCGCTTCGTACACAAGTCCATCGGCGCTGATGAACTCCGTGTACATCATATCAGCCCCGTGTTCTTTGCACAGACGGCGGAAAGGCGGGTCGCTGACATCCTCCATCGGAGCCAGCAAAAGGGGAAATTCTCCGAGTTGTACGTTTCCTATTTTTACCATGATTACAAGAAAAACGCCGCAAAGGTACGCTTTGGGCGTACATTTGCCCCATGCGCTTGCAGAAACTGATTTTAACACAATTCAAAAATTACGGTTCCCAAACGGTTGAATTTTCGCCCAAACTCAATCTTGTGACCGGGCTAAACGGCATGGGCAAGACCAACCTGCTCGATGCGGTTTACTACTTGTGCATGGGCAAGAGTTATTTTCAGGGAACCGACCGCAATGTGGTGCAGCATGGAGCGCCTTTTTTCCGTTTGGAGGGTTATTTTTACACCGACGAAAAAAAGGAGAGAATTGTGGCCAAAGTCGTGCCCGGCAAGCAAAAAACGTTTGAAAGAAATGACCTCGCCTATCCCCGCATTGCCGATCACGTGGGGCTTGCCTCCGTGGTTTTCATGGCACCGGACGATACGGCCCTGGCACTCGAAGGCAGTGAAGAGCGCCGCCGCTACCTCGACAACACGCTTTGCCAGTTGGACCGCCGCTACCTCGAAGAACTGTTGAACTACAACAGAATCCTCGAAAAACGCAATGCCCAACTTCGGCTGTTCGCTGAGCAAAACCATTTCAACCCACTGCTGCTCGAAGCCTTCGACCGACAATTGCTGGCCCCGGCTGCCTACATCCTGGAACGCAGGGAGGAATTTACGGCACAGTTCCGGCCGGTTTTCAGTGAATACCATCGCCTGATTTGCGGCGGGGCCGAAGCGGTGGAATGTCGTTACCGTTCCCAACTTTTAGAGGGGGATTTTACAACTTTGCTCCATGAGGGCATCGAAAAAGACCGCACCCTGCTGCGCACCAACACGGGCATCCACAAGGATGACCTCGTTTTTGTGCTGGACGGACAGCCGCTCAAACGTTTCGCTTCGCAGGGCCAATTGAAATCTTTCGTGCTGTCCCTCAAACTGGCCCAGTTTGAATATTTGAAAAAAGAAAAAGGACAATACCCCATCCTGCTCCTCGACGACCTTTTCGACAAACTGGACGACGAGCGGGCGGGGCAGTTGATAGAATTGCTGGTCAAGGGTGACTTTGGGCAGGTTTTCATTTCGGACACCCACCCGGAGCGGGCCGAACTCATGGCCAAACGTTTCAACGGGGCGTATAAAAAGTTTGTGGTTCAACAAGGGCAGGTTTCAGAAAACGGGAACTGATTACAAAAGCCTTCAATAAAAAAACGCAATGACCAACCATGCCATCGTCCATCTAACGGACGTGAAAATTTACCAGGGAGAGAGTCTCGTGCTCGATAAGGTGAATCTCAACATCACAAAAGGTGAGTTCGTATATCTCATCGGCAAGACCGGAAGCGGCAAATCGAGCCTGCTGAAAACCCTGTACGCTGCTTTGCCGCTGGCTCACGGCAAGGGCACGGTCGCAGGCTTCGACCTGAAGGCCCTGAACCGCCGCACCATCCCACTCCTTCGCCGAAAAATCGGCATCGTGTTCCAGGATTTCAATTTGCTGGACGACCGCACGGTGGAGGAGAACCTTCGTTTTGCCCTGCGGGCAATGGGTTGGAAGGACAAATCCAAAATGCTCGAACGCATCAACGAACTGCTCGAACGGGTTGACCTGAAAGGGAAAAACACCAAGATGCCCCACGCCATTTCCGGCGGGGAACAACAGCGGGTCGTCTTTGCCAGGGCCTTGCTCAACCACCCCGAACTCATTATCGCCGACGAGCCCACCGGCAACCTCGACACCCAGCGCGGGCGCGAGATCATGGAGCTGCTGGCGGCGCTGAACCGCGAGCGCGGCATCACGGTGCTGATGGTCACCCACGAGCCCGACATGGCGGCCTACGCGCGGCGCGTGGTGCGCTTCGTCGACGGCCTGATCGACAGCGACCGCGTCCAGGCGCCCGTCACTGCGGCGCCCGCGCGGCCGGAGGCCGCCTGATGTGGTGGAACACGCTCGCGCTGGCGCTGCGCGAGATCCGGCGCAACTTGCTGCGCAGCTTCCTGACCATCCTGGGCATCGTGATCGGCGTGGCGGCCGTGATCACCATGGTCACCGTCGGCCGCGGCGCGACGCAGGCGGTGCAGGACCAGATCACCAGCCTGGGCACCAACCTGCTGATGGTGCGCCCGGGCCAACGGCTGGGGCCGGGGCGCGACGCCGCCGGCTCACCGCCGTTCCGCCAGGCCGACGCCGAGGCCATCGCCGCCGCAGGTCGCCGGCGTGCAGGCGGTGGCGCCGCAGGCGTCGACCGGCGCGATCGCGGTGTACGGCGCGCGCAACTGGTCGACCGTGGTGCAGGGCACCACCAACGCCTACTTCGAGACCAACAACTGGACGCTGGCCGACGGCCGCCTGTTCGAGCCGGCCGAGCTGCGCGCCGGCAGCGCCGTGTGCGTGATCGGCGCCACCGTGCGGCGCGAGCTCTTCGGCGGCGCGGAGCCCGTCGGCTCGCGGCTGCGCCTGCGCAACATCAGCTGCGAGATCGTCGGCCTGCTGCAGGCCAAGGGCCAGGGCGGCATGGGCCAGGACCAGGACGACGTGGTGGTGATGCCGCTGGCGGCGGTGCAGCGGCGCCTGACGGGCAACCTCAACGTCGGCACGCTGCTGGTGTCGATGGCCGACGGCGCCGACGCCGAGCAGGTGAAGGCCGACCTGACGCGGCTGCTGCGCGAGCGCCGCCGGCTGGCCGAGAGCGACGAGAACAACTTCAACGTGCTCGACACCCAGCAGCTGGCGCAGACGCTCTCGGGCACGACGCAGGTGATGACGACGCTGCTCGGCGCGGTGGCCGCGGTCAGCCTGCTGGTGGGCGGCATCGGCATCATGAACATCATGCTGGTCAGCGTGACCGAGCGCACGCGCGAGATCGGCATCCGGCTGGCGATCGGCGCCCTCGGCCACGAGGTGCTGCTGCAGTTCCTGATCGAGGCGGTGGTGCTGGCGGCCATCGGCGGCCTGATCGGCATCGCGATCGCCACCGGCGCGTCGCTGACGGTCACCCGGCTGATGGGCGTGCCCTTCGTGTTCGACCCCGGCATCAACCTGCTGGCCTTCGCCTTCGCGGCGGCGATCGGCGTCGTCTTCGGCTACTTCCCGGCGCGCCGCGCGGCGCGGCTGGACCCGATCGAGGCGCTGCGGCACGAGTGACGGCGGTCAACGCAGCAGCGGCCGCAGCGCCAGCAGCCCCAGCAGCGGCCCCAGCGCCAGCCATGGCAGCAGCGCGCCCAGCGGCACCGACGGCAGCAGCGCCACGAAGAGCTGGATGCTGGCCACCGACAGCGCGAAGCCGATGCTGTTGGTCAGCGTGAGCACGCTGCCCACCGCCTGCGGCGGCGCGTTGACGGCGGTCAGCGCGGAGAACTGCGGCGAGTCGCCGGCCACCGTCACGCCCCAGAGCAGCAGCCAGGCGTAGAAGGCCGCGTCCGGCGCGCCCAGCATCAGCGGTGCGGCCAGGCAGCACAGGCCGCTGGTGGCCAGCTGCGCCGCGGCCACGCGCGCGCTGCCGAGGCGCTGCGCCCGCTGGCCGCCCAGCGACGCAGCCGACGACGCCGGCGCCGATGACGATCACGTCGGGGCGGGAGACCATGACCCGCAGTCTGCGGCGCCCGGCCGCAGGCGGCGGCCAGCACTGCAGCCGTTGATGCTGTGGATCAGCGCCGGCAGCGCTGGCCGTTGCGCCGCCATTCAGCCGCCATTCAGCCGCCGATCAGCCGCAGGTCAGCCGCCGTGGCGCCGCGCCTCGGGCAGCGCCACCAGCGCCGCGGCCTCCAGGCCCAGCGCCGGCTGCAGCGCGCGCCTGAGGTCGCGCACCGCCACCCGCACCAGGGCCGCGGTCTCGGCAGGCAGCCGCCCCAGTTCGCCAGCCCGGCTGGCCAGCCAGAAGCGGCGCTCCAGCACAGGGTAGGGCGCACCGTCGCGCTGCAGCGCCGACAGCGGCAGCACCTGCACCGCCTGCGCGTGGTGCCGCGACTGCCACAGGCACAGCGGCGTCGTCAGGCCGAAGCCCAGCCCGGCGGCCACCAGGCTCAGCAGCGGATCGGTGGCGTCGAACTCGCAGCGCCGCGCCAGGCCCGGGTCGTGCCGGCGCAGGTAGGCGTCGACCTGGGCGCCGATCATCGAGCGCGTGCTGTAGGCCAGGAAGGGCAGCTCGGCACCCAGCGACTGCAGGCTGCGCGGGCCGCGCAGCGGATGCCCCGGCGGCAGCACCAGCACGAAGCGCTCGGCCAGCAGCGGCAGCGCGTCGACGCCGGCCTGGCCCGCCGGCTCGGCGTTGCCGATCAGCAGGTCGAGCCGGCGCTCGGCAAAGCGCTGCTGCAGATCGGGCATCAGGCCGGAGAGCAGCTGCAGCCGCTGCACGCGGTCGAACAGGCCACGCACCAGCGCCGGGCCCAGCGTGGCGGCGAAGCTGTCCACGCAGCCCAGGCGCACCGCGCTGCGCGTGCTGCGGCTGAGGCTGCGCACGCCCTCGTCCATCTCGTGCGCGCGCTGCAGCAGGTCCAGCGCATGTTCGTAGAGCCGGTGGCCGCCGGCCGTGACGCGTGCCGGCCGCGTGGCGCGGTCCAGCAGCTCGCAGCCCAGGCGCTGCTCCAGCGCCCGCACGTGCTGCGACACGCCCGCCTGCGACAGGCCCGCGCGGCGCGCGGCGGCGGAGACGGAGCCCGTCTCCACCACGGCGATCCAGCTTGCGAGCTGGTCCCAGGGCGGCGGTGCGGCGGCGTCGGCCTTCATGCGCGGCGATGCCTCATGCGCGGCGATGCCGCGTGATGCTCGGCATCAGCGCTGGCGATGACGGGCGGCGGCGGCAGGGCATCACCTAGATTGTGTGCCACCCGGCCCGCGCTAGAGTGGCCGCCATCCCCCTTCCCCGACGCCCCGAGAGAGGAGCCCCGATGAAACTCACCTGGAAGCACGCCGCCGCCGCGGTGGCCTTCACCGCCGCCGCCGTGGCGGCCACCGGCGCGCTGGCGCAGCAGCGCCTGTTCTTCGGCATCGCCACCGGCGGCACCGGCGGCACCTACTACCCGCTGGGCGGCATGCTGGCGCAGCTGATCAGCAACAAGGCCACGGTGGACGGCCGCAAGATCAGCGCCACGGCCGAGGCGGCCGGCGCCTCGGTGGCCAACGCCAAGCTGCTGGGCAACAAGGACATCGAATCGGCCTTCGTCGCCGCCGACATCCTGGACGCCGCCTACAACGGCACCGGCCAGTTCCAAGGGGCGCCGATCAAGAACCTGCGCGCGCTCGGTGCGCTGTACCCGGAGACGGTGCAGCTGATCACGCGCGCCGACTCCGGCATCAACAGCGTCAGGGACCTCAAGGGCAAGAGCATCTCGTCGGGCTCGCCGGGCTCGGGCCAGTACCAGCTGCTGACCGACCTGCTGAAGGTGCACGGCATGAGCCGCGCCGACATCAAGGAGGACCTGTCCTCCTTCACGCAGGCGGTGGACAAGATCAAGGACGGCAACCTGCACGCCACGCTGATCACCGCCGGCGTGCCCACCGCGGCCGTCACCGACTTCGCGCAGAGCCACGCGCTGAAGGTGATCCCGCTGGCCGGGCCGGAGATCGCCGAGCTGCAGAAGCAGCAGCCCTTCTACACCGCGGTGAAGCTGCCGGCCAACACCTACAAGGGCCAGGCCGAGGCGGTGGACACCCTGGCCGTGATGGCGGTGTGGACGGCGCACGACGCGGTGCCCGAGAACGTGGCCTACGAGGTGACGAAGGCGCTGTACGAGAACGTGGCCATCATGGGCCAGGTGCACGTGCAGGGCAAGAACATCAGCCTGCAGACGGCCACCGCGGTGGGCAACGCGCCGCTGCACCCGGGGGCGCTGAAGTACTTCCGCGAGAAGGGCATCGTCAAGTGATGCCGTGGCGGCGCGTGGCGGCCCTCGGGGCCGCTGCCGCCGCCGCGCTGTGTGCACACGCGCCTTCCTCGGCCTGCCGCCTGGTGCTGGCGGAGCATCGCACCGGCCAGGTGCTGGCCCACCTGCCGCTGCCGCCGGCCGCACCGGGCCTGCGCATCGCCTTCACCCATTCGGTGCTCGGCACGCCGGTGGAGGACCGCTACGTGTTCCGCCACGGCCGCGACGGCTGGCATGCGGTGCTGGTGGAGGAACGCTGGCAGGGCGAAGGCTACGGCCTGCCGCATGCCGCCGAGCCCGGCCAGCGCCTGGAGCCTGACCCGTCCTTCGGCCCCGACGGCCGACGTCTGACGCTGCAGCGCGTGGTGCAGCCGCTGGTGGTGCGCCCGCTGCCGGCGCAGGACATGCGCGTGCTGGTGGACGGCCAGCCGCCGCTGCGGCTGGGCAGCCTGGCGGCACGCGCCGTGCATCTGCAGGCCGAACATTGCCCCCTGCCATCCAAGGACCCCGCGTGACGACACCGCAAGCCGAGATCGACCGCCTGATCGAGCAGTTCGACCCCGAGTCCAGCTTCCGCCGGCTGGCCGGGGTCTCGGCCGGCATCGTCACCGTGATCGCGGTGGCGTTGTCGGGCTGGCACTACTACACCGCGGGCTTCGGCCTGCACAACGAGATCGCGCACCGCGCGATCCACCTGTGCGTGGTGCTGGGGCTGTGCTTCCTGGTCTTCCCGCGGCCACCGCGCATGGGCGGGCACTGGGAGTGGACGGTCTCGATCGGCCTGGTGGCCTTCTACCTGCTGCTGGGCGTGGGCCTGCTGCGCGAGCTGAACGAACCGGTGTCGCTGGCCGCCCAGGCCACGTTCATGGCGGTGCTGCTGGCGCTGAGCGGCCTGTCGCTGCCGCTGAAGGCCTACGACGGCAGCCACCGGCACATCCCGCTGCGCGACTGGATCTTCGCCGCCGCCGCGGCCGGCTTCTCGCTGTACCTGCTGCTGTTCTTCGACGACATCTTCATCACCCGCGCCGGCCAGCATTCGCCGGCCGACCTGATGGTGGGCGTGATCGCGATCGTCATGGTCATCGAGGCCACGCGGCGCACGATGGGCATCTTCCTGCCGCTGCTGGCGATTGCCACCGTGCTCTACGGCATCTTCGGGCCCTACCTGCCCGGCGACCTGGCACACCGCGGCTACAGCGTGCCGCGCGTGATCGCCCACCTCTACAAGGGCACCGAAGGCATCTACGGCATCCCGGTGGGCGTGGTGGCGACCTTCGTCTTCCACTTCGTGCTCTTCGGCATCATGGCCCAGCTCACCGGGCTGGGGCAGCTGTTCGTCAACCTGGCCACCATCGCCGCCGGCCGCTTCGCCGGCGGGCCGGCGAAGGTGAGCGTGGTGTCCTCGGGCCTGTTCGGCATGATCAGCGGCTCGCCGATCGCCAACACCGTGACCACCGGCGTGATGACCATCCCGCTGATGAAGCGGGTGGGCTTCTCGCCGCGGTTCTCCGGCGCGGTGGAGGCCTCGGCCTCCTGCGGCGGCCAGATCACGCCGCCCATCATGGGCGCGGCCGCGTTCATCATGGCCGAGACCCTGGGCATCCCCTACAACCACCTGATCCTGGTGGCCATCGTGCCGGCGGCGCTGCACTACCTGGCGATCCTGGTGATGGTGCACCTGGAGGCGCGGCGGCTCAAGCTCGCCGGCATGGACCCGGCGGAGATCCCGTCGCTGCCGAAGGTGCTGAAGGCCAGCTGGCACCTGTTCATCCCGCTGGTGGTGATGGTGACGCTGCTGCTGATGCAGTACACGCCCTTCCTGGCCGCGTTCTGGGGCATCACGCTCACGGTGGCCTGCTCGTGGATCCCGAAGCTGCTGGGCCCCTGGGGGCGCGGCATGGCCGGCATGGCGGTGGGGCCGCGCGCGCTGGTGCAGGGCTTCGAGATGGGCGCGAAGTCGGCGCTGGGCATCGGCGCGGCCTGCGCCTGCGTGGGCTTCGTGCTCGGCATCACCACGCTGACCGGCATGGGCTTCAAGTTCAGCGCCTGGGTGCTGGACATGTCGGCCGTGCTGGCGCAGGCGGTGGTGGCGCTGGACCCGCTGGGCTGGCTGCAGGCCAACCAGGTGACGATCTTCTTCGGCCTGCTGTTCACCGCGCTGGCCTGCATCGTGATGGGGGCCGGCGTGCCCACCACGCCCACCTACATCATCCTGGCGGCCATCGTGGCCCCGGCGATGGAGCAGCTGGGCGTGCCGCAGCTGGCCACGCACTTCTTCGTCTTCTACTTCGGCGTGCTGGCCGACGTGACGCCGCCGGTGGCGCTGGCGGCCTTTGCCGCCGCCGGCATCGCGCGCAGCGAGCCCATGCGCACCGGCATGACGGCCTTCCGGCTGTCGATGGGCAAGGCCCTGGTGCCGTTTGCCTGCGTCTACACACCGGCGCTGCTGTTCATCGACTTCACCTGGGGCGCCTTCCTGCTCGGCCTGGTCTCGGTCATCGTGGCGGTGCTGGGCCTGGCGGCGGCCTACAGCGGCTTCCTGGCGCGGCCGGTGGGGCGGCCGGCCTTCCTGCTGCTGAACCTGACCAGCCTGTCGCTGGTGTTCGCCAACCCGTTGGTCAACGCGGTGGCCATCCCGGCGGTGCTGGCGCTGCTGGCCTGGCATGCCAGGCCGCTGCCGGCGCCGCCGCGCGCCGCGGCAGCCTGAGCCGCGCGGCAAGGTCGGCTCGTCAGCCCATCAGCCCAACAGCCCCTCAGCGCATCAGCCCCTCAGCGCATCAACGCCTGCAGCGTGGCCAGCGTGTCGGCCTCGTGCAGCGGCTTGTCGTGCCGCAGGCGCAGCATGCGCGGGAAACGCACCGCGATGCCGCTCCTGTGGCGCGGGCTGGGCCCGATGCCCTCGAAGCCCAGCTCGAACACCAGCGTCGGCCGCACGCTGCGCACGGGGCCGAACTTCTCCAGCGTCGTGGCGCGGATCACCTTGTCCACCGCGGCGAATTCGGCGTCGGTGAGGCCGGAATAGGCCTTGGCAAACGGCACCAGCTGCAGCGCCTGCGGGTCGTCGCGCGGCGCCGGCTCGCGGCGGGCGATGGCCTCCACCACCGCCTGCGCCTCGGCGGCGTCGTGCGGCGGCCGGCTCCACACCGCGAAGGTGTAGTCGGTGTAGACGCTGGCGCGGCGGCCGTGGCCGGCCTGGGCGTACACCAGCACCGCATCGGCCGTGAGCGGATCGACCTTCCACTTCCACCACGCCGACGTGGGCCCGTCGGCCCTGGTGCGGCCCTGCCCGTAGCGGGCCTCGCGGTGCTTGAGCATCAGGCCTTCGACGCCGCGCACGCGGCTGCCGGCACGCGCCGCAGCCAGGGCCGGCCAGTCGGCGCCGGCCACGCGGGGCGAGACATCGTGCGGCGGCAGCAGCGCCTCCAGCCGCGCGCGGCGCGCGTGCTGCGGTTCGCCCCGGCAGTCCTGGCCGTCGCACTCCAGCAGGTCGTAGGCCAGGAAGCGCACCGGGGCCTCGGCCAGCAGCTTCTTCGGCAGCGTCTTGCGCGTGATGCGCTGCTGCAGCAGGTTGAACGGTGCCGGGCCGGCCGCGCCGTCGTGCCAGACCAGGAGTTCGCCGTCGAGCACCGTGCCGTCGGGCAGTGCCTGCGCCCAGGCCTCGACCTCCGGGAAGCGGCCGTCCATCAGCTCCTCGCCGCGCGACCAGATCCAGCAGCGCCCGGCGCGCCGCACCACCTGGGCGCGGATGCCGTCGTACTTCCACTCGGCGATCCACTCCGCGGCGTCGCCCAGCGTGGGCGGCTCGGCCTGCAGCGCATGGGCCAGGAAGAAGGGGTAGGGCTGGCCGGCCTCGGCCTGCGGCGCGGTGGCCGGGTCGAGCAGGGCGCGGTAGCGCTCGGCGGTGGGCGCGCGCTTCGCGTCGGTCCAGCCCATCAGGCGCTGCGCCAGCAGCCCGGCGTCCAGGCCCGACACCGCCGCCAGCGCGCGCGTGACGAGCAGCTTGCTCACGCCGACGCGGAAGCCGCCGCCGATGAGCTTGACGAGCAGGAAACGGCCGGTGGCATCCAACCCGCCCCAGGCCTGGCGCAGGCGTGCCGCCTGCTCGGCCGGCGGCAGGCCGCGCAGCGGCAGCAGGCGCTGCTCCACCCACTCGGCCAGCCCGGCATCGTCGGCCGGGCCCGATGCCGGCGGCAGCACGTGGGCGATGGTCTCGGCCAGGTCGCCCACCGCCTGGTAGCAGGCCTCGAACAGCCAGTCGTCGATGCCGGCCATCGCGCAGGCCGTCTCGCGCAGCACCGCGGTGGGCACCACCTGGCGCGGCTTGCCGCCGGCCAGGAAGACCACCGCCCAGGCGGCGTCTTCCGCCGGCGCGTCGGCCAGGTAGGCCTGCAGCGCGGCGAGCTTGTCGCCGGTGGCGGTGCTGGCGTCGAGCGCCTGGTACAGCTGCGCGAAACGACGCATGCCGCGATGCTACGCGGCGCCGTCCTCCGGCGCGGGCACCACCGTCACCGGCAGCGGGCTGATCGACAGCACGTCGCCGACGACCTCGCCGCCGGCGTCGTCGGCACCCATCACGATCCAGCCGCAGCCGTAGTTCTCGGCCAGCTCCACGATCAGCGGCGCCGGCTCGCCGCCGGCCACCTCGAGCTCGTAGCCGATGCCCGCCTTCTGCAGCAGCGCCTCGGCCGGGGCCAGCAGGTCGGCGCCGGCGGCGCCCTTGACCTCGCGGATCACGTCGGGGTCGTGGGCGGTGACCACCTCGTACAGCGTGGCCGGCCGCTGCACGTTGACCAGCACCACGTCGGCCTGCAGGCCGGCGCTGCGCAGGTCCAGCAGGTGCTGCAGCGCCGCCATCGAGGCCGGGGAACCATCGACCGGAACCAGAACCTTCATCACACACCTCCTGCAGCCATGATCCGCCGCACCATCGCCCGGGACTTGATGTCCGTCAACCCGGCCTTCGCCGGGCGGACATCCGGCACCGGCATCATGCACGCATGAGCATCCGTCACCTGGACTCCCTGTTCGACCCGGCCTCGGTGGCCGTCTTCGGTGCCAGCCTGCGCGAGGCCAGCGTGGGCGGCACGGTCTGGCGCAACCTGCG
>JRYF01002039.1_pt1 | contig 12324 bp, 11 predicted proteins | sample 235331 | NCBI WGS metagenome assembly JRYF01 (sample SAMN03074217, study PRJNA261475) | activated sludge metagenome | biome: Wastewater Treatment Plant; feature: Wastewater; material: Activated sludge; isolation source: activated biomass of a wastewater treatment plant treating hydrocarbon... ... | reverse complement strand
CACCGCCGCGCCGACATACGTGTAGCGTGCTTCAGCTTCCATCCGTGCCGTCCACGCCGGTCATTCTACGGAGCGCGAAGTAGTGACGGATCCACTCGTCGTCGGCCGCCATCACCGCCTGCACCGGGCCGTCGGCCAGCACCTTGCCGCGCGCCAGCACGATCACGCGGTCGACCACGGTCAGCAGCGTGTCGAGGTCGTGCGTGACCAGGAACACCGTGATGCCGAGGTCGTCGACGAGCGCGCGCAGCATGCGGTCGAAGGCGCGCGCGGTGATCGGGTCCAGCCCGGAAGTCGGCTCGTCGAGGAACAGCACCTCGGGCTCGAGCGCGATCGCGCGCGCGATCGCGGCACGCTTGCGCATGCCCCCGGACAGCTCGCTGGGCAGCCTGGCGCCGGCCTCGGGCGGCAGGCCGGCCTGGCGCAGCCGCATCGCGACCAGCGCGTCGACCGTCGCCGGCGCGAGACTCGTGTGCTCGCGCAGCGGGACGGCGACGTTCTGCGCCACCGTCAGCGACGAGAACAGCGCGCCGTCCTGGAAGGTCATGCCGAAGCGGCGCCGCACGGCCGCCAACGCCGCTGGACGGGCCTTCCACATGTCGGTGCCGAGCAGCGAGATATTGCCCGCCGTCGGCCGCTGCAGGCCGATGATCTCCCGCAGCAACACCGACTTGCCGGTGCCGCTGCCGCCGATCAGCGCCACCAGCGTGCCGCGGCCGATGGCGAAGGACACGCCGTCGTGAACCGTCTGCTCGCCGAAGCGCGTCACGATCTCGCTTGCCTCGATGACCGGGGCGTCGCCGTGCGCGGGCGCGCCGGCATCGGGTTGCGCAGCCGCTGCGGTCGTGCCGGCCATGGGCGGCCTCACCACCCCAGCGCCTGCAGCACGACGGCGAACGCGGCGTCGAGCAGGATCACGGCGACGATGCTCTGCACGACGGTCGATGTCGTCGCCGCGCCGACGGCGCGGCTGTCGCGCTCGGCGGTCATCCCCATGCGGGTGCCGATGACGGCGATGACGAAGGCGAACACCGGCGCCTTGACGAGGCCGACGATGACGTGGCTCAGGTCCAGGCTGGACTGCAGCCGCTCGAGGAAGACAGCGGGGCCGATGTCGAGCATCGAGCCGGTGATCAGCATCGCGCCGAGCAGGCTGGCGACGTTGCCGACGAAGACCAGCAGCGGCAGCACCACGACCAGCGCCAGCACGCGCGGCACGACGAGCACCTGCATCGGGTCCAGGCCCAGCGTGCGGATGGCGTCGATCTCCTCGGTCAGCCGCATCGAACCGAGCTGGGCGGTAAACGCCGCCCCGGATCGCCCGGCGACGATCACGGCGACGATGATCGGCGCGAACTCGCGCGTGACGCCGATCGCCACCCCGTCGACGACGAAGATGTTGGCGCCGTACTTCGTCGCCTGCAAGGCCAGCAGGTAGGCCAGCACGACGCCGATCAGCGAGGTGACGAGCACCACGACCGGGATCGCATTCAGCCCGGTACGTTCCAACTGCGCGCTGAGTTCGCGCAGGCGCAGCCGCGTCGGCCGCAGGAGCACCGCGGCGAGCGCGGCGCAGGTGGCGCCGAAGAAGTTCAGGTGGCCGACGAGCAGCCGCCCGAGCGCGGCGCTGTGCCAGCCGAGCTGGGCGACCAGGCCGCGCCGGTGGGGCGTTGCGGCAGCGGCAGCGCCCTCGGTCATCGCCTGCACCCGCTCGCGGATGCGCGCGTCGACCTCGCGCCAGCCGGTCCACGACAGCGAGCGCGTCGTGCCCGCGGCCGGGTCGAGGTGGCGCAGCAGCGCGAGCGCGCAGGCGGAGTCGATATCCTGCAGCGCGCTGGCATCGACCTCGATCTCGGCCGGCCAGGCGACGCGCCCCAGCGCGGCGTCGATCTCGGCCAGGCTGGCGATTCGCCACGAGCCGGCCAGGTGCAGCGTCGCGCGCGCGCCGACGGTCTCGAGCCGGAACCAGGAGGTCGAGGATGGCGGGCCGTGCACGGGACAGAGGTCTCCGGGCTCAGAACTTCATCATCAGCCCGGCGCCGATGGCCCAGGCGCGCTCGCGCACGCTCGCCGCATCGGGGCGCGGCCAGAACTGGCCGACGATGAGGTCGCCGACGAGCCAATCCTGGTGCACCGGCTGCTGCCAGCGCACGCGCAGGCCATAGTCGGTCAGGTCGACGCCGCTGCCCTGCCGGCCCAGGGCTAGCGCCTCCAGCGACAGCACCCGGTCCGGGCCCATCAGCTTGTAGGCGCCGAGCACGCTGGACAACTCGAACTTGCCCGTGCGCTGCGTGATCGTGGCGGCGTTGAGCCAGCGCGTGGCCAGGGTCGGCGACCACGCGTGCTCGTAGGACAGCGCGGTGGTCGAGCCCAGGCGGTCGTCCAGGGTCCAGAAGGCCGTCTGGCGGAAATCGACGCGGTCGGCGTCGCCGAGTTCCCACGCCTTGCGGTAGCGGGCCTGCGCATAGACCTTCAGCCCGCCGCGCAAGCCGATGCGCAGGTCGATGGCGTCGAGCACGACGCCCAGGCCAGCGAAGAACTTCTGCTCGTCCCGGCGCTCGGCCACCAGCCGCTGCTGGCGCGACAGCGTGCCGGGGCTGTCGGTGACGACGTCGCGCTCGTTGTCGCGCCCGATCAGGAGGTAGGCGTTGCGCTCGACGTTGGGCAGCCGCAAGCGGGCATTGAAGCGCAGCGTGGCCTTCGCGCCCGTGTCCTCGCGGTGCAGCAGGTCCACGCTGAGACGGCCGTCGGTGACACTGCCCCCGTCCTCGAAGGGCGTGTCGCCGAACCAGCCGTCCAGGTGGCGCGCGAGCCACTCGGCCGAGCTTCGCACCGCGCGCCGCGTCGACTCGAGATTGCGCGCCATCGGCGCCGGCCCCTCGGCCGCAGGGGCCGCTGCCTCGAATCGTGGCGCTGTCTGCGCAGGCGCAGCGTCCGCCGCCATTGCCGGCACCGCGGCGCAGGTCGCCGCGAGGACCGACGTCCTGGTCAGTGACAGCAGTTGCCGCTTCATCGCGATTCCGTGGGTGATTCCGTGGGTGGTACCTGGCGGGCATTCTGCATCGTCGCAGCGGGCGCAGAGATGGGCAGCGAGCGCGCCCCGGCTAACCGCGGGCTCTCGGCGTGCCATCACTGGCGCCGACGATCCAGGCTGCCGCGGACCGACCTCGGCAGCATAAGGACATGCCGAAGGGTTCGTTCCCTATGCCGCGCCCACGCGATAGCCTTCACCGTTTTCCATCAACTCGGTTCATGCCATGAGCGACAAGCGGCAGCGTTTCGAGACCCTTTCCGTGCACGCGGGCTACACGCCCGACCCGACGACGCGCGCGGTCGTGCCGCCGATCTTCCAGACCGTCGCCTACGCGTTCGACAGCGCGCAGCATGGCGCCGACCTGTTCGACCTGAAGGTGGCGGGCAACATCTACACGCGCATCATGAACCCGACGCAGGCGGTGCTCGAGGCGCGGCTGGCGGCGCTGGAGGGCGGCGTCGGCGCGCTGGCGCTGGCGTCGGGGCAGGCGGCGATCACCTACGCGATCCAGACCATCGCCGAGGCGGGCGACAACATCGTCTCGTCGACCGCGCTGTACGGCGGCACCTACAACCTGTTCGCGCACACGCTGCCGCAGTACGGCATCGAGACGCTGCCGCTGCGCATGGACCGCATCTGCGACAACACGCTGGCCGCCGCCGGCGTCACCGAGGAGACGGTTCGGCTGTGCGTGAGCATCGAGCATATGACGACCTGCGCGCCGACCTGGACCAGGCGCTGGCGGCGGCGTAGGCGGTTGATCCGGCTTGCCGGGCGCCTGCCACCGGCGGCCGACGACGAAGACAGGACGACCGGGCGCCCGAAGGGCGCGATGCCGACGCACCGCAGCCTGACGACGATGGGGCTGACCTGCCTCGTCGACGTCGACGTCGACGCGGCCGAGCGGTTCGCAATCGGGCGCGAGCTCGGCCCGCTGTCGACCTTCGCCGCCCCGACCATCCTCAAGCGGCTGGTGGACCATGCCGAGACCGCCGGTCTGGGCCCCGACGACGCCGCGCGCTGCTTCGAGATGGCCACGCTGGCCTGACCGCAGCCCGCGCAGCGGCAGGCCGGCGCCAGACGACCGTCAGTCCGACATCAGGTACTGCAGCCTGATCGTCGCCGCCGCGCCGGCGACCATCGACGCCAGCGCGATCAGCGACCCCAGCGCCAGCGTCGACATGCCGGTCACGCCCTGGCCGATCGAGCAGCCCATCGCGACGAAGCCGCCGAAGCCCATCAGCAGCCCGGCCGCGAGGTGGCTCGCGAAATCGCGCCACGATGCGAACCACTCGAAGCGCAGCCGGCGCGCGAACAGGGCATGCAGGAACGAGCCTGCGATGACGCCGAAGACCGTCATGACGCCGAAGTTGAGCAAGGTGGTTCGCGTCGGCTCGAGCAGGTAGCGCAGCGTGTCGCCGATCGGCGTGATGAAGGTCAGCGACTGCACGTCGACGCGGCTCGGGCGCTCGGCGGCGAACATCGCGTGCTCCTTCCAGTCCTCGGCATGCGGACCGCCGGTGATATACCAGCCGACGACGACCGCGGCGCCGACGACCACGCCGCCCAGCCACAGGTTGCGGTTGCGCCGCAGCTGCGGCGACCGCAGCACGAACCACAGCACGCCGGCGACGAAGACGAGCCCGACCACGGCGCGCGTGGCCACGGCACCGGTCCCGAGCGCGTGGGCGACGAGCGCGTCCACATGCTGCCCGCCGGTGCCGTAGCGCGACAGGTCGACCACCGTCGGCTCGACCCAGATCCCGACCGTGATCGCGAACAGGTCGGTGGTGAACATCGCGTAGGCGACGGCGGCGATCACCAGCGCCACGAACAGCGCCCGCGCGCTGCCGCCGCCGATGCGCACCAGGGTCTTGGTCCCGCAGCCGCCGCCCAGCGCCATGCCGATGCCGAACAGCAGCCCGCCGACGAGGTAGCGCAGCCACGCGAACTGCGGCGTGCGATAGGGCGGCAGCGTATTGCCCGGCAGCGTGACGACGCCCGCCAGCTCCAGCACCAGCAGGCCGCCCACGGCGACCGCGATCGCCAGCAGCCACGCGCGCAGCCGGCCGAGGCTGCCCATCGTGACCCAGTCGGCCACCGCGCCCATGGTGCAGAAGTTGGTGCGCGCCATCACGGCGCCGGCCACCAGCGCGATCAGGAAGGCCGCGAGCAGGACCTTGGCGTGGATGTCCATGGGCGTGGCGGGTCAGGGGCGGAGGAAGACGCCGATCTCGTCGGCGGCGTCCTCGCCGTACAGGTCGTGGAAGAAATGATCGGCGCCGGAGATCACCGTCAGCCGGTGCCGGCCGGCCAGCCGCCCGCCCAGGCGCTGCTCCAGGTCGCGCGCGATGACATCGCCGCCGGCGACGACGACCAGTGTCGGCACGCCGATGCGCGGCAGCGTCGCGTCGGGCTCGGACTGCGGCGGCGGCGCGTAGTACGACAGCAGCGCCGCCGCGCTGGCGCTCGTCGACTCGCAGTTGAGAAAACCCACGCCGGGCAGCAGCTCGTCGCCGCGCCCGGCCTCGACGAGGCGACGCGCGCGATCCAGCAGCGGCGCCAGCGGCTGCCTGAAGCGCGACTCGTAGCCTGCGGCGAGGTCGCCGGCGAAGATCGGTGCCAGCAGCACGAGGCGATCGACTGGCGCTTGCGGGGTCTGCGCCAGGTACCAGGCCGATTGCTGGCCGCCGCGCGAGAAGCCCAGCAGCACGACCCGGCGCGCGCCTTGCTGCCGCGCCCAGCCGACCCAGGCGGCGATCTCGGCCGCCGAGTCCTCGGCCCGGTGGCGGCTCGGCACGGCGCAGTCGTACATGCCCTCGCGGCCGTCCACTCCCAGCGACAGCGTCGGCGCCAGCGTGCTGTGGCCGCGCTCGCCGAGCAGCGCGCGCAGCCGGCGCATGACGTCCATGTCGCGGTGGCCCATGGTGCCGTGGACGACCAGCACGACGCCGTCGGCGAGCGCCCTCCCTTCGGCCAGGTCCAGCGAGGCGACGAGCCGGCGCGAGTCGTGCGTGATCGAGACCGTGCGCGACGTCATTTGCGCCGCCGCACCCAGGGACTGCATCAGCAGCAACAACGACAGGATCAGGATCGGCAGGCGCATGCTTCGACAGGCTCGGTGGCGATCGATGGTGACGGCAGCCCCGGATATCGGCATGGCAACCGCCGGCGGCGCTCGGCAATGCGGATGATCGCGGCTGCGGCCCGCGCCTGGCATCGGGGTGAGTGCCCAGTCCGATCGGGTAGGCGAGCGCTGCCCGATCGGGTATTAGGGTCGATCCCCCTTGTTCGAGGGGGGGCGGATCTCTAGATTTGGGTCAAGCGCGCCGCTGGCTGGTGGCGCAAGGGGGTAGTCGCCAACGGCGACGCATCGGTCGATCGGCGTGTGCCGCGGTCGCCCTCGCCGTGGCCCAGTGGCTCGCATGGAGGTGCTAAATGGACAGCAGACCCGAAGCATTCGGCACGGCGCGGCGGCATGCGCTGCGCCACCTCGCGGCGCTGGCGGCGGTGGCCGGCGCGACGTCGCTGGCGCTGCCGGCGGCGGCCCAGCAGGCCGGGATGCCGCAGCCCGACGAGAAGGTCGAGGACACGCTCAAGCGCCTGTTCGGCGGCCGCCCCATGCAGCCCGGCGGCGACCGGCTCAAGCTCGAGGCGCCGATGATCGCCGAGAACGGCGCCGTGGTCCCGATCCGGATCGAGTCCGACCTGCCGATGACGGCCGACAACNNTGAACGCCAAGTTCACGCTCACGCCGGACGCCGGTCGGGCATCGATCGCGACCAACGTGCGGCTGGCGTCGACCTCCGACCTGCGCGTGGTCGCCGAGACCAGCACCGGCGCGCTGTACGAGGTCAAGCGCGAGGTCAAGGTCACGGTCGGCGGCTGCGGCGGCTGAGCGGGGCCGAGCGTCGTTGTCGGTGTCGGGTGCGATCGTCACGGAGGTGATGCGATGTCGGTGGGTCAGGTGAGGATGCGGGTGCCGGAGAAGGCCAAGGCCGGCGAGGTCGTCACGGTGCGCGTGCTCGTCACGCATCCGATGCAGACCATGCAATACCGCGACGGCAAGCCGGTTGAGCGCAACTACGTCTATATCAACCGCGTCGAGGCCACGTACAACGGCAAGAAGGTGTTCGAGGCCGAGACCACGCAGTCGGTGAGCGAGAACCCGCTGTTCGTGTTCCCGGTCAAGGTCGATGCGCCCGGCATCGTCCAGATCACCTTCCACGACACCGAGGGCAAGACCTTCTCGGGTCAGGCCGAGATCAAGTTCTGATCATCGACGGCGCGCGCCCGGCGCCCAGGAGACTGCGCATGAAGCTCGGATTCCGCAGCCTGTCGCGCCCGCGGCGCGTCGCACTCATCGTGGTGGCCGCCGGCGTCGTCGGCGCCTGCGCCACCGTCACGCCCTCGCTGACTTCGAAGGACTGGCAAACGCGCGCCATCCCGGAGTCGCAAGGCGTGGTCAAGGAAGTCGACGGCAAGCGCATCCAGCAGCGCTACCCGTTCGGCGGCTTCGGCACCGTCAACTTCGAGACCTGGCCGACCTACGCCACCGGCAGCCCGGCCTACTTCCCGCCCAGGAAGGGCGAGATGCCCAAGGACATCAAGGGCGATCCGGCCAAGGGGCAAGCACTGCTCAAGGCCGGTGCCAAGGGCCCGTGCACGGCCTGTCACGTGATCCCGGACAAGAGCGTCTGGCCGGCCGGCAGCGTCGGGCCGGACCTGCGCGCGATCGGCGCGCGCGGCATCCCGGACGACATGCTCTACCAGATCATCTACGACCCGCGCGTGGTCTACGGCGACGACAGCCCGATGGCGCCCTTCGGCGCGTCGGGCATGTGGACCCCGGAAGAGATCGTGCACGCGGTGGCCTACCTGCAGTCGCTCAAGGGTGACCCGCCCGGCAAGCCCGAGAAGGTCACCGACGACCCGCAATGGGACCCGCGCACGCGCGACATCGTGCGGCCCGAGTACGGCGACGCGCTCGATCCGACCGCGAACCCGGGCATGGCGATCGCCGAGGCCACCGCGGTGCCGATGTGGTCCAAGGTCGGCAGCAAGGGCAAGTCCTGCGCGAGCTGCCACGGCGCCATCGGCCCGGCCGACGACAAGCTCACGCTGGGCGCGATCCCGTCGATGAAGGGTGTGGGCGCGAGCTACCCGAAGTGGATACCCGCGCACCGGCGCATGATGTCGGTGGAGGATTTCCTGGCGGTGCACGCGCCCGACACCACGGGCATCGCGATGCCGTCGCAGGGCGTCGAGAACATGTCGATGTCGATCCTGGTCAAGATGCAGTCCAACGGCATGCCCTACCGCATCGACCTGAAGGACCGCAACGTGCAGGCGGCCGTCAAGCGCGGCGAGGAGATCTTCAACCGCCGCGTCGGCCAGCGCGGCCAGGCCTGCGCCAACTGCCACACCGATCGCGGCGGCGGCAACAAGTTTCTGGGCGGTCGCTTTCTCGCCGACGTCGAGAAGGACGCGATGGTCAACCACCCGTACTTCCGCACCGCGTGGCAGCGGCTGATCGACATCCGCGTGCGCATGCAGTGGTGCATGACGCCGCTGCGCGCCAACATGCTGCCCGGCGACGCGCCCGAGTACGCCGACCTGGAGACCTACCTGATCTCCAAGCAGACTGTGCGCGGCGACAAGGTCCAGGTGCCGCGGCTGTCGCACTGATCCGCGCGGCGCGCCGGCCGCGCCACGCGTCAATCGGGATCTGACCCTCATGGAAGTCACGCGCCGCGACCTGCTCAAGCTGCTCGCCATCGCCGGTGCCGGCGTGCACGGGCGCGGCTTCGCGCAGCCGCAGCCGCAACAGCTGCTCGCCTTCGAGCCGCTGGGCAACGTCACGCTGCTGCACATGACCGACAGCCATGCGACGCTGCTGCCGGTGCACTACCGCGAGCCCGATACGCTGCTGGGCATCGGCGCCGAGCAGGGGCGGCCGCCTTACCTCACCGGCGAGGCCTTGCTCGCGCACTACGGCGTCGCGCCCGGCAGCGCCGAGGCGCATGCGCTGGCGCACCCGGGGTTCACCGAGCTGGCGCGCCGCTACGGGCGCATGGGCGGCTACGCGCATATCGCGACGCTGGTCGAGCGCATCCGCGCCGAGCGCCCCGGCCGCACGCTGCTGCTCGACGGCGGCGATACGCTGCAGGGCTCGGCCACCTCGCTGTGGACCGACGCCGAAGACATGGTGCAGGCGATCAACCAGCTCGGCGTCGAGGTGCTGAGCCCGCACTGGGAATTCACCTTCGGCATAGCCCGCGTCAAGCAGATCTTCGGCGACAAGGACAGCCGCGGCAGCTTCAAGGGCGAGTTCCTGGCGCAGAACGTGGTCGACATGTCCTGGGGCCCGCCCGGCGAGCCGGTCTTCAAGCCCTGGCTGATCCGCGAGATCGGCGGCGCGCGGCTGGGCATCGTCGGCCAGGCGTTCCCGTATACGCCGGTGTCGCACCCGCGCAAGTTCGTCCCCGACCTGAGCTTCGGCATCCGCGACGAGCAGATGCAGCGCCACGTCGAGCGGCTGCGCGACGACGAGCGCGTCGATGCCGTCGTCGTGCTGTCGCACAACGGCGTGGCGGTCGACCTCAAGATGGCCGAGCGTGTGCGCGGCATCGACGTCATTCTCGGCGGCCACACGCACGACGGCATCCCGCGGCCGATCCAGGTCGGCTCGACGCTGGTGATCAACTCGGGTGCGCACGGCAAGTTCCTCTCGCGGCTCGACCTGGACGTGCGCGGCCGGCGCGTCCACGCGTGGCGCTACAAGCTGATGCCGGTGCTGTCGGAGCACATTCCGGCCGATGCGGGCATGAAGGCGCTGATCGAGCGCGTGCGCGCGCCGTACGAGGCGCGGCTGGCCGAGCGGCTGGCGGTGTCGCAGTCGCTGCTGTACCGGCGCGGCAACTTCAACGGCAGCTTCGACGAGATCGTGCTGCAGGCGCTGATGAAGCACCACGGCGCCGAGGTCGCGTTCTCGCCCGGATTCCGCTGGGGGGTGACCGTGCTGCCCGGCGACCCGATCACGCTCGAGCAGGTCTACAGCCACACCGCGCTGACCTACCCGAACACCTGGTCGCGCGAGATGACCGGCGCCGAGATCAAGACGATCATGGAAGATGTCGCCGATAACCTGTTCAACCCCGACCCGTACTACCGGCAGGGCGGCGACATGGTGCGCGTCGGCGGCGTGACCTACACGATCGAGCCCGCGGCCCGCGCCGGCGAGCGCATCAGCGACCTGCGCATCGGGGGCAAGCCGATGCAGGCCGACAAGCGCTACAAGGCCGCCGGCTGGGCGAGTATGATGGACGTCGACGGGCCGCCGGTATTCGATGTCGTCGCCGCCCATCTGCGCAGCGTCGAGCAGGTCAAGGTGGACATGACGCCGCGCGTGAGGGTCAAGGCCTGAACGCCGCTCGGGCGCCGTCGAACCGCGAGGTGAGACGATGAAGCTGTGGAAGGTGCTGGTCGCAGTCGTGGCGCTGGCCTGGGCCGCCGGCGCGCCCGCGGCCGAGCGCGACGCGATGCAGCACTTCTTCCAGGCGAGCTTCGGCGACCTGAAGGACGAACTCGAGCTGGCGCGCCGGGAAGGCAAGCAGGGCCTGTTCGTGATGTTCGCCGCCGAGGCCTGCGCGCCGTGCATCGTGCTCAAGCGAACGATCCTGTCTCGGGTCGAGGTGCAGGAGCACTTCCGGCAGCACTTCCGCGTGCTGCATGTCGACTACAACGGCGACGAGCCGATGGCCGATTTCCAGGGCCGCGAGATGCGCGCCAAGGACTATGCGCGCGACGTCGCGCGCATACACCGCACGCCGACCTTCATCGCCTTCGGCGTCGACGGGCGCGAACTGCTGCGCCACCAGGGCGGCGCGCGCGACGCGAGCGAGTTCATGGGCCTGGCGCGCTACGTCGTCGACGGCGAGTATCGCAAGCAGGCCTTCGACGCCTACTGGCGGGAGTGGGTCGCGGCGGCGCGCTGAGAGGCGCGTTCGGCGGCGCGCCGTTCGCCAGCTTCAGCGCCCCCAAGGCGCCCCGGCGTCGCGGTCGATCCCGTAGCGCTCGATCGCCTGCTCGACCCGCTCGGCGTCGATGCCACCGCGCCGCGCCAGCGCGTGCAGCGCGGCAACGACGAGCTGCGCGCGGTCGACCTCGAAGAAGCGGCGCAGCGCGGCGCGCGTATCGCTGCGGCCGAAGCCGTCGGTGCCCAGCGCCGTCAGCGGCGCGTCCAGGTAGGGTGCGATCTGCTGCGGCACCGCGACGACATAGTCGCTCGCGGCGACGACCGGGGCGTCGCCGGCCAGCAGCGCCGCGACATGCGGCACGCGCGGTGGCGCGGTCGGGTGCAGCCGGTTCCAGCGCGCGGCCTCGCGCGCCTCGCGCGCCAGTTCGCTGAAGCTCGTCACGCTGTAGACATCGCTCGCCAGGGCCCAGTCGTCGGCCAGCATCTGCGCCGCCGCCTCTACCTCGAAGCGCAGCGGCCCGGCGCCGAGCAGCCGCAGCGCCGTTGCGCCGTCGGCGGGGCCGAAGCGGCCGACGCGGACCATGCCGCGCACGACGTCGGCGTCGGCGCCGGCGGGCAGCGACGGCATCGGCAGGTTCTCGTTGCCCACCGTCAGGTAGTGGAACTCGTCGACCTGCTGCTCGAGCATGCGGCGCAGCGCATGGTCGACGATCACCGCCAGCTCGCCGGCGGTCGACGGGTCCCAGGCGCGGCAGTTCGGCACCGTCGAGGCGGCGAGGTGGCTCGCGCCGTCCTGGTGCTGCAGCCCCTCGCCCGCCAGCGTCGTTCGCCCCGCGGTCGCGCCGACGAGCAGCCCGCGCGCGCGCTGGTCGGCGGCAGCCCAGATCAGGTCGCCGACGCGCTGGAAGCCGAACATCGAGTAGTAGATGTAGACCGGCAGCATCGCCATCCCGTGCGTGCTGTACGCGGTCGCGGCCGCGGTCCAGGATGCGAGCGCGCCGGCCTCGGTGATGCCTTCCTCGAGCAGCTGGCCGTCGCGCGCCTCGCGGTAGGTCAGCATCGAACCCTGGTCCTCGGGCTCGTAGGTCTGGCCGACGGGCGAGTAGATGCCGATCTGGCGGAACAGGCTGGCCATGCCGAAGGTGCGCGCCTCGTCGGCGACGATCGGCACGATGCGCGGACCGAGCGCAGCGTCGTGCAGCAGGTTGCCGAGCATGCGCACGAAACCCATCGTGGTCGACATCGGCTTGCCGTCGGCCTGCAGCGCGAACGCCGCCCAGCGCTCGCGCGGCGGCACCGGCACCGGCTCGGC
>JRYF01004265.1_pt1 | contig 12335 bp, 7 predicted proteins | sample 235331 | NCBI WGS metagenome assembly JRYF01 (sample SAMN03074217, study PRJNA261475) | activated sludge metagenome | biome: Wastewater Treatment Plant; feature: Wastewater; material: Activated sludge; isolation source: activated biomass of a wastewater treatment plant treating hydrocarbon... ... | reverse complement strand
GTTTTGAATTTTCTCTATTTTCTTATTAATTTTTGACATTACCTACTAAAACCTAAAACCAAAAGAAAAATTCATGGTGAAGTTTCTTTCAAAATCATTTCTCATTTTTAATGAATTGTCCGGATTCAGTTCAACGAGGCTTCGATGCATACGGTTATTTGTAATATCGCGCATTCCGTAATCGATCTTATACCCTATAAAAAAACCACGGTTGAGAAAATAATTAATTCCTCCTGTAAATCCATAATCAAAAGCGTTAAATAGCGTACCGCTTTTGTCAAGATACTGATAATACGCGCCGATCAGCCTGGGCACTTCTTCATCTACCCCATCGACCAGAATGACTGCATTTCGGCCACCTCCGCCAAATCCAGCAACTGCACCGGCCAGGTCATTATAATACCTGTAATCAAGGGATTGTCTGAAAAAAATATCTTCCGGATGATCGGTCGATTGAAATCTCAAATTTCCTCGGGCAGTTGGACTAATTATAACACCCAAATAACCTCCTCCAAAGATTTCCCATTTGTTTGAAAGCCTGAAGATTGCCATGACCGGTATTTGGATACTGGCTATAGAGACATCCAATGATTTTTCCAAAATACCTGGTTCAAATTTGACACCACCATTTCTCTTCCTTATCATATAATAGGAATCACCGTCAAAATTGAGCTTGTATCCATTTTGTATATAAAGCAATTCTGATTTTACAGCAAAATTGCTTTGAATATTGTATTGGAAGCTAAGTGCAAAATGGATGCCCGTCGCAAAACCAATAGACTCCCCAACCTCTGTGGGTCCCAATTTTTTAGAATAATTCTGTCCGGCCCTGATGCCTATATTATACTCCTGCGCCTCTGAATGAAGAACAAATAGGATGAGGCAAGCCGCTGTTAATAATCTGATCATGAATGTTTTTCTCATTTACATATCAAAAGAACGGCAAAAATAATCGAATTGAGATACTTCTTATTGAAATCATTTGGACAGTTTTTCCTTCCTTGCAAATACCTGATGATTTTCTATCACTACAAACGATCAAATTGTATTGTTTTTTTTAATTCCTTTGCCTTCAAAAGATTGATGTCTACAGTTTATTTTATTGTGGAGGCATTTCTTTACTCATTTTCTACAGCAAACATGCATTTCATTATCTCCTGAATAAAATGATGGTTGATGTGTTCTAAACCCAAGACAAACGTATTTTTGCAACCAATTCAATTTTGGATACAATAAATAAAACTATGTCCCCGAGGAGAAAGCTACATAAATTTGCCGAAATACTTAAGTATCCTAATGTGTATGAAAACTATGACCCTAAATTTCCCAAACTCACTGTGGCCAGCGGAGAACACAAAGACATGAAAGGCCATTGGAATATGAAGCATTTTATCAATGACAACCCTATAGTTCTGGAATTGGCTTGCGGAAGAGGTGAATATACGCTGGAATTGTCGAAATTGTATCCTGATAAAAATTTCATAGGTATTGACATAAAAGGGGCAAGAATTTGGAAAGGCGCCTCCCGTGCCCTTGAAAACGGTTTAAAGAATGTAGCATTTGCCCGGTTCAGGATTGAAATGATAGAAAATTTTATAGGCCAGAATGAAGTGGACGAGATTTGGATCACTTTTCCAGACCCATTTTTGAAGAATGGAAAAGAGAACCGCCGTCTGACCTCTCCAAGTTTTCTGGATCGATTTTCAAAAATATTAAAACCGGGAGGTGTATTGCATTTAAAAACTGACAGCTCCGTCTTATTTGGCTATTCTCAAAGAAGTATTTCTGCCCACCCACTTTTTGACTTATCTTATCACAATGATGATATTTATGCCTTCGATAGAATAGAAAAAGTGCTATCCATTCAAACGCATTATGAAAAAATACACCTGGAAAAAGGATTGTCCATTAAATATGTGAAAGCGATTAATTGCAAAATTTGATTACGGAATTTCTTCATCACCCTGACTCTCCTCATTATCCAATTCTTCCATTTTATTGAAGAGGTTCATGCCAATAACCCCTCCAATTAAATCAATGCCTATATGCAATATTATAACAATCAATAAAGATTTTGAAAATATAAATATAGTGCCAAGGAGCAAGGACATCACTGTGATTTTCATCGCAGCTTTATATCCCTGATAAATATGTACTGCACCGAATATCAAAGCAGGAAGAACCACGGCAACATGATAAGACCACATCGGATCATTGATCATATAATACAGATAAGTGACCAAAAAGCCCCGGTAAACAATTTCTTCACAAACCCCGGCACTAAAAGCCAGAAATGAAAAGTGAGCGAGTTCTGTTTTATTTCTGGGCAAAAAGGCAGCAGACTTACGCAATTCGTCAAAATTCTGACTGTTTTTGGTTTCTGCCACCATCTCCATGAAATAAAGAAATAAAAATATAAGAACAAAAATGACTACCAGACCATCCGTTACAGGCCATTGTAACCCCATGGCTGAGAACGGCCTTCCTGATAATACCCATAATATGAATACCACAATGGCTCCAATCCATAAAATACCCCCATTGGCGTAATAAAACTTTCTTTTATCTGCAGGTTTGAAGTCCAGAACATCCATGTCAACCTTTCCCCGAACTAAAGATAATGCCGGCAATACAATCCCTATAATGAAGAAAAATATATGATCCAGGATGGTAAAGTTCATCTTACTTCTTCTGTAATTCCTTTAAAATAAATACATAGCCTTCATTATTTGCAATAACTAAGCGTCCATCACTTGCAGAAAGGATCTTTCTGGGTTTCGATTGAACGGGTAGTGGAAGTCTTTCAGAAATAAGAAAAGATTCTGACGACAGATCAAAGTTTCTCAATATCCGGCCTGTATTGGCTTTAGGCGCCCCCATCTCAGACACAAAATCTCTACCGTTGCCTATGTAGTATACTGCATCTTTATAAATAATTATATCTTGTATATCAGACATTTGCTCATAAAACCCCAAGGGAACTCCTTTATATCCTTCCTTGCCAGAAAGAAAAATCATCGATCGTAATTCATTGATTTCTTTTACTTCAACTAACTTGTCTTTATAGTCATCAAACATATCTTCTATTCCAGATACATGTTTAAAGCTATTGTAGCTTGTAAATTTCTTTCTAAGCGACGGCATTTGGGAAATCAGCATATTCATGGTTGCAAAAGGTATATACCGGTTAAATAAATGGTAAAAAATTATGGGTTCCGGAGCACCGTTATCGTCAAAGTCGCCCACATACATTTTCACAGGATGATCAGTAGAGGCCTTCCACTTCAAATTTGTTCCAGCATTTCCAGCAATGATGTCGGGTATGCCATCATTATTTAAATCTTTAAATGCCAAAGCGCTCCACATACCCTTTATACCGGATAATCCATATTCTTCCGTTTTATATTTAAATTCTCCTTTACCATCATTATCTAATACAATAATTTCCATCCAATCCCCGCAAATTACCAAATCGAGATCCCCATCACTATCTAAATCGATCCATTGGGCGTCTGTAACCATGCCAAACCGCTCCTGATATGCAATGGCAACCGCAATTCCCTCAACATTTTTTAGAATAAAGCTATATGGAGAAAGACCATAATACCCGGGTATGGAACGTGCCCCGATAAAAAGATCCTCCCAGCCATCTCCATCAAAATCCCCCACAGCAACGCAGCTGCCATTGGTATGGGGTAAAGAAATGGGCATTCGTTGAAATCGTCCTTTTCCATCATTAATATACAAGCGATCCTCCATCAAAGGATCCAATTCAGGATTATCCCCTCCTCCACTGACGACATAAAGGTCGGGGTACCCATCGCCGTTGAAATCAATCAAAGCTGCTGCAACATCTTCATATTTTGAATCGACCTCAAAATCTTTGTTGGTCGCTCTATCAAATGACCCGTCCTTTTTGCCAAAGTACATTTGTGCTGCCTGGTTGCGTCCTCCTCCTAAAAACAAATCCGGAATACCATCTCCATTGAGATCTGAAAAAATCATTGCAGGCCCTTCATAGGAAAGCCGCTGTGGTATTAATTTCTCTTCGTTCTCATCATAAAACCGATTTTCATCATGCTTGATTTGCAGTACTAATTTCTGCATTTGAGGGGAAGGAGCATCCCTTCTGAACTGGACCAAATCCTTTTTAAGATCCCTTGTGACGGTTCTGATCTCATTAACCGAAAGGTGTAATATTTTTTGGACATATTGATCAGGCCACACAATTATGATTGAGTCTACTACTGCCATAGTATCCAACCCAAAATGTAAAAGATGTGTGCTTGCTGACATAAATCCTTTGACTGTTTGATGTTCTTTTAAAAAAATCTGATTTCCGGTGTGTAGATATACCTTAGTTCCTTTAGTGTTTGCAAATTCATGGTTACCCTCCAGGCGGAAAGCAATCCAGTTTTTGTTAGTGGTTGTATTTTCATAAATGGTTGCAACGGAGTTGACATTGTTGACAATAATATCCAGGTCACCATCCAGATCCAGATCTGCAAAAGCGGCTCCGGTAGAAAAGGAAGGCGCTCCAACAAAATCTTTCTGAAACTTCAATGACCCCGATTGTCTGAAAAGTATATTTCGTAATGGTTGCTCTGGCATTTTATCAATTAATGCTTTGCTTCTGCCTACTGTAGATCCTTCATTCTTTGTGTCAAACTCTGCCAGGAAATTGATATAGTCAAGATCATTGGGTCGTTTCACAATCCCATTACTCACGAATATATCTGTCAATGTGTTGTTATTAAAGTCCTGCAACAAAACCGACCAACTCCAGTCGGTGGCAAAAGTCCGGGTCATATATGCTACATCTGAAAATGTACCATCGCCCTGATTCAATTGAAGGTGGTTACGCGCCTTTTGTGGTTCGTAGCCAAAATCTTTTTTAATCCTTTTAACCTGATCACTGTCTTCACCGGCTGAAACCAATAATACCTCCTCCTCAAAAGGGAGCATATCAGTGGTAAAAATATCAGGATATCCATCATTATTGATGTCTGCAATATCCACCCCCATGCTGAACTGAGTGGAGTGGGACAACATACCGGCTACCGATTCGGTGAATGTCTTATCCCCATTATTAAGGTATATGTAATCGTTTTCGTGAAAGTCATTCCCGACATAAATATCTACCCATCCGTCATGGTTAAGATCGGCAGCGGCAATGGCCAGGCCATACCCCAGGGGACTGTTAAAGATCCCTGCTCTTTCGGTAACATCTACAAATTTTCCTTCTTCACGGATTCTGTTTTCATAAAACCGATCCCCTGCATAGATGTCCTTTTCCTTTCTCTTATCTGTTGATCCATAGCTGTTTATATTGTGTATATTATGATTCAAAAGATAAAGATCCAAATCTCCATCATTATCATAGTCAATAAACAATGCCTGAGTAGATAATCCACGAAAATCAAGTCCATATTCTTTTGCTTTTTCACTAAATGTACCATCCCCGTTATTAATATAGAGTCGATTGTGAACGTCATCAGAATTGGATAATAATGATACTTTACAAACATAAATGTCTAACAGGCCATCTCCATTGACATCTTCCATCACTACACCGGTCGACCAGGAGTGATCCATGGTAATCCCTGCCTGGCTAGTGATGTCTTCAAATTCAAGATTTCCTTTGTTGAGATAAAGGCGATCCGGAGACTGATTTCCACAAAAGTAAATATCTTCCAGCCCATCCCCATTGATGTCCCCAATGGCTACCCCTCCTCCGTTGTAATAATACATATACTCAACAATGTTTAAAATTTGAGTGTCAAACAAAGGATTAATAAAGTCAACTCCCGTTTCATCAGCAGATTTCGGCATGAATATCCCTATATCTTCTTTCGTTTCTGGCTTTCTGTCACATCCTACCCCAATGACCATCACAATTATCCAAAAAATACCCTTTCTTAATTGCATTACTTCAAAATTTTGAGGCAAACTGCCTCTTCATTATTTCTAAAAATGAAAATACGATCTCCATCCAGGCAAATGTCTCTTACTTCGCCCCGGATAAGAAAGCCATACTCATAAGTTTTATCTTCAAAATTACCCGTCCCGTCATTGATCAGGATATGCCCATAAGATGCATCATACCTGCCCACTTCCGGTTGAACACCATACAGGTTTCCTCCCAAAATCAAATCAGGAAGACCGTCATCGTTAAGATCAGTGATGCCAATGGCGTATATAGGGCTGATTTGAGCTGATAAGGGTAGGCTCTTTTTTGAAAATTTGAAATCCCCTTCATTGATCAAGACCATCGATTGCATTTCGTAGGCATTATAAATATGAGATTGTTGAAGAATCTCATACGAAAATATGTCCTCCATTGTAGCTTCTTTAAATGACTCAAAACTGGGATATTGTTTTTTCAGCCCCGGTAAACGGGCCATCAAATTGTGACGCAATGCATAGGGGTAGGTCTTGCCATTTTCATGGACGCTACTCAAGATTCCTTCAGGATCTCCATTCTCATCAAAATCATTAAAATATAGTATAATCGGACGGCTTTCATCCGCTTTAAAACGACTATTCAGTCCATGGTTTCCCAAAATGATATCCAGATCGCCATCACCATCAATATCCACAATTTTCATAGTATTCCACCAGCCATTCAGATCTTCTCCCAGGCTCATTTTCTTAAAAATTCCATTTTCGTTAACGAAAATATTAACGGACAAAAATTCACCGGTAACAACCAATTCTTCAGTACCGTTTCCATTAAGATCTGCAAAATAAGCATCCGTAATCATCCCTAGTTCACGAAGTTGGGGACAACGGGTTTCGGTTTCATCCGAAAAATTGCCTTTTCCATCATTCATCAAAATATATCCTGATCCTGGTGCTCCATATCTTCCAGTTTTCACTCTTTCACCAACGAAAATATCCAAACTTCCATCACCATCGATATCAGCAAACGCTACGGCACCGGTACTGATTCTGTGTCCGGAGGCAGGCAAGACCTGATCCATCAAGGTCATATTGCCTTTTCCATCATTCAAAAATATTCTATCGTACAGATAGTCTGAAAATTCTGACAGCTCTACCCCTCCACTGGCAACATATAAATCTAAATCACCGTCATTGTCAATATCAATCAGATAGCATCTGACATGCTCAGCTTCCTTTAATTTTTCAAAATCGGCATTAACGGGCTGCTCGAAAAATGTGCCATCAGCTTTTTGAAAAAATATGCTGGTAGCCTGGCCTTTTGGTCCCGGGATAACCCAATCATTTAACCCATTGCCGTTGAGATCTCCCATAGCCACCGAAGGTCCCTGTGTGGATAACTTATGATAATTGAGCCTCTCTCTATTGAAATCAATGTAAAAATTCTCTTTATGTGTGTAAGGGAGTATATGGGATATATCATTAAAAAACGACTTTGCTTTAGGTTGGTCTTTTCTATAGGACTCTGCCACTTCTTCTGATAGCCTTAATGTTTGATTTACCGGCACAGACTTGAGTTCTGAAACCTTCAGTGATGGCCAGGTTACTCTTACATCTACCACCTTTGCGCTGCCAACTCCTGCATTGATCCTGTTGTCCATACTGGATTGAAACCCACGGGCAGGTTGATTATCATAATAAAGAGTGACCTCGTTTTCTATTTTTATTTCTATCCTGGCACCTACGGCCTTCGTATTCATTCCTTCACCTTGCAATTCAAACTTTAAAAAATGGTTGTCTTCAAAGATTTGTCTTGACTTATTTTCAAAAATAAACGGTGGCATATTCACATTATTCACCACCAGATCAAGATCTCCGTCGTTATCCAGATCTCCATAGGCGCTTCCATTTGAAAACCCCGTCGTTAAAAGTCCACTTTCCACATACTTTTGAAATAGTAAATTTCCCTGATTTTTGAATGCATGATTTGGTACAGGCCGGGAAGGAATCATTTCAATTAACTCACTATAATTTACCCCTTCTTCCCGGATTATGGATGCCATGACCGATTCATTGGAAATGTATTGGAGATAATCCTGATCAGTAAGATCCCGGTAGATGCCATTGGCAATAAATAAATCTTAGAACCCATTATTATCCATGTCAAAAAACAATGCTCCCCAGCTCCAGTCAGAAGCCTCTACTCCCGCCAACCTACCTATTTCTGAAAAGGTGCCATTTTTGTTATTCAATTGAAGGGTGTTCCTGATAAATTGGTGATGGTATCCATTGTTCACCCCATACATGTACCGATCCCAATCTTCAAAGGTAGTTACCGTCTTGAGCCTCGAGTAATCTGAAGGAAGCATATCTGTGACAAAAATATCATTGTACCCATCGTTATTGATATCGGCAATATCGGCTCCCATTGAAGCAGCACTGACCGCCGTCATTTGATTCACCAAATCCTCCTTAAACGTTCCGTCCTGTTGATTGATATATAAGTAATCCCTTTCAAAAAAGTCGTTGGAAATGTATATGTCTTCCCATCCATCGTTATTCACATCTCCTACACTGATACCTAATCCAAATCCGATGACACTGCCATAAATTCCAGCTTCTCCACTGACATCAACAAATTTTCCGTTATCATTTCTATATAATTTATCGCCGCCAAGATGATCCCTAACCGGTCTTTCATTCTTTCGTAGATTGAAACTGCCAATGGCCTGGAAAGAGTTATTCAATATATATACATCTAAGTCACCATCTTTGTCATAATCAAAAAACGCAGCATGGGTAGAAAATCCGGGATCATTCAGACCATACTCATTTGCTTTTTCGGTAAAAGTCATATTGCCATTATTGATAAAAAGCTCATTTTCTTTATCATCTCCTTTTACATCTCCTGAATTGCAAACATATATATCCAACCAACCATCGCCATTGATGTCGACCATGGTTACGCCGGTTGACCATGCCTTGCTGCCTCCGACACCGGCAGCACTGGTTATGTCTTCAAATTCCCAGTTTCCTTTATTTATATATAATTTATTCTGGCCCTGGTTGGAAACAAAGTAGATATCCGGCAATCCATCATTATTAATATCCCCTATGGCTACACCTCCACCATTATAAAAATTCCGGTAACGGTATATATTGTAATCATCCGTATCTGTAAGTTCATTTATAAAATCAATCCCCAACGCATGATTATTCCTCAACTCAAAAAGTTCAAAGTGGACGTCCTTGTAGCGGCATCCATTCATAAAGAACAGGCCTATAAAAATGAGGAATATAAAATGCTTTCTCATGTGTATCTTATGTTTTCTGCCTTTGTCCATCTTTGAATTGCTCTCGAAACTTATGGCGCAGATCTTCAATTTTAACCGCTACATCCTTTGCATCTTTTGGATATATAAGAATTTGCCTGTTCCCATCAATCTTGGCATAAGCATCCAGATTTGTATCTTTAATATTGATCCTCATGAATTCATTTCCAGGATAATTTTTACTATAATATTCCTTTAGGTCTTCTACCAACATACCCGACTGGAGACGATCCATCCAGGGAGACCAAGAAACATAATTATATATCATATCCATGCCCACCATATTATCACTTTCATCAAATATGCCATAAAACAGCATCTCCTTCCGGAAAATCATTTCACTGGTACTATCATAGGGTTCTATATACTTAGCGTAGTTATTTCCTGGTCCTTCAGAGATCAATTCCTGTTTATTAAGATCCCAGCATATTGAATAAAAATCTTTCTTGGTTTGACCGATTTTCATGCCAAATATCAAACTATCAAAAACTTCCTGACTGGACAATCCTGCTTCAACAGCTTTTGTATATTCTGACTTGCAAGAAGAGAGCGCTATGACAATGAAAAAAAGGATTAACATCGTCAAATAATTATTCAATTTTCTATGTTGCATATGAGTAGTTCGTCATTATTTCTTCCAAATACAAAACGATTATTCAGGGGTACAATGGCACGGATTTCCCCTTTTATAAACAAAGGATTTGGAGTTCCAAAAATAATATTTTCATTATCTTTTACTGCTTTTACCTGCCAACCATATGAAGCATCATTCCTTCCAAATTGTGGTTTTACCCTATATTGGTTCCCGCCTAGAAGAATTTGCCATCCTTCTCCATCTTTCATGCTACTAATGGCATGCACTGATGAATATTGGACTTCATGAGGCATTATTTCCTTTTTCCATTGATTTTCATCTCTCCATAGCAGAATTGACCTGACTTCATCCAATTGTTTAATATGAGATTGATCAATAGATTCCTTAGGAAACATCTGACTTATGTCTGCTTTGGCCAATACATTATATTTTGAGAATTTCTTCTTTAAGAATGGCATTTGGGAATACATTTCGTCCAAATCATGGATGGGATATAACCGATCTCCAAACGGATAACAAATGATTTGTTCTATCGTCTCATTGTTATCAAAATCATTCATGATCATCACCATACCCGGGGTATAGAAAGAATTGAGGCCTACATTTCCGGCAATGATTTCTTTTTGTCCCTTTCCATCCAGATCGATAGCATATAAAACGTTCCAAAGTCCACTACTTTCCTTAACACTATCAATTGCTGAAGAAGTGAATGTACCTGATCGATTCAGTGCAGTCACAATGGGCATCCATAAGCCCGCAATCACTAAATCTTCATATCCGTCATTGTTAATATCTACAATCGCCAGGCTGGTACACATTCCTAAATCTTTAAGTGATTCAGGCACATCAGATATAAAGTTCAAATCTCCTTGGTTATAAAGGATATAAACACTGCCATTCGTCCCATGTTGTTCCGGTTTTCCTCTTTCAACGACAACTATATCCTTTCTTCCATTCCGGTTTAAATCAGCAAACCCCACATCTCCGGTCCAAATGGGATTAGGGAAAGGTAATTCTTTTGTTTGTGTAAAATTCCCATATCCATCATTGATCATCAATATATCGTCAAGCTCTCTTCCAAAAGAGGAAAATGTTTTGCCTCCGTGAGCTATATACAAATCGAGATCTCCATCCCCATCAATATCAATAAAGGATGCTTTTACAACTTCTGATTTTGAAAATGCTTCAAAAGGCTGAGCAATAGATTTATACCCATTCTTTCCAGATAGAAATAACACAGAAGATTGATTTTTTCCACCTCCACAAAATATATCATCCACCCCATCTCCATTAATATCACCTACAGCAATTCCAGGACCTTCAAATCCTGGCATTTCTATGAGAAGCCTTTCTCTTACAAATAAATTAAATGCTACATCTATATGAGAAAAAGCAAAAGTGCTGGTATTGCATTCCGGCTTTTGATTTCCTGCATTCCCCTCAAATAGAGTACTTATGGCTTCACTCTGATTTACAGAATATGTTTTATTGGTTTTCAAATGCGTAAGTGTAGTTACTTTTCTATCTGGCCATATCACTATGACCGAATCTACTTCCATGCTACTGCCTGTGCCAAAATGAAGGATGGGCTCTACAGACGATTGGAAACCTCTGGAAGGATAATTTTCAACCATTGCCTGATTTCCATTGTATTTTATGATAATCTTGGCTCCGATCGCAAAGCGGTTCATCCCTTCACCTTCCAGCTTAAATCTTATGCTCCTGTTCAATGCCGTGTCAAGATTGTTACGATAAACAAATGCTGGCATGTTGACATTGTTAACCACCAGATCCAGATCTCCATCATTATCCAGGTCAGCATAGGCGCTTCCATTGCTAAAGCTCAACTGATTCAATCCCCAATCCTTCGATACCATTTCAAATTGCATATTTCCGATATTCTTAAACATGCAATTCATTACAGGAACGGATGGCATACTGTCGATGAGCATAGTCAGTACCTGTTCCTTTCTTTCTATCATGGATCGGATCATTGTCTCATTCGCCGAATAATTGAGATAATCCTTGTCTAAAATATCTTTGAAAATTCCGTTACTCACAAACAGATCTTTCAATCCATCATTGTCATAATCCTGCGCCAACGAAGCCCAACTCCATTCTGTGTCCGCTACTCCTGCAAACCGGCTGATATCTAAAAAAGTGTTGCTCCCAATATTGCGATGCAAGGAATTTCGGGAGTACTGATGATGATAGCCTTTGCGAAAAGCTTCCTGGTATTTATCCCAGGTTTCATATACATTCTTACTCCTTCTCCGGATGTGATCCCGTGGAAGCATTTCAGTCACAAAGATATCGCTTAATAAGTCATTGTTGAGATCAGCGGCATCTGCACCCATGGAACCCATGGAAATGCTAGGAAATGCATCATCACTTACTTCCTTAAAAGTACCATTACCCTGATTGATATACAGGTAATCTTTTTCAAAAAAATCATTGGAAATAAATATATCCGGCCAATGATCTCCATTAAAATCGCCAAGGGTGAC
>JRYF01004301.1_pt1 | contig 12346 bp, 7 predicted proteins | sample 235331 | NCBI WGS metagenome assembly JRYF01 (sample SAMN03074217, study PRJNA261475) | activated sludge metagenome | biome: Wastewater Treatment Plant; feature: Wastewater; material: Activated sludge; isolation source: activated biomass of a wastewater treatment plant treating hydrocarbon... ... | reverse complement strand
CACCGGAGGACCGTCGTTGCCTTAAAGTACTCTTTTTGAATTGCCCGACATCCTCAGTTGCAGTAAAGCGCTCCCCTTTAGGGGTCGGGGGTGTTTGGCGGACGGACACATTCCTCATCTGGTAAACTATACATTCAATAGGCACATAGGTACCGGAAATGTTACGGGGGCGCTTGAAGCGACCCCGTAACTTGGCTGCTTCCCGCCACACCGCTGTTGTTGGGGGGATTACAGGCCAAAGATAGGCAGGAGGCCGAGAGTTGTGTTGGCGGGGACACCAACAACGGCGGTGAAACGGTTTTGAGGTAGTTTCCTTGTTCTCTTTATTTTTCCCTGCGGGAATCAGTCCATGCCACGAGGGTAAGTCGTGCGGGCAAGTCCCACGGCATGACGGCCAGCGTGGCGTGGACGGGTTCCCGCAGGGAATATTAAAGGGGGCGTTGGGGAATCAAAAAGGAGTAGTTGGCTATGTAAAATGTGCTGTTTTTCTTCCGTGTTTGATGCACCCCTTTATTTTTCCCTGCGGGAATCTGTCCACGTCACGAGGGCAAGTCTCCCAGCATGACGTGGCCAGAGCCTGCCCCGGTTCATCGGGGTTCCCGCAGGGCACTGCATTATCCCTTGATATACTTCACCGGCGTATTGGTATTGTAAAAGAAAAAGGAATAAATGTCTGCTATTTCGTCAATGATTTTGGAGGTGGGTTTGCCTGCGCCGTGACCGGCATCCGTTTCGATGCGGATGAGCACGGGGTTGTCCCCTTTGTGGGCTTGCTGGAGCGCTGCGGCAAACTTGAACGAATGGGCAGGCACTACCCGGTCGTCATGGTCGGCAGTGGTGACGAGGGTCGAGGGGTATTTCACCCCTGGTTTCAGGTTGTGGAGCGGGGAGTAACCTTTCAGGTACTCGAACATCTCCTGGCTTTCCTCGCTGGAGCCGTATTCCGGTATCCAGCCTTTGCCGACGGTGAACTTGTGGTAGCGCAGCATATCCATCACGCCGACAGCGGGCATGGCGACTGCAAAAAGTTCGGGGCGTTGGGTCATGCAGGCCCCGACGAGCAGGCCGCCGTTGGAACCACCGCTGATGCCCAGCCGGTCGCTCGATGTGTAGCCTTCTTTGACGAGGTACTCGGCTGCGGCAATAAAATCGTCGAACACGTTTTGTTTTTTCATCAACATGCCGTCTTTGTGCCATTCTTCCCCGTACTCGCCACCGCCCCGCAGGTTGGCCATGGCATACACGCCGCCGTTTTCGAGCAGGAGGATGCGGGAGGTGCTGAAACCCGGTGTCAGGCTGATATTGAACCCGCCATAGCCATACAGCACACAGGGATTTTTACCATCCATTTTCAGGTCTTTTTTGTGGACTACGAACATGGTGACGGGTGTGCCGTCCTTGCTGTTGTAAGTCACTTGCCGCTCCACGTATTCCTCCGGGTTGAACTTGAGTTCTGTTTTTTGAAAAACAGACGACCCGCCCGTTGGCACATCATATTTGAATATGGTGGGCGGATACAGGAAAGATGTGAAGGAATAAAACAAGGTCGTGTGCTTTTCCTTGCCGCCGGGCATCCCCGCCGATCCCACGCCGGGGAGTTGCAGTTCCGTTTTACCGCTTCCGTCGTATTCCATGCGGTAAATGCGGTCGGTCGCTTTTTCGAGGTAGTTGGCGTAGAGTTTCCCGCCACCGGTGGAGCAGCCCTGGAGCAGGTTGGCGGATTCGGGGATGATGGTTTTCCAGTTTTCCTTTGCCGGGCTGGTTATATCCACCTCCACGAGGCGGTAGTTGGGTGCGTCAATATCGGTCAGCACCAGGAACTTCGTGCCGATGTTGTGGACGACCGAACTTTTGTTTTTATAGCCTTCGAACAGGGTCACGAAGGGGCCATCCTTTTCCAGGTCTTTGTACATCAGGGCAAAACCGTCGGTGCCGGGAGCCTGATAGAGGATGTAATAGCGTCCGTCTTCCGTCACGCCGCCGTAGTGATAGTAGCCGGGATTTTTTTCATCCTTGAAAATGAGTTTGTCCTGGCTTTGCGGGGTGCCGAGTTTGTGGTAATAGACCCAGTGGTTCATGTTGTTGCCGCTGCGTTCCTGGCCTTTGGCAGGTTCGGGGTAGCGGGAGTAAAAGAAGCCGTCTTTCCAACAGGCGGCACCGCTGAATTTCACCCAGCGCAGTTCGTCGGGCAGTTTTTTGCCCGTCGCCGTTTCATAGACATGGATTTGCTGCCAGTCGGAGCCGGCATCCTGCCTGCTGACGGCCACGTATTTGTCATCATCGGAGGTGCCAATGATATTGATGGCCGTCGTGCCTTCCGCCGTTATTTTGTTGGGGTCAATAAATTCCTCCGGTTGTCCGTCGAGGCCCAACTGCCTGTAAATCACGGGTTGGTTTTGCAGGCCATCGTTTTTTGAATAGAAAAAATACTCCCCTACCTGAAAAGGAGCGCTGTATTTGGGATAGTTGAACAGCTCCTCAAAGCGGTCTCTCACGGCCTTGCGGAAAGGTATTTTATCCAAATAGCCGAACGTGACGGCGTTTTGCGCCTTCACCCATGCGCCTGTTTCTTCAGAATTGTCGTCCTCCAGCCAGCGGTAAGGGTCGGCCACCGTTGTGCCGAAGTAGTCGTCGCTCACGTCCTGGGTGGCGGTTTCTGGATAGGACACAGGAATTGCAGGGTAATTCATCGTCTGCTCGTTTTGTTGTTGCTCGTTTTTGCAAGCCATAAAGACTGCGAATGTGAGGAGTGGTAAGATTAGCTTTTTCATATTGATAAGGTGATTTGTTACTTGCATCTGAGCGCTGCCCTTTTCTCCGGTATCCAGTCGGGCAGCATTTTCGATACGCTGTTCAAAAAATTGACCGCAACGCCATCCCCATCAAAACGGCAGGTAATGATGTCGTGGTGGGCCGTTTCATAAAACTGCACATACATCAAGAACTTGTGTTCGTCCTCCCAGCCAGCGGTAGCGGCCACTTTGGAGGTCGTCAGTTTTTCGTAAGGAATGGGAAAGAGGTCGGGTGGCGTGCCCGGCATACGGGTTTCGCCCCTCCGCCATTCATTGATGCCGGCCTCTATGGCAAACTCGCCCAAGTGGCTTTTCAGCGTGAAAACGCAGGTCTTTTCCCCGAAATCGAACCGGAGCGACTGCACCCCGTTCTCGTTGGGTTCGGCATCCAGTGTTTTTCCAGAAAATTGCCTTGCCAGTGGGGAGTCAGGCAAACGCTGCGGCGGCGCAATGGCCAGGGAACCCAGTTTCCGGCGCAGCGCCTTCTCAGCCGGGAGGTCAGGTGGCAGCGGGCCATTTTTCATGGCAGGCAAGAGGTGGCTCCACACCAGATTGAGTTGGCCTTGCATATCAGGACTTTCGCTGTGAATGGCAATCACGGCATCCTGTTCGGGCAGCACGAGGGTGTATTGCCCAAAGGCTCCATCCCCCCGGTAGGAGTTGTGCCGGCTTCGCCAAAACTGATAGCAGTACCCTTGCGCCCAATCGCTCGTGTCACGGGCCTCCGGGAGTCCATTTTCTATTTTGAAACCGGTCGCCTCCTCCACCCAACCTGCGGGCAGGATTTGGAACCCGTCCCACTTGCCGCCCTGGAGGTAGAGTTGCCCGAACTTGGCCAAGTCCTCCGTTTTCAGGCGCAGGCCCCACCCGCCGGTCGGAATGTCCAGGGGGCAGGTTTCCCAGGTAGCCCCTTCGATGCCAAGCGGCTTGAACAGCCTCGGCGTGAGCCACTCCAACAGGTTTTTTCCGGTCGCTTTTTGTAAAATGGCAGAGAGCATGTAAGTAGCCCCACTGTGGTAGAGAAATTCGGTGCCGGGGCTTTTTTCCACAGGGTAAGACAGGAATTTTCTGACCCAGTTTTCCGACTGTACCATGTCCCAAGTGGTGTCGGTGGCATGTCCGACCGACATGGTGAGCAGGTGCCGCAGGGTCATGGCAGCCAGGTTTTCGCTCACCTCCCCCGGCAGGTCGTCGGGGAAAAAGGAAACCACTTTGTCGTCCAGCGAAAAATGACCCGCTGCTGCCGCAAAACCGATAGCCGTGGCAGTGAAACTCTTGCTCATGGAATACAGCGAGTGGTTGAGGTCGGGCCGGTAGGGAGCCCACCAACCTTCGGCAATCACGTGTCCATGGCGCAGTACCATCAACCCGTGAAATTCGTGCGGGCTTTGTTCCACCGCCTCCAGAAAGGCAAGCAAGTCCCTGGACGAAACCCCCTGTGCCTCCGGTATGCTTCGAGGCAACCCCAGCGCCCAAAGCGGCCGTTCCTGTCGGAACAAGGGAAAGAAGCAAGCCCCTGCAACAGCCGCTCCCGTATTGCGCAAAAAATCCCGGCGGGTGAATGGCATTGGAATATTATTTTTGAAAACGGGCGGGAAGTTAGGGAGAGTTTGGGATATGGGGTACTGCGCAGAGATGATGAAGAATAAGTTTGCCTTTTAGTTGACGTTAATTTCAGCAGAGGCGAGGTATGCGCATTTTGTTTAGGGGCAATCACTTGCTTTTTTTCGCTTCTTTGAACAAATAGCGCATTTGGATACTGAAGGCCCAAGTGATGTCGGGGCTTGTATAAACTCTGATCCCTTCCTGTTGAAGTTGGCTAACAGTGGGGTTATTTTCCCTCATCGTTCCAAAGTCGGCTGTGAGGAAATTGGGTATAAACTTGAAATCGAGTGAAAGTTGCTTGGATATGTTGGCCGAAAGCATCGGAATAAGGGCTATAACTATAGTTAGGAGGTTGGTCTCCAGCGAATAATCATTGATGGAATAGGGTAAATAGCGATAACGATAAAAACTAGGTTCGATACCTCCGCTAACCCCAAATCGGATAACTGCATCTTTGTTACGACCGAAATATTTCCCCAATTCGTAGCGAAGCGCAAAAGAGAACATTTTTTCTTCTGCACCTAATGGAAAGGAGATTGTATTGCCATCCACATCAGTGGTCGAATACAATAAATCCCTTTTGGACTTTGTATTGGAGAGCTTCGTGATGGATGCCTCATGGAAGACTCCTTTTTGGTTTCTAAACTGGACACTTGCCCCAATTCCAAAATACTGGCTGGGCATATTACTCTCCATAAATCGGGAAAAGATGACCGATTCCCCTTCTTCAATGACAAATGTGCCACTGTTTTGGTGATAAACGTGAGTATAAGGTCACTGCCTACTGTTAGGAAACTCTGCTCGAAACTGTAGGGCTTCAAAGGTGTGTAGAAATTAAACTGCGTTGATGCGAAAACAGAGGTTGTTTTTTTGCTTTTGCTGCTTTCGGCGAAAAAGGTAATGGGCATCAGGACAGCCAATAATAAAAGAGCAGGCATTGTTTTCATGGTGAGATGGAATTGTAGATTATCTAAAAATTGGTAAAACCGCCTCAGCCTCACTTCCTCTTAAAAGCCGGATCCTCCTCCAGCGGCGCATATTCGTACTCCATTTTCTTTTTGGATAAAATGCGGCGGTAGCGCTCCGGGTGCAGGCGGACATCGCGCAGGAGCAGGTCGAGGTTTTTCATGGTGAGTTCGATATTGGCGGCAAATTCCTTGTCGTTGAGCAACATGGCCATGGCCCCGTCGCCGGATTTCAGGTTCTCCATCACGGCTCCCAGGTCGGCGATGGCTTTTTCCGAAGCAGTCAGTGTGGACTGGAGTTTCTGCATGGTGGCTTTGGTCTCGTCGGCCACGGATTTCATGTCGGCATCCCGGAGGTTGGTGCTCACGGCATCGGCGTTGGAGATAATGTTCTTGATGCTCTGATTGCTCTCTTTCAAGGTGCCGGTAATGGCCTCTATGTTTTTCAGCGTGGCTTGAATGGAGCCGGAGGACTGGGCCATCACCCTGTCGAGTTGCCCGGTGGTGGATTTCAGGTTGGTCAAAATGGTTCGTATGTCGTGAACACTCTCCGAGATCTCTTTGCTTTCAGAAAGGCGCTGGGCAAGGGTGTCCAACACACCGCGCAGGCCCTTGTTGAGTTCGTCCACATAGACTCGCACCTCGTCGGGGGTGGCAAAGGAGGCCAACATGCCTTTCATCACCCCTTTCACGGTATCGCCGCTTTTGACACAGTCATCCCCGGAACAGGTTCCATCAAACACCAGATTGATGGCAGAACCGCCCATGAGGCTGGTCATCACGATCTCGGCAGTGGCTGTTTTGGGTATTTTTATCTTGGGGTCAATCTGCATCTCGACCCTGATGCGGGTCAGGTCGTTTTTTTCCTGCGCAAAATTGGCGACCAGGCCCACCTGCAAACCGTGAATATAGACCGGGGTGGAAATACGCAGCCCGTCCACGTTGCCATAGACGGCGTAAAGGGTTGTCTTTTTGCTCAGGATGTCGAAACCTCTCAGGTATTTGTAGCCCCAGATGGCCAATGCGAGGGTGACGATGGTGAAAATTGCGATTTTGGTTTCTTTCCTCATGAAAAGATGACGTGGTGATTGGATCAGTTGATACGCTGCCCGTTTTGGTATGCAGCGACGAAGGCATCGTTGAAGCCGAGTTCACGGAGCTTTTGCTTGGCTACCTGGGCTTCTCCGGGCGTGGCGAAGTTACGAACCTGGTACTTATATAGATTGCCCTCGACGACCACTTCTATCAAATAATCCACGTTTTTCCATTTCCCATGAGAAATATCGAGGGGCTTGGGCGATGCCGCCAGTTGCACACGGTACTGAATGTCAGCGCTTTGGGCAGCGGGCGGGTCAAGGGTTTGGCCTTTGTCCGAAATGGGATTGGTAGGGATGATTTTTCCAGATGGAGCAGGCGGAACGTTCGTTTTGGCAGGAGCCGTTTTTGCCGGGGCAGCGGATTCGGTCGCGACGGGAGCCGTTTTTTCTTTCAGCACCAAGTTCGGCGAAGGTTCAGCTTTTACGGGCACGGCCACCACGGAGGCGGTCTCTGTCGGCAAACTGCCCAGCGATGCGGTCGCCGTAGTGGCAACATCTGCCGAAGGCGTATTCTTTGCGTTTTTAGTGTCCAACTTGGCCAGCGGTGCAGCTTGGCCGCTGCCTTCCATTTCGCTTTTGTATTCGGCAAATGCTTCCAGGAGGGCGTTTGCCATTTCCCTTTGTCCTTTGTCGCTGCGCAAATAATCTTCCTCGTTGCGATTGCTCAGGTAGCCCGCCTCCACCAGCACGCTGGGCATGGTGGCGTGGCGCAGCACGAGGAAACCGGCCTGTTTCACCCCCCTGTCTTTGCGGGCCGGCGCACCGGCGCTGTGCTGTTGTACTTTTTGGGCAAAGCGGATACTCTGTTCGAGGAATGCGTTTTGGAACATCGAAAAAACGATGTGGGCCTCCGGCGAATTGGGATCGTAACCGTAGGTCTCCTGGTAGTTGTCCTCGTAAAGAATGGAAGCATTTTCCCGTTTTGCCACTTCCAGATTGGCATCGGTCGCATGGAGGCCGAGCACGTAGGTCTCCGTACCGTGTACGTGGCTGGCCTTGGGTATGAAATTGCAGTGAATGGAAATGAAAAGATCGGCCTTTGCTTTAGTGGCAATGGCTGCCCGCTCGTGCAGCGGCACGAAAACGTCCGTCGAGCGGGTCATGACGACTTTCAAATCAGGGTAGTTCTGCCGGAGCGCCTCGGCCAGGTACTTGCCGATGGCGAGCGCCAAGTGCTTTTCTTTGGAGTTGGCACCGCTGCAACCGGGGTCGTGGCCGCCATGCCCGGGATCGATCACGACCGTGTTGATCTTGACGGTTCCTTTTGTTTCAAACAAGACTTCTGTCAGGAGAATGGAGTCGCCGTGCAAGTCCGCTGTGGTTATATCGGCGGCTTTGATATTTTTGCCGACCTTTTCAGGAGCGGTGTTAACTTTTGGCAAATTCCAAGAGGACAGTGCGAGGAGCAACGTTGGTAAAATGATTAAAGCCTTCATCCGTATGCAATCAATAGGGTTCGGGGGGTGGGTTCGAGAAAATAAGGTTCCTTTAGTCACCCCCATAATCAAACTTCAAACCACAATTTGAGGACAAAGGTAAACATAATTATTTCATTCTTAATGCTTTCTGCCGGTATCGCTTACGGGCAGACCACCCCGCCCGTGAATACCGACTCCATCGTGCGGGCCAACCAGGGCAGTCGGGCCGTTTTTGATACCCTCCCGGATTTTACCATCCCCAGCGGCCCTTCCCCTGCCATCAACTGGGACAGCGTGAAAATTTCCCCCGATGCCATTGATGAACAGATTGAATACAAGGCCGCCGATTCCATGTTTTTTGACACAAAAAACAAACAAATCCATCTCTACGGGCAGGCCGAAGTGAAGTACCAATCCATGACCATCACGGCGGACTACATCCTGATTGACTGGAAGGAAAGCATTATGCTGGCTGAAGGCCGGCAACTGCACGGACAAACCATCGGCAAACCCACTTTCGTGCAAGGGGGGCAAAATTTCACCGCCAACAAACTGCGCTACAATTTCAAAACCTACAAGGGCATCATTTACCAGGCCCAAACCATGCAGGAGGGCCTCAACGTGGTGGGTGAAAAGGGCAAGTTTTTCGGTTCGCCCGAAGGCTCCGACAAGCCCAACGTCATTTACAACAGGAACGCCATTTTTTCTACCTGCGATCTGGATCATCCCCACTTCGGCATAAAAAGCAGCAAACAGAAAATCGTGCAGGACAAAGTGGCCGTCGTCGGTCCCTGCAATCTCGTCATCGGGGACATACCCACGCCGATTTGGTTCCCTTTCGGATTTTTTCCCCTGAAAACCGGCCAGCGGACGGGGCTGGTCTTCCCTCGCGGCTACGAATATTCCGATGCCTGGGGCTTCGGTCTCGAAAACCTCGGCTGGTACTTCCCGATGGGCGAGCACATGGACCTGACGCTGACTTCCGATGTCTATCTGAAAGGCACTTTCCGCGTACATGCCCGCTCGAACTACCGCAAGCGGTATAAGTACAACGGCAACGCCCTTCTCAGTTTTTCCTATCAGCGAAGCGAGCAGATGGGCAGGCCGGTCTATCAGCCCATGTTCCGCATTCAATGGGCGCACAACCAGGACGGGAAAGCCCACCCCTACCGCAACTTCGGCGGCAGCATCAACATGCAGACCAGCGACTACCAACGCAATAACCTCACGGATGCCCAATCCCGCTTCCAAAGTTCCCTTAACTCGAACATGAACTACCGCCAGCGTTTCGATGGCCCGTTCGACCTGAGCGTGGGCTTCAACCACTCCCAGAATACCAACACCCGCGACGTGACCATCAGCTTCCCGAATGTCAATTTCCAAACCCAGAACCTTTTTCCTTTCAAAAGAAAAATAAAAACGGGCGGCGAGCGCTGGTACGAACGGATTCAAATGCGCTACACGGGCGAGGCCCGCAACCAATTCACGGCAAAGGACTCTACCCTGTTCTCCCGGCGCACCCTCGAAGAAGCCCGCTACGGTGCCCGGCACAGCGTGACGGCGGCCACCAGTTTCAACATCCTGAAGTATTTCACCGTGTCGCCCAACATGAATTACAGGGAAGTTTGGTACTTCCGGTCTCTCGAAAAGGAATTTGACCCCACGCTCGTCATTGATACCACAGAAATCCTAAGCCCCGACGGCGAGGTTCAATTCCGGTACGATACCCTCAAGTTCGGGCAGATAATTGACATGGAAAACTTCGGGTTCAAGCCTTTCCGGGAATACAGCACCGGCTTCAGCATGGCCACCAAAATCTTTGGTACACTGCTTTTCAAAAAAGGAAAACTCCGGGGACTGCGCCACGTGATCACGCCTACGTTCGGTTTCAACTTTTCGCCCGATTACACCAATCCTGATTGGGGTTATTTCAAAACCGTTCGGCGAGACCTGCGCACGGACGAGGAGTTGCAATACAATGTTTTTGAAAACAACCGGCTGGCGGGTTATGGCGTGCCATCGGCATCGGGCAGGCAGATGAGTGTCAATTATGGCTTTGGCAATTTGTTCGAGGCCAAGATTTTTTCAAGAAGGGATTCCACTTTGAAAAACGTCAAGCTCTTCAACTCCCTGTCCATGAGCGGGAATTACAATTTCGCAGCCGATTCCATGCAATGGAGCACGGTGAACGTCACGGGCAACACCAATTTTTTCAATAACATCTCCTCCTTTCGTTTCGGAATCGTGTTCGACCCCTACGACTTCAACCGCAAGACCGGTGCCCGCATCAACAAACTGAACATCGAATCAAACGGGAAACTGCTGCGGCTGGCCTCCTGGAACTCCACCATCACCACCAACTTGACCGTCGGCAGGCTCCGGGATTTGATTCAAGGCGTGAACACCGACCAACGTGTGGCCAACCAGCCCCGCAGTAGCAACGGAGAGGATGAGCGCCCACAGGAAGAAGACATTTTCGACTTGTTCGAGAATTTTTCCATCAACCACAACATCACTGTGCAGGGGCGGTACGATGTGCGGTCGCAAAAGGACACCGTACTTATCACCACCAATTCGATTGACTCCAGGGGCACCATCCGGCTCACCCCCAACTGGTTTGTCACGGTGGGCGGCTTTGGCTACGACTTCACTTCAAAACGCATCACCTACCCTGATTTCACCTTCACCCGTGACCTCCACTGTTGGGAAATGGGCGTGAGCTGGCAGCCTTATTTCACCACATATAGCTTTTATATCAGGGTGAAACCCGGCAAACTGGATTTCATCAATATCCCTTATCGAAAGAATATCCAGGACGGGGTGCGAAGGTTTTAGGAATAATGAAAAAATAAAATTGCATTTTATTTTTTGAAAAACCCTTTACTGACTGTGCTTTAGAGGTTCAAAAGTCGAATTTATTTTTCCACTGTTCCTTAGCCGTGTGCGGCTTACTGGTGTTAGCCGTTAAATGAGTGGCCGCAACATCTCCGACGGCTCAAATCTCCAGTTCAGTATTTTGTAAAAATCATAGTCTTCCGGGTGGTTGAGATAGGCCTTCGCCTTTTCGTAGTCTTTTTCGTTGAGCACGTGCAGGTCGCTGAGGACGAGGCGGGCGAACTCCGTTTTGATGTCAACCAGTCGAGGTGGTATTTTGCCGGTTTCGTCCTCGATATCTTTCAGGAAAATCGGAACGATCTCGGCCTTGCGGGTAGTCGAAACGATGCAGCCTTTGAGTCCGTGTTCGTAGAGTTTTTTCACCCCCATTCCCAAAACGGTACACAGGGTAAGGTCGAAAGCCACGGGGCGGCAACACCGCAATTCATAGCCCATCTCCACGGGGCGGCTTTTGATGTCAATGCCGAGGGCTTTCAGTTTCTTCTGGAGCAATACGTTAATAATGTGTGCCTTGCTCACGTTGCCCAGTTCGGGGTGTCCGTGCGCATCGTAGGTGAAGTTGATGCCTGAATTTTTCAGTTCGTCGTTGTCCAAAATATGGAACACCCCCTCACTGACAATGGCCACGCCATGATCCACCTTGTTTATCTTGCGCTTGATCATGGAAGAGATGATGAGGTTGACGATCTTTTCGAGGGTGATCTTCGAGTTGTTGAACATTTCGGGGATGATGATGATGGGGTAATGGCAACTTGCACCGATTTCAAAGGCGAGGTGTCCCGCCGAACGTCCCATCGAGGAAATGACAAACCAGGTGCTGCTGGTGCGGGAGTCTTCATAGATGGTATTGCCGATCCGAACGCCCTCGTCCTTGGCGGAATTGAACCCGAAAGTGGGCATCATGTCGGGCAGCGGCAGGTCGTTGTCAATGGTTTTTGGTACGTGGATGTTTTGGATGTTCACATCCTGCTGGGCCAGCCATTTGGTCAGGCGATTGCTGGTGGAGGCCGTGTCGTCGCCTCCTATGGTCACGAGCAACACCACGTTGTTTTCGACAAAAAAATCGGCAGAGAACTCTTCATTTTTGGGTTTGTAACGGCTCATGCGCAGGGTGGAACCTCCTCTGGGGAAAATCCGGTCGGCATAGTGGAAATTGATCTCTACCGTTTCTGCCTTGCCGTTGAACAGGTTTTTATAGCCATCGTGAATCCCGATCACGCGGTATCCGTCCCTGAGGAACACCTTGGCAATGGTACTGATGACCGTGTTGATGCCGGGAGCAGGGCCGCCGGCACAGAGAATAGCAACTGATTTTTGCATGACTAAGTGTATTTTTCAAACAAAGCGGGCAAACATAGAAAAACTGCCGGATATGCTGTTTTAGGAACGGTGAAAAAATAAATTTACTTTTTAATGCCTTGAAAGCACAGGAAATAAAGGTTTGAAAAAAGAATAAAATTGCATTTTATTCTTTTGGTGTTCCTTAGTACACTGTAAACCAAGTCTTGTTAACAGGGGTTTGGGGCGGAACGCCCCAAAGATCCCCCCTTCCCGACGAGCCGCCGAGCTTGTCC
>JRYF01006045.1_pt1 | contig 12361 bp, 10 predicted proteins | sample 235331 | NCBI WGS metagenome assembly JRYF01 (sample SAMN03074217, study PRJNA261475) | activated sludge metagenome | biome: Wastewater Treatment Plant; feature: Wastewater; material: Activated sludge; isolation source: activated biomass of a wastewater treatment plant treating hydrocarbon... ... | reverse complement strand
AGGTGCGCCAGGTCACCGAGCGCGGGGTGCGAGGTCGCGGTCGTGATCGGCGGCGGCAACATCTTCCGCGGCGTGGCCGGCGGCGCCGGCGGCATGGACCGCGCGACCGCCGACTACATGGGCATGCTCGCCACCGTGATGAACTCGCTCGCGCTGGCCGACACCATGCGGCTGGAGGGCATGACCGCGCGCGTGATGTCGGCGATCAATATCGAGCAGGTCGTCGAGCCCTACGTGCGGCCGAAGGCGCTGCAGTACCTCGAGGAGGGCAAGGTCGTCGTCTTCGCTGCCGGCACCGGCAACCCCTTTTTCACCACCGACACCGCCGCCGCGCTGCGCGGCGCCGAGATCGGTGCCGAGATCGTGCTCAAGGCGACCAAGGTCGACGGCGTCTACAGCGCCGACCCGGCGAAGGACCCGCAGGCACGGCGCTACGACCGCGTCAGCTTCGACGAGGCGATCTCGCGCAACCTGCAGGTCATGGACGCGACCGCGTTCGCGCTGTGCCGCGACCAGAAGCTGCCGATCAAGGTCTTCAGCATCCTCAAGCCCGATGCGCTGCTGCGCGTCGTGATGGGCGAGGACGAGGGCACCTTGGTACACGTGTAGCGCGGGCGGCGCCGCACGCCCGAGCCCGCGAGGAGACGAAACCGCATGACGACCACGACCATCCCCGACATCCTGAAGACCGCCGAGTCCAAGATGGGCAAGTCGGTCGAGGCGCTGAAGGCCGAGCTGCAGAAGATCCGCACCGGCCGCGCGCACCCGGGCCTGCTCGATCAGGTGCACGTCGAGTACTACGGCTCGATGCTGCCGATCAGCCAGGTCGCCAACGTGACGCTGCTGGACGCGCGCACGGTCGGCGTGCAGCCCTGGGAGAAGGGCATGGGGGCCAAGATCGAGAAGGCGATCCGCGAGTCCGACCTCGGCCTGAACCCGGCGTCGCAGGGCGACCTGCTGCGGGTGCCGATGCCGGCGCTGACGGAGGAGCGCCGGCGCGAGCTGACCAAGGTCGTTCGCCATGCCGGCGAGGAGGGCAAGGTGGCGGTGCGCGCAGTGCGCCGCGACGCCAACGAGCATCTGAAGCGCCTGCTCAAGGACAAGCAGGTCGGCGAGGACGAAGAGCGCCGCGCACAGGACCGCGTGCAGGAGCTGACCGACCGCACGATCGCCGAGATCGAGCGCCTGGTCGCTGCCAAGGAAGCGGACGTGATGGCGGTGTGATGGCGATCGTCGAACCCAGCGCCGCCGTGCACGGCGCCTCCGCCCGTACCCAGCCCGCCGACGGCGAGGGCAGCGCGGTCCCGCGCCATGTCGCCGTCGTCATGGACGGCAATGGCCGCTGGGCGCGCAAGCGCCTGATGCCGCGCTTCTTCGGCCACAAGGCCGGCGTCGACACGCTGGTCAAGACGGTCGACACGTTCGCTGCGCGCGGGGTCGAGTACCTGACCGTGTTCGCCTTCTCGTCGGAGAACTGGAAGCGCCCGAGCGAGGAGGTCTCCGGCCTCATGAGCCTGGTGCTGGTCGCGGTGTCCAAGTACCTGGGCCGGCTCGCCGGCGACGGTGTACGCATCCGCATCATCGGCGACCGCAGCCAGGTCTCGGACAAGCTGCGCCGCGCCTGGGAGGAGGCCGAGTCGCGCACCGCCCACAACACGCGCATCACGCTGTCGGTGGCGTTCAACTACGGCGGCCGCTGGGACGTGGTGCAGGCCTGCCGGCAGGCGCTGGCACAGCGCTTGACGCCCGAGCAGCTCGACGAGGCCTGGCTGGGGCGCCACATGGCGCTGGCGTTCGCGCCCGACCCGGACCTGTTCATCCGCACCGGCGGCGAGATGCGGATCAGCAACTTCCTGCTGTGGNNCTGCCTGTGGCCGGACTTCGGTGCCGCCGAGATCGACGCCGCGCTGGCGACCTACGCCCGGCGCGATCGCCGCTTCGGCGCCATCAAGCCCTGATGCTCGCCCAGCGCGTCGTCACCGCGGTGGTGCTGCTGGCGCTGCTGCTGGCGGCGCTGGCCGCGCCCGTGGCGTGGCCGTTCCAGGCTCTGACGCTGCTGCTGGTGGCCGCCGCCGGCTGGGAATGGGGGCGGCTCAGCGGCGTCGGCATCGCGCCGGCGCTGGCCGGCGGCGCCGCGATCGCGGCCGCCGGCGTGGCGGCGATCGCGATCGGCTGGGCCGACCGCGCGCCGGGCATCGGCTGGTGGCTGCCGGCCGCGGCGTGGATCGTCTGCGGCACGCTGGCGCTGGCCGCCGGCCCGCAGGCCTGGCAGCGCGCGCCGCGCCTGCTGCGCTGGGCGCTCGGGGGCATGCTGCTGTGGGCGGCGTGGCTGGCGATGGCGCAGGCGCGCGCGCTCGGGCTGCCGTTCCTGCTGTCGGTCTTTCTGCTCGTGTGGATGGCCGATATCGCCGCCTACGCCGGCGGGCGCGCCTTCGGACGTCGCAAGCTGGCGCCTTCGATCAGCCCGGGCAAGAGCTGGGAGGGGGCGCTCAGCGGGCTCGTCGGCGTCGGGCTGCTCGCCGCGGCCTGGATCTGGGCCGACGGCCAGCTTCCCTGGGCCGGCGGCAGCCTGTATGCGCGGCTGCTCGACGGGCTGGGGATGGCGGGCGCCCTGATCGCGCTGGCGCTGCTGGTGGCGATGAGCGTCGTCGGCGACCTCGTCGAGTCGCTCGTCAAGCGCGCCTGCGGCGCCAAGGACAGCTCGCGGCTGCTGCCCGGCCACGGCGGCGTGCTCGACCGCATCGACGCGCTGCTGCCGGTGTTCCCGCTGGCGGTGGCGCTGGCCGCGCTGGCGGCCGGGGCCGGGGTCTGACCCGCGTGGCCGACAATCGCCCGATGTCGATGCGGCAGCGCCTGGCCATCCTCGGTTCGACCGGCTCGATCGGCGTCAGCACGCTGGACGTCGTCGCCCGCCACCCGGACCGCTACGAGGTCTTCGGCCTGACCGCGCAGCGCCGCATCGACGAGCTGCTGGCGCAGTGCCTGCGCTTCCGGCCGCACATCGCGGTGGTGCCCGACGACGCCGGTGCGGCGCGGCTGCGCACCGGCCTGGCGGCCGCCGGGCTGGCCACCGAGGTGGCCGTCGGCGCGCAGGCGCTGGCCGACCTGGCGGCACATCCGGAGGTCGACAGCGTGATGGCCGCCATCGTCGGCGCCGCCGGCCTGGCGCCCTGCCTGGCCGCGGCGCGCGCCGGCAAGCGCCTGCTGCTGGCCAACAAGGAGGCGCTGGTGGTGGGCGGCGGCTACTTCATGGCCGCGGTGCGCGACGGCGGCGCGACGCTGCTGCCCATCGACAGCGAGCACTCCGCGATCTTCCAGTGCCTGCCGGAGGATCGCAGCGCCTGGGCGCAGCGCATCGACCACATCGTGCTCACCGCCTCCGGCGGCCCCTTCCGCACCCGCGACCCCGCCTCGCTGCACGACGTGACGCCCGACGAGGCCGTGGCCCACCCGAACTGGGTCATGGGCCGCAAGATCTCGGTCGACTCCGCGACGATGATGAACAAGGCGCTGGAGGTGATCGAGGCGCACTGGCTGTTCAGCCTCCCGCCGGAGCGCATCCGCGTCGTGATCCACCCGCAGAGCATCGTGCACTCGATGGTCGTCTGCCGCGACGCGTCGGTGCTGGCGCAGCTGGGCACGCCGGACATGAAGGTGCCCATCGCGTACGGGCTGTCGTTCCCCGAGCGCATCGAGTCCGGGGCCGCGTCGCTGGACTTCCTGGCGCTGAAGGCGCTGACCTTCGAGGAGGCCGACCGCAGGCGCTTTCCCGGCCTCTACCTGGCCTATGACGCGCTCGCCGGCCCCGAGGGCTCGTCGGCGGTGCTCAACGCCGCCAACGAGGAGGCCGTGGCCGCCTTCCTCGACGGAACCATCGGCTTTCCGCAGATTCACAGCGTCAATGCACGCACGGTGGACGCGATGGCCCCCCGCATCGGGCGCATCGGCGCGCTCGAGGACCTGATGGCGCTGGACGCGCAGGCGCGCGCCTGGTTCGGCGCCGTGCCGGCCGAGCGCCGCCGCGTGCTGGTGCCGCACGACGCCTTCGGCTACCTCGGCGAGGCCTACGGGCTGGCCTTCGTCGCCCCGCGCGGCGTGTCGACCGATGCCGACGCCGCAGCACGCGACGTCGCCGCGCTGATCCGCCTCGTGCGCGACGAGGGCGTGCAGGCCATCTTCTTCGAGAACGTCGGCGACCGCCGGCTGCTGACGCGCATCGCCGAGGAAACCGGCGCCCGCATCGGCGGCACGCTGTACGCCGACGCGCTGTCGGCGCCCGGCGGGCCGGCCGACAGCTACCTGCGGCTGGCGACGCACAACCTGCAGTCGCTGGCGCAGGCCCTTCAACCCTGAACCCGGGAGCCCTCGATGATCCGCCGTCACCATCTTGCCTTGATCGCCGTGACCACGCTGGCCTGGACCGGCACCGTGCAGGCCCACAAGCCACACCAGCATGGCCTTGCCAAGCTCGACATCGCCTACGAGGCCGGCAAGCTCACGATCGAGCTCGACAGCCCGCTGGACAGCCTGGTCGGCTTCGAGCGTGCGCCGCGCACCGACGCCGAACGCAAGTCGGTCGACGACGCGGTCGCCAGGCTGCGCGCCGGTCAGACGATGTTCGTGATCGACCCCGCGGCCGGCTGCTCGCTGGAGGGTGTCGAACTGGCGTCGGCACCGCTCGGCCTCGGCGGCGCGGGCGCGCCTGCCGAGAAGGACGGCCACGCCGACCTCGAAGGCCGCTGGACCTTCGCCTGCAGCGGCGCGGCCCCGGCCTTCGTCGACGTCGGGCTGTTCGGCGCCTTCCGGCGCATGAACCGGCTGGAGGTGCAGGTGGTGAGCGACAAGGGCCAGCGCAAGGTCACGCTGCGGCGCGCGGCCGGCGCCGCACCGCGGGTCGAACTGCCGCGCTGACGGGGCGGCGGCGGCGGCCGCGGCAGGCCGTACCATCGCTGGCGCGCTGCGCCGACACCATGCCGTACCTCACCCTGATTCCGGCCCTGCCGTTTCACGCCCGCGGGGTCTGAGCCCTTGCTGCCCGACCCTCTTCCAGGCCACCTGCAGCCGGGCCGCGACGAGCCGCTGGGCGCCCAGGTGCGCGACGGCGGGGTCAATGTTGCGGTCTTCTCCGACCACGCCGAGCGCATCGAGCTGTGCGTGTTCGACGCCGCCGGCGTGCGCGAGCTGGCACGCTTGCCGCTGCACGGCCCGCACGATGGCGTCTTCCACGGCTTCCTGCCCGGCGCCGGGCCGGGCCTGGTCTACGGGCTGCGCGCCTACGGTCGCTACGCACCGCACGAAGGCCACCGCTTCAACCCGCACAAGCTGCTGCTCGACCCCTGGGCGCGCGAGATCGTCGGCCGCCATGTCTGGCGGGCCGAGCACCACGGCTACGAACCGGGGCACCCGGAGGGCAGCCGCTCGTTCGACATCCGCGACAACGCCGCCTGGGCGCTGAAGGCGCGTGTGGCGGCGCCGACCGGCCCGGCGCCGGGCTGGTTCAATGCCCCGCGCATCGCGGTCGAGCGCATGGTGCTGTACGAGCTTCACGTGCGCGGCTTCTCGATGCAGCACCCGGCGATCCCGGCCGAGCTGCGCGGCACCTACGCCGCGCTCGCGCACCCGGCGGCGATCGCCCACTTCCAGGCGCTCGGCGTGACGACGCTGTCGCTGCTGCCGGTGTTCTACGCGCTCGACGAGCCGGCCCTCGTCGCACGCGGGCAGGTCAACCACTGGGGCTACAACACGCTCGGCTTTTTCTGCCCGAACCCGCGCTACGCGTGCCGGCCGGACGACCCGGCGGCGGTCGCCGACGAGTTCCGGCAGATGGTGGCCACGCTGCACGCGCATGGCCTGGAGGTGGTGCTCGACGTCGTGCACAACCACACGCCCGAGGGCGACGAGACCGGCACCACGCTGAGCTGGCGCGGGCTGGACCACGCGAGCTGGTACCGGCTGGCGCCCGACGACCGCAGCCGCTGCGAGAACCTGACCGGCTGCGGCAACACGCTCAACGTCGCCCACCCGCGGGTGACGCAGTTCGTGCTCGACTCGCTGCGCCACTGGGTGCACGACATGGGCGTCGACGGCTTCCGCTTCGACCTCGCCCCAGTGCTTGGCCGCACCGCCCATGGCTTCGACCCGCAGGCGGCCTTCTTCACCGCCCTGCGCCAGGACCCGGTGCTGGCCCGCGCCCACCTCATCGCCGAGCCCTGGGACGCCGCCTACGACGGCTACCAGCTCGGCCGCTTCCCGGGCCGCTTCCTGGAGTGGAACGACCAGTTCCGCGACAGCGTGCGCCGCTACTGGCTGGGTCTGGGCACGCGGCGCGGCGAGTTCGCGCGCCGCTACAGCGCGTCGAACGACTTCTTCCACCATGGCCGGCGGCTGCCGGCCGCGTCGGTCAACTTCGTCACCGCGCACGACGGCTTCACGCTCGCCGACCTGACCAGCTACAGCCACAAGCGCAACCACGCCAACGGCGAGCACAACCGCGACGGCCGCGACGGCGAGCCGGCCGCCGGCCTGGGCGCCGAAGGGCCGACCGACGACCCCGGCATCCAGGCCGTGCGTGCGCGCGTGCGGCGTGCGTTGCTGGCCACGCTGTGCTTCGCACAGGGCACGCCGATGCTGACCGCCGGCGACGAGTTCGGCAACAGCCAGGGCGGCAACAACAACGCCTACAACCAGGACAACCCGGTCGGCTGGCTGGACTGGCCGACGTCCGACCAGGACTTGACCGCATTCACCGCGCGCTGCCTGGCGCTGCGCCGCGCCGAACCGCTGCTGCGCCACGGCCGCTGGTTCAGCGAGCGGGCCGCGGGCGGCGAGGCCGCCATCGTCTGGCTGGCGCCGTCCGGCCGTGTGCTGGCCGACGGCGACTGGCAGGACCCGGCCGAGCATGCCTTCGCCGGGCTGATCACGCCGGCACCGCAGGGGCTGGAGTTCGATCCGGGCGACGCCGGCGATCCGGCGCGGCGAGTCGACACCGGCGTGCCCCGGCGCTGGCTGATCGCGTTCAACCCCGGCCCGGTGCCGGCGCCCTTCGTGCTGCCGGCCCATGCCTGGACGCTGGCACTGGACAGCAGCGGCGAGCTGCCCACGGGGCCGGTGGCCGGCGACCGGCCGTTGCCGGTGCCGGCGCACGCGCTGCTGCTGCTGCACGCCGAGGCCCCGCGCTGAGCATGCCGCACGAACCCGCCCCCGTCGCTGCCGCCGCATGAACCTCGAACAACGCGCCGCCGGCGTCCTGCTGCACCTGAGCTCGCTGCCCGGCCCGTACGGCATCGGCGACTTCGGGCCCGGCGCCTACCACTTCGTCGACTGGATGGCCAGCGCCGGGCTGCGGGTCTGGCAGTGGCTGCCGACGACACCCATCGGGCCCGGGCACTCCCCGTACCAGAGCGTCTCGGCCTTCGCCGGCAGCCCGCTGATGGTCGCGCTCGAGCCGCTGGTCGAACACGGCTGGCTGGCCGCCGCGGACCTGCAGCCGCCAGCCGGCGGCCCCTTCGATGCCCGGCGGGTCGACTACGCGCGGGTCGTGCCGTGGCGCATGGCGCTGCTGCGGTGGGCCTACGCCGGCTTCGAAGCCCATGCGACCGCGGCCGACCGCGCCGCGCTGCAGGCCCATGCCGCCGCCGAAGCGCCCTGGCTGGACGATTACGCGCTCTTCATGGCGCTCGAGCGCGCCCACGTCGGCCAGCCCTGGTGGCAGTGGCCGGCCCCGCTGGCGACGCGCGACCCGCAGGCGCTGGCGGCCGCCCGTTCGGCGCATGCCGACGAGATCGGCTTCTGGCGCTGGGTCCAGTGGTGCTTCGACACCCAGTGCACCGGCCTGCGGGCGCACGCGGCCGCGCGCGGCGTCGCGATCATGGGCGACCTGCCGATCTACGTCGCCCACCACAGCGCCGACTGCTGGGCGCGGCCCGACCTGTACGTGCTCGACAGCGGCTTCCAGCCCACCGTCGTCGCCGGTGCGCCGCCGGACGACCTCGGCCCGCTCGGCCAGCGCTGGGGCAACCCGATGTACCGCTGGGACCGCATGGCCGCCGAAGGCTGGGCCTGGTGGACGGCGCGTTTGCGGCGCATGCTGCAGCAGGCCGACGCGTTCCGCATCGACCACTTCCGCGGTTTCGCCGCCTACTGGGAGATCCCGGCGTCGAGCCCGTCGGCGCAGGCCGGCCGCTGGCGGCCGGGGCCCGGGCGGACGCTGTTCGACGCCATCGCGCGCGCGCTGGGCCCGCTGCCGATCGTCGCCGAGGACCTCGGCTTCATCACGCCCGACGTGCACGCCCTGCGCGACGCGCTCGGCTACCCGGGCATGAAGGTGCTGCAGTTCGCCTTCGGCGGCGACGCCGCGCACGAGTACCTGCCGCATGCGCTGACGCCGCGCAGCGTGGTCTACACCGGCACCCACGACACCGACACCGCGCGCGGCTGGTGGCAGGCGGCGAGCGAGGCCGAGCGCCGCTTCGCCGGCACCTACCTGGCCTGCGGCGACGCCGACGTGCACTGGGCGATGATCCGCGCCGCCTGCAACTCGGTGGCGCAGCTGGTGGTGTTCCCGCTGCAGGACGTGCTGGGCCTGGGCAGCGAGCACCGGATGAACCTGCCCGGCACCATGGGGCCGCCCAACTGGACCTGGCGCTTCGACTGGGACATGGTCGGCGCCGAGCCGGCGCGCGTGCTCGCGCTGCTCAACGCCGCCAGCGGCCGCGGGCCCTTCGAGGCCCTCGGCACGCCGGCGCCGGCACGCCACCCGGCAAGCTACGGCGGGCCGCTGGAGCCGCCGGGCTGATCGTGTGCTCAGCATCATGAGTCAACGCCGGGCCGCCCCAAGTTGACTCATCCCCCTCGGGGGCGGCGGCGGGCTTGGCCGCCGCCTGGGGGCGCCATCACGCGGCCACCAGCGCCGTGAACAGCGGATCGCGCCGCGTGCGCGGCCGGTAGGCCGACACCCGGGCGCGGATGGCGGCGATGTGCGCTGGCGTCGTGCCGCAGCAGCCGCCGGCGATGTTGAGGAAGCCGCTGCGCGCGAAGTCCTCCATCAGCGCGGCGGTGACCTCCGGCGTCTCGTCGAAGCCGGTCTCGCTCATCGGGTTGGGCAGGCCGGCGTTCGGGTAGCAGCTGATCCAGGTGTCGGCGGCGACCTTGCCCATCTCCTCGATGTAGGGCCGCATCAGCGCCGCGCCGAGCGCGCAGTTCAGGCCCACCGCCAGCGGTCGTGCGTGGCGCACCGAGTGCCAGAACGCGGCCACCGTCTGGCCGGACAGGATGCGCCCGGAGGCGTCGGTCACGGTGCCCGAAAGGATCACCGGCAGCCGCTCGCCGCTGGCTTCCATCAGCTCGTCGAGCGCGAAGATGGCGGCCTTGGCGTTGAGCGTGTCGAAGATGGTCTCGACCAGGAAAAGGTCGCAGCCGCCTTCCAGCAGGCCCTCGGCCTGCTCGCGGTAGGCGGCGCGCAGCTCGTCGAACGAGACGTTGCGGGCGCCGGGGTCGTTGACGTCGGGGCTGATGCTGGCTGTCTTCGGCGTCGGCCCGAGGGCGCCGGCGACGAAGCGCGGCGCCGCCGGCGTGGCCACGGCGTCCACCGCCGCACGCGCCAGCCGGGCCGCGGCGACGTTCATCTCGCGTGCCAGGTGCGCCAGCCCGTAGTCGGCCTGGGCGACGGCGGTGGCGCCGAAGGTGTTGGTCTCGACGATGTCGGCGCCGGCCGCGAGGTAGTCGTCGTGGATCGCGCGCACCAGGTCCGGCCGGGTCAGCACGAGCAGGTCGTGGTTGCCCTTGAGGTCGGTCCGGTGGTCGGCCAGGCGGGTGCCGCGGAAGTCGGCCTCGCCGAGGCGGTGGCGCTGCAGCATGGTGCCCATCGCGCCGTCGATGATCACGATGCGCTCGGCCAGCAGGGCCGGCAGCCGCGCACCGCGGGTGTAGGGGCGCGCGGAGGCAGGGACGGTCATCGCGCCATTCTAGGCAGCGGCGGGGTGGCAGGGTGGTGGGGCCACGCGGCGACAGGCGGCCGGGCGGCGCCCGGCGGCCGTCAGGCGACGGTGACCTGGCGCGTGGCGTACAGCGAGGCGCGGAAGCCGTTGTCCTGCCCCTGGCCGGCGTCGATCGCCCACAGGCCGAGCGCGCGCGCCGACATCGGGCGCGCGAACAGGAAGCCCTGCATCTCGTCGACGCCGAGCCGCACCAGCATGTCGCGCTGGGCCGGTGTCTCCACGCCCTCGGCGACGACGCGCAGCTGCAGCGCGTGCGACATGCGGATCACCGCCTCGGCGATCGCGCGCGCGTCGGTGCAGGTGGCCACGTCGCGCACCAGCGCGATGTCCAGCTTCAGCTCCGACACCGGCAGCTGTCGCAGGTAGGCCAGGCTGGTCTGGCCGGCGCCGAAGTCGTCGATCGCCACGTGCAGCCCGGCGCGGCGCAGGCCCTCGAAGGTGTGCTGGGTGGCGTGGGTGTTCTCCAGCGCCAGCGACTCGGTGATCTCGACCGTGAAGCGCTTGGGGTCGAGGTCGTTGGCGGCCAGCGCGGCCTGCAGCCGGGTGACGACGTCGTCCTGGCGCATCTGGTAGGCCGACAGGTTGATCGCCACCCGCATGCGCAGCCCGGCGCGGCGCCAGGCGCCGGCCTGGCGGCAGGCCTCCTCGATGACCCAGTTGCCGATCTCGGCGATGACGCCATGGCGCTCGGCCAGCGGGATGAAGACCGACGGGCTGATCAGGCCCTGGGTCGGGTGGTGCCAGCGCAGCAGGGCCTCGGCCGCCGTGACCTGCAGGCTGCGCGCCTCGATCTTCGGCTGGTACAGCAGCTCGAGCTGGCCCAGGCGCACCGCCTGGCGCAGATCGGCCAGCAGCGCGCGCTGCTCGAGGCGGTCGACGCCGGCCAGCGGGTCGTACACCGCGAAGCCGTTGCCGCCGGCGAGCTTGACGCCTCGCATTGCGCTGCTGGCATGCGCCACCAGCCGGCGGCGGCTGCCGTGCGCCGGGTAGGCGGCGATGCCGATCGACGCCGTCAGATGCAGCCGGCGCTCGCCGAGCTGGACCGGGTCGGCCACCGCTGCCAGCAAGGCCTGCGCCAGCTTCTGGGCCTGCGGCAGGTCCTGCTCGACAAGCAGCACGAACTCGTCGCCCCCGAGCCGGGTGCCACAGAGCTTGGTCGGCGTGGCCGAGTGCAGACGGCCGGCGACCTCCAGCAGCACCTCGTCGCCCGGCGGTGGCCGAGGTTCTCGTTGACGGCGGCGAAGCCGTCGATGTCGACGAACAGGACGGCCAGCGCGCCGTCCGCCGCGCGGCAGCGCTGGGCTGCCGCGTCCAGCGCGCTGTCAAAGGCCGCGCGCGGCACCAGGCCGGTGCCCGGCGCGCTGCCGGCCTCCGGTTCGCCGCGCATGACCCGCACCGCCTGCGCCAGCCGCTCGGCACGCCGCCGCTGCAACCACCAGGCGACGCTGGTCGCGACGGCGAGCAAGGCGAATGCGGCGCTGGCCAGCCAGAGCCAGGTCGGGGCCAGGGCGGCGACCGCGTCGGGGTACTCCATCGATGCGATATCGGCCGCCACCGCCGGCCCTTGAGGCCGGGTCCGTCGAGCCTGGCTGGCGCCGAATGACGCGCGACAACCGCCTGGAGGTGCGGCCCCCGGCCCAGCTGGCCGGCGGCGGGCCCGGCCTTGCCGTGGGCACGATCAGTGCAGCGTCACCGGGTGCTGGGCGAGTGCGCAGTAACGACCGATGAACTCGTCGAACGCCTCCTGGCTCGGGTTGCTCTCGACGATCGCCTTGACGCCCAGCTGGAAGCTCTCGGCGAGCGCGCCTTCGATGAAGATTTCACGCCGCGCCAGCTTGTCGACGATCTCGTAGCCGCCGCGCCCGGGGGCCTGCGCCTCGTCGGCGCCGGCGCCGGCGGGGACCTCGAAGCGGACGACCGCGAAATGATCCGAGTTGTAGAGCATCTGCATGGCTGGACTCCTTGCCTCGCAGGTGGGGGGCGGGGCGCGGCTTTCAAGTCGGCGCCCTGCCAGAGGCCCTCAGCCGCGCAGCCGCAGCTCCAGCACGTCGTCGTCCTTGGCCAACCGCACCCGCACCGGCAGCAGCGCGTCGCCCGGCGACAGCCAGGCCTCGCCGGCCACGCCGGCCCCCGGCAGCGCCTCGCGCTGCAGGTGCAGCAGGCCGTCGACGCGGGCGCGCACGGCGAACACCCAGCGCTCGGCGTCGCGCGCGCCGCTGACGAACATCGCCACCGACTGCCCCGGCGCCTGCAGGGCCGGGTTGGCGCGCAGGATGGCCGGCAACTGGATCAGCCAGCTCAGGCGGTCCTGGGCCCCTGCGGGCAGCGGCGTGTCGCGGTCGGGGCGCGCCGGGTAGTGGATGCGG
>JRYF01015692.1_pt1 | contig 12371 bp, 11 predicted proteins | sample 235331 | NCBI WGS metagenome assembly JRYF01 (sample SAMN03074217, study PRJNA261475) | activated sludge metagenome | biome: Wastewater Treatment Plant; feature: Wastewater; material: Activated sludge; isolation source: activated biomass of a wastewater treatment plant treating hydrocarbon... ... | reverse complement strand
CGGCGAAGATCGCGCCGCGCAGGCCGGCCGACGTATCGACCGACGGCCGTGGCTGGCTGGAGTGTTCCAGCATTTTGGCCATCCGTGGCAGCAATTCCGGCAATCGACCCGCCAAATCCAGTAATTCCGGGCTGTTGCGGACCAGTTCCCGCCGCAGGCGCGCCAGCCGGAACTGGTCGCGGAATATGCGGCCGACGTGAACTCGCGATACCGCCACCACGTCCAGATCGGGATCGACCATCCGCCCGACGCCTTCGAAGGTAACCAGCGCCTTCACCATCAGCACCAGTTCGACCCGGAACCGCATCCGGTAGCGGCCGCCCAGGCGCATCGACTCCAGAATCAGCCGGGCGATACTGAACTCGCCCCGGCCGGCGCGCAGCAGAAACCGCCGCGACAACTCCACCACCGCCCGCCGAAAGTCCTCGGGACGGCCTCTCGGACCAATTTCCGCGATACCACCCAGATAGTGGGCCGCCTTCTCGACATCGCCGACGACCAGCGCATGGTAGTAGTACAAGAGCCGGCGCCGGGTTTCATCCTCGAAGCGCCCCACCATGCCCAGATCCACGAAACCGACGCGCACCGCCGGACCGGGTAGTATCAATAGATTGCCAGCGTGCAGATCGGCGTGAAAAAACCCATCGCGGTATAACATTTGCAATATTGCTTGCGCACCCAACTGAACTACCCGCTCCCGCTGCGCCTCGTCTAGTGCGAAGGTCGCCGGGTCGCCGGGCTTGAAACCGTCCAGATAAGCCATGGTCAGGAAGCTGGCGCCGCTGAGTTCCCGGTACATACGCGGGAAGACGATGGCTGGAGTATCCTGGAAATAGGCGGCGAACGTTTCGCCGTTGTCGGCTTCGACGGTCAAATCCAGTTCGCGGACGGTATAGGCGCGGAATTCCTCGATGATGGCGGCCGGCTGGTAATGCGGCACCAGCCAATCCAGGATCCGCCCGAGGCCGCGCAGCAGGGTTAGATCGGCCAGCACGAGGTCGCGGACGCCGGGTTTGAGCACCTTGACCACCACGTCCTGACCGTCGCGGGTGGTGGCGCGATGCACTTGCGCCAAGGACGCGGAGCCCAGCGGTTGTTCCTCGATCCGGGCAAATAGCGCGGTCAACGGTCGGCCCAATTCGGTCTCGATCAGGATGCGGATCGCTGGAAAAGCGGCAGCGGGCGCCTGATCGAACAGATTTTTCAATTCGTCGGTGACGCGGCGCGGCAGCATATCCTCGCGCACCGCCATAATCTGACCTAATTTGATATAGGTCGGGCCAAGTTGGACCAGCCGGTGACGCAGTTGAGTGGCAAACGGCTGGTCGACCAGCGCCGGGTCGAGCCGCCGTGCCACCAGCGACGCCAGCCATCGTGCCAACCCGAGCAGGCGACCATGTCGCCAGTCCGGCTGGGGATTGCGGACATAAGCGATCAGTCCACCGGCGAGCAATCCACACAGTTGACCTCCGACCGTCAGCAATCGCTGTCCCAGCCGCCAGTAACCAGCCAGTGGTTGAAATGCCAGGGCTGAAGGGGCGTCTGGGGCTGACTCGACTGACGGAGTAGTTCGCGGCGTTGGTGGGTCCGACGGAGCGGAAGGATCGGGCGTCGTACTGGATTCCTCGGTCATGCGCTGGGTGATTAAAATGAAACAGTATAGCAACCTCTGGGATACGCGCCGGCGCCCGGACCGGCGCCCGGACCGGCGACTCGTATGGACGTCGGAGACCATCACTCTAAGGGAGTGTTGGAAAAAAGTGTTTGTGTCATAAAATGCCGATGGTAGCCGGGCAGCAAGGAGAAGGTTATGTATACCAACCACTTCGGTTTTGAAAGCAAACCTTTCAAGCCGAAAGGCCCAAAAGATTTTTATCGCAACACCAACTTCGATGCCGCCTGCGCGGACATCCTGGATGGGGTCCGGGAACGGCGCGGATTCATCCTGTTGACGGGGGAAGCTGGGGTCGGCAAGACTTTCACCCTGCGGCGTTGCTTGGCGGAAGCCGACGATATCCGCTTCGTCCTGCTCGCCAACGCCAGCCTCGATTTGCCCGATATCATCAACTACCTATGCACGAACCTGGAACTACCGGTCGACCACCTGGATTTCGCGCGGCAGCAACGACTGTTGCTGGATACGCTGGCCAGTTACGCCCGTCGCAATCAGCCGATCGCTCTCCTCGTCGATGATGCCCACCACCTGCGTATCACGGTGCTGCACCGGTTGTGGGAGTTCGTGGAAACCCCGGCGATTCCCACTCAACGCCTGCAGGTGGTGCTGGCGGGATTGCCGGAAATTGAAGGCAAGCTGCGACAACCCGAGCTGCGGCAACTCCAGGAGCACATCCGGGTTCGTTGTCGTCTCGACCGGTTGAGTAGTGTCGAAACCAGTCTGTTCATCCATCACCAATTCACGATCGCTGGCCACGAAGGCAAAGATCTGCTTTCACCCACCGTCATCGAGCGCATTGATTACTACTGCCAGGGTATTCCCCGCGCCATTGCCATGTTGTGCGACGCGGTGTTTCTGTTCGCCAGTTTGGAGTCGGAGAGCCAGATCACGCTGGAGCGGATCGACGAGGCGGCCCGTAGTTGTTTTCTCGGCGAACGATCCCAGTGGCCAACGGCGGAGGGCGAGGAAATCCAGCACGGCGCTCCCGGCGCCGGGAGTGTGCCGGACGGTGGTTTGGATGAGTTCGATTTGAAATTGTCCGGTCTGGAGTTCGGACTCGATTTCGATGCGTTGGAGGATGCGGCGGCGACCAAACAGTGGCCCACGCCCGTGGAACCTCCCGCGTTATCCGCCACGACGCCGGAGCCGCGTCAAGCGCCCGCTTCGCAATCCTTCGACTGGACGGCGAGCCCGTTCGCCTCGGAAGTTGGAGCGCCGCCAACCGGGACGATTCCCAAAACCGGGCAGAATCCTGACGCGGGACCGCCGGAACCCATTCATCCCGTACCCCCGCTTGCGGCGCCGTTGCGCGAATTCGTGCAATTGTTGGAAGAAACCTTCGCCAAACAGGATCGCTGGGAGTCGCGGGATCGGGAAGCGCTGAATTGGGTTCGTAGCCGGTATCTGGGGCTGGCTCGGAGCAACGAGCCAGTCTGGCGCGCGGCCTTCGAACGACGCATCGCCCGGTTGGCGGAAACCCAGCAACCGATACTGGTGAGTCTAGTAATCGTCGATAATTTGACGCCGGAACTGGATGGCGTGCTTTGCGCCCTGCTGATCAATCCCAGTTGGTGGCTATACCGGGAAATCCGGTTGCGTTTGCGCGGTTCCGATCTGAGTTTTGCCAACGACGGTCAGATCCCACCGGTTCGGTTGCTGGATGGTCGGAACGCGCATCCGGTCTATGTGGATTACCGCCATTTGCAGAATGGTCCGGCACCGACCACGCTATGGTTGGAACTCGATCTCCGCGACCATCGTGGCGAGTGGCACGCCTACAATAATCAGTTTGAGATCCGGTTGGACGCTGGCAACCTGGAGAGCGAACCCGAGCCGCGCATCGAGCGCTTTTGGCGGGCGCCGCCCGCCGAAACGACCGTCGCCACTGGCGATTGGTTGATGCCGGACCGTGAAGAAGGCGCCAGCGATCTGACCTGCACGCTGCCGCTCGAACTGGAAGCTGATCCCGAGCGAACCTACAGCCTGCGGACCGCGATGGCGGCGGCCGGCCACGCCCTCGGGCGCGGTACACCGCTGACGCGGGCGTTGTTGTTGGCTGAGAATCCCGCTCAGGCGCCAGCCCGGATCGAACTGGTGTCGCGCCCGTTCATGATCTTCGGTCGCCATAGCTCCGCCGCGGGTACGGGGTTCGGTGATTTCACCCTGGGGTTTGTCCCCAAATACAACCGAATTTCTCGACTGCACTGTGTGATTTGCGCGCTGGGGGATCAGCTGGCGCTGATGCCGGTCAGCAATCAGGGCCACACCTACACCGGCCGCAATGGTCAGCGGCTGGAGCGCGGAACCTGGCAGATGCTGGAGGCGAACGACGTACTGGAGATCTGCGATCTGTATCGCCTGCGCCTGACTCTGGTCCAAGACCGTCATTGGGGTCATGCGGTGTTGGACTGGGATACTCAGGAGCCGCGCGACAAATTTGGCCGCTACCTGCTCGATCTAGTCGAGGTGTTGCACCAGCGCGATCCGCGATCCGGCAGCGAGGATACGCGGTCGGTGCTGAAAAAGCGCTATCTGCACTTGCTGCACATGCAGGAACGGGTGGCGCAATTAAACGGAGTTGGCAACCCTGGTTCCCTGCTCTATGCCCGGTTCGAGCGCGAGGATGCGGCACGCCGGCAGGTCGTTCACTACTACGTGCCCAAATGGCTGCCTCTGGGCAGTTCCTCCGAAGCCGGATTGCGCATCAATGCCCCGGAGGTGGCGCCGCAACATGCCGAACTGTTGTTTCGGGATGGCATGTACTGGATTCAGAACCTGGCGGGGCCGGGAGCGGTCCGAATCGGTTGCCATGGCTTGGCCACGAATGAGGTGCTGGCTCTGGAGGTCGGCGACATGTTGAGGATCGGGACGGCGCGCTTTACGTTCGAGGGATATTGATCAAGGCTGGCTGCGCCCGTCCAAAAACAATTGGTAGGCGGGGTTGTCGCTCTCTTCGCAGTAGGGATAGCCGAGATCGCGGATAAACTGGTCGAATCGCGGCCGTTCCGCTTCCGGAACCTGGATGCCGACCAGTACCCGGCCATGGTCGGAACCGTGGTTGCGGTAGTGAAACAGGCTGATATTCCAACCATGTGCCATGCCGGTCAGGAATTTCAGCAGCGCGCCCGGCCGCTCGGGAAACTGGAACCGATAGAGCAGTTCATCGCGAATGCCCGGTGCGTGGCCACCCACCATGTAGCGGACATGTAATTTGGCCATTTCGTTGTCGCTCATGTCCACCACCGGATAGCCGTGCTCGCGCAGGGTATCGATGATCCGCTGTTTCTCTTCCTCGCCCTCGGTCAGTTGGACCCCGGCGAATACCCGCGCCTGCCGGGTATCGGCGTAGCGATAGTTGAATTCGGTAATGGAGCGTTTGCCGATGGCCTGACAGAACTTGCGAAAGCTGCCCGGTTGTTCGGGGATGGTGACCGCCAGCAGAACCTCGCGCCGTTCGCCCAGTTCGGCCCGTTCGGCGACATGGCGCAGGCGGTCGAAGTTGATGTTGGCGCCACAGTTGATCGCGATGAGATTGGCCCCAGTGACGCCGGTGCGCTCCACAAACTTCTTCAAGCCGGCGGTGCCCAGCGCCCCGGCGGGTTCGGCGATGGAACGGGTATCGTCGAAGATATCCTTGGTGGCCGCGCAGATTTCATCGACGGAGACTACGATTATTTCGTCCACCAGATCCCGCGCCAAGCGGAACGTCTCCTCGCCGACCTGGCGCACGGCGACACCGTCGGCGAAAATGCCCACCTGATCGAGCATGACCCGCTGGCCGTGTTTGAGCGCTTCGTGCATCGAGGCGGCGTCGTCCGGCTCCACGCCGATGACCTGGATCTCCGGACGTAGAAATTTCACGTAGGCCGCGACTCCGGCGATCAGCCCGCCGCCACCGACCGCGATGAAAATTGCCTCAATCGGGTCGGGATGCTGGCGCAGGATTTCCATGCCGATGGTGCCGTTGCCGGCGATCACGTCCGGGTCGTCGTAGGGATGGATGAAGATCAGGCCCTTGTCCGCTTCCAGATGCCGGGCGTGCTGGTAGGCTTCGTCGTAGGTATCGCCGAACAGCACGATTTTGCCGCCGCGGTCGCGCACGGCTTGCACCTTGATGGCCGGAGTAGTGCGAGGCATGACGATGGTCGCCTTGATCCCGAGCCGCTGGGCGGCCAAGGCGACGCCCTGGGCGTGGTTGCCGGCCGAGGCGCAGAGAATGCCCCGATCCAGGCTTTCACGCGGCAAGTTGATGATCTTGTTGTAGGCGCCGCGCAGTTTGAAGGAGAACACCGGCTGCAAGTCCTCACGCTTGAGCAGCACCCGGTTGTTCAACCGCCGCGATAGACGGCTCATGACCTCCAGCGGGGATTCGATGGCGACATCGTAGACGCGGGCGGTGAGGATTTTTTTGATGTAGTCGTGCATGAGAATGGCTTTGCAACGAAGAGGAGAATTTCGCCATGTCCAGCGAGGCAATGAAAAAGCGCGCCGCCGAGGCGGCCTTGGAGTATGTTGAGGACAATACCGTGGTCGGCGTCGGCACCGGTTCGACGGTCAACTATTTTATTGATGCGCTATCCCGCATCAAGCACCGCCTCGACGGCGCGGTGTCCAGTTCCGAAGCCACCACGCAACGGCTGAAGGCGCAGGGGATTCCGGTGTTCGATCTCAACGCCGTCGGGCCGTTGCCGTTGTACGTGGACGGCGCCGATGAAGTCAACGCCCAGTTGCAATTGATCAAGGGCGGTGGCGGGGCGCTGACCCGCGAGAAGATCGTCGCCGCCGCCAGCGAACTCTTCGTGTGCATCGCCGATCAGTCGAAGCAGGTGGACGTACTGGGGACCTTTCCCTTACCGGTGGAGGTGATTCCGATGGCGCGCAGCCACGTCGGCCGGGAACTGGTCAAGCACGGCGGGCAACCGGTGCTGCGGGAACGCTTCGTCACCGACAACGGCAATCTGATCCTGGATGTCTACAATCTGTCGATTCTGGAACCGGCCAAACTGGAGGCCAGGCTGAATAACATCGTCGGCATCGTCGCGGTCGGCCTGTTCGCGCAGCGGCCGGCGGACGTGCTGCTGCTGGGGACAGTGGATGGTGAAGGTGTTAAAGTTTTGAAGCAGGATCGCGCCGGGCATGGCCAGTATTCAAAGAATTCGCCAGAAGATCGCTGATCGTGCTTATTATCTCTCGAAAAAAGAGGATGAATGTCGAGGTGGTTGATATGGCTGCTTGATGTGGTTATGCCACAAAAAAACGGGCGCTGGCCTTGCGGCAGCGCCCGTCGCCCTTACGCCTGTGGGTCAGGCTTTGGTTTTTAGAAGTCCACGCGGGTGCCGATAGAGAAAGCGTTCGCGTCGCCCAGTTCCAAGTCCTTGTTGTCGCTGCTACGACCGATGTATTCGGCCCAGATCGAAGTCCGCCGGCTGAAATTGTACTGATAGCCCAGAATGTAGTTGTCGATTTTATCCAAACCCCTAGTGCCAGGGTCTAGTTGCCCGTAAGCTGCGCTGATCGTGTTGTTGCCGAAGGTGTAGGAGCCTGTCAGATAAAAATTGGTGGCTTCGTCGCCACCGAAGACAGCGCTTGCAAGGCCGTACCGGTTGAATTCACCCTGCTCGTAGATGAACCCAACGCTGAAAGGCCCTCCCGTATAGCCTAGCCCTAACACCCACTGATCGAGGTCAAGGTCCCCGGAGCCTGAAATGTTGCCGAAATTGTCGTTCAGGGCTATGTAACTGATTCCGGCGAAGAAAGGACCCTGGTTGTATTTGAGGGCGACATTCCAGATGTCCACTCCGTTCGAGAAACCTACTGAATTGTTGAACCGGCCGTCCATGACCAGCATGGCTTCTCCGGAAAAACCGCTAAACTCAGGAGTGGCATAATAGACGCTGTTGTCGAGTCGGATGAACCCAATGCCTCGCCCGACTTGGTCATCCCCGAAACCACCGCCTAACCAGGCGTCATTACCGAAGGTTTTAGCGCTGTTGAAGATGTCGACAATACCCGCCACATGGTAGTAAGGAGATTCCTGGGTACCGACGGTGACGGTGCCAAAATTACCCTTGAGGCCGACGAACTTGGGACGATTATTCTCGAAGCCGCTGGTCCCCTCGGTCACATCAACCCCGAATTCATACTGATAGACGGCGCTGAGACCGCCGCCGAGATCCTCGCTACCCAGGACACCCAAACGCGAGTCGTTGTTGACTACATCCCAGGCGCTGGAGACGCCTTCCACTTGCAAGTAATCGATGGAAACCCGCGCGGAGCCGTATAGGATGGTATCGGCTTGCGCCGCGAAGGGCAGGGCGAGAGCGCCGGCAACGGCTAGGGCAAGAGTGGATTTTTTCATGGCGGAATTTCCAGTCATCTGTAGGCTCATTACTTAAAATTTGTCCTTTCATCAAATGGATACATTGATGGAAGAACTAGCTTGAAAGTGGATTTTCGTTATTTATATAGCGAATGCGGCAAAAAAGCAACTATTTATTCATAAAAATACAACCGATTGGCGCTGTCGCAACGAATGGCCCGATAAAACATACTGAACTAAAAAACAAAAACGGACGCCCGGAGGCGTCCGTTTGCTGGAATGATCCAGATTCAGGAAACGGGATCAGAAGTCGTGGCGCATACCCAAAGATACGACGTTCTGGTCGTTGGGGACATTACGCAGAACGCCACTGTTGTCATCCCAGCGGCCCAGATACTCCGCCCACAAGCGGGTGCGCTTGCTGAGGTTGTACTGGTAACCCAAGAGCAGGTTCTTAATTTCGCTATAGCTTCTCTGGCGGCCGGCCGCCACGTCGAAGTAATCACCATCCGGTTCCATCCAACTGTAGGCGGCCCGGATGATGTTGTTGCCGAAGGTGTAGGAACCGAACAGCATCAAGTTCAGGGTATCATCGCTGCTACTGGTCGGAATGAAGCCCGTGTTCAAAGGCGAAGTACTGATGGTGTTCAGGTCGCCCTGCTCGTAGAGCAGGCCAACAGTGAAGGGACCTGGCTGATAAGCCCCCACCAGTGCCCACTGTTTGAGATTATCCCCAGAAAATGTATCGTTGTCCCTGTTCTGCAACTGCATGTAGACGCCGCCCGCATAGAAGGGACCATTCTTATACTTACCAGCGATTTGCCACAGGTCGACGCCATCGGAAGTATCGGGCACGCGGCCAGCGCTGCTGGTGCCGTTCATGACCAGCGTCGCCTCGGCGCTGAAGCCGCTGAAATTGGGCGACATGTAAATGATGGTGTTATCACTGCGTTGGCCCCATGTCCCACCCAGATAACCGGTGTTCGTGAGGAAGCTACGGTTGCTGTTGAAGATATCGGCCACGCCGGCGACATTGTAGTAGGACGTCCACTGGGTGCCGAGGGTGACTGAACCCCAGCTATCCCCCTTCAGCCCGACCCACTTGGGACGGTTGCTTTCGAAGTTACCGCCTTCGGTAAGATCAACGCCGAATTCATATTGGTAGATGGCGCTCAAGCCACCGCCGAGATCCTCTTCACCCCGGACGCCCAAGCGGGAGGAGTTGTTACGAACGTCCCAAGCTGAAGATACGCCTTCGATTTGCTCGTAATCAATGGACACCCGAGCGGAACCATAGAGGGTGGTATCGGCGACGGCAGCAGAGGTGGCCAACGCAGCGGCGACGGCCAACGCAAGCGTAGATTTCTTCATGACTGAACTCCTAGGTTTGTGTTGCATTTACACAACAAAAGGGTGCTTGCAATTCATTGGAGAAATTTATACGCATTCTGAAGCAGAAATGCAACTGATATTTTCAAAAAAAACACAAATTTTTCTTGTTTGTTTCAGTTGAGCAACAATTTATTGATTTTTTCGCCACAAAAAACCCATCCAACAACGCTGGATGGGTGTATGAGTGGCTGGGGGACTAGGATTCGAACCTAGGCTGGCGGATTTGAACAGTGCGCCAAGCACACACCTTCACCTGTGCTTTGAGGGGTAGAGGTTAGCAACTGGTAAAACCTAGCTACCTTGATGAGCTCATCAGGAGTAGCGTTGGTCTTGATCCTGTTTGCCTTCCAGCTAACGATGATCACATTGCCTGAAACATAGCCCTTGGTACTGTCGATTCGGTCGATGGTCGGTGAGTTATCACATGCGGATCGGATGCCGGGTGGGCTTGGAACCAAGGGTATTCCGAGGACCGGACAGTGAGTCGGAATCAATATGTCATCAAGGGTTATGGACAAATCCAATCCTTTCTTCCGTGCCCTCTTACGGGCGGACCTCAAAAGCTCGGCAGGGTCAACAGTACCCAGTTTAGGCGCTCTACGATACCTTGCATTGAGGCTGACGCAGAGTTTACAGGCTGATGCACGTCTCCCCGTGATGGACTGCCAACCCCCAGAGGTTTTCGGGCTAAACTGGACATAGGGCTTTTCTACGCCACATCGCGAGCAAAAATGTGTCGCAGAAGACAATGCTTCAGCGCGCTTAGTGGTAGCGGAATCGATTAACATCATGATTTTAATTTTAAATTGGCTGGGGGAGTAGGATTCGAACCTACGTTGGCGGAGTCAGAGTCCGCAGTCCTGCCGCTAGACGATCCCCCAAAAACCGTTACCGCTTTTAGCGCTTGGAGTACTGTGTGGCGCGACGGGCCTTACGCAGGCCGACCTTCTTGCGCTCCACTTCGCGGGCGTCGCGGGTGACGAAACCGGCCTTGCGCAGAATGGGACGCAAGCTGTCATCGTATTGCAGCAGAGCACGGGTGATGCCATGGCGGATGGCGCCCGCCTGGCCGGTAATGCCGCCGCCCTTGACCGTGACGAAGACATCGAACCGTTCCTTGAGATCGACTCGTTCCAGGGCCTGATTCACCACCATGCGGGAAGTTTCGCGCCCGAAGTATTCGTCCAGGGGGCGATGGTTGACGGTGATCCTGCCGGCGCCGGGCCGCAGAAACACTCGCGCCGTGGCGGTCTTGCGCCGGCCCGTGCCGTAGTGTTGATTCTCGATCATGCTGGTCGTTTCCGTTTCTGTCGATGCGCCTGCTGGGTTACCGCTTCAGTTCCAGGGGCTTGGGTTGCTGGGCGACGTGCGGGTGCTCGGGTCCCGCGTAGACCTTCAACTTGCGATACATCGCCCGTCCCAGCGGATTCTTGGGCAACATCCCTTTAACCGCGATTTCGATGACGCGCTCCGGGGTCTGTTGCAGCATTTTTTCCAACGAGATGGACTTGAGATTGCCGACATAACCCGTGACCCGATGATAGAATTTATCGGCTTTCTTGGCGCCGGTCACCCAGATCTTGGCGGCGTTGATCACGATGATGTGATCGCCGGTATCCACATGAGGCGTATATTCGGGCTTGTGCTTGCCCCGCAAGCGCCGGGCGACCTCCGACGACAGCCGGCCCAACACCTGATCCGTGGCGTCGATCACATACCAGTCGCGCTGGACCTCGGCCGGCTTGGCGCTGAATGTTTTCATAATGAATAAGGCTCCGGAACAATCCATATCTGCTTGGAAAGTCGCACATCTTACTCAAGCGGCTTTTTCCCCGCAAGCCCTGAGAGACACGAACACGAACCCGATCGAGAGGCCACGGATCGCTAGATGCGCAATCGTTCCACCGGACGGTCGTTGACGAGATGTTCTTCGATGATCTCATCCAGGTCGGCATGGTCTACATAGGTGTACCAGGTCGCCTCGGGATAAACCACGATGACCGGCCCCTCGGCGCAGCGGTCCAGGCAACCGGCGGTGTTGATGCGCACCTTGTGGGGAACGGCCGCGCCGAGTTGCTTGACCCGCTGCTTGACGTAATCGCGGGCCTCCTGGGCGCCGCACTGCTGGCAGCACTGTGATCCGTCGGGGCGCAGGTTGGTGCAAAAAAAGACATGATAGCGATAATACGGCACTTCGGATTCTCTCCAGACTTGAATGGGCGCTCATGAATACTCGCAACTATACCCCCATCGACACGCTGTTGATCAATCTGGACCAGGCGCTCCGCACGGTGGCTGGCCAGCCAGTTACTACGGGTCGTCCCAATCCCGCCGACCACGTGCCAACCGTGGAACTGCGGTCTGACGAACGGCGTCTGGCGGCCCGACTGATGCGGGTCAACCATACCGGCGAGGTGTGTGCCCAGGCGCTGTATCAGGGACAGGCACTGACCGCGCGACTGGATGCGGTGCGCGACCGCATGGAACGGGCTTCCAATGAGGAAAACGATCATCTGGAATGGTGCGAAACGCGGCTGAAGGCACTGGACAGCCGACCCAGCGTATTGAATCCATTGTTCTACGCCGGCGCCTTCGCCATCGGTGCGCTGGCGGGTAAAGTCGGGGATCGCTGGAGCCTGGGCTTCGTCGCCGAAACCGAGCAGCAGGTGGTCGAGCATCTGAACGCCCATCTGGACCGCTTGCCGCCCGCCGACCAGCAGAGCCGGGCGATTCTGGAACAGATGCGAGAAGATGAAGCCCGTCATGCCGTGGACGCCCTGGCGGCGGGCGGCGCGCGGTTGCCACTGCCGGTCCGGGCATTGATGCGCGGAGTGTCGAAAGTGATGACCGGGACGACCTACTGGGTCTGACCGATATTCCCGCGGGAGCGGCGCGGTCGTTTGGCGAGCGGGGGGGCGTCAGCCCCCTGTTTCCCGGAACGCGGCAAGGCGTCGGCGATAGCGACTGGCGCGGAAACAGCGGACT